>Ga0134124_10000792_pt1 | contig 25438 bp, 33 predicted proteins | sample KB304_FD_96880 | JGI IMG/M metagenome (GOLD analysis project Ga0134124, IMG submission 96880) | Terrestrial soil microbial communities without Nitrogen fertilizer from Kellogg Biological Station, Michigan, USA - KB3-0-4 | ecosystem: Environmental > Terrestrial > Soil > Unclassified ... | reverse complement strand
TTCTAGCGGGTACCCGCCGCCGTCGCCTTGCCTGCGGATTGAGTGAGCCAGGTTTCGAAACTAGTCGCGCCAAGCCGGGCGTCTTTGCCGGGGACGAGTGTTCGCTCATCGAGCTTTGCGCCAGAGTACAAGGCGTTTGGATCAGCGATGACCTCCCGAGAATCATTGAGGGGCGCTAAACGACGCCTTACCAGTTCGTCGATGCGAAACGTTTCCGGTCCTCCGATTTCGACGGTGCCATTGAGAGGCTGGCCGACGGCGACCCTGCCCACAGCGCTAGCGACATCGTCGGCGGCCATCGGCTGAAAAAGCGCATCTGGCAAACGCACCTTCTTGCCGTCGAAAGAAATGTCGGCAAGTTGCTTTAGGAATTCAAAAAATTGCGTCGCCTGAACAATGGTGTAAGGGATAGTTCCGTTTTTGATCAGCTTCTCCTGAACGATCTTGGCTCGGAAGTAGCCGCTTTCAGACAGCCGGTCGGTTCCTACAACCGAAAGTGCGACGTGATGCTTTACGCCTGCAGCAGCTTCGCCGTTAAGCAGGTTGCGAGTTGATGTTTCGAAGAAGCTCATCACCGCCGCATCCTCCCACGCGGGAGCATTTGATACGTCAACGACAACCGATGCGCCTTTCAGCACTTCCGCTAGTCCCTCGCCGGTAACTGTGTTGACGCCGGAATTTGGAGATGCGGCAACTGCTTCATGTCCATGTTCACGCAACTTGGGAACCAGCTTTGACCCGATAAGTCCACTGCCGCCAATCACAACGATTTTCATGATAGCCACCTCTATTTCTATTTCGACCGAAGCATTTCACAGCTTTCGGTCGTACCTGCTATGACCGAACATCTTATCCCTCTGTGACAGATGCAGATGATTTGTTTGCTCGAGCTCAGATGCACGAGGTACTAACGCGGAATCATCGACAAACGTAATCGTCTCGTCAAGCGGGGCGCGGCCCGTACGGACGTAAGTCACCGTGGGATCTTCGTACCCAATTGACATACCGCAGAAGAGGATAAGGCCGTCTGGAGGTGACAGGACCTCCGCGACTGTCTCGCGAACCTGCGACCACGCCATCTGCGGGCAACTGTGCAGTCCTTCGGCGCGAAGCAGCAGCATGATGGTCTGCAAATACATGCCGACGTCGGCCCATTGGGGCCGGCCCAGGTCGCGATCGATGTAGCAGAAGAGGGCGGCGGGCGCGCCGAAACAGTTCCAGTTGGCGATGGCCGCTCGCTGGCGCGCCTCCCAGTCGTCGCGTGCAATGCCGAGCGCGCTGTAGCGCTCCTTGCCGAAGTTAGATCGACGCTCGCCGTATGGGGACCTCAGTGCGGGCGGATACATCTCGTATTGCCGCTCGTCCCAGGGGTCGCCGTGGGCCACGCGTTCGACGGCGCGCGTCTTGAGTTCGACGAGCGGCGCGCCGGTCAGCACGTAGATGTTCCACGGCTGAATGTTCGATCCTGACGGCGACCAAGCCGCGGCGGACAGCACGCGTTCCAGAACTTCCCTCGACACAGGCTGGTCTTTGAATCCGCGCACCGCCCGTCGACTCTTGACTGCCTCATATACGTCCATGATCACTTTCTCCGCCGTTGGCCATTGCTTCCGTTCAAACGCATTAGCGTCAGTACTCCCAAGCGCCAGGCACCCAACGAAAAACATCGCCGTCGACTGCCACATGGCATACGGAAGGGAACGACAGGTGAGTGGCCACCAGCGACTCGCGGTTCGCCGCCAGCTCGCGCAACAGACTGACACGGACACGGGCCGCCTCCTCGGGGTCGTGTTCGAAGCCGTTGAACCAGTCGGGGTGCTCGAATCCAACCTGAAACACGGCGTCGCCGGCGAACGTCAGCCGATCGCCGCGGGACGCCAGACGGACGACGCAGTGTCCGGGCGTGTGGCCGCCGGTGCGATGGACAAGCAGCCCCGGTGCCACCTCATACTCCGTCTCGAACGGCCGCAACTGGCTGCCGTACTCGTTCAAGAACCGTTTGGCCGCCCGCCGAAGCGCGTCGGGGAACCCAGGCGGCATGGAAACGCGAGAGAAATCGGGCGACGCCCAAAACTCAGCCTCGGCCGCCGCTAGATGGATCCGCAGGTCTGGACGCAGCCGGTCCCTCACACCGCCGACGAGTAGGCCGCCAATGTGGTCCATGTGCAAGTGAGTAAGGACTACGTCCGTTACGGATGTGAGATCGATGCCGGCCGCTTCCAATCGTTGGATCAATCGACCCGCTCGCGGCAAGTTCAAGTCCGGATCCGCGCCGAGCCCAGCGTCGATGAGTATGGTCCGGTCGCCGCTCTTTACCACCACCACATTCAGCGCCCATTCGAGCACATCCGGCGGGAGGAAATTGTTCTCCAGCCAAGCGCCCCGGACGGCAGGGTCGACGTTGTGGCCTAACATCGCGCCTGGTAGCGATAGCACTCCGTCGCTGACCACCATCACGTCAATCTCGCCGACCTTCAGCGCGTAGCGCGACGGAACCAATTCATCGAGCCCCGATCTACCCGGGCGTGAGTTGTCCAAGCTTATGGTTGTCTCCTCCTTCTTCAGCAATTTCGTGGAGGAATCTGCAATTGCTTGCTTCGAACTCTGCATGAAATTTCCCTCTCAATATTTCTTGATCGATGTGAGTGATGACGAGTCGCTAAGTCGTACCCTCGCCTCTTAAGACAAGGCAACCCTCGTAGCCGTGACAAGAACTTCGTTCACATACAAATCTGGGCGCTAGCTGTCACAAATCGGCGCTGTGCTTTGTCTTAACTTGATTCAACCTGGGGTTGTCCGATGTGAAGTACTCTCCGCTCGCAGCGGCGAGTCTCGATGAAGGACCAGAACAAACAGCCGAAAAACTGATCACCGCTTGGCGAATAGGCAGTTCGCGGGGCGCTTCGAACACTGTGAGCACTCGGAGATTCTAGGGAAGATCGGTGAGTTGACCATGGGAGGGATAACGCTAGACATCGGGGCATGCTTTCGCTATTTTCGGTAGGCGTTGGTTTTGGCGACGTTCATCTGACTGGCAGGAAGGTACATCCGTGGCCTCGGGTCCGCTACCAACCCCGCCTTCTATTCACGCCGACGTGAAGGCCTTTGGGCAGGATGACGGACTGTCAATCTTCGCAAGCGTGCGTACGCGTTTGTTCGGCATCGCTTACCGCATGCTCGGGAGCGTTGCTGAAGCCGAGGACGTGGTCCAAGACGTTTGGATGCGATGGCAGTCCATGAATCGGAGCACGGTAGAGAACCCGCCCGCGTACCTGGCGACGGCGACTACTCGACAGTGCATAAACATTCTCCAATCCGCACGCACACGCCGCGAGACCTACATCGGGACATGGCTTCCCGAACCAGTGGACACCAGCAGCGATCCCAGAATAGGTGCGGAGCGCAATGAAGCTCTCAAGTTTGCGGTCCTGCTGCTCCTTGAGAAACTATCTCCTGCGGAACGCGCTGCGTATATTTTACGTGAGGCATTCGACTACGAATATTCCGACATTGCAGGGATCCTGCACTTGGAGGAAGCAAACATCCGCCAGCTCGTCTCCCGTGCCCGCAAACACATCGCAGATGGCCGGCGCACGTCCGTCGCTCCGAGCGAGCAGCGACGCCTGCTGGAGGCCTTTGTCGCTGCCGCGCAGAACGCAGATATGGCTGCACTAGAAGCTCTCCTCGCAGAGGATGTTGTTTCTTACGCGGATGGCGGCGGAATTGTGCACGCAGCGACGGCCCCTGTTTCTGGTCGCAAGCACGTAGCAACTTTCATTGCCGCTCTTTCCAAATGGTGTTGGAAGGGCGTGACGCTTGACTGGGTCGAGACAAACGGACAGACAACTGTTCTCGTATTGCGCGATGGCGTTCCCTTTGGGCTTACTATTGATGCCTCCGCGCAAGGCATCGATGAGATCATGTGGTTCCTGAGGCCAAGCAAGCTCAATTCGGTCAAGGACAGTCCAAAGCGCGGGTGAGCGTTACGCGTCAGAACCCGTAGATGTTGAATGCTCTAGCTAGGCGAGGCCAACTCACGCGTAGTAGGCGCAGATCGGAAGAGCCAGTTAAAGACGATGCAACCTACGGTAGAAGTTGGGCAACGATTCAAGTTCACAGTCCTGATGGACGATGCTCTGACTGAGCGCCAGGGAGTCGTGACTCGAGTGCTCTCGAACCGAGAAGAAGGGCTCGGTCTCGACGTTGATCAATATATGTCGTATTGGGTTGAGGCTCACGAGCTACCAGAAACAGAGTTTTCAACTACTCTCGTCTTTGTTCGTAGCGCGGACGGGAAGATTTATCTCGACGGCAAAGTGACCGAGGTCACCTTATTGCCGTGACGCGGACTGGTGATTTTCCGGTCTAGTCGCTCGTGGGGTGAAAACAACGATCCAGTCGTGACTAACGTGGTGATCGGGAAAGTACGTCCTAGGACGATCTATCACCAGTCGGCTGAATAGTTGGCTTTCAGTGTAGGTAATCAGCAAACTAGAACCTCACTGCAACCCCGGTTCTGTGCCCTGGTTTGAGTGACCAACTCTAACCCAGCGGACGACAACGACGGTTTAGCAAATTCCCGATTCCACACGCTGTTGTTCGGAATCAATAGGTTGCGTTCGGATGAGTTGCCTCATTGTCGGGCAAAGAGCCACTGTTCGGGACCATTTGTGCAACTATTGTGCAACCAGAAACTCAACGGTTTATTATGCCGATGTACGCCCAGCACGAGCGCAAACGATGGAGCGTCTTGCGGATTTCCCACCCTCCGACGCGCCGCCCCTATCGAGGCTATGTGGTTCTACACCCAGTTAGGCGGACTGCTCTATTGGTGCAGCCCTGGTACATGCGCGCATATCCATATGCCGACGTCTGCAAGGGGATCGAAATTCCCGGTCAGTGGGTCTGGTTTGTGCTGGTAGACCGAAGATGCCCAATAAATGGACACGCCACTCAGGATGAGGCCCAGAAGGATTGGCAGATTCAGCCAGTGGCGGCACCGCACCAGGCGGTGGTGCCTGCGAGCTTGACACTCCAGCGTGCTTGTAGCGATCCGTTCCCTACCGAGCTGCATGGAACGTGGCACAGGCTTTCTCCATGTTAGTTTCGAGAGCTCATGCCGTTAGGCGGTGCGGGCGCGAAATGCGCGCGCCCATCCTCGATCAGCCAGTGATCGGCGTGACGGACGGCCACGTAGAAAAAGTTGATTGGTATCACGGGGATGATCGTCCCATCCGGACCATTGACATTGCGCACGGTAAGGAGCGCATCGACGACGGCGACATCGGGCTTGATGAAGCGAACCCGGTAGTTGGAGAACGCCGCTTGCGTGGTGCCGTTGACGGCTTGCTCTGCCTCGGAACCGAAGTCCTTCACCATGGCGACGTGCCCTTGCAGATAGTCGCCCTGCGGCGTCACGAAGGTTCCATTTTCGGTGAATATGGATGCTCGAAGTTCGGCATTCTTCTGAACGAAAGCCTTAGCAAAGGTATCTCCGAGCGCGCGAACGGCTGCTTCGTCCCGAGCCTCGCCGGCACTTGCAGAGCCGGTTGCACCGATGACGAGGATACATGCGAGAAACGCTACGGCGAGACGCTGCATCACAGCGGACACTGACTTGGCCTTCTTGGGCGCTGAATCGATCGTGTGAGCTGCAATCAAAGCAGCTCGGTATGTTTGTGAGATTTTCATTTCCTTCTCCTTAATTTTCATTCTTTATCCTTTAGTTGTCTCAAGATTGAATCCAGAGTTGGTCACGCTCGAGCGGCAATCACAGGCCAGCGAGCGACGCGTTGCCACCATCGAATCCAGTTCAACCGCAGTTTAGATGATGTCTACCATCTATATGTTACACCCGATGATGGTGGGAATGTATGGATATACGTACGGCTTTCCCCGATGCTCGAGAAACCTTCGTGTCTCTTGTCTACTTGCTTTCCGTGTGATCAATCGCACGCAAGCATCAAGTTCCTGCGCCACATAAATTCGTGTACCATATTTAGATGATGGGCATCATATATAGTGGGGAATGGGATTAGAGAATACGGTTTTTGCCGCGAGGATACCGCCCGGGAGCGGTTGAGCACAAAGCAGTGCAGGCGACGAAGACTTTCGAGTCTTTTGGAGGTACGCAATGATCCGACTTCTATGCATCTTCGGTATTCACTGGGAAGGCATAGTCGTCTATGGAAATTTGGGTTGCTGCACTCTCTGTGGTGAAGATACTTACAGCTTTTTTATCGTCTACAAGCTGCAGCGGAATACCCACGGGCGGATTTTACCAAGGAATTAGATGGATGACGGAATTTGGACAGGCGATAGCTACATCCGCGACATGAGCACGTTGGGGATTTGGCTGGACCGGGGCGGGTATCGCGGCGGGAGTAGCGATAGAGGCCCCGGTTGAATAGCGACTCTGGTTGTACTGGCGCCTGTCGCTTTGAACTTGATGTCGCAGAGGAAGCCTTGTGATTCCGACAGAATTTGAGAGATCCAATCTAGCGTTGGAGCTGAAGGTCGGGAAAGAGCGGTTGGAACTCGTACTTCACGGTCTCACCGACGAACAGTGCGGGATGGCCGATGCGGTGCGGTCGGATTCGATCAGCGTGCTTGTTTCGCACCTGATCAGAAATGAGTTTCTGGCGCTAAGCAAGGCGCGCGAGCGAATCGCTGGTGAGGAGGAGCAATCCAGCGGTCTCGAGCAGCGAAACCGGTTTGTGGAGAGAAGACGGCTGGCCGACCCTCTATCGATCGAAAGCCTGCTGGCCGAGTTCGAGGTCGTGCGGTCCGCCATCATCCGCTTAGTTGAACAGGGTGCAGGAAACAAAGCCCACTACGGCACTCTTGCAGAAATCTGCGTAGCTCGATTTAACCAACATATCGAACAGATCGAACGATGGAGAGGTTCCCAGCTTGTCGGCTTCAGCGCGACACGGCTACGCGCGGAGGCGCTTGAGCCTGAGCTGAACGCAGCCGTTCTGGAAGTCGGCAAGGAAGACTTCCTTCTTGCAAGTTTCGATTTGCAGTCCCTTTTTTCCGAGTCTTTGAACCGTTATTACAGCGATGAGGTTGTGCTGTGGCTTGGAACCGAATTGACCAACGGAAAGCAGGCCGCGTTTCAACGCCTTGCGGATTTGCTAGAGCCGGTGCAGACGGTTCTTGAGATGGGAGTGGGCTGCGTCGATGTCTTTCGAGTGGTTTCTAGTTTCCAAGATTCTCAAGGCGACTTAATCAGCGAATGGGAAGCGGTCCTGGGCGGACCTTACTCGACCGGGGATGCCATTCGTTGGCGCACGGTCCGTGTCTGGAAACAACGGCTCGTCATCGCAGAACGAATAGAAGGCCTGGCGTCGGTGGGCGATCATTTCGCGGCGAAGGGAGCAGAGCGGCGCAGCAGCTGCTAACGCTTCCGTCGCACGGACTTAAGTATATGGTCCCGGGTGCCCACTAGGATGGAATTGGAAATTCGTGAATCCGGGACGATGCGGGCGACCGTGAGAGCTCCGATCAAGGCTGCGGCGATCGCCATAGACTGCACTTCGGCCTTTTTGGCGGGCACGTTCTTGAGCTGTCCGGCAATCAACCGGGAGAGGCCCAGGAAACCTTCCGTGGCGGCCTCCCGTGTCTTGGCATCCGCACGCGCCAGTTCACTCCCGAGTGCGGCAAGGACACAACCGGTCGCCGGCTGGTCCCTGTGACCGCGGGATAGGTATTTGCCGACGAGCAGCGGCAGCGCTTGATCGGGAGGCTTCCCTTGGATTTGGGATTCGAGGCCGGAGGTGAGCGACAGAACTGCCTGGCTGCACGCTTCGGCAACGAGTTGATCCTTGGAGGCGAAATGGCGGTAGAAGCCGCCGTGGGTGAGCCCGGCAGCCCGCATCAGCCGAGCGAGACCAGCCTCCGTGATTCCGTGGCTCAGAAACTGGGCGCTCGCCGCCTCGAGTATGCGCTCGCGTGTTTTGGCGGTTTCTGCTTTTGACTTACGCATGGATCGATTCTCCGGACTCGCAAACTTTTCGGCTTTAATATCGTATCGTTTAGATGATAGCAGACATCTATTTAGATGACGACAGACAGCTAAAGGTGGCTCGTGGTTATGGAAATGGAGACGGCAATGGGAAAACTGAAAAATAAGAACATCCTAATTACCGGGGGAACGCGAGGAATTGGTCTGGCTTCTGCCCAGGAATTCGAACGTGAAGGTGCTCGTGTCGTAATTTGCGGCACCGATGAGAAGACGTTGAAAGAGGCCAGAAGTACCCTCGGGCCTAAGGCTCTGGCATTCCGTGCTGACGTGAGCAAACTATCAGATCTCGATAGTCTTTACGCTAAAATCAAAACTGAATTGGGCCATCTCGATGTGGTCTTTGCCAACGCTGGCTATAGTCAATTTGGGCCCTTCGAAGCCGTCGAGGAAGATACGTTCGACAACCTAGTCGCCGTAAACCTGAAGGGGGTATTTTTTACAATTCAAAAGGCAATTCCCCTTTTGAAAAAGGGATCTTCGGTGATCATCACTTCGTCAGTAACGGTTAAAACGGCCTGGCCCACGACGAGCATGATGTCGGCGATCAAGGCGGGACTCTCCAGTTTCGCTAGAACCATGAGTGCAGAGCTCGCGGATAGAAAGATTCGAGTGAATGCTCTGAGTCCTGGCCCCACAGACACTGAAATGTTCGGCCGTGTTCCCGGTGATAAAGAGGGCGCAGCCATTAAAGATGTCCTTCGCACTTACAATCCCAGCAAAAGGATCGCGGAGCCGTTGGAGATCGCGAAGCTGGCGGTGTACCTAGCAACAGATGACTCGGCCTACGTCGTTGGGGCAGACTTCGCCATCGACGGCGGAGCTGGGGCCTTTTCTCAACTCGGCGGCTGATAACCCTCAGTCCAGGGCAGGCGCGGTCTTGTCGACTGCACCCGCCTGCCAATATCACGACTCAAGCTCTAGCGGGAGATTCGAACTTCCGAATACTCTTTGAATCACGCGCGTAGAAGGAACTTAGAAATGGCAAATATACAAAAACAGCGATTGTCACCGGCGGCTCGCAAGGGGTCGGCTTGACTCACAATGAGATGACCTATATCATCCTATAGAGATCTGCGATGCGCTACCCGTCCCAACACAAGCAGCAAACCCGAGAGAAAATCGTGAAGGCCGCGGCTCGCCGGTTCTGCAGCCGTGGCAGCGAACGAGCTGGGATCGGCGATTTGATGCGAGATCTCCATCTGACCCACGGCGGGTTCTACAGGCACTTCTTCAGCAAGGAGGAGCTGTTCGTCGCGGCTTTCGAGCAGGGTCTGAAGCAGCTAGCACATCACGCGGACTCTGCTGTCAAACATGCTCCGAAAGGCAGTGAGTTGAAGGCCCTCATCGACGGTTACTTGAGCCTTGAGCATTGTGACGACCCCGCGGGGGGCTGTCCGATCGCGGCCCTGACCACGGAAATTACTCGGCGTCCCACCAAGGTACGCGGTGCGCTTTTCAACCTTTTGATCAAGCACATCGGAAGCGAGGCGAAATACATGTCTGGCGCGAACGATGAGGAGCGAAATCGCAAGGTCCGGTTTCTGTTTTCGGGGATGGCCGGTACGCTTAACGTCGCGCGGTTGATCGTGGACACCGGGCAGCGCAAGAAATTCCTGGAGGACGCTCGGAAGTTTTACTTCGAGGCAGTCAAACAATAATTCATTTTTTTATCCTGATTAGATGACTATTATCATCTCATGGAACGGACGCTGTGGACCTCGTCGCTATCAAGAATGCTCTTCGCGGATCGGGCCAAGTATTTCAGCCGCCGCGTACCGGAGGGGGAATCATGTTCAAGGGCTCAAGACCGCAAGTGAATCGTGCTTTGGAGAAGGGGAAGAAACCTTCGGAATTCGGCTTGGGCTCGGAGCCGGGATGCAATCCGGACGGCCTGCGAGTTGAGCTCGCAGGTTACTGGTCGCGCCTTCTCGTGCGCGTGAAGGAACAAAGCGAAGTCGTCGAGGGAAAAAAAGTGCCAGAAGAGCTTAGGTCATGAACTTTATAGCATGGAAAATGCTAACCGGGGACCGCGCCAAATATCTCGGGCTGATTTTCGCTATCGCCTTTTGCACCTTTCTGCTGGAGAACCAGACGTCGATTTTCGCGAGCATTCTCAATCGCACCGGCAGTCAGATTCTCGACGTGACCGATGCGGATGTATGGGTGATGGATGCGAAGACCGAATATTTCGAGCAAACCAAGGCGCTGAAGGACACCGACCTGACGCGGGTACGCGGTGTGAGCGGTGTCGAATGGGCCGTGAAGCTTTTCAAAGGAGCTCCCGTCGCACGGACTCGTGCGGGAAAGTTCGCCACCTGTATTCTGCTCGGCCTCGACGACGCGACGCTGACAGGCGCTCCGCGGAAAATGCTGCTCGGGTCCTGGCAACGGTTACAGGAGCCGGAGTCCATCGTTATCGACAACGCCGGCTACATCCTGCTCTTCCCGGGCGAACCACTGGAACTCGACCGAGAACTGGAGATGAACGACCACAGGGTCAGGATTGTCGGAATCTCGGACGCATCCGCTCCCTTTTTGAGCAATCCAGTCATTCATACACGCTACAGTGAGGCGGTGAATTTTATCGGACGGGAGCGCACCCAGCTTTCCTACGTGCTGGTGCGACCGCAACCCGGCCTTAACGCGGAAGAGGTCTGCCGGCGAATCGAGGCACAAACCGGCTTACGCGCGCGCACGACCGATCAATTTCGTTGGGACTGCATTCTCTACTATTTGAAGAACACAGGCATACCGGTAAATTTCGGGATAACCATCACGATCGCGCTAATTGTTGGGACCGTCGTCGCCGGTCAGACTTTTTATTTGTTTACGTTGGAAAACCTGAAGCAGTTCGGCGCTCTGAAAGCCATCGGCGTCACCAACTGGAGGCTGACCGGCATGGTGCTGCTGCAGGCATTTACCGTTGGGGTGATGGGCTTCGGGCTGGGCACGGGCATGGCCGCAGCTTTCTTTGAAATGACCCTCCAGAAAATAGCCACACGGGGAATCATTCTGATGTGGCAGAGCGTCGCGATTACAGGCGCTTGCATCTTGTTCGTTGTCATCATCGCCAGTCTTCTGAGTATCCGGCGCGTCATCGTCTTAGAGGCGGCGGCAGTGTTTCGAGGGTGAACAGTGCAAGAAAACGAATCCATCGCTATTTCCTGCCGCGGGGTGCAAAAGCACTTCGGCGATCGCACGCGTGTCCAGGCATTGCGCGGTGTCGACTTCGAAGCCCGGCTCGGGGAGCTAACCTTCATTGTTGGCCCGAGCGGTTGTGGCAAGACCACCCTCTTATCCGTGATCACCGGGCTGCTGGATCCAAGCGACGGAGAGGTGGAATTGTTCGGGAGCAGCGCTGGCCGTTTGCCAGCCAACCAGCGGATCCTGTTTCGCCGTGAAAACGTCGGCTTCGTTTTCCAGCAATTCAATTTGTTGCCGGCGCTAACGGCCGCCGAAAACGCGGCGGTCCCCCTGATTGCCGCCGGAATGAAACGCACGGAAGCCGTTGAGCGTGCGAAGGCGCTGCTCGATCAGCTCGGGCTCAATGGGCGGCGCGACGCACTGCCCGCCACGCTGTCCGGAGGCGAGCAGCAACGTGTGGCGATCGCGCGGGCTCTGGTTCACGAGCCGCGGCTGGTCGTCTGCGACGAGCCGACTGCCGCGCTTGATCACGCGACCGGGGAAGCTGTGATGAGGCTGGTCGCCGCAAACGCCGTTCATCCGGATCGCGCGGCGGTTGTCGTAACGCACGACTCGCGCGTTTTTCACTTTGCAGATGTTATCGCCCACATGGACGACGGGCGGATCACAAAAACGGAAAGAAACGGGAAGAAGGAGAACGAGTCATGAAGAGAGCAATTCTTCCGATCGTTGCCGCAGTTGCGGCGATTCTTGGGATGATTTCGGTGGCGCGTACGCGTCCCAAGCACGAAGCGACCGTTCCGCCTTCGGCTCCTCCTGCCTCAAGCTTCGAGCAGGTCGTCGCGGGAGTGGGGCTGGTCGAAGCCAACTCTGAAAACATCGACGTCAGTTGCGCTGTTTCCGGCATGGTCACGCAGTTGTACGTAAAAGCAGGAGACCCTGTCGGGCAAGGCCAGAAGCTGTTCTCTTTGGATGACCGCGACTTGCGAGCAGATCAACAGGTCAAACGCTCTGCGCTAGAAGGGGCTCAGGCGCACCTGGCGAAGCTCGAACAGGAGCCTCGCGCTGAAGACGTTCCACCGGCGGAAGAACGCGTGCGTGAGGCCCAGGCAAATTTGGCGGATGCCGAGGTGCAAGTGCGATTGATCGAAAGCGTTACCGACAAACGGGCGGTTCGTGATGAGGACGTGCAGCGGCGGAGACTTGCCTACAAAGCGGCACAGGCGCGATTGGCCGAAGTGGAAGCCCAGTTGAAGTTACTCAAGGCAGGCGCATGGGCTCCCGACATTGCCGTCGCGAAATCGGAAGTCGCTCAGGCGGAAGCTCAGGCCAAGATGACTGAAACTAATATTGATCGTCTTACTATGCGCGCGCCGATTGCGGGCGTCATTCTTCAGAACAAAGTGCGGCTGGGCCAGTTTGCGCAATGCGGTCCGCTCACTGAGCCTCTCATGATTCTTGGAAGTGTCACGCCTTTGCACGTCCGCGTGGATGTGGATGAGCACGATGCCTGGCGTGTGCGCGGCGGAGCGTCGGCGGCGGCCTCTCCTCGTGGAAACGGTTCTATAAGAATTCCCTTGGAGTTTGTTCGCTTCGAACCTTATGTGGTCCCCAAAAAATCGCTGACGGGCGACAGCACAGAGCGTGTGGACACGCGCGTTCTCGAAGTCATTTATCGGGTGAAGGATCAAAACGCTTCTCTTTATGTGGGACAGCAAATGGATGTTTACATCAAGACTCCGGACGCGGTTAATCCGTCTCGCCAGGGTCCTGATTCCGCGGCAGGACACGGGCAATGAGACAGCCAAGCTGGGCTTTGCCAGTTGTTTCGTCTCTTCTGCTGGCGGGTTGTGCGGTTGGACCGAACTATAAACGGCCACAAGCTGTAGTTCCAACGCAGTGGACCGTCGCCCCGACTCGCGGGACCGAAACAAAGTCACCTGAGACCGATGAATGGTGGGCATCGTTCCAAGATCCAGAGCTCAATTCACTCGTCGAGCGTTCCGCGAGTCGAAACTTAGACCTCAAGATGGCGCTTGAACGCGTGCAGGAAGCACGGGCAGCGCGTGGCGTTGCTCGGTCGGGTTATTTTCCTTCGATCGACGGCGCGGCCTCCGGCACTCGCAATCGCCAGAGGGTCATCGGGCCAGTCGGACCGCAAAATTCTCCCGTTATCGCTCCGGTCGAATTTAACAATTTTCAGGGCAGCCTTTCTGCTTCTTGGGAATTGGATGTCTTTGGAGGAACCCGCCGGCGCGTGCAGGCGGCCACAGCAGACGCGACGGCTGCAGAAGAGAACCGCCGCGATGTTCTCGTGATCCTCTTGGGCGACGTAGGGCGCGTGTATGCGCAATTGCGCGGTTTCCAGCGCCGGCTCGAGATTGCAAACAAGAATATCAAGACGCAGCAAGACACTCTTGATTTGACTAGCGCCAGGGCGAAAGCAGGATTGGCCACCGAGCTCGACGTATCGCGCGCAGTAGCGCAACTTGAATCCACCAGAGCGGTACTTCCTAGCCTGCTTAGCGGAATCGATGTCTCCATTCATCGCTTGAGTGTTCTGCTCGGAGAAGAACCCGGCGCACTGCGCGGCGAACTCGAGAAAACGAATCCAATTCCCTCCGCTGGACCGGAGGTCGATGTCGGTTTGCCTTCCGATCTCTTGAAGAGGCGTCCCGATATTCGCCGCAGCGAGGCGCAACTGGCCGCCGCGACAGCCCGGATCGGTGAGGCAAAGGCGGATCTATTTCCTCGCTTCGTGCTCACCGGCACGGCCGGACGCCAGGCCACTCAACTTCACGACCTCACGCTAGGTGCAGGAAATTTCTTTTCGGCCGGTCCTGGTATCAGTTTGCCCTTGTTCACGGGTGGCCGCATACGTTCGAACATCGCCGTACAAACCTCGCGTCAGCGGGAGGCGCTGATCGGTTATCAATCCACAGTTCTCAACGCTCTCGAAGAGGTCGAGAACGCCCTGGTCAGCTATTCGCAGGAACAGGAACGTCGCGACCGGCTGAACGAGGCGATATCACACAGCCAGTTGGCGGTGGATCTCGCTACGGAGCAATACAAGGCGGGCCTCGTCGATTTTCTGTCGGTCCTGGATGCGCAGCGGGATCTGTACGCGAACGAAGATCAGCTCGTCCAGAGTCAAACGACTGTCACCACCAATCTCGTTGGACTGTATCGCGCTTTAGGTGGGGGCTGGAGCGCAAGCTCCGTTGTATCCATAAAACGAGCGACACCATGATTGCTTCACAGGAGGCTGTCACCAGTTAGGGCCAGTCGGCATCGTGTCGAACCGACCGGTGCAGTTTGACGTTGTCGGCTTCAGCGCGGCACGGGCGCGCCGAGGCGCTTGAACCTGAGCTGAACGCAGTCGTTCTGGAAATCGGCGAGAATTCGACAGATGACTCAATAGGCAGTCGAAAGAGGAAAATGACAATGAGCACGGAAAACTCACTCATCGATGCGGCACTTCGCGGATGGAAGTCAAACGTAGAGCGCGTCGACAAGTTATTCGGCACTCTTTCGCCGAAACAACTGGAGCAGCAAATCACTCCCGGGAAAAACCGCCTGATCTATCTGTGGGGACATCTTGCAGCGGTGAACGACGGGCTCTTGCCGCTGCTAGGCATTGCCGAACGGCTTTATCCGGAGCTCGACGCAATGTTCATTTCGAAACCTGATAGATCCGTCGAACTTACGGAGACGGCTCAATCTCTCAAGTTGGCATGGGACAAGATCAACCAGAAGCTCTGGGAAGGGTTTTCGAAGTTCTCGCCGGCGGATTGGGCGGGGCGGCATACCGCCGTTTCGGAGGAAGAGTTCAAGCGGGAACCGAACCGGAGCAAATTCACCGTACTTCTAGGTCGGACGGCGCACATGTCGTATCACGTAGGGCAAGCGATGCTCGCGCCGGGACCAAGGCGAGACGATGAACGCGAAAAATGAGACAGTCTACATTCTGGTCCATTCGTGGAGTACCCGGGGAGTTGAGTCAATCGCTTCGGCGTACCGGCCGTGAGATTCCGAGCTTCTTCATTTTGGCAATCAACGTCGTGCGCCTTAGTCCCAAGCGAGCGGCGGCGCCGCATGGTCCTCCTATAGTCCACCCCGCCGCCTGGAGGCTCTGCAAAATCAGGGCTCGGGTAGAATCCTCGAAAGTGTCCTGTGAAAGAGCTGCTGCCACAGGGCTCTTGCCCGATATAGAAGGGTTGATGGCCGCGTTCACGTCAGATTTTGGCAGTGTGTTCGGAAGGACTCCGTTGTTCGACCGGATCACTGCTCGTTCGATCAAGTTCTGAAGTTCCCGCACGTTCCCTGGCCAAGAATACGAGGCGAATGCTTCGAGCGTCTCCTCCGGTACATAGTCAATCCGTTTGCCCATGCGCCCAGAAAATACCTGGACAAAATATGAGACCAACAGTTCGATATCCTGACGACGTTCGCGGAGAGGTGGCAGCACCAGGGGAAATACGTTCAAACGGTAGTAGAGGTCACTGCGGAATTCGTTCCGTCTGACCATCTCCGTAAGATCTTGATGAGTCGCGGTGACCACACGCACGTTGATGCGATGCGTGCGGCCGCTGCCCAGACGCTCGAACTCCCGCTCTTGAAGCACGCGCAGCAGTTTGGGCTGCAAAGCCAGAGGAATATCCCCTATCTCGTCGAGGAACAGTGTTCCTGTGTCCGCCATTTCAAAACGGCCAAGTTTCTGCGCGATTGCCCCCGTGAAAGCGCCCTTTTCGTGTCCAAAAAGTTCGCTTTCCAGTAAGTCAAAGGGGATCGCCGCACAGTTCAGCGTCACGAAAGGCCGGCCGCATCGAGCGCTGTTGGCGTGAATGGCGCGAGCGATCAACTCCTTGCCGGTCCCTGTCTCGCCTGCGATGAGCACTGTCGAATCTGTGGGCGCCACTACGCGCACCAAGTCAAGAACTTCAACCAGAGGCCGGCTTCTACCGACGATGCCTTCAAATTCCTCAGTCCGAAATGCCTCCGCATCCTGACAAAGCGAATCCTCTCGGCTAACGAGAGACATCCCTTTGATTTGCTCCAACTCCTCAAGGACCACATCTTGAGTTCTCATGTCGTTCGTACCTCGGTTCTTTCTAAGCATTCCCGCCTTGTTCAGTTCCTCCGTTTTCGGCCTTTGCGTGAGATCGTTATCGTATTCGCGCAAGCGTAACCGCATACCATCGGCGTTCATCAGTCCAAGTGTGGTCGACACAAAAGCCCGCATCTTCGAGAAGAATGCGGATGGTCCCTGGTGTGAACTTGTAACTGTTCTCGGTATGGATCGTTTCGCTTTTCGCGAAACGGAGATCAACGTCTGTTGCCGCGATGCGCACACGCTGCTCCCGCATGCTCTCCAGGTGCATCTCAATTCGTGACTCCGCACAATTCCAGAGAGCGCGATGACGGAAGCTGTCGGGATCAAAATCTGCGCCAAGCTCACGATTGAGCCGCTGCAGGATGTTCAAGTTAAATTCTGCCGTAACGCCATTTCTGTCGTCATACGCAGCGACCAGGGTCGATTCGTCTTTCACCAAGTCTGTTCCTAGCAGCAGTGCATCACCGGCTTCCAGTTGAGCCTTTAGATTTTGAAGAATAGTTCGCGCCTCTTCCGGCGAAAAGTTCCCGATGCTTGAACCTATGTAGATTGCGAGTGTTCTGCCGTTGAAGCATTCAAATTGCGAGGGAGCGATAACATAGTTCGCTACGATAGGGTCTACGCGTACCTTGGGAAACGCGGAAGTGATCGTCTCGCGGGCCATATTACGTGCGGCGCACGCTACATCTACCGGTATATAGACCACTTCACTCTGCAGCCTCGCGGCGGCATCGAGCAAAACAGCGGTCTTCGAGGCTGTGCCCGCTCCCAGTTCCAGCAAGCGCATGGGCTGTGACTTGTGAGCGCAGGTGGCACCTATGATGGCATCGGCAAACGTCGCCAGGATGTTTTTCTCTGTGCGCGTCAGATAGTGTTCCGGAAGGTGTGTGATGCGTTCGAAGCGCGAAGCCCTCATCCAACTCCTGGTCTACCTGTTCCGTTCGGAACAGTGACCGGAGACCGCATGTGATATTCCGCAACATGGACATGTAGCTTCCTACTCGTAACGCAGGGCCACCATGGGATCGACGCGGATCGCCCGCCGCGCAGGCAAATACCCGGCCGTCACAGCGAGTAGTACGAGCAGAATCGCCGCGACAATCATCGTCGCCGGATCGCTTGGGGTGATCCCGAACAGCGTGCCGGTCACCAGTCGGCCTGCGGCCAACGCGATCGGCACGCCTAGAGCCAGTCCGGCGATCGCCAAGAGCAGTCCGTTGCGCAGGATCATCCAAAAAATGCCAGAGCGCGGAGCTCCCAGCGCCACGCGAATACCGATTTCGTTCGTCCTGCGCGCAACTCCATAGGACATCAATCCATAAATTCCAATCGACGCCAGAAAAACCGCTAGAAAGCCGAAGAATGCGGATAGCCGCCCGATCAAGGATTGACTCGCGACCGAGCGATCCACCTGTTCCGCTAGCGTGCTTTGATACGCAACCGTCAGGTTAGGGTCCACCGAAGCGACGGCGCTGCGCACCTCGGCGATAACGGCATGAGGATCACCCGAGTAGCGCAGCTCGAAATCGTAATAAAACAGGTGAAGGATCTGGCTATAGAGATAATAAGCAGCCGGTTGCGGTTTTTCGTCGAGGCTCTCGTATTTTGCGTCCTTGACTACGCCAATGACCTCGAAATCGGCGGCGCTTTCGATGCCAAAGCGCCGGCCAATCGGAGAACCGCCCGGAAAATAGAGCCGCGCCATCGTTTGGTTAATTACCGCAACTTTTCCTGATGTAGCCGTATCCTGCTGCCCAAATACTCGGCCGGTGAGCAAGGGAATTCCCATCGTTGCGAAGTAGCCCGCTCCCACGGCGTTGTGCATGACGTGCGGGTTGTCTTCAGCGTGGGGGCCCGCTCCAAGCACGGAGACCGGTGTGCGCCACGAGCCCTCATTGAAAGTCGATAGGGAAACGCTGTCAGCCTCAACGCCGGGCTCGGCGGCTACTCTCTGTTCGACCTGCTCGTAGAGATTCGCGAGGCGGGAATCCAGCTTGTAGCCCACCGCAGCCGTCGGATCGATTGAGAAGAGCAGAACATTCTTTTCATCGAACCCCGTGTCGACGCGCGTGAGATTGACCAATGTGCGCAGAAATAGCCCGGCGCCGATCAGCAGCACAAACGAAAGCGCGATTTGAGACACGATCAACGCGTTCGCAAAGCGGCTGCGCACACCTGGAGCAGCAGAACCTCGTCCAGACTTGAACGCTTCCGTGAGGTCAACGCGGGTAGAGCGCAATGCCGGTAGCGTGCCGCAAAGAAGCGCAGTGGCAAGCGAGACCAGAAAAGTAAACGCAAGCAGACGCGCATCGGGCGCGATGTCCAGCGGCAGCGGTTCCGGGCCGGCAGAGATCGATGCCAGGATCGCCCGGCTGGCCCAGGAAGCGAACAAAAATCCTAACACCCCGCCAAGACAAGCGAGCAGCAGGCCTTCCGTAAGCAATTGACGGAGCAAGCGCGCGCGTCCTGCGCCCACCGCCGTGCGCACGGCGATTTCTCGCCGACGGTTCGCCGAACGCGCTAGCAAGAGGTTGGCGATATTCGCGCAGGCAATGAGTAACACCAAAGCCACAACGACCATTAAGATCTGCAACGGCAATGAGTATTGAAAACGCAGATGGGAAAGACCGCGCGAGGCAGGAGTAAGCGGAATCCATGCGTGGTCGATATTTTCCTGTCGGTGGGACGGAATAACCGGTCCGGCGAAATCGCGCCAGATCGCCTTGGCCAGAACGTTGATGCTCGCTTCCGCCTGAGAAACCGGTAGGCCGGGCTTGACCCGCCCCAGAATGTAGAGGGAATCCCACCATCGATCTTCCAAGCCATTCCAGCCGGGCGAAACCTCCTTTTCCATGGAGAGTGGAACCCAAACATCAGGAGACTCACCCACCGTAGTGCCGAAGAACTCGCGGGGCGCTACGCCGATAATAGTGTACAACCTTGGCCCGAGAGCGATGGCCTTGCCGATCACGGTAGTGTCGCCCCCGAAACGCCGCGTCCACCAAGAATTGCTAATCACCGCGACGGCGTGTGCACCGAGCGGTTCGTCATCACTCTTTGAGAACGCCCTGCCGAGAGCCGGTTGAACCCCGAGCACGAAAAAATAAGTTCCTGATACCAGTTGTACATTCATCGGCTCCAGATTCGCGCTGCCTTCCACTCGGCCGTGCATTCCGCCAAACAGTACGCTCATCATCGCGCTGGTTTCAGAGAAAACTTGGTTCCCCTGCGCGAACTCCTCGTAAAAGCGGTAGGAGTAAAGTACGTCGTCAACGCCGCCCGTGCTTCCAGAGCCTCGCCCAGTGCCGAGGAGAACAAGTTGGTTTGGATTCTTGACTGGCAAATCCCGAAGAAGGACTGCGTTGACCAAGCTGAAAATCGCGGTGTTGGCGCCGATGCCCAAGGCGAGAGTAAGCACGGCCACAACTGAGAAGCCAGGAGATTTGCGCAACATGCGCGCGGCGAAGCGAACGTCCTGCCAGCAAGTCTCTAGAAAGGATTCCCAGCCGCCAGAGCGAACGACTTCCTTGCTGACTTCGAGGCTTCCACGCTCCAAGCGGACTGCGCGAAGGGCTTCTTGGCGAGTCATCCCGTCCTTCATCTTCTCTTCGGCGGCCATCTCCTGATAGGCGCGAAACTCTTCATCCAGCTCCCGGTCAACCTGTTCCTTTCGGAACAGCGATCGCATCCCCCTGGCCAGATTTCGCAGCAACGACATAGCTGCCCCCTTATGACGCCTCCAGAATCCTTGCAATTGCCGCTGCTTGCCTGCCCCATTCTCGCCTTTCGTTATTTAGTCTCTTTCGCCCATTTGCGGTCAGAGCGTAGTATTTCGCTCGCCTGTTGTTCTCGGTCGGCTTCCATTCGCCGTCGATGAGCCCATCCCTCTCTAATCGCTGAATCGCGAGAAATAATGAGCCAGCATTCAGGCGGAAAACGCCCTTGCTCATTTGCTCGATGCGGACAGAAATCCCATATCCATGCATTGGTTCTAATGCCAGCGTCTTCAGAACGAGCATGTCCAGAGTCCCTTGAACGAGATCGCTTGGCTTGTCTGGCATAAAGATGCTTCCCTCTGGCTACCAAGAGGTAGCATTATGCTTCTCCTACTGGTTGTCAAGAGGAGATTCGATGCAGGATCGGAGCCGTTGGAGCTATGCCCCAAAACTCGCCTAGGTGCGTACCGTGGTACGTCTTAAATGTGGTGACGCGATCGCGGTCCGAAATTTGCCAATGGATTTCGGCGTGAAAATCGGGGAAGGCTGTGCGTAGGACTTTGTAGAGGTTCCGTGCTCCGTCGCGATCCGCACTGAAATCGCCTGGTGGCTGCTGATATTCCCTGAACTCGCGCGTCTCGCCGACAGCCTTACACGCTGGACCACCGGCCGAAAGCGAAAGACGATAGAAGTCCGTTGTTTGAGCGAACTCTCTCAAATCGCTTGGGGCTTCCGGCATCTCAGGTTCTCTCGTCTTCCTTGATTTTTCGATTCGCCATGGTGTGGACAGAATAGATGACAAGCCATGCCGCAGTGCTGCACGTTAGCCAAGCCAAGAATATGCCGAACAAAAAACCAAACGCGCCTTCACCCTCGTGAAAATCAATCGAGGTAAAACGGCTGACGAGCCAGCCAGGGCCGTCAACGATCCAGTTCAAAAAAGAAAATCGAAAAGCAGCAACGACCAGCACTATACCCGCTACGCCGCTCGCAATTGTTCGTGCAAGTTTCATTGTCGGAACGACCCCAGATTCAGCAGTTTCCCGCACTCCCGCAATTCACAAGTCCATTCGACCATAGTTTCATGGCCAACGAGCGAAAGTTCTCACTGTTTCCTTCCGGTATCCAACTTCGTTGACGTATTTGAATTGCAAACATCACGATGGTGTACCCGGCTTGGGGGCACCACTCTCCTGGCCCTTCTCGTTATCTGATATGTTAAAGCGATACACGAAAGATAATCGTTGATAATATACTAGTTGCGATCCAGACCCGCGAAAATCTCGAGACGCGCCCTTCGGGCCGAAGAGGGCTAGCTAGGCCACATGAAATGTTGTTTAAGCCAAAGTTTTGCCAACCCGTAAAAGAAATACATTCGCTTCATGAGCAACTCGGGAAAGAGAACAATCTCGTGCATTTCGTCTGCCGCCAATGCCGCGATGTCAGAAAAGTTTTTGATGGAGACCGGCACCAAGCAACATCTCCACAAGTTCGTAAGCCTCATCCGTTGAATGCATTAGTCTTCCGATAACCAATTCTCGGCACAATCGCTCCCGAGTCGACAAACTGAAGTGGTTCCTAAGAAGCACAACCGGCCTGCTATATCGGTGCCGCAATATGATTCCTTCAAAGCAAAACATCGACAAGGTAAGAAAGAGGTCGCAACCGATCGACTGAATGGCGGAATCAAGCACCTGACCGCTTATCAGGGGCCTGATCGGTAGATGCGGCAACTCATCTGGTACCGAACGATTTGAATCATCGCCGAAGACCCGCAGAAATTTGAGGTTTTGCTTTAGAACCAGCCGTTCTGTGTCTCGGAAACCCAAGTACCAGATGTGATGTCCTCGCTTTTCCAGGTCTTTGGCAAGCCTGGAAGTCGAGAATAAGTGACCTTCCTCTGAATCCATCAGCACCGCGATATTAGCCATGGGGTCCCTCAACACCTTACTCTACTCGTTCGCAGCTAAAGTCCATTACGGTTCAGTCCTTGGCACCTTTCGAATGCGCTCCTGGAAGACAGCCCTGTCGCGTCTGTGTACTGACGCCATAGTCTTCACCTTTGCTTGAGTTGCTCAAGGCATTCGTCAGCATCACCAAAGGTCCACTGCTTTGCCAAGAAATCCCTCAAGGGAACGGAAATGGCTCCGATGCAACCCTCAGGTTCCAAATGGAGAAGACTCCATGATGACGTCGTATCGTTACGATCATTGATGAATCGAGCGGGCTCTCCGGGTAGCAGTGACACTCCGAAATCGTCGAGGCGTCGCGACAATCCCTCGCCTGTCGCCTTGATGAAGGATTCTTTGCGTGTCCAGCACCTTAGAAAAGCTTCCGATTGCTCGGCAGGACTTAGGCTCAAAAGAGCAGCGCACTCTCGAGGCGCGAAGAATCGCGTGGCAATTGCTTCCCGGCATCTCGACTGCTACGATCTTGCCCGGTTCTGGCTCTTCGCCTACTTCGGTTGGAGAGTTGAGCTTGCCTGTCTTGCGGTCGAAATCCACGTAGGCGGTGTATTCTTGGCGATCGCCAAAGCGTTTGAACGCAACGACGACTCCGTAGACGTTTGGATCACAGTAGCCGTGGATCGTCTGGGTTACGTTGATAAGCGGTAGTGCCATTTGTCCCTCCACAACTTAGTCTCAAGTGTGTTGGGTTCAGTATTGGAGAAAGACCGTCTGGAAGTTTACTTTCGGTCCTAGAGCAGCCTGTCAGGAGGCTCCCGGGCGTGCACGCCAACTATTTGCACCGCCTGATCGGCAATCTTGACTTGCGCCTGTCATTGAAGAAAAAGTCCAAAGCCTGAAAAAGCATATCCAATCAGATAGGAAACTATCCGATTGGATAGTTCTTTCCCCCTGCGGAGTCTTTCTGGATCTGCTTCCGCCACCCTATTAATTGTCGCCATCGCCTTAAATCGAAAGATCTTCCTGCGAAAAAACCAAATCCCGCAACTGCGAGATGTCCCGCGGCACGTGAAGTGCTCCCTGTTTGGCGTGTATTCGAGAGAAAAAGCACCCGAGACTAAAGAAAAGCAAGTCCCCGAAAGGAACACCACCATGAAAACGAACTTTACTCGCATCCTTGCAATCGCTGTACTCGGATTTATCGCGGCTACTGTTTCCGCGATGCCCGCCTCCGCCCAAGCTGCTTTCAAGGGCTCATTTACGCTGACCTCTGACGTCCGCTGGGGCCAGGCCAACCTGCCCGCCGGTGACTATACCTTCACGCTGCAGTCCAGCGCGATGCCCGCACGCATCGTCGTGAGGGGCGCAAATGGAAGCCAGTTTGTCATCACATCTTCGATGGATGTGAAATCAATCGACGCTCCCAGCAATTTGACGGTCGTCCGCCGCAACGGGGAGTCCCGCATCAACCGGCTCTACCTCGCCGACCTGCATTTGGTCCTGAACTATCAAGAGGGCTCCAAGTCCAAGGACAAGGAACTGGCAATGGGTCCGGTCTCCACCGAACAGGTGTTAATCGCCAGCGCCAAGTAACGGCTCCGCAAGCCAGTACCTACCGCCGAGGGTAAGCCAACTCCACCACATTCCTCCCAACGGCTTACCCTAGGCTTCTCCTCTTTACGAAAAAGGCCTCGCATGCCGTCTCCGCATGCGGGGCGTTTTCGCGTTTCAGCGAGACTGTTTGCTCTGCATTAATGCGTTGGCAGCAGGAGATCCCACCGGCTGCTGCGTGCAGCAAAGAATTAGTTTCCTCGCAAGACTTTGTCGCGTTCAACCTCGGCCAGCAGGCGAGCCAGGAATTTGCGGCGGCGCTCATCGTCCTCACGCTGCCAAGTGCGCTGCTTATCCTGAATCCAATTGAGCAGGCGCTCTTCGCCGGTCGGTTGCCAGTCCACGTCCAGCAGATCAATGTCGTCGGGAAGTACGTGGGCGAAGCGTATAGGGTTTTGCTTGCGAGCTAGGTGCTCGCGAAAGGATTTCTCGCGTCGGGCGGCTTTGGCTGGGCTGTAGCGTCTCACGGCAGTTCCAATCTCAAATGGTCGCCGCAGCACCGCTCCCAGGTCGGGCACGTCGCGCCCGGCTGCTCCATGCGGGTAAACGCACGGTCGCGCTCAATCCCGGTGACAAACCGTCGCACGCGGCGCAGACCGGACGATTCCTTGCAGCAGAGGATCACGAAATCGCCGTCGCCGGAGACCATTCCGCGCTCCTGGCACTGTGGCATTCGCTCCAGCACGATTTGGATTAAGGTTCCCATCGGTCCAACCTGAACGTGTTAGGGGTGGAGGTGCGCCTCCCAACCCCGGACAAACCTAGCTCAGCCGAAGCCCTGCCGGGCAACAAGGCGCCGTTTTTAAGTTGCCTGGCGCCGGAAGTCACTCGCGTAGGAGCTAAATTCGGATGCGATAGTCGAGTCGCTTGCCATCCACTAGCAGTGGGAGAACAACAATGCCTAATCGGCCGACTTGTGGCGACGACGCAGTTCGTCGGTAGTTACCGTTTGATCTACCCCCATCCAGGTACGAAATACCTTTCCAGCGTCAACGTGAATTGAGGTCCTCTCGCTTTGCCACTGATCAGCAATCCATCCACCAGCCCCTTCCAACTGGAAAGTGTAGCGAAGGGGTGCTTGAAACTGAACGTCGCCCTGTTCGGTCTCCCACTCTGTGCGCAGTACATTGACATCTCGACCTGTATCGTTACTCAAGACGATACGCACTTTGGACTTGTAGACTACATTCGGGCTCGTGGATCGCTCAAAGATCACGTCGAGGAGTGAGATTTCGGCCCCCGGATGCTCAACCGGCGCTTTCGGCTTCGATTCTACAAACGCGTAAACGACGAATCCTCACTCAGTCGGCGGGCCGCGACGTGCACCCGGAACTCCAGCGACTGAGCCCACCTCCGGTCCCTACGATCCCGACGAACGTCGGCTAGTACCCGAATCCACACCAAGGGATTCGTGTGCCCGGACCAAGTTTCAACCCTGCCGTCAGTACGACGAGTACCGAAACCGCTGCGACCGCATTGACCTCTCCCCTAGCCCTGGGACAAGGTAGTTCCGCGGCACCTGCAAGGCGGAGAGGACCGTCGTTGAGCCGCCGCACAGGTCAAGCAGGAACAGTGATACAGCACTCAAAAACATGGGACGCAACGGCACCCTGCTACGGAAAGTTCTGGCAGGACTTGCCGGGGGGTCTCGAACGAAAACGACGCACGATATCGCTTGGCGTTTGCCGGACGAAATCCATCGCACGCCAGCGGCTTCGAGAGTACCTCGAACGCGAAGGCGTCAATTCTAAGGAGGCGTTCCACCAAAACACAGTTGCTCCGGGTCTCACATTTCGGCAACAAGCTGAATGGTGGCTTGTCCAACTTCCCAAGCGTAAGCGTCGTCCACTCAAACCAGCTACGATTTCGGGCTGGCGCGATGCGCTGAACGCGTGGCTGTTACCGAACCTGGGCGACAAGT
>Ga0134124_10000790_pt1 | contig 25471 bp, 23 predicted proteins | sample KB304_FD_96880 | JGI IMG/M metagenome (GOLD analysis project Ga0134124, IMG submission 96880) | Terrestrial soil microbial communities without Nitrogen fertilizer from Kellogg Biological Station, Michigan, USA - KB3-0-4 | ecosystem: Environmental > Terrestrial > Soil > Unclassified ... | reverse complement strand
CATTGATGTAGGAAATGGCGACAGGAAGTGCGCCGCCGATGGCCAGACCCTGCACCGCGCGAATCACCAGCAGTTGCTCGAAGCTGCTCGCCATGGCGCAGGCAAGCGCCAGCAGGCTCATGATCAACGCCAGCAGCTTGACGATGGGAAGGCGCCCGTAACGTTCGGCGAGCGAGCCGAACAAGATGGCGCCGAAGAACTGCCCGCCGAAGCCGGCGAACGGCAACCAGCTGCCGGTCAGCAGGTCGAGTCCCCATTGCTGGCGGATGGACGGAAGGATGTAGCCGATCACGACGCTGTCCCAGGAGTCGAACAGCATCAGCAGACCGAGCAGCCACGGCGCTGTGGCGCGGCGCGACCAGCTGCCTGCGCCATCCAGCGTTTCGCCGACCCACGACGTCGACTGCACGGTTTCCCCCCGTTGAAGTCTGCTTTTAAGTATCTTGATCGAGCTTACAAAGGGCCGCCTTGAATGTCGAACGCGTGCCCGGTCAGCATGACAACAAGTCAGAGGGGCTCGGGGAGACAAGAAACGTGACCGCAATGGACAAGCAGGATGTGGATCCGGCGCTGTGGCCGCTGGTGGACGCTTTTCCGCCCATCGATGTTTCTGCCGAGACGTTGCCCGGTTTTCGCGCCGCGATGGTGGAACTCACCGTCAAGATCGATCCCGCCACGCATCCTGATGTGCGAATTGAAACGGTGACGATTCCTGGTGATGCAAGCGCTGCCGGCATTCGCTGTCTGTACTTCCGCCCGGTGACAGCCACTTCCGCCGGAGCGCTGCTGCATGTGCATGGTGGCGGTTTCGTCATGGCCTCACCCGAAGCCGATGTGGCACGCAACGTCGAGCTGGTGCGGGCGACCAGTTGCTCGATCCTGTCTGTCGATTATCGCCTGGCACCCGAGCATCCACATCCCGCCGCATTGGAAGATTGCCATACCGCACTCCAATGGCTGGCAGCGCAGGTCAAGTCACGGGGAGTTGCCGCGGGGCGCATCGGCGTCATCGGTGAGAGCGCCGGCGGTGGGCTGGCTGCATCGCTGGCATTGATGGTGCGCAAGCGAAGCAGCGTGCCGCTGGCCTGCCAGGTGCTCATCTACCCCATGCTGGTGCCACCTGAGCGGTCGGTCGCGATCACCGCGCAGGATGCGCGCATCGGCCGATACATCTGGACCCGCGCCTCGAATAGTTACTGCTGGTCAGCGAATCTCGGTAGCACGCCGACGCTGTCGTCAGAGGTTGCTGCCACTTTGGCCGGCCTCGCACCGGATCTCTCCGGATTGCCTCCTGCCTTCATCGCAGTGGGCGATCTCGATCTGTTCGTGCACGACAACCTGGCTTATGCCAGCCGCTTGCTCGCCGCAGGATGCTCCGTCGAGGCGCATGTGTATCCCGGCGCCATTCATGCCTTCGATCGCATGGTGGAGGCGGATGTCAGCGTCCGTTTCACACGCGAGATGACTGGATTCATTCAGCGCCATCTGGGCTGAATGGCTCTCACCGCGGTGGCTCGCCTCCGAAGAAGAAGCGGTAGCCATTCTCGTCGATGGCACGGCGCGTTGCCGTGTCGGGAACGCATTGCAGATAACGCGGAATGGCCAGCGCGTAGCTGGCCACGTGTTCGTGACCCACGAAGGGCGTATCGCTGCCCCACAGCAGTTTCTTCGGGCCAAAACGGCTGAGCAGATCCTGCGTGTATTCCACTGGCAGGCTCCAGTCCGGTTCGTGCTCATCGGGATGCCGGAAGCCTGAAGACAGCTTGACCCAGGCATTGTTTCGCTCCAGCAGGCGCAGCATGCCCTGATAGCTGGCGGCGGCCAGTCGTGGCTTGGGGTCGTGCCAGCCGAAATGATCGATCACTACATTGACGCCGGTTTCAATCAATCGCGAGGCGATCTCGACCAGCCGCTCGCCTTCGATGTTCAAGTGAATGTGCATGCCCAGGTCGCGCAGCCGGAAGCACAGCCGCTGGAAGTCATCGCCACCCAGGTCGGGCAGGGGATTGCGGAAGAACCACTGCAATCGCACGCCAACGATGCCATCGCGTCGCAGGGCCTCGAGCGTATAGAAATCCACATCGTTGTCGACAATGGCTGTGGCGCGCAGGCGCGAGTGGCGCCGCAATGCGCGGATGACATAGTCGTTGTAGGTGCCGAACAGGCTGGCCGCAGCGATTACGCCATAGCGCACGCCATGCGCATCGAGATCGGCGAGAAAATGTTCGGCCGAATACACGTAGTCGGGTTTCTTCCATGCGTTGGCCACGAAGGGCATGCCAGGACCCCAGGCGTGCGCGTGGCAGTCGATCAGGGGGCCATAGCCAACCTTGGTGATGTTCGTCGGGGTGTTCGCCGAGGCGCTCAACGCAGCGCCTTGCCGTAGAGCCGGTACGCCGTGCCGCCGAAGAAGTCGGCGCGCTCCAGCTCGCCCAGACGTGCGGCCGAAGCATGCAGTCGTTTGATCTTCTCTTCATAAGGAGCAGGGCTCTGGCCGGCGTCCGATCCCCACAGCAGCCTTTGGGCACCGAAGCGGTCCGCGAGCGCTCGCACGAAGGCGGCAGTGTCGAAGTGCTTCTCTTCGAGTCGGTCGAAATTGATGTCGGTCACCTTGAAGTGCACATGCGCCAGCTCGTCGAATGCCGCGACGGCATCAGCGATGCCGAAGCCCGGAGGCGGCGGCACGACGTAGTGAATACCCTGCGTGGCGGCATAGCGGGTTTCGGGCGTCGAGGCATGCGGCACGCCCACGTGATCGATGAGGATGGGCATGTCGCGAAAGCGCTGCGCGATGCCGAGCAGTGCGGCGCGGCCGGCTTCATTGTTCAGGCGATACAGGATGACCGTGACCGGCAGGCCCAGATCCGCTGCCGTGCGCCACAAGCCCAGTGCCTCCTCGCTGTCGAGCCAGCCGGTCTCTTTCTCAGTCAACGTGGGCGCCACGATGCGCAGGCCGCCCAGTGGGTGGTGCGCGGCCAGGGACTTGAGCATCGCAGGGGAGGCTGTGTCCTGCGCGTCGAGTACGACGATGGGCACGAAGCGGCCCGGAAAAGCCGCCGCCGCATCCAGCGCGTAGCGGTTGTCATACCCGTACAGGGTGGCGCGCTGCACGATGCAGGCATGCGCCACCATGCCGGTGTCCAGCGCCCGTACCAGGTCTTCGACCGAGAAAACCACCGGATTCACCGGCGCCTTGGCGCCGCCGCGCAGCGTGGAGTAGGGATAACGGACAAGGTCCGCCGACAACACATGCGCGTGAGTATCGAAAAGCAACGCTTTGTCCCCCATCATGTGCGCCATGCCGCGCATCCCTTATCCCGACGTCACCCGCCTGCCCGAGACCGTGCAGAGGACACTGGCCAGTGTGCCGCTCAACGTGGTGCGCATCTGTGCTCATGCTTCGCTGCCGCTGTTCGAAGCACAGGGTCAGCTGGGTCGTGCAGTGGCGAGCCTTGAGGTGCTCGAGCCGCGACTGCGCGAGACCATCATCCTGCGCGTTGCCTATCTGTCGGACAGTGAATATGAACTGCACCATCATATCCCACTGGGCCGTGCCGCAGGATTGACCGAAGAGGAACTTGGCGCCATCGCGGAAGGCAGCTATGGAAGGCTCGAACCCTTGCTCGCCGCGGCGGCATGCTTCACGGATGAAGTGGTGCAGCAGTTGTCGCCGTCGGAGCGAACGCTGGCGCGACTGCGCCAGCTGGCTTCGGATCAGATTCTCGTCAACATCGTGCTGACGATTGGCTGCTACATGTCGATTGCGCGGCTGGTGGCCGTCACGGGCATCGAGCCTGACGCGCAGGCACTGCAGCATCTGCCCACCAGCGCCGACGCCAAGTAATCAGGATTCCCGGCTGGCGCGCACCAGCTCCGCTGCGGCTTTGCCGAACAGCGTGGCATCGTTGCTCACCATCACCAGCGAATAGCCCATGGCGAGGTATTGCCGTGCCTCGGCCGGAGTTCCGGCTGCGATACCGGAAAGTTTCCCGGCATCCTTCGTCGCCTGGAGAACCGAAGCCACCAGGCCCTGAACTTCCGGAGTGCTGGCGGCCTTGCCGCTGGACAGAAACAAATCGCCGAGGCCGACGAACAATCCGTTCACATGCTTCAGTTGCGCGAACTGCGCAGCTGCTTGCAGGGTTGCCCAATCCTCGAGCTGGATCATGCGCAGGCATTGCTCGTCGCCGCGCTTCAGATAATCCGGCAGCGGCATCAGCGCCCAGCGACCGGCCCGCGAGGTGAAGCCCAGGCCGCGCTCGCCGCCGGGCGCGAACACCATGCGCGCCGTGATCGCTGCGGCCACCTCCGTGCTGGTGACACGCGGCACGAGCAGGCCATCGGCGCCGGCATCGAGCAGTGGCTGCACCGGTGTGCCCAGTTGATCGGGCAGGCGCACCAGCGCCGCCATCCCCATGCGCTGAGTGGCGAAGACCAGCTCATAGACGCGGTCCAGCGCCAGTGGCGAGTGCTCCATGTCGAGCACGACGAAATCGAAGCCGGCATGCGCCAGCAATTCCACGGTCTCGAAGGCGGGAATCTTCACCCAGGTGCCCAGCAATCCCCGGCCGGCCGAGCGCACTCGGTCCATGAATCCTTCGGTCATCGCGATTTCATCCCTGCGTTGAGGCGCGTTGGGCCGCAGTCTACGTCAGCAGGCGCTGCGAGTTTTCAGCCTCGAAGTTCAGCAGCGGCAGTTGCCGGCCCAGGCATTCGCAGATGTGGGTGCGCTCGGCGGTGCGCGCCTGTCGCGCCAGTGTCCACGCGATCACGAACATCATGGGCAGGCGGCATTCATCCCGATACAGCTCGCGGATCCAGTGGTACAGCGGTCGCAGCTGCGGCCGCGCCACCCACCACGGCAGATCGTCCGGCATCCAGAGCCGTGCCGTATTCATGTGCTGCGCGAAGCGGCTGCGCGGGTTGCGTGTCTGGCCCACATAGCGCACTTCTCGCACATCGCGCGGGTCCGACAGGGTGTAGATCGCCACATCGGAAGGCTCAGTGCCCGACTCGTCCACGATGTGTGTGGCGCGGCCGGAGCGAATGAGCCGGGCAACCTGGATTTTCAGGCTCAACGGGTCCATTTCGGGGATTTGCGGGTCGAATTGACATGAACTGTATATATTCACAGCTCGCAATCCCAGCGGAATTTCCATCGATCCTCACGGGACGCCGCCACAGCAAAAGAGTCACACCGAGCTGCTGCCGCGTCAGCCGTCAGCCGCGCATGATCCATTCGGATTATCGAATGTGAAGTCCTACGTTCGCTCCTACATCCAGATGGACTGTCGTCTTACAGCGTCGCCCTGCCGATCGGATCAACTTATTTCGCTCCACCCCGTTCAACCACTCTTTGCAGCGGAAGAAACCCATGAGTGCAAACGCCGACCTGATGGAACATCGCTGGGGAATCCGCGTCGAGCTGGACGCGCTGGTCGAAATGCGCAGCGCGGAAAACTGGTCTGCCACCGCCGTGGTGCGCGACGCGAGTCTGAGTGGCGCTTTCGTGGAAGCGGATGCGAAGCCGGTGCCCTTGTCGCGCGTATCCCTGCGACTGGTCACCCGATCCGGCGAATGGCTGGAGGCCTGCGTGGTGCGCGTGGAAGACGGGGGATTCGCCATCGAGTGGCTGGATCCGGGCATCCAGGCACTGGCAGGGTTGCTGTCAATGCGGCGCGATGCCCCGGTGACGCGCATCAGTCGCGAACCAGCGAACCACTCGCGCTACCTGCAGTAGCGCGAACGAGCAGTTCCTCAGCGCCGCGGTGGCTGAGGAACGAACACCGGCTGCCAGTCTTCCTGGCCGCGCGAAATGATGTAGGCATGCACGGCATCCACCTGATCCTGGGTCAGCACGCCGTTGAACGGCGCCATGCCCTTTTCCTTGAATTTGCCGCCGAGCACGATGTCGTTGAAGTCGGTGTGCGACTGCGGCTTGATGAAGCGCAGATCTTTCGCGCCGGCACCGATCGCGCTCTGGCCGTGACAGGTGGAGCAGAACTGCGCAAACACCTTTTCGCCTGCCGCCACCTTCTCCACAGCCTGCGGTGCGCCGGGCGGCGGTGAAACGGCTTCAGGTGCCGGGGCGGGTGGCAGGGTCACGCCTTTTGCACCCAGCTTGTAGACGACGAGCTTGGCCGGTCCGACAGAGAACGGTTCAGGGCCGGCATTCAGACCGTGCACGATGGCGTTGTTCCATCCCGCATTCACGGCGATGTACTGCGTGCCATTCACCGAGTAGGTGATGGGGCCAGCTACTGGCACTGACACGGTCGGTGCTTCCCACAGCTTCTCGCCATTGTCGGCGCGATAGATGGCCAGCGTCCGGCGCATCGTGCCCTGCACGAGCAGGTTGCCAGCGGTGGTGAGCGCGCCACCCTGGAAATGAAACGGACTCACGATGCGATAGCGCTCTTTCTGCGTCACCGGATCCCAGGCCAGGGTGTAGCCCTTGTCCTCAGTGTTCACCCTCTGATTGAACTGGCGGCGCAGTTCGGGATTGGCCGTGCCGGACCCGATGGTGGTGCGCCCCAGCCGGAACTGGAACTTCCCGTCTTCGATGCGCGAGATCACCATCCATTGTTCCTGCACCGGGATGTACACCAGGCCCGTGAGGGGGCTGTACGACATCGGATTCCAGTTGTGCGCAGTATTGGGAGTGATCAGCCGTGGCTCCACCGTCACCATGGCTTCGGGATTGATGGCCGGCCTGCCAGTCTTGATATCCACATGCGAGGCCCAGGTGTTGGGCACGAAATTCTGCGCCGAAAGCAGCTCACCCGTCGCGCGATCCAGCACATAGAAGAAACCATTCTTCGGCGCGTGCATGATCACCTGACGATCCCGGCCATCGATTTTCAGATCGGCCAGTATCAAGGGCGAGGTGCTGTCGTAATCCCATTGCTCGCCCGGTACTTCCTGGTAATGCCACACATACTTGCCGGTCTTGGCATTGACCGCGACGATCGAGCCGATGAAGAGATTGTCACCACCGCCCGGGGAGCGGAATGCCTGCGGATGCGGCGAACCGTTGCCGGTACCGAAGTAGACGATATCGAGCTTGGGGTCGTAGACGATGCCGTCCCAGTTGTTGCCGCCACCGCCGGTCTTCCACCACTCGCCACTCCAGGTCTTCATGGCCATGGGCATGATGGAATCCGAGGCCACCCCATCGGGCTTCGACGGATCGCCCGGCACGATGTAGAACTTCCACACCAGCTTGCCGGTCTCGGCGTCAAAGGCGTTCATGTAGCCGCGCGCCCCCAGATCACCACCGCCATTGCCGATGACGACGAGGCCGTCTTTGGTGACGCGCGGTGCGCCGGTGATGGAGATGGGCTGGCCGGGATCAGAGGTGTCGGTGTCCCACAGTACCTTGCCGGTCTTCGCGTCGAGTGCGATCAGATGCGCATTCAGTGCGCCGATGAACAGCTTGCCTTTCCACGCAGCCAGGCCGCGACTGACCGGACCGCAGCAGGCGACGGCGCCGGCTTGCGGTGTGATCTTCGGATCGTAGGTCCACAGCACCTTGCCGGTAGCCGCGTTGTAGGCTGTGGTCACATCCCACGCGGAGATGTTGTAAAGAACTCCATCGATGACCAGCGGCGTGGCGACTACGCCACGATACGTGCCGATGTCGGCGAACCAGGCCAGTCCCAGCTTCTGCACATTCCTGTCGTTGATCTGCGCCAGCGGGCTGAAACGCTGCTCGCCCCAGGTGCGGCCATGGGACATCCAGTTGGCGGTGTCCTTGTCCGCATTCTCCATGCGCTCGGGAGTGACTGCGGCAGCCTTGCCTGCCGCCCTGGCAGTCAGTGCGGGGCCTGCCGTCAGAAGAGCTGCCAGTATCGACACCGCATATCCGGGGCTGCGAGGCATGAGAACTCCGTAGGCGAAATGGATTGCAATTTTGCGAAAACGCGCATTGTAGGCGCTTCGGTGGGTAGTGCTACGATGCGTGATGTCAAAAGACACCCCGCATCACGACGTTCCGGGCGATAGCCACTGGCAAGGCCTCGTCACCCGTTTCCGGAAATCCTGCAACCTGAGAGCCAGCTGGCAGTTGGCCAATACGCTCATTCCCCTTGTGGGACTCTGGTTCGCCATGTATTGGCTGGCCGGCATTTCCTGGTGGCTGGTGGTGCCGGTGGCAGCCCTGACGGCTGCCTTCCTGGTGCGGACATTCATCATCTTCCATGACTGCGGTCATGGTTCATTCTTCTCGAGCCGACGCGCCAACCAGATCGTCGGGTTCATTACGGGGACGATCACCTTCGTGCCTACCAACTACTGGTGGGCCGAGCATGCGCGGCATCACGCCACTGCCGGAAACCTCGATCGCCGCGGCACAGGCGATATCTGGACACTGACAGTGCGCGAATACCTGGAGTCTTCGCGGGCACGTCGTTTCGCTTACCGACTTACGCGCAATCCGTTCATCCTGTTTGTGGTCGCGCCGTTTTTCCTGTTCGTGGTGAACTATCGCTTCGCATCCCGCAACTCGACCAAGCGTGAGCGCCGCTCCGTCATGTGGGCGAATCTGTCCATCCTTGGCATGGCAACCGCAATGAGCCTGCTGATGGGCTTGGGTACCTACCTTTTCATCCAATGCCTGGTGCTGGTGATTTCAGGCACTGCGGGCGTGTGGCTGTTCTATGTGCAGCATCAGTTCGAAGATGTGTACTGGGAGCAGGGCAGTGAGTGGAGTTCGTCCCGCGCGGCGCTGCAGGGCAGTTCCTACTACAAGCTGCCACGCGTGCTGCAGTGGTTCTCCGGGAACATCGGGTTCCACCACATTCATCACTTGAATCCCGGCATTCCGAACTACCACCTCGAGAGTTGCCATCGCTCGCATCCGGATTTCCAGCGGATCAAGCCGCTCACATTGCTCGCCAGCCTGAAGAGCTTGCGGCTGCGATTGTGGGATGACCAGCTGAAGCGCCTGGTCGGCTACCCGGAAGCCTCGTAAAGGCACCGCTATTGCGGTGTCTTCGGGCCGGGTTGCTTTGCCGGCTTTTCGTCTTTCTTCTTTTCAGGTTCGGGCGCTCCCGGCTGGCAGCCCGTGTCCTTGCCTGGCCCCGTCTCGATCGTTCCCAGCAATGCCAGCGGCGGCGCGATAGCCGCCAGGGCTGCCACTGCAGCGCCGCGCAGCAGCAAGGGACCGCCTTTCGGGGCAATCGATGGTTTTGCGAAGGTGCCACCAATGTTGATGGGTACACGTACCGACAAGGGGCTCTTGTCTTTGGGCTTGGGTAGCAGCGTCATGTCCAGCTTCTCATCCACGAAGCTGAACTGCCCCTTGAGCAACAGCGCAGTGTCGGTGGTATCCACCGCGACCGAGCGTGCAGTGGCAACACCATCGACGATGCCGAAGTCCGCGTAGGCGCAGCGCAGCAAGACTTCCTTGTCCTTGCTGAGCAGGAATTTCAGTGCTTCGGCGATGTCGAGGCCGGCCACTTCGAGCACCAGGTTGCTCATGTGGCCCGGGCCCATGATGGCGCCGAAATCCCCATTGGAGGAGGCCAGTATGCTTGCAGCTGAATCGCCGTGGCCCTTCAGCGTCAGTCCGCCGTTGATGCTGCCCAGGGAGTCCTGCATGGCCTTGGACTTGGGGAACAGTTTCGGCAGCTGCAATTTCTGCAGCTTCATGTTCAGCGCGAAATCCAGTGGAGTGTGGCGCGCGTCCAGATGCACGGTGTTTGCGAGCCTGCCGCCGGCAGCGCCGAAGTCCAGTGGATCCAGCGTGAGCTCGCCCTTGACCAGCTTCAAGTGCGCGCTCATGCCCTCCAGAGGCAGGCGTCTGGATTCAACATGGCTGGCAGTGAGCTTCACGTCCGCATCCATGGCGCGCAGCTTGTCCACCTCGATGGGTCTGGAGGGCAGCAGCTTTCCCGTGGCACGCTGAGCCTTCGCCGCCTGACGCTGTTCCTCCGATGCCGTCTCGCCTTCGGCAGTGCCGGGCGTGCCGCCGATGAAGCCCGCGAGGTCATCGAGATCGATGATCCTGGATTTCAGCACGGCTGCGAGTTTCGGGCGTTCGCCGCTTAAATCCACCGTGGCGTTGCCGGCGATGTCGCTGTCGCCGATCGTGCCGGAGAAACCTTCGTAGGAAATCTGATCACCACGGCGGCGCAGCAGCCCTTTCAGGGCATAGGGCGGGGTGGTGGGCAATGCGATGCCCGCGTAGTCATACAGCTTCGCCAGGTCGGGCCCGCGCATTTCAAAGCTCACCGCAACGTTCTCCACCTGCAGCGGTTCGGCCAAGGTGCCGGAGACGCGCGCCAGTGTGTCCCCGGCGCTTGCAGTCAGATCGAGGCTGTACGGCTGGGGTTTTCCCTGCAACTCCAGCGGCGAATCCACTCGTCCCTTCAGATCGAAGGCGGCTTTGCGGTAGGTGCCTTTGCCACTGAGCGCCAGTGGTGCAAGCGCATCGGGACGTTGCGGCGCGATGCTTTCGAAGCGCATGTCGATCGAAGTCTGCAGCTTTGATTCGCGGAATTCGAAGCGGCCGTCACGCACGCGCAGTCGCTGCACGCGCACGGGCTGCTCGCAGGCGGTGGGCGTGCAGTCGCTCGAATGCGCGAAGATCCAGTTGGCTTCTTTTTCATTGCGCTCGAGGCGCAGGTAGGGCTGATCAGCGATCAGATAAGGAATGGTCAGGTGGCCGCGTAGCAGTGGCCAGAAGCGCAGTCGCATATCCAGGCGCGAGACGCGGGCCATGGCCTTTTCTTCGGACCAGTCCACATTGGCAAGGAAGAGCTTCTCGGCATGGACTTCCAGAGGAAAGTAGTCCACATCGAGATTGCCGTCGATGCGGAACTCGCGGCCGAGAGTTTCGGATATCACGCGCTGCACCGGACCTTTGACCCAGTTCCAGTCGAACAGGGCGAGCACCAGCACCAGCGCAATGAACACAGCAGCCAGCATCGTCCACACAGGATGCCGCCGGTGGAAACTCATCCAGGCGGGTGAGGGGCGTGCGCTCATGCCCTGATCGTGGACGCATCCCAGACCGGGCCGCATGTGGCGCAGCCCAGCGAAGGAGCGTAGGGCCGCTCCTACAGCCCAGGGACTGTGGCTCAGCGACCAGCGCGAGCTGCGTTGATGGCGGCGATATCGATCTTCTTCATGCCCATCATGGCCGTGAACACGCGCTGGCGTAGTGCTGGATCGGGGTCGGCCAGGCTGGCTGTAAGCACCGCCGGCGTGATCTGCCAGGAGAGGCCCCACTTGTCCTTGCACCAGCCACATTGACTTTCCGCGCCGCCGTTGTTGACGATGGCATTCCAGTAGAAATCAGTCTCGGCCTGATCGGCCGTACTCAACTGGAATGAAAACGCCTCGCTGTGCTTGAAGATGGGCCCGCCATTCAGGCCAATGCAGTCAATGCCGAGGACCGTGAACTCCACCACCAGTACATCGCCGGCCTTGCCGTCCGGGTAGTCCGTGGGCGCGGTTTGTATTGCGCCGACGCTGCTGGCGGGGAAGGTTCGGGCGTAGAACTCTGCGGCCTCCTGCGCATTGTGGTCGTACCACAGGCAGAGGCGGGTTTCGGGAAGTCGTTTCGTCATCCTGTGCTCCTTGCTCAATCGCGCCGGGCGCTGACCACGCCAAACGCCGCGCCGGCCGGATCGGTGGCCGCGATGACCCATTCGTTGCCGGGTACTTCCTGCGGACCTTGCGTGATCTTGCCGCCTCCAGCCTCGATGGCGCGCTGCGCAGTACCCAGGGAATCCACGCGGAAGTAGAACAGCCAGGTGGCGGGCCCCGCGCTGCGCTTCTGCATGATGGCGCCCAGACGCAGGCCGTCATGATCGATGAAGCAGTAGTCGCCCATCGGTCCCATGGGCATCACTTCGTTGAACTGGAAATTGAAGTGCCTGGCGTAGAAGGTCTTTGCGCGAGCCAGATCCGGGCTGGCCAGTTCGTTCCAGCGCACGCGCTGCGATGCCTTCGTGTCGAATACGTCGCTCTTCGCGTCCGGCTTGCCGGGCGGCGGAATGGGCGCCATCACGTAGAAGGGCGTACCCATCGGATCAGTGACCATGGCGATCTTGCCGACGGGCAGATCCATGCGCGGCATCAGCGACTTGCCACCCTCGGCCTCAATGGCCTTCACGGTGGCGTCGACGTCGGCTACGTGCAGATAGCCCAGCCATACAGGCAATGCGCCATGCTTCTGCATGTCTGCATTGATCTTCAGCACGCCGCCTGCCGCACCACCGTCGTTGCGCTGGATGCCGCGGTAGTCCTTGCCATCAGGCATGGGTGCAGGAGGGGAGATTTTCCACCCCACCACGGCACCGTAGAACCTGGTGGCCGCATCGGGATCCGGCGTCATCAATTCGTACCAGATGAAGCTGCCAGTACTCATGGTCGAATACCCCGTGTTGCTGCGTATAGTATGTGCAAGGGGAATTTACATGGCCAGCATCGCATTCGGCCTACTCTTCGTGGGTTGCCTGTTGCTCAGTGTGTCTTTGCGGCGACATTACCGGCGGGTATTCGTCGATGAATCGGCCTACGAAAGGCGAAAGTGGCCGCTGCGCATCGCGGGTTATCTCTGTACCTTCCTGGCCTTGTGGCCCTGCATGCTTGAATTCGGCGCGGCCATCGGCATCTGCCTGTGGCTGTCGGTTCTGGCACTGGCCGCGTTCCTGCAGATCATGCTGCTGACCTACAGTCCGTGGAGGACAGGGTGAAGACCCTTACCGCCTCCTACCGCTGGAGTATTGCGTCGCGCTTCGTCGCGGCTGCAGTCGGCGGCTATGCCGTGGTCGCTCTGCTGCAGCTGGCGTTCACAGCGCTGCTGCCCTGGGACTACTACAAATCGCTGCTGTTCTCCTCGCAGACCGGCTACCTCTATTACACCGGCGTAATCATCTGGTGTTTTGCGGCACGCACGGCCAAACGCGCGTGGCTGGGGCTGGCGGTCGTGACAGTGCCGCTGCTGCTGATCGATGCGTGGTACCTGATGCACCGGAGCGTGACATGAAAGAAGGATTCCGCCAGTCAATGTCCTGGCTGCACACCTGGATCGGGCTCGTGGCCGGCTGGGTGCTGTACTTCGTGTACCTCACCGGCACGCTGGGCTACGTCGACAAGGAAATCGACTACTGGATGACGCCGGATCGGCCCCACTTTGCCCACCCGGGTACGCAGCGCGAGCAGCTGGCCGTGGCGCAGGCGCGGCTGCAGCAGGTAGCCCCGCAGGCCGCGAGCTGGAACATCCAGATGATTGGCGGGCGTGAAGCGCCATCGCTCGATATCGCGTGGACCGATGCGGCCCAACCCGGTGCGCCACAGGCGGGCGCCGCGCAGGGCGGAGCACCGCGCGCTGTCACGCACCACGAAACACTGGATCCGCAAACCGGCCAGCCGATCGACTACAGCGCGCGCGCCACCGGCGGCGGTCAGGTGCTGTACAAGATGCACTACCAGCTGGCCTACATCCCGTACGACAGGGCCATCCTGATCATCATGGTGCTGACGCTGATCATGTTCGCGGCGATGGTCACCGGCATCATCGTGCACAAGAACATCTTCAAGGACTTCTTCACCTTCCGGCCCCGCAAGGGACAGCGCAGCTGGCTCGATGGTCACAATCTGCTCAGTGTTACCGCGCTGCCGTTTCACATCATCGTGACCTACAGCGGCTTCCTCTTCTTCACCTACCAGTTCATGCCCTCCGTGCCGCATCTGATCTACGGCGACGGGCGTTCGGCGGCCCTGCAGTTCTATCAGGGTGTCTATCCCTACCCGCAGCCGAAACTGCCGCAGGCCGCACATGTCAGCGTGCCCATGCCGCCGCTGGCCTCCGTGATGGACCAGGTGGAACGCTCCTGGGGCAGGGACATTGCCACCGCTGTCGAGGTGCGCAACCCCGGCGATGCCAATGCCCGCGTGCTAGTCAAGCCGCAGGAGACGGTCAGCATCGCCTTCCCCGAGAACATGCTGGTGTTCGACGGCGTCAACGGCAGCCTGCTCGAGGACTTCCGGCCCAATGACCACGCCGCAGCCGACACCGACCACGTGATGAAGGGTCTGCACAAAGGTTTGTTCGCCAACTGGTTCCTCAGGGTTTTGCTGATCTTCATGGGCATTGGCGGCACGGCCATGGTCGGCACGGGCCTGATGTTGTGGGCCAACACGCGACGCACCCGACTGCTGGCGGCAAAGCAGCCGCTGCACTTCGGAATATGGCTGGTGGATCGTCTGAATGTGAGCGCCGTCATCGGCATGCCGGTGGCGATCGCGGCATACTTCTGGGCGAATCGCCTGTTGCCGGTGGGAATGGGAACGCGCGCCGCCTGGGAGGTACATGCCATGTACCTGACCATGGCCGCGATGTTCGTGTATCCGCTGTTCCGACGCCCCGAGCGCTCGCGAGTGGAAATGCTGTGGTTGTGCGCAGCGGCCTACGGATTGCTGCCGGTGCTGAATGCGCTGACCACCGCGCGGCACCTGGGTCACAGTCTCCCGCAGGGTGACTGGATCATGGCCGGCTTCGATCTGGCGGCTCTGGGTTGTGGTGCCATCGCGGCGCTCTGTGCCATGAAGGTGAGCCGCAGTCAGGCAACGGCTACCGTGCGGAGGCGGCCGAGGGCGGCCAATGCGGAACTCGTGACGTCTTGACGGTCTGATGGATGGTAATGCAAAAGCAAATCTCGAAATCTGAAGACAGGCTGCTGGTGCTGCGACACGCGGTGCGGGCGGCGTGCGTCGTGGTCGCCCTGCTGTGCGCGGCCTGCGCGACCAAGGTGGCGAACGAGGAAGGTGACGGTGAGGCTGTCGCCGTGGAGAAGGAAGCGGCGCCGCGGGACGAGCTCCAGGCCAACTCCGAAGCAGAACGCGAAGAAAAGACGGCAAAGGACGAAAAGGAGGAACCTGAGGATGAGGAGGTTCCGGTCGCCGTCGCCGAGTCAGAGCACAAAGAAGCACCGCCGCATGTGAACATTCCGGAGGTGGTGGTCGAGGCGCCTGATCGCTTCGAGCTGATCCACAATCTCGTGGCGACGGCGCAGACGCTGCTGCGTGACGTCAAGCTCGAATACGTATTCACCGGTCAGGGGAAAAAGGAAACCCTGCGCGGACGGCCTGTGGCCTTCGCGTTGTGGAGCGAGGCGCACATGGAGTGGACCATCGTGCACATCGAGATTCCGCGGCCTCCGATCAAGTGGAAGCCCGGCGGCAAGCCCCTGCCTTTCATCCTGCGGACGCCGGGAATCGAGGCGAGGCATGTCAAGGGCACTGGCGCCGAGCGACTGATGTTCTCGTTTTCGAAGAACGGCGAACCGCTGAAGGTTTATGGGCGCAAGTTCCCCGTATTCGACAGCGGTCTGTTGAAGAAGAAGCGCTGGCGGGAAGTGGCCAGCACCGCTACCCCTATTGTGTATCTGCCCTTCACCGAGGACACGCTGGATCCGTCCTTCGTCACGGGCGGCAGGGATTTCCTGCTGGCCACGGCACGCCGGGCCATCGCGGAATTGCGCCAGGCCAAGGTGCCGGGCAGGGCGTTTCCAGGGGAAATGCTCGCCGATGTGGTGCCCCCGGAGGTCATCACCACGCTGGCGGTGATCGAGCAGACGGATGATTCAGACTTCGTGGAGAACGGCGAAGGCGCCTTCAACGAGGTGCTGAGCCAGTACGGCCTGAAGAAGGAAGAGGCGTACCGCTACAGTGTGTCGCGCGCGGCGGCCATCGGACCCATGCAGTTCACCAACAAGCGCGGCAAGGGCACGTACGCGATGGTGGTGAAGCGTTGTCCCGAGGCCAAAATCGATCCTGACTTCGAGCGCGGTGCGACCAATCTGCTCAATGCGATGAAAGCCGCAATCTGCCTCTTCGACCTGGATCTGGCGCAGATGCCGTCGGAGATCCGGCTGAGCTACCACGACAACATGAAGGTGCTGGGCATCTTCCCGGTCGCCTCCTACAACGGTGGGTCCAGGAATGTGGGCAAGCTCTATCGTGTGATGAAGAAGATGAACGTGAAGCTGGAAGAGCTGCGTCCTTCAGCCCGTACCACGGCTGGTGAATCAGGAACCTGCCCCTGCCTGTGGAAACAGGATGGTGCCGAGGTTCGCCCGGTGTCGATTCCCAAGTACAACAATGAGAACCGCTGGTACATCGAGAAGTACCAGAGCATCCTGAAGGTTTTCGACGGCAGTGCGCAGCCCGCTGCCTAGATCTCCTGGAACAGCTTGCTGAGACCTGCACGCTCTTCTTCCCCGAGCTTTTCAAGTGCCAGCTCCAGCGGTTCGGGTTTGCCGAACAGATAGCCTTGGCCGCGCTGCACCCCCAGGGTGCCCATGCGTAGCGCGACGGCTTCACTTTCTATGTACTCGGCCACACTGTCGAGCTGGAATTCCTTCGCCAGCTGCATGATGCCTTTGACGGCTGCTTCCGAGCGCTTGTTGGTGAGTATGTCCCGGACGAAGCTGCCATCGATCTTGATGCGCGTCACCGGCAGCGAACGCAGATAGGCCAGCGAGTTGGCACCCGTTCCGAAATCGTCGATGGCCACTCCGCAGCGTAACTCGCGCAGGCGTCGCATCGAGACGGCTGCCCGTTCGAGGCTGGTGACGGCGGCCTGTTCCGTCACCTCGACCGTGATCAGGCCGCCAGGAATGCGCGACTCCCGCAGCTTTTCGATGAAATGATCGACGAAGGCTTCGTTGGTGAGGGACTGGCCGGAGACATTGATCGATATGGAGCTCTGCAGTCTGGTGAGCAGTCCGCGGTGCGGCGTCAGTGCATCGATTGCCGCGTCGACTACATAGCGATCGAGATCCGGCAGCAGCTGGAAGCGCTGCGCGGCGGCGATGAACTCGCCGGGCGGCAGGATCTCGCCGGACTCATCGCGCATGCGCATGAGCAACTCGAAGCCGGGCGCAGCGCTGCGATCGTTCAGCAGGCGAATGGGCTGGGCGAACAGCAGCAGGGCGCCGGTACGCAGTGCTTCGCGCAGGTCGGCGGCCGCCAGCACTTCATCGCTGCGCCGGATCAGCGTGGAATTCGCTGCACTGAATACTTCCACGCGCGAGCGGCCGCGATCCTTGGCCAGCTTCAGCGCCACATCGGCATCGATGGCGAAGCGATCGAAGGGATTTTTCACATCGTCGATTTCGACGACGCCCGCGCTGAGCGTCATCGGTGAGGCATCGTCAGGCAGTCCGGGCTGTATGGCGGCGGCCGCGCTCTGTATCCGCGCGGCCAGGTTGGCAGTTTCTGCGGCCTCGAGTCCGGGCAGCACGACCGCGAACTGGTCGCCCATTGTGCTGGCAACCAATGCATCCACTGGAAGCAGGGGCGGCGCCAGCAGGCGCGCCAACGAGAGGATCGCGGCGTCGCCCGCCGCCATTCCATGCAGATGATTGACGCTCTGCAGACGGTCGATGTCCAGCAGCACCAGTCCAGCGCGGGGCGTCCTGACGCGTTGCATCGCGGCTTCCAGCCCACCACGATTGAACAGTCCAGTGCGGTGATCGAGGTCTGTCTCGAGACGGCGCGCCAGCGCCTGTCCCAAGGTCAGCGCTGCAAGGAGGTGCCAGCCGCCGAATGCTGGCGCCGTAAAAGGGTTGGCCAGCACCAGCCAGGCATTGTGCCGGGCACGTCCGACGAACAACGGCGTGACCAGCAACCGGCATTCCGCCGACTGGTCCGCACCTGGAGCGGGGGCGTTGATGATCAGCGGACGCCGCAGTTTTCCTGCCAGCGGTACGACGCGTGCACGCATGCGGCTGAGCTCGTTGCGCAGCCCGATGTCCAGTTCGTGATCATTGCCGCGCACCGCGACGCTGAGCTGGCAGCGGGGTGCGGCAAACCACGCGAGATCCACTCCCATGCGCCGCGCCACTGTGGCGACCGCCTTGTCCAGCCGCGTATCGTCGTGAAAGTCGAGATCCAGTTCGTTGGCCAATCGCAGCAGCTTCAGATCATTGTCACGGAAGGCACTTCCGGCTGCATTCAACGTTTCAGCGAGACAGGCTATCGCGGGACGAATGCACTGCATGCATGAAGCTGCATCAGTGTCAGGGGCAAGCTGCAGCACCAGTGTGCCGCCGCTGCGACCCTTCTTTCCATCCAGAGGCAGGATGAGTTGATGAGGCGCGTCATGCGGAATGGTGGCGTCGGGCGCGAGAAAGCCCACCCGCAGGATTCCTGCGTGCAGACTGCGCAGCAGGGTGCTGTATGACTCCGCGAGTGAGTCTGACTGCAGCGCATTGAACATCTAAGGGAAACCCCTACCTGGCGGGATTCAACTGTAGCTTCGCGGAGCCAAGTCGCGCCGTGATGGCGGTCTATTTACGCCTGTCGTTCAGGGCAGCGCGAACGTGAACAGTGCCGCACCCGCCGCAATCGCGACGTATTGCTTTCCATTTACGGCATAGGTCATCGCACCGGCGTTGACCTGGCCGCCGAGCGCGGCCTTCCACAACAGCTTGCCGCCTTTCGCGTCCAGTGCGACGAAGTATCCATCCTTGCCGCCGCTGAAGACCACATCGCCGGCGGTGGAGAGCACGCCGCCCCAGGTGATGTTGCCCAGCTTGTACTCCCACTTCGGTTTCAGCGTCGCAGGGTCGTAGGCGCGAATGACGCCCCGGGCCTCATCGTCATTGTTGAGAAAAGGCTCCAGCGTCACGTCTCCCATGGTGGTCTGACGGGCGTTGATGCCCACCGACTGCGGGAACTGACCCTCGATCGCCATGATGCCGGAGTGCTCCCAGTGCGCGACATAGAACAGGCCCGTGCGCGGGCTGTATGCGGGCGGCGCCCAGTTGATGGCGCCATGCACATGCGGACGCACCAGTGTGCCTTGCGGAGTGGGAACAATGCCCGGCGCGCGATGCGGACGGCCCTTGGCGTCGAAGCCATCCATCCAGTTCACTTCGACATAGGGCTTGCCGAGCAGAAACTCACCGGTGAGGCGGTCGAGCACATACATCAGGCCATTGCGATTGGCCCATAGCATCACCTTGCGCGGCTTGCCCTGCCATGGGATGTCGGCCAGTACCGGCACCTGCGTCGAGTCGTAGTCCAGCTCGTCATGCGGCGTGAACTGGTAGTGCCACTTGAGTTTGCCGGTGTCTGCGTCGAGCGCCACGACGCTGTCGCTGTAGAGGTTGTCGCCAAGCCGCGTGCGACCATCCCAGTCCGGCGCGGGATTGCCCGTGCCGAAGTAAACGAGATTGGCCGATGCATCATAAGCGCCGTTGTTCCATACAGCGGCGCCGCCTTTCTGCCAGGAGTCGCCAGTCCAGGTGTCGTTGCCAGGCTCGCCCGGCGCCGGGATGGTGTAGAACTTCCACACCTGCCTGCCGGTCTTCACATCGTAGGCGGCGATGAAGCCGCGAACGCCCAGGTCACCACCGGCGGTGCCGATGTACACCTTGTCCTTCACTACCAGCGGCGGCATGGTGATGGAATACTGCGCGGCGGCATCGGCGACGACGGCATTCCACAGCAGTGTGCCGCTTTTTGCGTCGATGGCCAGCAGATGCGCATCCACCGTGCCCATGAACAGCGTGTCGCCCACGATGGCGAGGCCGCGATTGACCCGGCCGCAGCAGGTGCGCGCGGGCGAAGGCTGGTGCGAGTAGGTCCAGAAGATGCGGCCGGTGACGGCATCGAGCGCCACCACATCGTTCGGTGCCTGCACTGTGTAGAGCACGCCGTTCACCACCAACGGCGTGGCCTCGAACTTTTCCAGCGAGTGCGCCTGCCATACCCACTGCAGCTTGAGCTTGTCGACATTGCGCGTGTTGATCTGAGTGAGCGGACTGTGGCGCTGGTTGCTGTAGTCGTGCGAGTAGCTCAGCCAGTTGTCGGGTTGGGAGCCCGGCGCCAGCAACTGCTCGGCAGTGACCTGTGCCATGGCCGGCATCGCCGCCAGCAGCAAAGCGCAGAGCGGCAAGAGTCGCGCGTTCATGGCGGGGAAACCCCGCGCAGCGAGGTCAGATATTGCACCAGGTCGGCCACTTCCTGATCACTGAGCGCGCCGCGCACGGATGGCATGGGTGAGGGTGCGAATCCCTCGTCGCGCAGATCGGCGCGCATGAACGAGCGCAGCTGCTCCTGCTCATCGAGCAGTTGCACGCTGTACGCGTCGTGGTTCAGCAGACGGCCGGTGACGCGCTGGCCGCCTTTCGTCGTGATGCGGTACGTACGATTCGTCGGCTGCACTTCACTGCCCGGGTCCAGCAGCGATACAGCCAGCTGTGCGGAATTGCGCAGCAGCCCGATCTTGCTCAGATCCGGTCCGAGTCGCGAGCCTTCGCCATTCACGCGATGGCAGGTAAGGCACTGGCCCTTGCCGGCGAAGAGGGCTTTGCCGCGGGCAGCGTCGCCACCGGCACCCGCATCCTTTACCAGCGCGCGGCTGCGCAGATAGGCCACGATCTGCACCGCCTGTTCACGACTCATGCTGGGCGTGGCAGGCATGGGAGTTCCGGGAATGCCCTTCATGACGATGTCGGTCAGATCGGCATCGCTGTAAGGCTTGCGGAACACGCCATGTCCCAGATCGACATTGGCGATCTGGTTGCCGGTTTTGCCATGACAGTTGGCGCAGGAGTTCTGGAAGGCCTGCTCGCCGCTGAAGACGTCCGAACCCGTAGCGTGCTGCGCCATGACCAGCGGGCTGCCACCCAACAGACCGCCACCCAGCAGGCACAGCAGTGCAAGGATCCGATACCAGCGAGTTCCCCCCATCATGGTCGCCAGTGTAACGGCTGCGACGGCTATCCGGCGCGTCTGACTACGATCTGCACGGCGGCGGGCTTTCCCTCCGCCAGCTTTTCGGCTTTCCGGACGGCGGCCTTCACAGGCAGCAGGTACGCCTTGAGTTGCGAGGAAGGGAAGATGGATGTCATCCATGTGGATCCGCCAATCGTGGCTTCGACCTTCAGGGCGCCGAAACCGGTTCGGCGCGGACCGGCATCCACGAGCCTGATTTCCCGCGACGTGGCCGCCGGCAGCGTGATGAAGTACCAGCTGGCCTTGCCGCCCGCCCAGAGCCACAGCTTGGCGCGGAAGTGGTAGGTCGAGTGCGTGCTGCTGGAAGAGCTCTTCATGCGGGGTGCGTCCAGTCTGAGCCACCCGCTACTATTCGTACAAGGACACAAGCGCAAAGGGCTGTGCGTGCCGGATATCTTTCTTTCCTACAATCGCGAGGATCAACCGAAGGCGCGCCGCTTTGCCGAGGCCCTGCAACGCCAGGGGCTCGATGTCTGGTGGGATACCGAACTGCGTTCTGGTGAGGCCTATGATCAGGTGACCGAGAAGGCTCTGCGAGAGGCGCGCGCCGTGGTGGTGCTGTGGTCGGCACGTTCGGTGGAATCGCGTTGGGTACGTGCAGAGGCTGCGCTGGCACTGCGGCTGGGCACCCTGGTTCCCGCGATGATCGCGCCCTGCGAGCGGCCCATCATGTTCGAGCTGACGCAGACGGCTGATCTGTGTCACTGGCAGGGCGACGAAAACGACCCTGCCTGGCTGGCGTTTGTTGCCGATGTGAACCGCTTCATCGGCGCAGACGCAGCCGCAAGACCGCGGCGCGACAGCTCCAGAGCCGCCGCGCCAGTGGCTCCCGGCAAACCTTCCGTTGCCGTGCTGCCCTTCGCCAATCTCAGCGGCGATGCGGAGCAGGGCTATTTCTCGGATGGCATCAGCGAAGACATCATCAACGATCTGGGCAAGGTGTCGGCGCTGTGGGTGGCGGCACGCAACAGCGTATTCACTTTCAAGGATCGACACGTGGATGTACGCGACGCCGCGCGCCAGCTCGGCGTGAGCCATGTGCTGGAAGGCAGTGTGCGCCGGGCGGGTGATCGGGTGCGCATCACGGCGCAGCTGATTGACGGCGCCACGGGCGGGCAGGTGTGGGCGGAGCGCTTCGATCGTAACTTCTCCGACATCTTCGCGCTGCAGGACGAGATATCGCAGTCCATCGTGAAGGCGTTGAAACTGAAACTGTTGCCGGAAGAGAAGCGAGCCATCGAACATCGTGGCACCGCCAACAGCCAGGCCTACGAGCTGTATCTGAAGGCCCGGCAGTACTACATCAGCGGCAATGAGCGGCACGATGAGCTGATCGTCCGCCTGTGTCGTCGCGCCATCGAGATCGATCCCTCCTATGCCCATGCCTGGGCACTGCTCGCGCACGCGCTGCGGAGTCTGCACTACCGCGGCATTTCCGCCGACGACGGTGGCGAAGCGGCCGAACGCGCGGTCTCTCTGGCTCCTGATCTGGCGGATGCCTATGCCATGCGTGCGGATGTGATGCGCGCGCGGGGGCAGCTGGACCGGGCCATCGCCGATGCGCAAATCGCGCTGCGACTGGATCCCGAATCCTACGAGGCGAATCGCGCCGCGGGTGTTGCCTATTCGCGCGCACGCAGATTCCATGAGGCCATCGACTGCCTGGAGAAAGCGGCGTCGCTGATGGACAACGACTATCACGCCGCCGCACAGGTCATCCAGTGCTATCAGGGCATCGGTGATGAAGCCGCTGCGCGCGATGCTGCGCGCCGCGCCTTCGCACGCATCGAGCGGCTGTGCGAGATCGATCCCGGCCATGGCTCGGCGATGGGTCACGGCGCCGGTGTGCTCGCGCTGCTCGGCGAGCGTGAGCGGGCGCGTGAATACGTTGCTCGCGCCGTGCTCCTCGATCCGGAAAACCAGAATCTGCAGGGCAACCTGGTTTGTGTGATGGTATTGAACGGCGATCTGGAAGAGGCGCTGGATCAGCTGGCGCGCGTGCTGGAATCCCCGACGCGCCCGCTGCTGAACTGGATTGCCACCGACAACGATCTGGATCCGCTGCGCGAGATGCCGCGCTTCAGGACTCTGATGGCCCAGGCGGAGGCCCGGCTGCGGCCCTGACCAGTTTTCCGACCCGCACGCCGAGCAGCCGGATGCGTCGCGTCAGATCCACGCGCTTCAGGTTCAACCCAGCCTGGCGGCGTATGACAGTGGCATCAGCAGTGGCCTCATCGATGGTCGTATCGCGCGTGACGCTCTTGAAGTCATCGAAGCGCAGCTTGATGCCGATGGTGCGGCCGGCGTAGCCCTTGCGCGTCAGATCGCCGGCCACCTGCTCGCACAGTCGCGTGAAGATGCTGCCCAGGTCGGCGCGATCGCGCACGGCATGCAGGTCGCGCTCGAAAGTGGTCTCGCGGCTGAAGCTCACGGGCTCGCTGTCGGTGACCACCGGGCGCTCGTCACGTCCCCAGCTCGCATCCTGCAGCCAGGCGCCGTAGCTCTTGCCGAAGTGTTCGATCAGCCACGCACGGTCGCGTACGGCCAGATCCCCCACAGTGCGAATTCCCTGCGCCTGCAGCTTTTCATCGGTGCGCGGTCCGATGCCATTGACCTTGCGGCAGGCCAGCGGCCAGATGCGCGTCTCCAGATCATCGAGCGTGACAACGCTGATGCCGTTGGGCTTCTCGAACTCGCTGGCCAGTTTCGCAAGCAGCTTGTTGGGCGCCACGCCGATGGAGCAGGTGAGCTTTGTCGCCTCGAAGATGCGTTGCTGGAGATGCCGAGCCAGCGTGCGACCGCCTTCGTGCTCGCTGCCAGGCACGTCGGTGAGATCGATGTACACCTCGTCGATGCCGCGGTCTTCCATCACCGGTGCGATCTCGAGGATGGTCTGCTTGAACAGCCGCGAGATGCGCCGCACCTCGTCGAAATCCACGGGCAGCAGAATGGCCTGTGGGCACAGTTTTGCTGCTTTCATCAGCCCCATGGCCGAGCCCACTCCGAATTGGCGCGCGGCGTAGGTAGCGGTGGTTGCGACGCCGCGCCCTACATAGCTGGAAAGCAGAGGGAAGGCCTCGACCGGAATCTGATCCAGCGGCGCCTGCGACAGCGCATCGTCTTCGCGGCGCCGTCGGCCGCCGATGACCACGGGCAGTCCCTTCAGTTGCGGATAGCGCAACAGCTCCACGGATGCGTAGAACGCGTCCATGTCCAGGTGTGCGATGCGGCGGAAAGGTGGCATGCTCTGCAAGGATACGGGAGGCAAGAGAAGATGAGGTCTCAATGACGAATATCACGCGACGCGAGGCCTTGCAGCTGGCCGGCATGGCCGCTGCAGTTGCGACATTCTCAGGCAATGCAGCGGCGCAGGCGCCCACCTTTCCCAAAGGTGCCGTCATCCGCACGCTGTTCAAGGACTACGCGCCCGAAGAGTTGGCCGGCGGGGCGACGCTGTTCCACGAACACCTTTCACTGGGGCCGGATTTCAACGATCGCTTTCGCGCCGCTTCCGCCGCGGTGCTCGCCGCACAGGGTCTCCCACCGTCCACGCGTCCCGCCGGCCCACCGCCGGCACAGGGGCCAGATCCCATGCGTGATGTGGACCTCATGGCCGAAGAGTTGCGTTCGGCCAGACGAGATGGCGTGGCGTGCATAGTCGATGCCGGTCTCGAGGGTGCGGGGGTCGATATTGCTTTCGTGCGCGCAGCAGCAGAGAAGGCGGATTTTCCGGTGGTGAAGGGCGCGGGTTTCTACACGCAGCCCTTTTATCCGAGGCAGACCGAGTCGATGAGCGAAGAGCAGATGGTGCGAGCGTTCATCAAACAGGCCGATGAATATCCAGCCGGCGCATACGGCGAGATCGGCTCGTGGGATGAAATCAGCGCCCTGGAGCGCAGGGTGTTCCGCGCGGTCGGCAAGGCGCATGTCGCCACCAACCTGCCCATCTTCACGCACACTGGCATTCCGGGAAAATCCGCGCTGGAGCAGCTCGATATTCTCGAGGATGCAGGCGTTGATCCGAAGCGTGTCTGCATCGGGCATCTGGGCAATCTGAATGATCCGAATCTCTACGTGCACAAGACCATCTGCCGTCGCGGTGGGTTCGTCGGCTTCGACCGGCAGGGTGGCTTCGGCGATGATCAGGTCGTGCCACTGGTGATGAAATTGATCGAGGCGGGATTCGCTGATCGCATCCTCATTTCTGGCGACGCATTCCGTGCCTATGCGCGGCCGGTGACTGCATTTTTGCCAAAGCTGAAAGCCGCGGGTGCCAGCGACGAAGTGCTGCGCAAGATCGTCACCGACAATTCGCGTCGCTTCCTCGCCTTCGTGCCGAAGCGGCCGCGCAAGGCTGCATGACCTGCATCCTGCTGCTGCGGCACGGCCATGTGGCCGGCATAGTGCCGAAGCGCTTTCGTGGGCAGATGGATATTCCGCTGAGCGAAGAGGGGCGGGAGCAGGCGCTACGTGCCGCAGACCATGTGGCGCGCTACTACGAGCCAGAAGCCATCTATACCAGTCCCTTGCAACGATGCCGCGACTCCGCCGCCGCGCTCAGCGCCAGGCTGTCGCTACCTGCGCCAGTGGTGTTGCAGGGGCTGAACGACATCCATTACGGCCTCTGGCAGGGGCGGCTTGCGTCGGAAATTGCTGCGGAAGATGCCGACCGCTACGCGCTGTGGCAGAAATCGCCGCAGGAAATGATCTT
>Ga0134124_10000789_pt1 | contig 25482 bp, 17 predicted proteins | sample KB304_FD_96880 | JGI IMG/M metagenome (GOLD analysis project Ga0134124, IMG submission 96880) | Terrestrial soil microbial communities without Nitrogen fertilizer from Kellogg Biological Station, Michigan, USA - KB3-0-4 | ecosystem: Environmental > Terrestrial > Soil > Unclassified ... | reverse complement strand
GCGTTCGCTTCAATCGCGCCTCTTCTGCCTGGCAACCGATCAGCGGTGGCCTCAAGTCCGAGCGTGTTAGATAGCAGAGCTAATGGCAATTACGCCGCTAATGAATCTTCGTGAGGCCTTCAAATGCGGTTGAGCGCTATCCATGCCGCGAAGCTCTGTTGAATTACAATAGATCGCTTCTCTTTCGCGACGGCGACACGGGTTCTACTGCCGCACGGGCCGCCACAATTTGATCTCGATTTCAAAGCAGATTTAGCGTCAACGTGGTACTCATAACTTCACTTCCACCGTAACCTTTTTGAGTGTGCCGGTGAACTTCATCGGCGGTTTGCAAGCCGGCGACACTGGCGTGCCCCAGTCTTCACCTACATCGAGGCTGTCATCTGTCGAGAAGATGACAGGTTGCGTTCTCGTGATCCGACCTTCGCCTACCTTTCTTCCGTTCACCGATATCGTGCCGACGCCACCTTAGCCGGGGCCGCCGCCGTCATAGACAAAGTCAAAGGAGATTGACTGAGGTGCTAACGAAAGGGTCCAGATGTTTTCCAGGTCTCGCGCCAGCAGTTTATTACTTTTGGGCTTTACATTCGGTCAGCGGATATGAGCTGTAGTTGGTCGGTATGGCAAAAACTCTGTCACAGATCTTTAGGGTCGATGTGGACGTTGACGCTGCTTCCCGTTACGTGTATATATGGCGCAGCCACATATGGAGAGGGCACTCATGCTTGACCGCGATCTGAAAAGAGGCAGCACGGAAATGCTGATTATGGCAATGGTCGAGGATCGACCACGGCATGGGTACGAAATTGGCAAGTTGATCGAACAGCGCTCGCGTGGTGTATTGCAATTTCACGTCGCCTCGCTCTACCCGCTACTTTATCGTCTCGAGAAACGCGGATTGATTAAGGGCCGTTGGGTAGAAAAAGCCGGAGAACGGCGGCGGCGGTTCTACACGTTGACAGCAGCGGGTCACAAGATCCTGGCGGAACAGCGGCGCACGTGGAAAGACTTCTTCGCAGCGCTTGATCTCGTGGCTGGGATAAACCCTTCGTGAGGTGACCTAATCATGCCTGATTGGAAAAAAGAGATCAGAGACCGTCTGGCGGGGCTGCGGTTATCGCCTACCCGTGAGGCTGAGATCGCCGAGGAGTTGGAACAGTATCTTGAAGATTTTTACGAAGACCTGCTAGCCAATGGTACGGCAACAGAAGATGCGTTGCTCACAACGTCTAAGGCGCTAAATCAGAGCGATCTGTTGTTGGAACTGAGCAAGGTCGAACGTCCAGTTACGCAGGAGCCCGTGGTCCTGGGAGCCAACCGCACCAACATCATGGCGGATCTATTGCGAGACGTGCGGTTTGGCATTCGAATGCTGGTCAAGAACAAAGGGTTCACATTGGTAGCGGTGCTTTCACTGGCGCTTGGGATTGGTGCTAACACTGCCCTTTTCAGTGTTGTGGATGCTGCTCTGCTAAAAACTTTGCCAGTTCCTGATCCCGATAGATTGGTCCTCTTTGCCTGGCATGCCGGACTTCCGTTCAGAGTTGGTGGCATGAGTGGTACGTCAAACGTCCCCGGGGCACCCGGCACGCGCAAGCTCTCGCTGTTTCGCTACGAAGTCTTTGCAAGGATGCGCAAGCAAACGCAGGCGACGGAAACTCCACTTAGCGATTTATTCGCTTTCGCTCCGATACAGGACGTGAACGCAGTCAATGGCGATCAGGCGGAGCTCGTCGACGGGCAAGCCGTCTCCGGCAACTATTACGCTGGGTTACGAATGCAAACGAGCTTGGGACGCCCGATTACTGACGACGATGACAAGCCAGGGGCAACGCCGGTCGTCGTGCTCAGCCATCAGTTTTGGCAGGAACGGTTCGGCGCTAACCCAGCCGTCATCGGCCAGCCACTCAAGCTCAACAAACAGTCATTCACCATCATCGGTGTGACGCCGCCCGCGTTCACCGGCACGTCGCAAGTGGATTATCACCCTGCTTTTACCGTTCCGTTTGCCTCTGAGCCTTTGCTGCTGGGGGAAAACAGCAATCTGACAACGGCGAACCAACCAGGCATCTGGTGGATAAATCTGATGGGCCGGCTCAAGCCGGGAGCAACTTACCAACAGGCGCGCGATAGCTTGAACGACACTTTCCAAACCACCGCATTGGAGATCATGCCGCCACCGCGCAAAGCGAGCGAACCGGCGCAACTCGATCCGAAAGATTATCCGCACCTGATTGCGGAATCTGGCAGTCGCGGGATGCTGGACCGCCGTCGAGATTACTCCCCTACTATCTATGGACTGTTCATCGTCGTGACGCTTGTGCTGTTGATTGCATGCGCAAACGTCGCGAACCTGTTGTTGGCGCGGGCGTCGTTGCGTAGTGCAGAAATCAATGTGCGACTGGCGGTTGGCGCGGGGCGTTGGCGTTTGGTTCGGCAACTATTAACGGAGAGTGTGCTGCTCGCGGCGTTGGGCGGCGCAGTCGGTGTGATCTTTGCCTTTTGGGGTAAGAGTGCGCTCCTGACGCTGACCGACAAAGACACGGGAATCCTCCCCAATGGTCTTGACCTCAGTTTGAATTGGCGTGTGCTCGGCTTCACGCTGACAGTCTCGCTGCTCACCGGCGTGCTATTTGGTTTGGCGCCCGCTTGGCGCGCGACAAGGCAGGATTTGGCGACGACACTCAAACAGAGTCGCCGTACGACAGGTGCTGTGTCACGGTTGAGTAAAGGACTGATCATCGCCCAGGTTGCGCTCTCATTGTTGTTATTGGTCGGTGCGGGTTTGTTCATCCGCACGCTCTACAATCTGCAACGAGTTAACCTGGGCTTCAATCAGAAGAACCTCTTGCTCTTCAGGTTGCAACCGCAACAGAACGGATACAAAGACGAGCGGCTTGTGCAGTTCTACCAGCAACTCGTTGCCCGCCTGGATAACCTGCCCGACGTCAGATCAGCAACCTTCGCGCGCGTTCCGCTCATTGCGGATGAAAACTGGTACAACGATATCCGGCTCCCTGGCGAGACGGAAAAGACTAGCCCCAGCCATGACACAATGCGACAAATGGCGCGGGAAAATTATTTTTCGACAATGGAAATTCCGCTGCTAAGTGGACGCAGCTTTACGGCCCATGATGATCAGCATGCGCCTAAAGTCGCTATCGTCAATCAAACCTTTGCTCAACAGTTCTTCGCCAACAACGAGGTGCTTGGCAAGCGTGTCAATATCGAAGGCGAAAGTGAAGTTGAGATCGTCGGAATGGTGGCTGATACCAAGTACAGAAGCCAGCGCGAAGACATTAAGCCGCTGCTTTACACACCTTGGCAGCAGGAGGACCAAGCGCTCGGCACCGTGTATTTCACATTGCGTACCGTGGGCGAACCGGCTTCGCTAGCCGAGAGGGTGCGTCAGGTCGTGCATGAACTGGACAGCGATCTGCCAGTCACGCAAGTCAGCACACAAACAGCCCGAGCGCACGCCACGTTGGGACCAGAACGCCTAGCCGCGCGACTCTTGAGTTTCTTTGGCGCATTGGCGCTTCTGCTCGCGGGCATCGGACTCTCCGGAGTGTTGGCCTATTCGGTGGCCCAACGCACAAATGAAATGGGAATCCGGATGGCGCTTGGCGCGCAAGCGTCAAACGTCTTGCGGTTAGTTGTCTGGCAAGGTATGAGACTGGTCCTGCTCGGACTGGCAGTAGGGGCAGTAACTGGGTATGGATTGAAACGCCTGTTGGCGAGTCAGTATTTCGGAGAGGCCGTGGGGCTGGGCCAGATCTCTGAGCAGCTCTATGGCGTGAATGCCACCGACCCATTGACTTTCGTTGTGATCGGGGCGCTGCTGTTGTTGGTGGCGTTAGTTGCTTGTTGGCTGCCGGCACGCAAGGCTACGCAAGTAGATCCTCTGGAAGCACTTCGCTATGAGTAGGAAACGTCAAAGTAAGTACGTACGTAGACGATCAGTTTGTTAACACAAAAGCTCCGAATCGCGAGTAAAGGCCTAACCATTCTCGAGCGCTTTAACGAATTCTTCCGAATCTGAAACCCATCCCAATAAGACTTCGATCGTTAGGAGAGACGCATCGTGATTGCTTCTGGGTAAGCCATATCCGATCGGTTCCCCAGTGCAATCCGCAAGCAAGACGGGTTGATAGTCGCGGCACATCGCATCTCGAATCGTGGAGTCGACGCAAACGCTCGTCGTACACCCAGTGAAGATGAGGTGCTTAATATCAAGCTTTCCAAGAACAGTGTCCAAATCGGTTTGATAGAAGCCGCTGAATCGGTGCTTATACATTTCGATGTCGCCAGCCTGCGGTTTAAGTTCCTCCAGAATGTCCGTGTTCCAAGTGTCGCGTACCAAGATTCTGCTCTCGTTGCCGTCAGGCGCTTTAATAGTTGATCCGACGTGCATTCTTTGAATATGTCGCATCCCGGTGACAGAGTCAGGGGCGCCCAGGTCCGAGAGATCAGCACGAAAACCCATCTTCAGATAGACGATCTTGATGTTCGCCTTGCGAGCGGCCTTGAGTACTTTCGCAGTTGGGCCAACGGCTTTTTGAATCATTGAAATATCAATGCCTGCCCGATCGAACATGCCACCTTTACTTCCAAAGTCGTTTTGCATGTCGACGACTATCACCGCAGTTTTGGTCGTCTCGATCGCGATTTGCGCGGGTTTGGCGTCAATCCTCACGCTCCCGATGTTCCACGAATTCAAGAAATGATCAGCGGTGTTTCCGCCATTTAATGCTGATCCGTTCGCAGCGCTACCAAGTGTAGAAATCGCCATAGCCGCGAGCATTTGGCGTCGCGACAATCCGCGGTTTTTTCCCCATGGTTCTCCCCTCCTTGGGAAACCGGTTGTTAATTGGCTGCCTGCTGCTCGTCCAGCGACTTTCAGGTTTACGCAGCACCAGGCTCATGAACCGAATCTCTGACGATACTCGATTGAGGTGATAAAAGCTTTAACCATCTCGGCCTGTATGAAGTTGCCATTAAACTGGTTCAGCTTGTCCAGCCAAAACTTCCAACCAACAAAGTCGACGTCCTGCGGATCGTCTGCATTGCGGCGTAGATAACCGAAGTACTGCATCATCACAAAAGCGCGATTGAATTCTGCAACTCGCAGATCTTCATCGTCCGCCACAGCCCGCAGCACTGCAGCGCGTTTGGTCGGGTCTTCCGGCGTTGCTCCGAGCAGCGCTTTCAATTGTGATTCCTCCAACGCTGACAAGGCTCCACCTGTGTTTTGATCGAGTTTCGAAACAAACTCATCCGCACTCATCGACAACGGATACGCGACGACGAACCGCGAACGCTGGACAAACTCAAGTGCATACGCATTTTTGTTGTCATCAAGTTGTTGTTGCCAGTTGCCAACACCAACCTGCACTCCCTCTCCCAGGCGATGTGCATCTGCGAGAAACTCCTTAAAACGAATTACAGGCACAGTGCCAGCGACGTTCGGTGAGATTGCATCCCCGTATGCACTCTTATATGCCCGATAAGCGAAATACCCAGTTTCCTGAAATTCAATAGAAAGGTAGAACGCAGCAGACACATTGATTCTCTTGATTTCCACACATTGCTGATCGCTACCACACGACGTGATCTCGTTTACCCAAAAAGCAAGACCTGCGGCATCCGGATTTCGGTTTAGAAAATCCCTATAGTGTTGGCCCACAAAGTTGGTCGCGTCATCGATAGGATTACTTGTCCCATCGTTTGCATCATTATCATTGATCGTAACTGTCACACTGGCCCGGTCACTGAGGAAGGCACCGGTGGGATTGCTCAAACTGAGCGTGAAAGTCTCATTCGCTTCGTGAAACACGTCATCGGAAACGAAAACGGTAATTTGCTTGGTGAACTCACCTGGTGCAAACCGGAGTGTCCCAACCGCCGCTACATAATCTGATCGCTCTGAAGCTGTACCGTCAGTTGTCTGGTAGTCGACCGTTGCGGCAGCGGAAATATCACTTAGACGGTTTACTGAAAACAGCAGAGTGCTATTCCCTTCCGGAATGTTTACGCTTGAGACAGAGAACCCGATCAACTTGGGAATCGGAGAGAAAGCGAGCGGTGCATTTGGAGTGCTTAGTCCCGCAGCTGGAATGGTGATACTTTCAGGAAAGAAAGTGAAGTTACCACTGGGCACGGGCGTGACAGTAAAAGCCGAGCACACAGGCAAACCTGTAAGAGTGAAACTACCGTCTGCATTTGTCGTGGTTGTAGTTGTCGCTCCGCCGCTGACCTGAATAGTAAATCTCGGTAGGGGTGGACCACCGAGGGAAGTATTCATTATCCCGCGCACTGTGTACGTTGGTGGAGCGGGCGTTGGAGCGGGAACGACTGGTTGTGACTGATTAGGTATTAATGATGTCTGGATCAGGTAAACCTTATTGGTCGTGGTTCTGAATGCGAACCCGTCGGTTCCCCAACGAACGACAGATGTAGGCCGGCCCGAAATATTAGGTAGTGCAAGGGTTCCTAAGGGAAGGAAGGTTTGCATATCGAACGCTCGAACCAACATGGTACTCGGCGTGAAATCAGCGGAGGAGTCATTCATAAAAAAGTAGACTCGATTGACTTCAGCGTCAGCGATCAAGGCAGTCGGGAAAGTTCCGCTTGGCACGTTTGCGCTAACCGCGTAAGTACCGACTAGCGTTCCTGCTTCCGGGTCTGCGACGCGTCCGTTTGTCGAGATCGCCCAACCGTTTTCTATTTCGAAATTATTATTGGCGCCCGAAAGCAACGAGTTTTTTACGCTTAAGACAGCCACGCCGCACGAGGCAGCGGCCATTTTTCGAAAACTGAAATCACTACTGAGCGCGTTGTGGCCGTAAAGAACTAAAGGAGAGGCTGAGTAGTTAATAAAGGTACTTGGATTACTGACACCACTGGTGTTCGGTCGTTGTACACCATCGTCATAAACAGCAACGCCGCCATCATGCGAATTAGGATTATTCCCCCGCGCCGCCGCGACCGTCTGTGTTTGTCCCGGAGCGACCGACAAATCAACAGCTACATTCTGGTTTTGCGAATCAACCGGGAACTGCAATCCTGCTGTCCGAGTAGGAACATCGAAACGACGAATCGCCTTGGCTCCGTCAATTCCTACATAGATCACTTGACCATTGTCTGAGATCGCCAGCTTATTCGGCTCGCTACCCACGAATACCGGTTGTCCCACAACGTTCGCAATCGGATCAATGGGAGTAATGCTGTTGCCGCCGGCGCCAGCGCTCGAAGGCACAGAAGCGTAAATCGTACCAACAGGATCGATCACAATATCCTTGGCGACGATCTGAACTTCTCGTAGTTGTCCTGGTTCGGGTGTCGGCGTTGGCGTCGGGGTTGGAGTTGGTGAAGGTGTCGGCGTTGGAGTTGGAGTTGGTACCGGTTCACTTGAAGGGACAAGTGTGGTTTGAATAATGAAAAACTGCCCGCCCGTGGTGCCAAAGGCAAGTCCATTCGCTCCCCAACGAACAAGACTAGTTACAGGACCTCGTACATTGGGAATCGCCAACGATCCGACTGGCACGAATGTATTTTGATCAAATGCTTGAATTGTCATTGTCCGGGTGTCGGTATCGTTAAAAGCAAAATTACCGGTGAGAAAATAAACGCGGCTTACTGATGAGTCTGGCTCGACCTGAGGCAACCCCCTCGGTTCGGTAAGGGTGAAGGTGCCAGCTGGCAGCATCGATGAACCGTTTAAGACCTGGCCGGGAGGCATGTACAAAAATCCATTATTGAACTTAAAGTCTCCTCCGCCGCTTGCGGACACCGTGCTTACAACTGAAACGCCAGCCGGAGTGACGCTCATCGTTTCTATGCCGCCTCCGCCTGCACTCGAACCAAAAAGCGTAGAGACTGAAGTTGAGAACGCGACGAAATCACTGCCGGTATGTCCGGGAGTTGCGACGGCCCGTCTCACACCATTCTCGTAAATAGCAACGCCTTCGAAATTAGGCTGACTGGTAACATTTTTTCGCGCGACTGCTACGACATTAGGTTGACCTGGAGCGACGGCGAGGTCATTAACAAAGAAAGGTCCGTTGGAGGTCGAATCGCCTAATGCAAACTGCTGACCCGCCGTTTGAGTCGTGATGTCAAACTTGCGCACAGCTGCGGCGCCTTCCAGCGTAACGTACAGCGTGTGTCCGTCGTCTGAGAGCGCCAGCTTGCCAGGCTCACTACCCACGAAAACGAAACTCTCAACCTGGCCGGTGACTGGATCAATTTTCGCGATGCTATTGCCCATCGCTCCGGCCCTGCTTGGAACACTCGCGTAAAACTTTCCGCTGTTGCGCTCAAACACTACATCTTTAACCGTGATTGGAAACTCTCGAACGCTGTGCATGTCGACCTGCGCTGGAACAACTAGCGCAGCAGGTTCAATCGCATTTGCCGCATGCAGACGTGCAGAATGCGTACTGGTGAGAGTGATGGTTGCAACAGAAAGGCAGACGGCAGCAAAACAGAGTACGAAACGAAACATAGGAATAGGCACCAAAGAGAATGTCTTACCGATTTAGTGGGATTAGTGAATTAAGGAGTCAGCACGAAGCTATTACTAACGGCTTCCGCCCGCCTTTTACCGCAGCCGCATCCTAAAATTTGTGGCTGACCAAAGTCAAACTGATGATTGGGAATTCTAGCGTATTTCAATCTGATCGTTCTCGTAAGTAGCGATACACTTCACCACTATGAGCGCAAGCGGGTCTTGGCAGAGCCGTTTCGTCAAACGAATGACTATCGCCAATACCCGGAAACTGCTTTGGAGCTGGTGAGACTGATTCGGCGCGCCAAGATGAAAAGATGAATGAACGTGGCGATCACGTTATGGGTTTTGATCATACGAAGACTACGCATCACTTTCGGTTGTTATCTGATGGAGGGTCGATTGACATTAGTCACTAGGGTAAGTGACTTTAAACCCTAACTCAGTGGCGATTAAGCTGGCGGAGTCAGACGCTGAGAGCTTTGTTGTGTCCACTATCAGTCGATTCTTCGGTAATCCCGGATCAACAAAAGCACCCGAAGCTTGCAGTTCTCGAAATGTCACAACAGAATCTAACTTCCCAAATCTTTTGCGAGAGGGATGCTCGATTCGCCTCTCAAGCTCCTCCGTCGAACAACATAGCTCGACAAAAAGAATTTCACCCCCTGCGGATTCAACAACATCTCGAGTGTTTTCAACAAAGTCGCCTCCCACGGTACGATCAAATGCAAAGGTGAAGATCAAACCATTCAGATTAGCAGCAACCGACCGCTTGAAAACTTCGAGCCAAACCATTTCTCTCAATTCAACGAATGGCGTGCTGCCGAAATCAAAGACTGATCCAACTAGATCAACCGTGAGGTGATTGTGAAAGACTTTGAACCCAGTAAGCTTTGCAAGCTCGCGAGCGACCGTCAGTTTCCCCACGCCAGGCAAACCATAAAGAAAGATGAGTCTCATCTGATCTCAATTAGACTTTACTGAATCTTCAGAGCCGGGTGCGTAATACGAACTGCGCCCATGAACTGTGTACTCAGGGTGACCACGCACCTCGATTTTAATTGTCCGCCGTTTGCCGTCGTGCTGCTTATTGCTCGGATAATAGCCGACAACATAACGACGATTCACGTCTGTTAGAATTTTGGAGTAGACCTTTGTCGCTTGTTCTGGCTCCTCCAAAAAATCCGCCCAGCCGCCAGTAATTCCAGCCAAGTAGGCGAGCGCACTTTGTTCCCGGTATTCGCAGTCAACCTCCCACGGCAACACCCAATCTGGCCTTGGTTCTCGATCATAGTGCATGGCGAATCGCGTTCCCTTTGTTGCCTCCAAAATTCCCGCGTCGTATTTCATGTTCCAGGCCCTCGCTCGCTCAATCTGCTGGTCTTGAGAAAATCCGAATAGTTTGTAACCTGGAATAATCGTGTAAATAGTCGCCCTCGACTTCTCCGCCGCCTTGTAAACATCGTCGAGGCTGAATTCCCTGTGTCCAGACATGATCTCTTCATATCGCTTGAGTCGTTTGTAATACTCTTTAGCTTTTTTCATCTCGCCTTGCGACAAGTCATCTGGTGGCAGAGGTGGGTGTGGCAAGATCGAGTTTTGCAGGATTGACGCCTCGTTGCCGTTTGCCTGAAAGATAATGATCGGACGTTGGTCTGTGTCATCAAATACTTCTTTCAGCGTCGCGAGAAGAGCGCTGTAGTGGGCACCCGTTTCAGACCACATCGTCACATAACCTAACGTTCGAGGTTTGCCGAGCGGCGGCCGTGCTTTAAGAGAATCCAGTTTTTCGGTCAGCTTCTTTTTATCATCGGTAAAGTCAGCTAGCAGCTCAACCTGGTCAGTTACGATTGCCATCCTGTCACGAGGGCCAAGACCATTCACAAGCATCTTAGCTGCCTCCACACTTTGAGTGACGAAACCACTTTGGTTAATGCTGGAATCAATAACGAGGACTATCGAGCGTGGTACTGTTGAACTATCCCCCGGCGAAAAAGTTCCAACCTGCTGACCTTGCCCGTCCTCGTTTACGATGATGTCTTCTTTATTCAGTCCCGGCACGAAGCGTCCATGGCTGTCGAGGACTAAGATGTCGCAAACAACAAGCGTGGTCTCAACACGTACAACTTCTTCCTCATCAGAGTCGCCATTGCTTTTCGGTTTGCTCTTGCTTTTCTTTTCTACGGCCGCCTTCTTCTTATCGTCCCACTTAAGCCGCTTAAGACTCGAACCGAAATCTTTAACTCTTCGTTTCTCCCGCGATGGATCCTTTGTCTGCCCAATCGCACTAAGAAGGAGAAGACTGAAGATCGAGATGCTGACAATCGACAACAAATACGAGGTCGCTTTGTAAGGCATCGCACTCTCCAATTAGTTTCATTGGTCCTGCTTCGCGTTTTCCCGCCGCTGCGCAACGTGCCAGAGGACACCGGATGGGTCTATTACAAATGCGACGCGAAGTCCCCAGGATTGCATCGCTGGTGGCTTGGGTGATGGCACACCGAATTGCTTCGAGAGCTCAAGAGATTCGATGTGTGCCCACCACGCGTCGAGATCGTCGACCATGAGTTGCATCATGAAATTTCCAGCCCAGTCTTCCTGAAAGTAATTTTGCAGAATGAATCCACCTGAGCCGATGTTGAAGATCGCGACCTCGCTATCCAGGATTTTTTCAAAACCAAGTGCTTCGTAGAAGCGCTTGGATAGATCGAAATCCTTTGCGGGAATGAATGGACGGGCCAACTCAGTTCCTGCGGGAATGCTGCTCATCTTGCCGTTCTCCCTATTCAGCCGAACGTTGATGTGACGGAAGTCATTTCGTTAGGCAGCTCTTGCTCGTCTCAGCAAATCCCTCACAAGCAATTCAAGTTCGTTAAGACTCTTGTCGATTGAGTCATTACTCGTGTCTATGATTGATAAATTCAATGCATCTGCCTGGCCTCGCAAATACGCTGCCCAACCATCCATTCGCGGATTTGCAAGTTCCGGCTGACCACGGTCCATGCGAAGTCGTTCATTTCGTTTTACTGGATCGCAATCAACCAAAACAATCTGTGTATAAACAATTCCGGCTTGATGAAGAACCTCCAACGCTCGATGTGGACGTATTTGTGTATCAAGCACAGCTAATTCAATTCTTGTTTCCTGTTGACTCAATTGTGAGATCCAATAACGAAGTATTTCTGCCTGGTGATCAGTTGAGTCAGCCGTCTTATGCGCTTCTAGTTTTACACGATCACAGTTGATTCCCTCGACGCCAGGAATTGCCAGGACGTTTAGTTTGTTTATGAGAGTCGTCTTCCCCGCTCCGGACGCACCGGTTAGAACGAGAATCGCTGGAGATCGCAGTATTGGTCTATTCATCTTGCAAGGGGTTATTACCAGGGTTTGTAGGCTTGATCAGTGAAGCCTCGAACGCTGCACTTCAGCGGCTCGTCCACTCAACTTAACAAAGAAACCCGCTTAGGGAGAGTCAGCATGTTCGGCATCGTCGAGGCTAATCGGGCTCTTTCTCGCTTTCTATGACCCATGGTAATTCAGGCGCAATTTCAACCTGTACCAATGGTTCGTCGCCGAAAGACGCTGCAGCCAAGTGTCTGGCCGGAACGAAGTCAATCGTAAAATCGCCACTCACTTTGGCTGGACCAAGGGGTTGACCTTGAATCGATCCTATGAAATGAAACCAACCTCCATACAGATGCAATCCAGATTCCAGTTTTGCTTGATGATAAATTTCTGCATCACGTCTGTAATTAATTCCTAGCTCGGAAAACAGATCCAAGACCTCTTTCGGAAAAGCTCGCTCGCGCTGTGCGAGAAAATTCCGGCAGCCGGCGCACTCGCATGTTTCAGAACCGCCGGCGATGATTTCTTCATAAGCACGTCGTGTCTTTGCGGGGTCACAATCAAAAACCCAATCACGATACGAAATTTGGGCATAGATTAAGAGACGCGATAACGAACGTTAGAGCGTGGGGCGATTTCTAAGTTGTCACTTGCCGCGGGGAGAATACAAATGTCAGTGAGCAAGTGTTCGACAACGTCGGCCGCGGGAATTAGTTGCTACAGTCGGGAGAGCCACTTCTCATATCGTTCCCTGGTTTTAGTCAACCAGGTCCGATAGAGATCTGCATTTAATGATTGTGCTTCCTCGTTCTGTAACATGTGAATTTCTTTGAGCAAAGTAGTCTTGATCGTCGTAGCAGTGAACTCCATCGTTTCCTTAATTTCGCTACTTCTTCTGTCGCTTGCCGGGGGAAACTCCGATGTTAGCGTCCGGAGTATTTGAGGATCGGCATCGGTTTCTACTGACGATACCTGCGAATCAAAATTCCTAAGTGCTTCTTTTAGATCGGCATTAGAAGAATTCAGAGCACTTTCCACCAATGGAATCAGCCTTGGTAAAACCATCTTTTCGCCGGCCTGATAGCCCCTCACAACGACGGCCGTTTCTGCATCACCTTCATATGTCCCGTCATCAAACACGGCGGCCTTTATTATTATTTGCTGATCGGAGGGCGAAGTGGGTACGTACCCGCCAGGTGTTGGCTGCGCCCGGTTCGGCGCCGAAACAGTGAGCCAATATTCCTTGTCCACTGGGATGAGTGGTTGTCCGTCGATACCGCGCGGCTTTGAAGTTATTTGAACTTTTCCACCTGTCACGACATCCACTCCAAGTGCAACAATATTCTTGTTCGATTGATTGCGTAAGATGATCCTGTAAGCGGGAAGTGTCGTTTCTTTTGGCATCGAGTTAAGAACCACGACCGAGTTGACGCCTTTTAAGATCACAGGAGGCACTGGCGGTATGTTGGGATTAACCCGGACCAGTTTGATTTGAAAAGGCTCGATTCCGAATTGCTTTAAATCGTCAACGCTGATTTTCTCAGTTTCTCTAATAAGGTAAGTGCCAACTCGTTGCTCGTTCTCCCAAGCCTTGTTGCCAGACAGTATCGACACGATAACGCGTACAGCATCTCCTTCGACCCGAGATATGACACGGACCGCCTCTGCTGGTTGCGCTCCTGCAGGCGCTTGCCAGGATGCGGTATGAGCAAACAAACCGAACCATGCTCCACTCGGTTTGGACTCCGGGCCCGGCACGGTTTCATAGGCAGGTTTTCGGCCCGGATAATAAGTGACCTCCAACGCCAACCTTGTCGGAGCCTGAACGTCCTGCTGGGCGGACACCTTCGCTGCGGGGACTGTCAGGCCAATCGTAAGAAGAATGAACAAAGTGAACGGTCGGATTACTTGCATATGGTCTCCTTAGGTCGAAAGCAAAAACCTGGGAACACAAGATAGGCCGCGACTTAAATCGCTAGTGAGAATGTCGACCGGATCCGCTATCCTCCAGTTAACCTCAAACGCAGCGCTTGAGCAACTCACCCACGCAACTACGAACAAAGGCACCTCACGGCGAATCCGCTGCAAGCGCTTATGCGCTGCTCCCTTTCAGTTATTGGGAAATGTGAACGTAAAGTCCAACGTCTTCCGTTCTTTGCTGCCAACGGTCACGTCAAAGGCTTGCTCACCATACTTTTCGTGCCAGGCCACTATTGTATATTGTCCCGGAGGCAAGCCTGCGATCTTGTAAGCACCATCCACACCACTGACTGCAAAGAAGGGATGGGGAAACACACCTATGTATGCCTTTTCCCACGGATGCTGATTGTCCTTTATCGGGATGGATTGTTCAGGCCTTGTAAAGCGCTTTTCAACGGCTGGGACATTTGGAGGCTGCGACTGAATCCATTCGGGATTGTTCCTCGGCGTTGCATGAGTATTATGAGTGGTTGGGTCGCTGTTGACTATGCTCAAGACTTGTTGGGTCTGAATGCCCAACACATGCGGCACAAGCTGACATCCCTTGTGTTCCAGGTTAACTTTGGCGGTGGTCAGATCGAATTGAAAAGTATCTAAGGTGTTTCCTGTCCGAGCGTAAACTAATACGTTCGCGAGTTTGCCATCTGTTACCATCACATCCTCTGTTGCAGCTTCTGGATTGACAGTTTCACAGACTGGATCTGCACTCATGTCCAACCTTCGTCGCTCAGGTGGCATGCCCGCAAAGAAAATTACGCCGACCAGACTCGACTCTTCACCTGTCGGTCGATAAGTAGGCTTATCCTGGCTAACCGCACGGTCCAATGGCAGGCTAACAAATAGACTCAAGAGAGTGAGAATGGCGCCGATGGTGGGAGCCGGATTTCTGAGTTTCATTGAAAGATCCTTTCCATCAAAGGCTAGCTAAACGAACGCTGATGCCCTTTCAGCGGCTCGCCCATGCAACTCATCAAAGAAGCCCGCTCATGGCGAGTCCGCACCAAGCACTTGTTATGCGTTGGGCCGCTTTGATACTCATTGACCTCAGAGCCCAGAAAGCCACCGCTCGTATTGTTCTTGTGTTTTGGATATCCACTCGTTAATTAAAACACTGCTTTGCGGCTGGCCCTTTTTCTCAAACGTCTCGATCTCTTTTAGCAACATGGCCTTCACGCTGTGCAACCCTGCCCTCAAGAAATTTGCCAGGTTCTTACACGAGACCTCGTCCAAAGTCGAGAACTCAGCTTGCAACTCCTTCAATTGATTCGGTTCAAAATCCTCACTGAGAAGCGAAACGGATTTCTTTAATCCCGTCAGCGGATTCTCATCGAAGCCGGCTGTAGATTCCTTGACGCTTTGTAGCAGCTGCAGCACCCGCCTGAGTTGTGTCTTACTGCCCGCCGCCTGGGCCTTGGTCACAGCGGCGAGGTAAGGCTTTCCCTCATAGGTGCCGTCCGTAAATACCACGGTGCTAACTTCGATACTCGTTGACTGCTCCGGCACGTAGCCGTAAGAGGTCGCCTGGCCGCGCCCCGCGCTCCACAAATCCTCCACGTGAGTTCCGCCCGGTTCTATGAGTGGGTGTTCCCAAGTTCCCTGAGGCCACTTCAGAAAAAGCATCTGCTCCCCACTGTAGGTGTTTAGTTCCAGGGCGAGCACGCTTTTAGGGGAGAGATTCCTCAAGGAAATTCGGTACGGGGTTGGGATAACTGTGGCTTCGACTTTTGTTACTACAATGGACTCGGTCCTATTCCTCACTTCAGGCTGGAAGGCGGCGGCGTCATTCACTCTGACCACTGCGACGTCAAAGGGTCTGACACCGAACTGTTCCATCTCTTTGACGGTCACCTTCTCGCCTTCACGTACGAGGTATGTAGCTACGTCCTGCTGGCCTTTGTCATAGAACTCGCCCTTCACTACTGAGACCTTAACCTTCCAGGTGTTCCCCTCGGAATAGGTGGTGATATATACCTCGGATACCTGCTCACTATCCTTGTCCGCTCGCTTGACGATCTCCCCTGGAGGTAAGGTGAATGCCCCTTGATTCTTCGGCTTTGCGAGGAGTAAGTGAAATGATTGACCGCGCTGGTTGGTGATCTGAATAGCGAAACCGCTCACCGGAACGGTTTCTCGATTCTGAAAAGCAATTATGGGCGGGGTAATTGCGAATAATGCAATTAGCATGGAAGCGACTCTCATGTGCGCCATATTGAACCCCCTGTTGTTTTATGCGCAAGATTTGAAGCACGGACGCATAACGTCGGAGTTGACGCGGCCGCGTGGCAGCGCCAACTTTCATTTACAAAAGCTTCATGCGAAACACGCTCCCGCGGCTCGACTCCAACGATTTGTTCGGCCACGGGGATGGGATTAGCGCCGCCACGCCGACCCATCCGTATATTCGATGCGTTTAATGATTACTTGCCCGAAACGGAAGACGTATTGACTTGTGGTGAAAGTATGGGAAAGCGTCACGGTGTCGGAGGGCCCAATTTCCTTTTTCGATTCGAAAGTGATTTGCTCGGGCGACGTCCGGCCCCGTGAAATACGTAATCGGTATTCAAACCGTACCGCGCGAATCGTCTTGCTGTCATCGTTTCTCATCACGACTGAAAGCCTGTACCTTCTACCACCGCCACCACGTCTGTCCGCGGCGTCATTCATCCTGTCAAAGGCGCTCTCAGTTTCCATATGTCCATCCGGATAAGCTTTAACGCGGGCGGCGCTGCTGTTTGGGCCGCGGTCGGCAGCAGAATTGGTCACGGGTTCAACCTTTGTGCTGAGTAACGAAAGCCTCGGGGATTGCGCCTCAACCGCAGTTGTGTGGGCGACTATGAGAACGAATGTGCCGGCAATTGACATTAGGGATTTCATACCTATTGACTCCTTACCAATGAGTGGCCGAGCGTTGCGCTTGAACGGCTCGCCCACGCAACTACAAATAAAGACTACTCACCGGCGAGTCCGCTCCAAGCGCTTATAGGTTGTTGGATTGCGGCACGAATTACAGCGAGCTGCTTAACTCTTCACACCGCCGTTGCGACCTTCTCTAAAGTAACGGTCGACGACGGCGATTAAGTTTCTCAGGTGTTCGTCTGTTTTCTTTACGTTTTCTTCGGTCTGAATCTGGGAGTTGATTAGAGCTGCAATTCGCTCATCCATTTCATCAACTCGCTTATCGCTGACGTGGAACCGATCGACTGTGGCCTGTGCCAGGCGCGCAACAACGTCTTCGAGCTGCCCAATCTGTGAGGCGAACTGGGCCTGCTGCTCAACTATAAATTCAGCTTTCTTTTCAAAATCCTCGTTTGACATCGTCGGTCCTTTCACTCGTGAGTTTAGTGAACTGAGTTTAGCGAACGCTACAGCTCCAGCCAAGCGGAAGCAATCCAACTAGGATTAGAACGTATTAACGACGAGTCCGTCGTCTAAGTCGTTAAGCGTGTTGGATTATGACAATTTTCGCATCCTCACGAAAGTCATGTTACCTCAACTACGTCATCACAGAACCGAGACGCATTGGGCCAACTGCTTTCCCTGGAGGGGCAATATGTTTATGGGCCAAACCCTTCCCCAACTTCTGTTCGGAGGAGCCGTCGAATAAAGGTGCAGAGGTCTGTCCGCTCGTCCGGCCGAAGCACTGAATGGCCGGATATTGGCGCTATAAACATCGCACTCCTCCGGAGTGAAAGACCCACGGACGCGCTGAAGATTTGGTTGCGCCTTCGCTGCGGTAAACGAAAAGAAACAAGGAGCGTACGCAAGATCGAAAACTCTTGCGCACGCTCCTTTTACTGCGTGGCTAGCCAGATACCTGATCTCTCCGCCGCTTCCAATGCGCCACAGACTGAAGTCTGTGCCACTTACCTCACTGATCAAAACGCTGTCGGTACTCGAATGAATTAAGGAACGCTTTGACCATCTCAGCTTGTTGGAAGTTGCCGCCAAAGGAATTCAGCTTGTTCAGCCAAAAACTATAGCCGCTCAAATCCGAATCGGGAGCCGCATCTGGATCGCGCCTGAGATATCCGAAATACTGCATCAGCACATGCGCGGAACTGCACTCTTGTTGTCTGAACGCAGAATTCGCGGCTACATCCAACAGCACTGCGGCGCGCGTTTCACTCGCCCCATCGATCTTAGCGACCAACGATTGTTTCTCCGCCTGCTGCGCCACTATACCCGCATTCGCATAGAGCGCATTCACATAATCAGCGTTCGACATACCGTCGAAAATCGCTTTGAACTCGGGACGGTTAACCCACTCCTCCGCAAACTGCTGTTGATTGTCTTTCAACTTTTGTTCCCAACCGGGCGTGTTGACAATCACATCACGGCTCACCTCCTGGAGGTCGCGCATGAAGGAATTGTACTTTGGCATTGAAGCGAAAGATTCCCTCTGCAACAGGTGGAGAAGAAACCCGGTTTGCTGAAACTCAATCGACAGAAAGAAGGCGGCCGAGACATTCATCCGCTTGACCTCTCGACATTGAACATCTACACCACAACTCTCGATTTCGTTGATCCAGAACTGAAGCCCGGCGGCATCAGGCTCCCGATTCAGAAAGTCATGATAGTGCGTGTGAACGAAGGACTGTGTGTCGTCGAGCGGACTGGTCGCTGACTCCGGAACATCGTCCACGATAGTCACGGTACTAACACTGGTTTGGCCCAGCGACGCACCCGTGGGTTTCGAGAGTACGACCTGGAAGTTTTCGTCACCTTCGATGTGGGCGTCATCGTTAATGAGAACCGCTAGAGTCTTGCTCGTCTCACCGGGGCCAAACGTCAACGTACCGGCTCCGTATTCGAAGTCAGCTTTCTGCGTGGCAGTGCCATCGTTGGTTGCATAATCAACTGAAGCTGTGGAGCTTGTATCGCCACTCCTCGTTACGTTGATCGTCAACACGCCAAGCCCTTCTTTCACGCTGTAACTCGATTGATCGAACTGGACTGTAGCCGGTAGTGCGCCATCATCATTGATGATTGTGCCGATGCCCTGTCCTTTGGAGATGGTCGCGCCGCCAGCCAAACTCAAGTTTACAAAGAAGGTCTCGTCCGACTCTTTCGTTGTGTCGCCATTGACGTTGACCGTGATGGTCTTCGAAGTCTTTCCCGCTGGAATAGTCAAATTCCCACTTGTTGTCTGGTAATCAGAGCCGGCCGTTGCGCTGCCGTCGGTAGTCGCATAATTAACAGTCACGTTGTTGTTGATTGAGTTGGACGACGTGACCGTAAAGGTAAAGGCTGTTGTGCCACTGTTGCCCTCGGCTTGCGAAACGTCGCTGATCGAAAGCGTCGGCAGCTCGTTGTCCTGAATACTCAGCGTTGCCGAAGCGAAGTTACCGAGGACCGCTCCACCTGACGGATTGGTTAACGATATTTTGAAGTTCTCGGTGCCTTCGGGAGTGCTGTCATCGACAATCGGGATGATGATTTGTTTGCTGCTTTCACCGTCGTTGAAAGTCAGGCTGCCGGACGTCGAGGTGTAGTCCGCCGGCGCCGTCGCTAACATATCGGCCGTCGCATAATTGACCGTGACCGTCCCAGTACTACCATTCGTGCGAGTTACATTGACCTTAAAGCTGCCACTGTTTTCGAGCTGGCTGATAAAGTCGGTGCTGAACTGCAAGGTCCCGGGACTACTGACAACTCCCGAGGCACACGCCGAAAACTCAGAAGTGTTTCCACCTGGATCAGTTGCCGTGGCGGTGAAGAAGCCGCCCACAACATTTGCAGTCGGCACAGTGAAAGTAAAACTACTATGACCACCAGCGTCAGTCGTGACGTTAGTGAACCCAAGGTAGTTTTCGCCTTCACCGAAACCCGTTGGGTCGCAGGCGTTGTTTGAAAACAATTCAATTCGGAATTGTTTGCTGACCGCGCTTTCCAACGTGCCCTGAATGGTTGTGGTGCCTCCAGTCGAAATTACCGAGGTGATCACTGGGAAATTCTGTAGGTTGTTGGCTCCGGTGTCCGCATCACCCGCATCGTTTGGAGTAACGCCAAGCGCACCGCTGTATAGGTCGATCCCGATTTGATTCTGATTGGAGTAGATTGAGTTTCCGAGAATTGCGATATTGATGCTGGTGTTCTCAACAAAAACGCCTACCCCGGCATTAAACGCGATGAGGTTGCCGGCGCCGAACGCAGTGCCACCGACGGTGTTGCCGCTCGCCGAATTTGAGAAACTGATCCCCGTGCCATTTCCGAAGTAGCTGCCGGTTCCATCCGCTTTTGGTCCAATGAAGTTACCGATTATCTGATTATTTGATGAGGCGCCGCCGACACTAATTCCATAACTGGAATTTCCCGAAATCACATTTCGCTCTGCCACAGTTACGCCACCGATAACATTAGAGCCAGCGTCATTGAGAATGATGCCATCGTTGTAGTTTCCGACTGGGAGCATTCCACTTGCGCTGGTCCCCATGTAGTTACCGATGATTTTGTTTCCTGTAGCACTGGCAGTGGTTAAGTAAATTCCAGTTCCCCCGTTGGCATTGCCATTGCCCGATAGAAGGTTTCGATCGGCCGGTGTCAGTCCACCGATCGTATTGTTCGGTGTCTTGATGAAAACGCCGCTGCCGTTGTCGGGTTTCGGAAAGCCGGCGGTACCGCTCGCGTTCGTGCCAATGAAGTTTCCCGCAATGACATTACTGCCCTTTGAATCAATGTAAATTCCGTAGTTGTTGAAGCGATTAATAATCAGACCTCTAATCGTGCAATTACCTCCGGACAGACTGAGTCCAAACGGAGAATTCGCCTGGGCACCATTCAACTCAATAAGCAGGACTGCATTGTTGCCAACAGCGAGTGAATTGGGAGTTGCACCTGGCTGTGTGTAGCCGTCGATCGTCAACAAATCGGTGATAGATGGTAATTGGTTTGTCGGGCTGATTGTCTGAACGCCGCTTCCCGGAATGTTAAAGCTAATGACATCGGGACCGGGATTGTTGTTAGCATCGAGGATCGCTTGCCCAAGCGAACCAGGTCCACTGCTATTCGTGTTCGTAACGACAAATGTACTTGCCTGGGCCACCACGGAAAATATAAACATCACGCCGATAGTTGCCAGCACCAGGCTGGCCAGACGGCGTGCCACAGTTTTCAGTTTAAATGTTGGTGTCGTCGTACCCGGGGATTTCATTTCTTTTATTCTCCTTAATATTTCTGTTAGTCGTCTCAAGCGGTGGTCAATCACCGTGTTGGCATCATTGCTTGCTGAAACTCAGGCGTCACCACCCATGTAGGTAGCAACGATCGGCTGCGGGCACTGTGACTCGAACCGCGCTCCTGGCACCGGCTCTTGCTGTGTCCGCGAGCAAGTCATAGACAGTGGCCCAGGCCTCACGCACTTCCGGCGTGAAAGCAGCACCCAGCACACGCTCAAGCGTCCAAAGCAAGGCGCGCCGACCAGATGTGTAGTCACGTTCGGTAACGCCATGAGCGGCATGCCGCGAACCCAGGACCAGAAGTGTCGGCACCAACTCGTGAAGGCTATCGAGACCTTCGACGGCGTGTTCGACAATCTGCAGCAGCTTGCGACCCTGTTCTTCAGCATCGCCTGCGAACAGCTCCTCAAGATCCGGCTCGAACTCGAACAAGCAGCCAAAGAACAATCTTGCGGCTACATCGCCGACTGGTTTCACTTCCTCGAAGCTGGCCTGCACTAAGCGTTTCTGTTTTCCTGTCATTGCTCTGTCTCCTCCTTCGCGCTTTGTTGGTAGCGCAACCAAAATCGAGACGAAGCTACAGGGATGGCAAAGGCGGATCACCACCTATGCAGGTAGCGCTGTGTCAGCATTTCTAGGGCGTCCCTCCGTGGGCGCCCCTCTCTTGAACGTGAGGCCAAAATGACATCGGCATCCTTCGGCAGGGGCTCTTCCCGGTCGTTAGAAAGGCAAAAAAGGGGTGCCCACGGAGGGACACCCTACAAATCAGGATTTGAAATGGAATTAGCTGACGAGCCGATCGCGCAGGGCTTTGGCTACAGCTTCAGACTTGGAGTGGACTTGCAACTTCTCGTAGATCCGCTTCATGTGGAAAGAGATTGTGTTGACGCTCACGTTCAATTCAGAAGCCGCGGTTTTGTAGTTGTGTCCTTCCACCAGTAATTTCAACAATCGCAGCTCGTGGGGTGTCAATTCATAATCGGCGCGTTCGGGTGGACGAATATCACGGAACAGGACGATCACTCGGCGCGCAACTTCGGGCGACATTGGCGAACCGCCTGAGACTGCGTCTTTCAAACTTTCGAGCAGCCGGACAGGCGGCGTCTTCTTTAGTAGGTAGCCGCTGGCGCCGGCGCATAGTGCGTCAAAGATGCGCTCGTCGTCGTCGTAGACCGTAAGCATCAACAGCTGCAGATCAGGATGCCGCTCTTTAAGAATGCGTATGCCCTCGATGCCGGACATGCCGGGCAAGCCAATGTCGCAAAGCGCTACGTCGGGCAGACTGCCGCTAATCCTTGCGAGTGCGTCTTCCATCGAGCGATATGTACCTGTGCATTCAAAGCCTTCAGTGCCGCTAATGAGCATTGCCAAACCGTCGCGGATTTCGCGCCGATCTTCGACGATGGCGACCTTAATGATCGATGGTGGCTTTGTAGCGCTCATCGCTTCTGACGTTTCCCACTCTTGCAGTTGCTCCACCATAGTGTCTCCATGCAGCCTGTTTCGAACGCACCGAAGCCTATGCTAACAAGGGTCACAACAGCACCACCTGAACAGGTAGCAGTATTCATGATTTTGAAACCAATGAGTTTGCGCCCAGCGGCACATTAAGCGTGGTGGTCGTGCCGCGTCCCGGTTCTGAAAAAATTCCGATTTCGGCGCCCAAACCCATCGCGCGTTCTTTCATGCTGGTCAAGCCGTGTCCATCACTCTCTGCAGACGTATCGAATCCCTTGCCGTTGTCCTTGATCGTGAGTTCAAGCTTATCCTGATCGATCTGGAACCGAACCTCAACTCGGATGCAACCGGAGTGCTTCACCAGATTGTTGATGCTCTCTTTGAAAATCAGGAACACCTCGCGACGGATATTCGCGCCAAGTTGCACATCTTTCTCACCATTTGGCGTTTGAAAGTGAAATTCGATGTTACGCGCGGTAAGCATGTCGGCGGCGAACCTTCGCATGCGCCCAAGCAAATCGTTGAGGTGGTCCTTCTCCGGATTGATTGCCCAGACAATGTCGCTCATAGAGTCGACCAACTCGCGCGAAGAATCCGCGATCAACGCCAACGGTTCCGACACGGGCGAATCGTTGGCGCCAATCCGTCGATGGACCACTTCGCTGAGAATAGAGATTTGCGTCAACGCCGATCCGATGTCGTCATGCAAATCTGTCGCGATTCGCTTGCGCACACGCTCCAACTCTCGAAAACGTTCCTCGCGCGCGTCGCGTAACGCTTCTTCCGCGCGCTTGCGCTCGGTGATGTCACGAGCAATCCCGGTGAAGTAACGCCGTTCGTTCTTCGTGAATTCCCCAAAGGATAATTCCAGTGGCACTTCGTGTCCTTCTTTGTGGAGTCCTGGCAATTCAACCGCGCTCCAGCCAATGTGTTTGCGCCCCGTCTCTACGTATCTGCCGAGGCCGGCTCGATGTACGTGTCGCAGATATTCCGGCATCAGCATCGTGAGGTCAGCGCCCAACATTTCGGCGACCGTATAGCCGAAAATGTTTTCCGCCGCCTGGTTGATATAGATGATGTTGCTGTCCTGATCGATCGTAATGATCGCGTCGGAAGCCGTTTCAGCCAGCGTGCGAAAGCGCGTCTCACTCTCCCGTAACGCCTGCTCGTTCTGTTTCCTCACGAGCAATTGTCCAATCTCTGCCCCGATTGGAGTCATCATTTCCAACAATGCCTTGTCGGGTTGCGCAGTCTCACGTTTGAAGAATTCAATCACGCCAACGACTTCAGTGCCGACAAGAATCGGGAAGCCAAAGCCGCTGTGCAGTCCGTCCTTGGAGACTTCGACAATTCGTGGAAAATTCTGATCTGCCACGAGATCGGAAATCCACAAAGGCGCTGCCGTGGCCCAAACACGGCCTGGCAAACCCTCGCCTGGTGCAAACGTGGCCGCGCGCGTCTGCTCATCAAACTGCGAGGCCTTAATTTCCGGTTGAAGCCAGACTGTTACGCAGCGCAGCAGGTTTTCGTGTTGGTCGACGTCCCAGATTGCCCCCACTTCCCAGCGCAGCGTTTCGCAAATTGCTTGCAGGATTTTTGGCGCAGCTTCGACCGTAGAGCTCGACTCCGCCAGCAAGCGTGTTACGTCATACTCCAGAGTCAGTTTGCGATTGACGGTGTCGAGCTCTTTCATACGTGCAACACGATAACGATCGAGCGCAAACACTGCTGCGCCAACCGTCAGCATCGCCAGCACAATGAACCACCATCGCCGCCAGAATGGTGGGAGAATTCTGAATGACACTAACGCTGGAGTAGTACTCACCGCGCCGTCTGGGTTGATCGCGCGCACGACAAAGCGATACGAACCAGGCGCCAGGTTCGCGTAGCTTACGACACGTTGCAACGTGGGCGCGCTCCAATCACGATCGGCGCCTTCCAACTTGTATTGATAATGAAGTGACTCTCCGGCGCTGAAGTCGATACCGAAGAATTCGATCTGCAAATTGTTTTGGTTGTGCTCTATGTCGAAAGAGGAAATATCCAAACTCCCAAGCTCAGTCACAGGTCTCGACTGACCTGCGACTCGCAGACCACTAATCCAAATCGGCGGCACAGCGGCCGGCTTGTCCGGAACGGGTTCCAGACGTGACAACCCATTCGGTGTTCCGAACCACAGTGTGCCCTGTGCGTCGCGAAAAACCGCGGTCACGAAATCGCCCGCGAGGCCGTCGTTGATTGAGTAGTGCCTGATATGCGTGCCATCCGGTGAGATGCGATCGAATCCACGCGCCGTCCCGGCGTAAATGTTGCCGTAGAGATCTTCTCCCAGCGAACGCACGTTGTTACTCGCGAGCCCGTTGTCGACATTGATGTTGGTAAAGTGAGGAACCGGAGCGCGTGGATCATCAACGCGTAATAGTCCACCAGAGGACGATGCAATCCACAGTCGCCCCTGTCGATCAGTCAACAATGACGTTATCAACTCGTTGTCGAGTCCCACGGTGGGATATTCAGTGAAACGGTCATTCGTAAAACGCGCGACACCGCCTGCATTGAACCCGACCCACAATTCACCATTCTTGTCTTCAGCAAAGGCCGATACCGATTTTGAAGGAAGACCGTCGGCCTCGGAGAACCTCTGGAACTTTTCCGTTTGTCGACTCCAGCGCGCCAAATCAAACTCGCCGCCATGGGCGCTGCGCGTGCTGATCCATAGATCGCTATGTGAGTCTTCAAAGATGTGGAACATGGCATCGTTCTTAAAGCCATTGTGTCGATCGTAAATCGCGATGGGCTCCTGTCGACTTAGCTGTTGCAAGTCGTCGGTGGCTGCAAAGCGGTAAAGTCCCGTGTCGGTCAGGAACCACCATTCGCCGCCAGTGTCCTGATAAGCAGCATTTGAAGTCCAAACCACTCGAGCATCCTTCGCGACGTGCGGCTGAATCGTCTCGAAGTTCTCGCCATCGAATAGACTAAGAGTCACCGAGGCGCCGGCAACGTAGAGGGCCCCGG
>Ga0134124_10000788_pt1 | contig 25488 bp, 21 predicted proteins | sample KB304_FD_96880 | JGI IMG/M metagenome (GOLD analysis project Ga0134124, IMG submission 96880) | Terrestrial soil microbial communities without Nitrogen fertilizer from Kellogg Biological Station, Michigan, USA - KB3-0-4 | ecosystem: Environmental > Terrestrial > Soil > Unclassified ... | reverse complement strand
GTCGACGATCTTGAAATAGCCGCGCTCATCGACGGTGCCGATGTCGCCGGTCTTGAAAAAGCCGTCGGGTGTCATGACCTTGGCGGTTTCGTCCGGCCGCTGCCAATAGCCTGCCATCACCTGTGGTCCCTTGATCGCGATTTCGCCCGGCTGGCCCCGCGGCACCTCGTTGCCGTCGTCGTCCAGCAGCTTCATGTACGTGCTGGGCAATGGCAAGCCGATGGTGCCGGTGTATTCGGTGCTGGTGGTCGGGTTGCAGGTGGCCGAGGGTGAAGTTTCCGACAGGCCGTAGCCTTCGCAGATCGGGCAACCTGTTTTCTCCAGCCAGAGCTTGGCGACCGCGCCTTGCACCGCCATGCCCCCGCCCACGGACACCTTCAGGTTCTTCCAGTTGACCGTGTTGAACTCGGGATGGTTGGCCAGCCCGTTGAACAATGTGTTGACCGCCGGGAAGCTGTGGAAAGTTTCCTTCGACAGCGTCTTGAGCACGCCCGGCAGGTCGCGCGGATTGGCAATCAGGATGAGCTTGCCGCCGGTGCGCATCGACAGCATCATCCCGACGGTAAACGCGAAGATGTGGTACAGCGGCAGCGCGCAAATGCTGGTGGGCTGTTCGCTCGCCGGCACCTTGTCCATCACCGGCTGGTTGAAAGCCTGGGACTGCAGCACATTGGCGATGATGTTGCGGTGCAGGAGCACCGCGCCCTTGGACACGCCCGTGGTGCCGCCGGTGTACTGCAGCACGGCCACGTCGTCGGGCTTGATTTCCGGCTTCCTGAACGCGCCGCGCGTGCCGCGCGCGATCGCTTCCTTGAAGCGCACCGCACCGGGCAGGTTGTAGGAAGGCACCATCTTCTTGACGTTGCGCACGACGTAGTTGACCAGGGCGCCCTTGAGCAGGCCGAGCTGGTCGCCCATTGCGCAAAGCACGACGTGCTTGACCGGCGTGTTGGCAATGCATTGCGCCAGCGTGGCGGCGAAATTTTCGATGATGACGATTGCCTTGGCGCCCGAGTCCTTGAGCTGGTGTTCGAGCTCGCGCGGCGTATACAACGGATTGACATTGACCACCACCAGCCCGGCGCGCAGGATGGCTGCGACCGCCACCGGGTATTGCGGGACGTTGGGCATCATGATCGCGACCCGGTCACCCTTGGCCAGGCCCAGGCCTTGCAGGTACGCGGCGAATGCGCGGCTGAGCGCGTCGGTCTGGCCGTAAGTGATTTCCTTGCCCATGAAGCTGTAGGCCGGACGGCTGGCGTACTGGCGAAAGCTTTCTTCCATCAGCTGGACCAGGGAAGCGTACTGCGCCGGATCGATGTCGGCGGGGACGCCGGGGGAATAGGAATTCAGCCAGGGTCGGTCGCTCAGGTCGCTCATTTGTTGTTTTCTCCAGGTCCGTTGGCGGTCTCGGGGAAACGTGTCGCCCGGCCGCAGCGGCCATTATTGTGCTTTCCCCATGAATTGCGAGAGAGTGTGCCCCCTAAAAGGATTCCGGTTCGACGGGGCGAGCGCCGCGGAAGCCTGAAGCGCCGCCCCCAAATGAAAACGCGGCCACGAGGGCCGCGTTTCTTTCTGGCGCGAAGGGTGCCTAGCTCATTCGATCGTCTATCCTTCTGCCGCGGCCCCCAATCTCAGGCCTTCAGCGCGGCCAGCACCTCGTCGAGCATCTTCTTGGCGTCGCCGAACAGCATGCGGTTGTTGTCCTTGTAGAAGAGCGGATTGTCGACCCCGGCGTAGCCCGAAGCCATGCTTCGCTTCATGACGATGGAGGTCTTGGCCTTCCAGACTTCCAGCACCGGCATGCCGGCGATGGGGCTGGTCGGATCGTCCTGCGCGGCCGGGTTCACGATGTCGTTGGCGCCGATGACCATGGAGACATCGGTATCGGGGAAGTCCTCGTTCAGTTCGTCCATCTCGAACACGATGTCGTACGGAACCTTGGCTTCGGCCAGCAGCACGTTCATGTGGCCGGGCATGCGACCCGCCACCGGGTGGATGCCGAAGCGCACATTGACGCCTTTTTCGCGCAGCAGCTTGGTGATTTCGAACACCGTGTGCTGCGCCTGCGCCACCGCCATGCCGTAGCCCGGCACGATGATGACATTCTTCGCTTCGCGCAGCAGCTCGGCCGTTTCCGCTGCCAGGATGGGACTGACCTCGCCGGCCGGTTCTGCGCCCGCCGCAGGCGCCGCAGGCGCGCCGCCGCCGGTGCCGAAACCGCCGGCGATCACGCTGATGAAGTGGCGGTTCATCGCCTTGCACATGATGTAGGACAGGATCGCGCCGCTCGAACCGACGAGCGCGCCGGTCACGATCAGCAAGTCGTTATTGAGCATGAAGCCCGTGGCTGCCGCCGCCCAACCGGAATAGCTGTTCAGCATCGACACCACCACCGGCATGTCGGCGCCGCCGATCGCCATCACCATGTGAATGCCGAACAACAGTGCAATCAGCGTCATCACGATCAGCGGCGTCATGCCATCGGCAACCGTGTGCGTGTTGATGAAGACGCCGCCGAAGTAGATCACCACCAGCAGTCCGGCAAGGTTCAGGAAGTGGCGTCCCGGCAGCAACACCGGCTTGCCGGTGATCTTGCCCGACAACTTGCCGAACGCGATGATCGAACCGGAGAAAGTCACGGCGCCGATCAGGATGCCGATGTAGATTTCGACTTCGTGGATGGTCTTTTCGGCGCCCTGGAACGTCCCAGCCGCTGCCGGGTCGATGTAGTTGGCGTAGCCGACCAGCATCGCCGCCAGACCGACCAGGCTGTGCATCAGCGCCACCAGTTCGGGCATCTGCGTCATCTTCACGGTGCGCGCGGCATAAATGCCCACGACCGCGCCGACCGCCATAGCACCGACGATCCAGCCGTATCCGGCCTTTGTCACGGCCGGCCCGAAGACCGTCGCAAGCACGGCGATGGTCATGCCGATCATGCCGTACAGGTTGCCGCGTCTGGAGGTCTCCGGATTGGAAAGCCCGCCCAGGCTCAAAATGAAAAGTATGGTTGCCCCGATGTAGGAGACGGTAGAGATAGTTGCGGTCATCTTTCGTCTCCCTTATTTGCGGAACATTTCCAGCATGCGCTGGGTGACGGCAAAACCGCCGAACATATTGACGCAGGTCAGGGCGATGCCAGCGACCGCCAACCCGACGATCCAGGCCACCGGTCGGTCTCCGGCCGTCGCTATCGGCGGCGCGACTTGCACCAGTGCACCGATGGCGATGATGCTGCTGATCGCGTTGGTCACGCTCATCAGCGGCGTATGCAGGGCCGGCGTGACATTCCACACCACCATGTAGCCGACGAAGACCGCCAGCACGAACACCGTGAAGTGTCCGAGGAAGGCCGCCGGCGCGAACGCGCCGATGAACCAGAACAGTGCCGCCGCAACGAGGAAGGTGATCGCCGTGCTCGTACCCGAAGCCGGCGCACTCGCCTCGCCATGTTTGGGCGCCTTGGCCGGCATCGCCGCCGGCTTGGCTGCAGGCGCGGCCGCGACCTTGGGCGCGGGCGGTGGCCAGGTGATGTTGCCTTCTTTGATCACCGTGAGACCGCGGATGGCCTCGTCTTCCATGTTGACGTCGATGACCCCATCCTTGGTCTTGCACAGCTCTTCCGACAGTCGGAACAGGTTCGTTGCATAGAGCGTGCTCGACTGCTTGGCCAGACGGCTGACCAGGTCGGTGTAGCCGACGATGGTCACGCCGTGCTTCACCACCGCCTTGCCGGGCTCGGTCAACTCGCAGTTTCCGCCCTGTTCCGCGGCCATATCGACGATCACGCTGCCCGGCTTCATCGACTGCACCATTTCCGCAGTGATCAGCCGGGGAGCGGGCTTGCCCGGTATCAAGGCGGTGGTGATGATGATGTCCACCTCCTTGGCCTGCTTGGCGTACATCTCGCGCTGGGCCTTCTGGAAGCCCTCGCTCATCACCTTGGCGTAGCCGCCGCCGCCGGACCCTTCTTCCTCGTAATCGACCTTGACGAATTCACCGCCCAGGGACACGACCTGGTCGGCCACTTCGGCGCGGGTGTCGTTGGCGCGCACGATGGCGCCGAGGCCGGCAGCAGTGCCGATCGCCGCCAGGCCGGCGACGCCGGCACCGGCGATGAAAACCTTGGCTGGCGGAACCTTGCCCTCGGCCGTGATCTGGCCGTTGAAGAAGCGGCCGAAGGCATTGGCGGCCTCGACGACGGCGCGGTAACCGGCGACGCCGGCCTGGGAGGTCAAAGCGTCCATCTTCTGGGCGCGCGACAGCGTCCGCGGCAGCGAGTCGATGGCCAGCACCGTGACCTTGCGGGCCGCGAGTTGCTGCATCAGTTCAGGGTTCTGGGCCGGCCAGATGAAGCTGATCAGGGTCTGCCCCTCGTGCGTCAGGCCGACTTCTTCAGCGGACGGCGCGCGCACTTTGAAGACGATGTCTGCCTTGGCCCAGAGTTCGGCAGCCGTTGCCGCGACCTGGGCACCGGCAGCGCGGTAGGTGTCGTCGCCGCAGTTCGCGGCGTCGCCCGCGCCGCTTTCCACGGCCACCGAGAACCCCAGCTTGACGAGCTTTTCTACCACCTCGGGTACGGTCGCGACGCGCTTCTCGCCTGCCGCGGTTTCCTTCGGAACTCCAATCAGCAAAGGTTTCTTGGCCGTTTCGGGTGTGACGGCAATACGGGCTTCACCCGCCGTGGTTCCGGCGGGAACGTCAATCAGCATGGACGTCTCTCCTCGTTGGTAAAACGGTTGTAGGACTTGCGAGCGCGAGCTTAAACGAAACCCGTGTTCCGCAATCTGAAAAGGCCTTCTATCATCTGGCGCGGCGAGGTTAATCGAAAGTGCTTGAGGTTCGTTTGATTCATCGCAGTTTCGGGCGGTAAATGAGAAAATTCCGATAGCGCGGTGCCGGCCGGCCCCAAGGAGCGGCCCAAGCGCTTCCATTTGGCGAATCCGCCACCAGTTGGCACACATGCCCCTGGCTTTCGTGCTCAGCTTGTCGGCCGCGTTGCACCTGTACATCGGCGCGCGCATCGTTCCAGCCATTCCCAACCATTTCGCCGCCGCATTGGTCGGGCTCATACTGGTTGCCTCGTCGGTACTCATTCCGGCCGGTTTCCTCGCGCGCCGCCGCGCGAATCCCCGCGCTGCCGCGACATTGGTCTGGGCCGGGTTCACGTTCATGGGGCTGTTCTCCTCGTTGCTGGTGCTCACGGTGCTGCGAGACGCTTTGCTGCTCGCCGGAACCCTGGCCAACCTGGCCTCGTCGACTGCCTTGCCCATCGATGCCATGCGCGCAGGCAGCGCCGCCGCGGTGCCGCTGCTTGGAATTGCGCTGACCTTCCTGGGTTATGTCAACGCCCGCCGCACCGCCGGCGTGGTCAGGCTGGACGTGCCGGTGCAGGGGCTGCCGCCCGCCTTGCATGGCTTCACGATCGTCCAGATCAGCGACATCCACGTCGGGCCCACGATCAGGCGGCGCTATGTAGAGGCCATCGTTGCGGCCGTGAATCGCCTGCAGCCGGACCTTGTCGCCATCACCGGAGACCTGGTCGACGGCAGCGTGGCCGAACTGGCATCGGAAATCGCGCCCCTGGCGCGGCTGGTGTCCAGCTGCGGCAGTTTTTTCGTCACGGGCAACCACGAGTACTACTCGGGGGTGGGTCCGTGGTTGGACGAACTCCGGCGGCTGGGCATCGCGGTCTTGCACAACCAGCATGTCGTGATCGAGCGTGCCGGCGCCAAGCTGGTGTTGGCGGGCGTGACCGATTACAGTGCGGGCCATTTCGATCGCAGCCATCGCAGCGATCCCGCGGCGGCATTGGCGGGCGCACCGGCCGATGCGGCCATGAAGATCCTCCTGGCCCATCAGCCGCGCAGCGCAGTGGCAGCCGAAGCGGCCGGCTTCGATTTGCAACTGTCGGGCCATACTCACGGCGGCCAGTTCCTTCCCTGGAACTTCCTGATCAGGCTGCAGCAGCCCTTCACGGCCGGGCTGCACCGGATCGGACGATTGCGAATCTACGTCAGCCGCGGCACCGGCTACTGGGGGCCGCCCCAACGCCTGGGCGCCCCGTCCGAGATCACCGAAATTCGCCTCATCAGTGCGTGAGCGGCCGAAGCCCCTTCCAGCATCATGGACAACGGACGCGATCGCCCTGTTGATCACGCGGCGCAGTCACATTCCTACATCGACGCAAGGCCCCGTCCGACATGGCTGAGGTTGGGCCAAGCCAAAAACTGCCTCATGGCAAACCCAGCATCCCTATCCTCGCCCTTGACGGGCGCCCGCGCGAGCAACGTCAACTACCTCGGAGCGGCTCGCTGCCGCCGCAAATTCGAACTGTTTTATCCGGACGGTTTCCAGGACGAGACGTACCTGGTGGCCGAGCGATCGTACAAGGAGCGAGCCCATCTCCAGTGGCAGAGCGAGCTCGGCGCAGCCGCTTTTCGCAAACTCCTGGCGCGCGGGGAGTTCCGTCAGATCGCCGACATCGCGGTGCGGATCGAATCGAATACCAATCTGCTGTTTTCGTTCGAAAAGATGGCTTTGCGCGATGCCGTGAAGACGGTCGCGGGCGCACGGCTGTTCGCGACCGAGCTCTACGCTTTTCTCTGGGGCCGCGGGTCGCCTCACCGCAAGTTCGAGGATTGGGTCCAGGCGGTGTCCGACCTGCCTCGACGCCAGACCCGAGTGCTGACCTGGCCACTGGTGACTGTGTTCGGTTTCATTGCACGGCCGGACCGGCACCTGTTTCTCAAACCGATGGTGACGCGCAAGGCGGCGCGGGCGTATGGATTCGATCTCGTCTACCGGCCCCAGCCGGCCTGGAACGTGTATCAGTCGCTGCTGACGTTTGCGGCCATCATCCGCCGCGACCTCGACCGCAAGCCGGGGTTCAAGGCACGCGACATGATCGACGTCCAGTCCTTCATCTGGGTACAGGGCTCGGAAGAGTACGAGCCCTGAGGCGTCCTAGGGCGCGAACTGCTCGGACCCCACGAGTCCGATCTTGGCCAGTCCCAGGCGCTGCGCCGCGGCCAGTGCGGCAGCGACCGTGTCGTACTTGGCCGCTCGGTGCGGCCGCAGATGGATCTCGGGCTGTTCGGGTTGCGCAGCAGCGTTTCGCAGCCGGCTCTCCAACTCAGCCCGCCCCGCCAACGATTCGCCATTCCACAAGAAGGCGCCGGCGGGGGTCACGTCGATCTGGACCACTTCAGGCTGCACCTGCGGCGGCGACTGCCGACCCGGCATCTCGATGTTGACCGAGTGCAGCTGGATCGGGATCGTGATGATGAGCATAACCAGCAGCACCAGCAGTACGTCCACCAGCGGCGTGGTGTTGATGTCCACCATCACCTCGGGTTCACGGTCCAGCCCGGCCCGCGGGATCATGGCGAAAGCCCCGGCGGTTCGGTCAGGAAGCCGATGCGGGCGATGCCGCTCTGCTGCGCGGCATAGACGATCTGGCCGACCGATTCGTAGTCGGCCCGCGCATCGGCGCGGATGTGCAGCTCCGGTTGCGGCTTGAGCACGGATACGCGGTCCAGCAGGTCCTGCAGCACCTGCCGGCCAGGCAGCCGAGTGTCGAACCAGTAGATGGTCCCCTGGGCATCGACGGTGACGATGACGTCCTCGTTCTGGGATTCGCGCGACTGGATGGCCTCGCGCGGCAGGCTGACCGCAATGGAGCTGTTCACGACCGGAATGGTGATCAGGAAGATGATCAGCAGGACCAGCATCACGTCCACCAGCGGGGTGGTGTTGATCTGCGCGATCAGGGTGTCCTCGCTGTCTTCGGCCTGCGAATAGCGGATCGCCATATATATAAGTGTTGCTTGCTAACGCTTGGTGCCCGCCGCCAGCAGTACCGTGTGCAGGTCCGAGCCGAAACCGCGGACAGTATCCATGGCGACTTTGTTGCGCCTCACCAGCCAGTTGTAGCCCAGCACCGCCGGCACGGCCACAGCCAGACCCAGGGCGGTCATGATGAGCGCTTCGCCTACCGGGCCAGCCACCTTGTCGATCGAAGCCTGGCCGGAGGCGCCGATCCTGACCAGGGCGTTGTAGATGCCCCAGACCGTACCGAACAATCCCACGAACGGCGCGGTCGACCCGACTGTGGCCAGAACCGCCAGGCCTTCCTGCGTGCGGCTGTGGACAGTGCCGACGGCACGCTCGATGCTCTGCGCGACCCAGGTATTCAGGTCCACTTGGCCGATCAGCCCGTCGTGCTTGTTGGTCGCTTCCAACGCAGATTCGGCGATGTAGCGGTACGGGCTGGTTTTCTGCAGGGACTCCATTCCTTGCCGCACGCTGTCCGCGGACCAGAAGCTCTTGTTCGCCGCCTTGCCCTGGCCGCCCATGCGGGCCTGCGCCAGCAGCTTGGTGATGAGCACGTACCAACTGGCCAGCGACATGATGGCCAGGATGGCCAGCGTACCCTGGGCCACCCAGTCGCCTTGGGCCCACAACGCGCGCAGGCCGTAAGGATTGACCGCGGCCGAAGGGGGCTGAATGGCGACCAGAGGCGGCACGACGGCCGGCAGCAAGGCGGGCCCGGGGACGGCCGGCCTTGCCGACGCGGCCGGCGCGGCCGGCGAGGTGGAGGGGCCAGCGGATTGGGCCCGGGCCGGCCCCGCCAGCACCGAAACGACAACAAGGCTTGCAAGCAGGATGCGCATGGACATCGAGTGAAATGAGTTCATGAAGGCACAAGTGTGCGCCGATCGCGCATTGTGTCGCAGCGCGGACGCGCCAGGCAATCGGAGGTCAGGGAAGCGGCGCGGGTGCCCGCAGACGCCGAGCGTCCCGATAATCGGGCGCATGGACATACGTTGGAAACCGAGCGTCACTGTCGCCGCCATCATTGAGCGCGAAGGCCGCTTCCTCCTGGTCGAAGAAGAGACTGTCGACGGGCTGAAGCTCAACAATCCGGCGGGGCATCTCGAACCGGGCGAGTCGCCCGCGGAAGGCTGCGCGCGCGAGACGCTCGAAGAGACCGGGCACCTGTTCCGGCCCACGGCGCTGCTCGGCATCTACCTGGTGCGGACACGGCGCAATTCCACCGGCGACGACGCGACCTATCTGCGGCTCGCGTTTTGCGGCGAACTCGGCGCGCGCGATGCGGCACGGCCGCTGGACCATGGCATCGTGCGGACCTTGTGGCTGACGCCGGCCGAGATACGCGACAGCGCCGAGCGTCATCGCAGCCCCTTGGTGCTCAAGTGCGTCGAGGACTATCTGGCGGGCAACCGTTACCCGCTGTCGATCATCTACACCGATCCGAGCGGCACGGGCGTGTCCGGCGGGTCGCTCAATCGGCCTTGATATGGGCCTTGCGCACGATCTCTTGCCAGATCTTCTGCTCGCGCGCGATGAAGGCCCCGAATTCCGACGACGGACCGCCGCCACCGACGGCGCTGTCGTTGGCGAAGCGCTCGGTCACCGCGCTTGACTTGAGCGCCTTCAACGATTCCTCCTGCAGTTTCTTCACGATGTCGGCCGGCGTGCCGGCCGGCGCCAGGATGCCGTACCACTGCGAGGTTTCGAAATCCTTGTAGCCCATTTCGGCGACCGTGGGCACCTCCGGCATCGCACCGATACGCTGCAGGGTGCCCACCGCGATCGCGCGCAATTTGCCGGCGCGGATGTGCGCCCCCAATGCTGGCATGCCAGCCGATGAGGCTTGGGTCCGACCGGCCAGCAGATCGGTGAGTTGCGGGCCGGTGCCGCGGTAAGGAATGTGCGTGATGAACATCCCGGTCACCAGCTTCAGGTATTCCATGGCCAGATGCCCGGCGCTTGCGTTACCGGCCGAACCGTAGTTGAGCTTCCCCGGATTGGCCCTGACGTAGGCGACGAACTCCTTGAAGTTCCTGGCCGGCACGTCCGGATGGATCACGAACACATTGGGCACCTTGGCCAGCAACGTGACCGGAACGAAGTCCTTGTTCACGTCGTAGGGCTGGTTGCTCAGCATGTACGGATTGACTGCGAGCGTGCCGACATGGCCCAGGATGATGGTGTGGCCGTCGGGCGCGGCCTTGGCCGCTTCCACCATCGCGACCGTACCGGCCCCGCCGGGCTTGTTCTCCACGTAGACGCTCTGCCCCAGTTGTTTGGTCAGTTCGGCGGCGACCGATCGGGCCACGATCTCGGAGGTGCCGCCCGGCGCGAACGGCACCAGGAAGCGGATCGGCTTGCCGGGCCAATGGCTTTGGGCCCGCAGGCCCGGGGCCGCCACCATGGCCGCCCAAGCACCCGCGCCGGCGAGCAATCGGCGCCTCTTGCTCGAAAAAATCTGCCTCATTGACCTTCTCCTTGAATGCGCTGTCAAAACTGGTAGCGGCGCAAACCGCCGTCGACCGGGATCACCGCGCCGGTGATGTAGCTCGCGCGGGGCGATGCCAGGAAGCACACCAGGTTGGCCAAGTCCTCGGGCTCGCCGTAGCGGCCCACCGGAATTTCATTTTCGGCCTGCCATTGGCGGTATTCCGGCGCGTAGTTGCGCAGGATCTGCTCGGAATGGATCCGGCCCGGGGGCACGCAGTTGACGGTGATCCCATGTTTGCCGACCATGCGGGAAAGTCCCTTGGCCCAGCTGTGGATACCGGCCTTGGCGCAGAAGGCGCCGTTGACATGATCAGGCTCGCTCTTGCCGGTGATGTTGATGATCCGGCCCCAGCGGCGCGCGATCATCTGGTCGATCAGCGCCTCGGCAATCTGGCGCGGCCGATGAAAGTTCAGTGTGATCGCTTCCTGCCAGCGCTCTTCGCTCACGTGCAGCTCGTTGAAGCTGCGCGACCCGCCGGCATTGTTGACCAGGATGTCCACATGGCCCAGCCCGCCTAGTGCCGCGCCGGCCAGCGCCGGGACAGAATCGTCTTCATAAAGGTCGGACTCGATCACCAGCGGCCGCTGCCCGCCCCGCGCCACGATTTCATCGGCCAAATCGTTCAACAGGGCGCCGCGTCGGGCCGAGACCGCGAGCCGCACACCTTCGGCGGCCAGTGCCAGAGCGATGCCCCGGCCGATGCCCGCGCTGGCGCCGGTCACTAGCGCCGTCTTGTCGTCGAGTTGCAGGTCCATTTCGTGTCCTTGAGTTTATTTGGGGCATTTCCCGCCCAGCGCGCGAGCCACCAGTCCCGGCGCCGCCAATAAGCCGCCGGCGCTCGGCGGGTCGCGCGGTGCGTGCATGCAATCGTCCACCGCCGCGTCTTCCATGCCTTCAGCCAATGGATCCTTGGGCTTGCCGCGACGCAACTGTTCGTTGGCCATGTCGGCCAGGCTGCGCTGGCGCTGGATGCGATACGGACCCGGGTGCGGCGGAATCGCCGGAACGACAATTGGCGCAGGCGGCGCCTGAGGCACCGCCGAGGTCGCGGGGAGAGCGGGTGTGGTGGTCCCAGCACCCGGAATGCCGCTGCCGGGTTGGGCGCTTGCCGGTCCGCCGCGGCCCGCGCCAGGTCCGGCGGGGCCCACCTGCGCGGGTATCGCGGAAGCGGCCCCCGGCGTAGCGGCCGGCCCCGGCACGTCCGATGCGGGGCCCGGCAATTGCTGCGGCGGCCGTAGCACTTCCGCCGCTGGCGGTGCGACCGGCGCTTCCGCCGCGGCTGCCGCCGGGGTTGCCGGCGCTGCTGCTTCCGGCGCAGCCGGGGGGACCGGCTCGGCTGCCGGCGCCGGCGCGACTATTGGCGCTGAAGGCGGCGCTGCAACCGGCGGCGGTGCCGCGACCGGTGCCGGAGCGGCCGGCGGCGGCGCGGCTGGTGCGGGTTCGGGCAGTGGCACCGGTGGCGGTGCGGGCATCGGGCTCGGCGCAGGGGCTGGTATGTCCACTGGCGCGGGTGCCGGCAACGGCGTGGGCGGCGGTTCGGGTGGCGGGGCGGGCGGCAGCGGAAGTGCCTGCGCCGGCACCGGCGTTGGCACCTCGGCCGGCACAGGGACTTCGGGTAGCGCCACCGGCGGCGGCTCGACGGGCGGGGGCAACTCCGGAGCACGCCGGCCAGGCACCGGTGTTTTCGCCTGCATCGTGTCGGGCAACTGCGTGGTGGTCTTCAGCGGCACGCTCGTCTCGGGCGTCCTCGAGAACACCGGCGCGTTTTCCGCCTGGTTCGGTGTAACCGGCGGTCGCACGGTGATGGCGCGGCTGGTGCCGGGCTGGGCGGCGGGACTGATCGGCTTGACGTACTGGTAGACCGCATGGCGGATCGCCTGCTGCAGCGGCGAGTACTGGAGCAGCAACCACAGCAGCGCTACGTGGATCGCCCCTGCGGTCACGAGCGCCGTGGGCGACATGCGCTGGCGCGGCAGCGTGGGAAGGGTGGGCCGATGAAGCATGCGGTTGGCGGCGCCCGCTCGTTCGCCTCGTGCAAGCGGCGGGAAAAGCGTCCCCTGGAATAATCGCACAAATGAATCGCAAGCCAAGGGTCATCGTGGGATTGAGCGGCGGGGTGGACTCCGCCGTGACCGCGCACCTGCTCAAGGCCCAGGGCTGGGAGGTCGTGGGCATCTTCATGAAGAACTGGGAAGACGACGACGACAGCGAGTACTGCTCGTCCAACGAGGACTTCGTCGATGCGGCGGCCGTGGCCGACGTGATCGGTATCGAGATCGAGCATGTGAATTTCGCCGCCGAGTACAAGGACCGCGTTTTCGCCAGTTTCCTGCGGGAGTACCAGGCCGGGCGCACGCCCAACCCCGATGTGCTGTGCAATGCCGAAATCAAGTTCAAGGCGTTCCTGGACCACGCGATGCGGCTGGGAGCGCAGAAGATCGCGACCGGGCATTACGCTCGCGTCCGTTGGTGCCCAATCCTTGGGCACTACCAGTTGCTCAAGGGCCTGGACGACACGAAGGACCAGAGCTATTTCCTGCACCGGCTGAATCAGGCGCAGCTGTCGAAGACGCTGTTCCCGGTGGGCGAGCTGCGCAAGAGCGAGGTGCGGCGCATCGCCCACGAGATCGGCCTGCCCAATGCGAAGAAGAAGGACTCCACCGGTATCTGCTTCATCGGCGAGCGGCCCTTTCGCGAGTTCCTCAATCGCTACATCTCGAAAGAGCCGGGGCCGGTCAAGGACGGGCGCGGCCGCGTGATCGGCCAGCATCAGGGCCTGAGCTTCCATACCTTGGGCCAGCGTCAGGGCCTGGGGATCGGCGGGATCAAGGAGAAAGGCGCGCAGCGTGGCGGGGGCGAGCACGCGCCGTGGTTCGTCGCGCGCAAGGATATGGAGAAAAACACGCTGTGGGTGGTGCAAGGCCACGACCATCCCTGGCTGCTGTCCCGGGCGCTCGACGCGGATGACGCGAGCTGGGTGTCGGGCGAACCTCCGGCGCCTGGGACGTATGCGGCCAAGACACGGTACCGCCAAGCGGATGCCGCATGTGCGCTTGCCGCCGCGGCCGGCGATGCATTCCACCTGGATTTCGACGCGCCCCAATGGGCTGTCACGCCGGGACAGTCCGCCGTGCTCTACGACGGCGAGATTTGCCTCGGCGGCGGCGTCATTTCAGCCGCGCAGAGCGCACGGGCTTGAACCGCGACCAGGCGTTCGAAGGACGGACCCGAAGCACAAGGAGCCCCGCAGATGATCGTCAGACGCTTTGTCGATACACCCGCCGGCACCCTGCACTGCGCGATCGCCGGCACCGGCCGGGCGGTATTGCTGCTGCACCAGACGCCGCGCTCCTGGGACGAATACCGCGAAGTGCTGCCGCTGCTGGGACGCGAGTTCCAGGCAATCGCGGTCGACACGATCGGTTTCGGCGACTCTTGCAAGCCGCCGCTTGGGCAGGATTCGATCGAACATTGGGCGGCTGTTGCGGTGGGGCTGCTGGACGCGCTCGGCATCGAGCGGTTCGCTGTCGTTGGCCATCACACAGGGGCGGTGATAGCTGCTGAAATCGCCGCCGCGTTTCCCCACCGTGTCGACGCTGCGGTGCTTTCGGCGCCGGCGCTGGTGGACGCCGCCTTCCGCGCACGCCACGCGAAGCCGTCCGGAATCGACAATGTGCAGCGCAAGCCGGACGGCTCGCACCTGGCCGAGCTGTGGCGCATTCGCCAGCCCTGGTATCCGCAGGGCGATATCGACTTGCTGGAGCGGTTTGTCGCCGATGCGATCAAGGCCGGCCCGCGCGCGGCCGAAGGCCATGCCGTGGTGGCGCGCTATGCGATGGAAACCCGGCTGCCTCTGATCCGCTGTCCGGTACTGGTGATTGCGCCGACTCAGGACCCCCATGCCTACCCGCAGGCCAAGCCTTTGGCGCAGGCAATCGCCGGCAGCCGGTATGTCGAAATCGCAGGCGGAATGGTGCCGTTGCCAGACCAGATGCCAGAAACCTTCGCACGCCACGTCCTGGACTTCCTGCTGTCGCCGTGCGCAGCGACAGGGCGAGGCGATTTCGCGGGCGCCCAATGACAGTCCGTCAAAGCTCAGCTTCATAAAGTCAAACGGGTTGTCCCTAGTAGAGCGTGTAACACCCGGGAATCTGAGTATTAGTTGCTTACCGATGACCGCGTGCATGCTCAATAGGAGCTACAGTCGGCAATGAGAGGCAGCCCGGCAGGTCGCAGATGTACCGAAGACCAGCCCTGATCGCGCTCCAGGAAACTTTCGAGGAACATTCGTGGCGCAAGGCAAGAAAGTCCTGATCATCGAGGACGAACAAGTATTCGCCGAGAACCTGCAGATGCACTTCCAGCGTTGCGGTTGGGATGCGCGTGTTGCCTGCAACGGCAAGCTGGCTGTGATTGCGGCCGACGAGTTCTTGCCCGAATTGATTCTGCTCGACTTTCACCTGCCCGATATGAACGGCTTCGAAGTGCTCGACGCCATCCGGGCCGGTAACCACTGCTGCGGCTGCGTGCTCATGACAGGCCACCCGACCGATACAGTGCTGGCCGACGCCCAGCGGCATGGGATAGGCCGCATTCTGTGCAAGCCCTTCCCGCTGTCCACGCTCGAGGATCAAATGCTGGCGACCGCAGCCGAATATTCATCGGCCCGCGCCGCGTCGGCCATGCTTGCCACTGGCCCCTCGGTGAAATAGCCATCACTGCGCGAGGGCTCCCAGCCCTAAAGATACCGCTTTGAAGCCGGGGAAATTGCCCCAATCCCGGGTATTCCCCGGCGTTTGCGGACATTCCACAACCCGGTAATCCGCGCCTAAGGTTGCGCCTGGGTTGAGGGCTCTCGCCCTTCTTCTTACCCACGCGTTTGAGATCTTCAGGTACCCCAAATGTACGCTGGCACGGTTAGTGCTGAAACAAATTATTGCCGGACCTTGCTATGTAGTTTAGGCACGGAGGCGATATGTGCAAAAACCCAGCTACGCCATTTGGAAGGTGCAACCATGAAGATATCTAAGAAGAGCTGGCAGGAGCAAAGCCTTGCCAGAAAGTGGTTCAAGACCACAGCCGCTTTCACTGCTGTGCTCGGGGCTTTTGCCTCGCAGGCCACACCCCTCGACTTTTTCGGCCAGCCGCCGACCACCGATCCCTCCGCATATACCAACCAGCCTATCGATCCGACGGCAGCCTTGGCGAACATCTTCACGCTGGAGGAAAGCAACAAGGGCTCTTATGAGCTCCCTAATGGCGCGTTCTCGAGCAAGGTGATCGAGCGCGCGGAAAACGTGCTCCCGCCTTCCTTGCAGACTTCATTCAACTATCCCACCAACGGCTATCCGAGCCCGATGTTCGGCGCCCTGCCGTTCACCCAGAAGCTGCTCATGTTCGAGGAGTTCGGCGTCGAAAAGCTTGACCCCGCCGCTCCGCCGGCGACAGGCTCCTTGCCGCCTCCGAAACTGGGACAAGCGCCCGAGCAGGACCCGGATCATGTCGGCCGCAGCGCTCCCGTCGGGGCCGAGCTGGAGGGCTTCCTGAAGCAGCCCGGCATAGCCCCCTTCCCCACTCAATATTCCAATACCGATGCACAGAACCCCTGGAAGGACCAGATCCAGGACTTCCTTGGGCGCTTCCTGGCCCATCCGCCAGCGGAAGGACGCCCGCCAGGAGAGGGTTGGGCCCACCAGCGCTGGAACGAATTCACGCCCCAGGCCTTCTTCAAGACGGCCCAGGCCGGCGCGCGCGTCAATCTCGGCATGCGCGACTCCAAGCAGATGCACAAGTGGAAGTTCGGTGAATGGGGCCCGAACGGCCTGTACTACAACGGCGGAAGCAACGCCGGCACCTCGATTCGCATCCACCCGAACATGCCGGTGCAAAATCACAACTCCGTGTGGACCTTCGACGGCACGCTGCCGCCCAAGCTGCTCATGGTGCGCTACGGCCAGCCGATCCTGATGCGCCACTACAACACGCTGCCGATCGATCCGGCCGCCAACCACGGCTTCGGGCTGCATACCATCAGCACGCACGAGCACAACGGCCACTCGCCGGCCGAGAGCGACGGCTACATGAACGCGTTCTTCTTCCCGGGCCAGTTCTACGACTACCGCTGGCCTGTCCAGCTGGCCGGTTACGACACCATCAACACCACGGCCAGCGATCCGCGCGCGGCCTTCCCGTGCTCGACCGGCGAGACGCTGTGGGTCAACGATGCCACGCCCGGCCTGAAGACCTGCCAGAACGGCAGGATCAATATCCGCGGCGACTGGCGCGAAACCATGAGCACCCACTGGTTCCATGACCACATGCTCGATTTCACGGCGCAGAACGTCTACAAGGGCAACGCCGTGATGATGAACTACTACAGCGCGCTTGACCGCGGCAATGAAGCCATCAACGACGGCGTCAACCTGCGGCTGCCCAGCGGCTCGGCCCTGCCCTGGGGCAACCGTGACTACGACGTCAACCTGGTGGTCGCGGACAAGGCCTGGGACAAGGACGGCCAGCTGTGGTTCAACCCCTTCAACACCGATGGCTTCATCGGCGACAAGCTGCTGGTCAATTGGCAGTATGACCCGTACCTGGAAGTTCGCGCACGCCGCTATCGCTTCCGCATCCTGAATGGCTCGGTCTCGCGCTTCTTCGCAATCGCTCTCGTGCGGGAAGTGCAGGGCAACAAAGGGGAAATGAAAGGACCGCCGGGCTCGGGCGTGTCTTACACCCGGGTGCCGTTCCACATGATTGCGAACGACGGCAACGTGATGGAACATTCCGTGCCGTTCGACGGCAGCATGGACCTGAACGGCGACGGCAACCTGCAGGACCACAATGCGCAGCTGCCGACCCAGGGCATCGCGGAGCGTTACGACATCGTCGTGGACTTTGCGCAGAACGGCATCAGCCCCGGCGACAAGCTCTATTTCGTCAACGTCAAGGAGCATGACACAGGCCTGGGCAGCAAGCGCAACGTCCCGCTGGACCAAATCCTGTCCGAGAGCTACAAGGCCGTGCTGAAGACCAATAGCGACGGCACCCAGCAGTGGATCAACGCCGACCCGGTCGTCGGGAAGTTCCTTGAGCTGCGTGTCAAGGCCTACAGCGGCACCGACCTGAGCATGAATCCGGCCGACTACGAGCCCGCCAAGCCAGCCGTAGGCAAGCAGAAGGCCAAGCCCGCGGGCAAGACCATGATTCCGCTTTGGCTGGATCGCACGAACACGGCCGACATGGCCAAGCTGCAGACGGCGCGCCGCCGCGAGTTCCACTTCGGCCGCTCCAGCGGCAGCGACCTGACGCCGTGGACAGTGAAGACCGATACCGGCTCCGCCTACAACGCGGATGCGCGCAGAATCTCGGCGGCACCCCAGCTCTCCAACGGACCGACCGACGGCGGCTGGACCGGCCCCGGCGGCACCACGGAAATCTGGAAGCTTACGACCGGCAGCGGCTGGAGCCACCCAGTGCACGTGCACTTCGAGGAAGGCATCATCCTGCAGCGCGGCGGCAAGATGCCCCCGGAATGGGAAAAGTGGACCCGCAAGGACGTGTACCGCATCGGCTCGGAGCCGGATAGCACCGGAAGCATCGAGTTCGCGATCCACTTCCGCGAGTTTGCCGGCACCTATATGGAACATTGCCACAATACTCAGCACGAGGACAACTCGATGCTGGTGCGCTGGGATATCGAGCATCCCGGGCAGTTCCAGGTGATGCCGGCCCCGCTGCCGACGTGGGACGGTGTCGAGTACGCCCCGTCGGTCGGAATCCCGACTTACCACACCGGCGCCGGTATTGGACCGAGCTTCAGTGGCGGGATTGTCAAGTAAGCACTCCACGAGCCTGAACCTGGCGGGACCAACGCGACAAGCGGCTGGTCCCGTCAGGCGATTGAACCCCCTGTAATCAAAAAAGTAGAGATCATGATCGCCACTGCCCGCGCCCTGATGCCCGCATTGACCGCCCTCCTGGTGTTCGTGGCCACCGTCATTGCAGGCTGGCCCGGCAACGCGAAGGCTGCCGGCGATGCGCCATGGGGCGCGAACTATTTTCCGAACGTGCCGCTGATCACACAGGACGGCAAGAAAGTACGCTTCTTCGATGACCTGATCAAGGGCAAAGTCGTCGCGATCAATTTCATCTTCACCGGCTGTTCGGAATCTTGTTCCATGGAAACCGCGCGGCTGCGCGAGGTGCAGGACCTTCTTGCCGACCGGATGGGCAAGGACATCTTCTTCGTTTCGATCTCGATCGATCCTGACAACGACACGCCGGAAGCGCTGAAGCACTACGCCGACAAATTCAAGGTCGGCCCGGGCTGGACATTCCTGACCGGAAAGAACGAGGACATCACCCTGCTGCGCGATAAGCTCGGCATCTACATGCCGCCGGTCGTCAATGGAAAGTCCGACCACGAGCTCAGCCTGGTCGTCGGCAACCAGGCCACCGGCCGCTGGATGAAGGCCTCGCCCTACGAGAATCCCCAGATCATGGCAACCACGCTCGGGAGCTGGCTGCATAACTGGAAAGTCATCCCCGCCAACAAGAACGACACTTACGCGAATGCGCCGACGCGCGTGCCCGAGTTGTCGCGCGGCGAGGAACTCTATCGCACCCGCTGCGCCTCTTGCCACTCGATCGGGGCGCCTGCCAATTCGCTTGCCGCGCTGCGCGCAATCGGCCCCGATCTGGCCGGAATCACGCAACAGCGTGATCGGGCGTGGCTCACCCGCTGGCTGAAGGAGCCGGACCGCATGCTGGCCGAAAAGGATCCGCTGGCGACTGCGCTGTATTTGAAGTACAACAAGCTGGCGATGCCGAACCTGCGTCTGAATGACAAGGAAGTCGCGCAGGTCCTGACCTTTCTCGAAGAACATGGCAAGCCGCCTACCGCCGAGAAGAAAGTCGCTCGCCAATAAGCCACAGATCTGATCAGGAATAGGATCCACACCAGGGACGGCCCATAGAATCACCGCGATGGTGGGGAATGTTTCCCCAATTTTCCCCACTCATCCACCAATTCAGTGCTGCGACATCCCCTGCGAGGGCCGCTAGGGCCGTCTGTACGGTAATCCGAGTGCTGGCATGCAATCCGCTTAGCAGGTCAGGACTCAGTCAGGAGCATGTCATGACGCGAAAAACATTCAAACAGCAATCGCTGGAAAGCGAGCCCCGCGCGGCATTTGTCGTCCGGCCCTGGGCGCATCCGGCACTCGACAGGCCGTCCTGCCGTGGATAGGGCCCGCATCATCGGTATGCCTCCCGCCCATGCGCGGCCGGCATCCCTCGGCCTCGCGGTCGGCCAACTGAAGGAGGCCAAGGAGCGGGCCGCCTCCTCCGGGCGCAGGGTGGTCGCCGAACTGGAAGAAATACTGGGCTACGCGCCGGCCGACTTCGTGCGCGCTTTGAGCACCAGCCTGCATTTCCCTTGCCTCGACGGCGCCGCACTGTTCGCCAGCGCACCGGATTTCAGCGTCATTCCGCTGGCCGAGGCACTGAATCGCGAATGTGTGGTGGTGCGAGCCGCTGATGGCGGTATTGCCGGCGTCTTCGCCGATCCATTCGACGCGGGCCTGTTTGCGTGGCTCGATGCGCGCCTCGGCGGCGCTCCGCTGTACCTCGTTCATCCAGCCGACCTGGCCGCCTACCTGGCCCGGCACGAGGAAGATTTTCGCGCGGTCGACAATGTCGCGACCAGCAACGAAATCGAAATCCAGGCCGACGATGCGGTGGAAACGCTGTCGCTGGTGCGCATCAGCGAGGATTCCAGCCTGGTGGTGAAGCTGGTCAACTCCACCCTCTATGACGCTCTGAAGGCGCACGCCAGCGACATTCATATCGAAACCACCACGACCGGCCTGGCAATCAAGTACCGCGTGGATGGCGTGCTGACGTTCATCAGCCGGGTACCCGGCCTGGATGTGGCCGAGCAGGTCATCTCGCGGGTCAAGGTGATGGCCGAACTCGATATCGCCGAACGGCGCGTTCCCCAGGATGGCCGCTTCAAGGTGGGCATCAAGGGCCGGCAGATCGACTTCCGCGTGTCGATCATGCCCAGCATCCTGGGCGAGGATGCGGTGCTGCGTATCCTTGACAAGCAAGACCTGAGCGACAGCGTCCAGGGCGTCCGCCTGACTTCGCTCGGCTTCGAGGATGGCACCATTCGTACCTTGCGCCGGCTGGCGCGCGAACCGTACGGGATGGTTCTGGTGACAGGCCCCACCGGAAGCGGCAAGACCACCACCTTGTACGCGATGATCTCCGAGATCAACAAGGGCCAGGACAAGATCGTCACGATCGAGGATCCGGTGGAATACCAGTTGCCGGGCGTGCTGCAAATCCCGGTAAACGAGAAAAAGGGCCTCACCTTCGCCCGCGGCCTGCGCTCGATCCTGCGCCACGACCCGGACAAGATCATGGTTGGGGAAATCCGCGATCCGGAGACCGCCCAGATCGCAGTCCAGTCCGCCCTTACCGGCCACCTGGTCTTTACCACGATCCATGCGAACAACGTTTTCGACGTCATCGGGCGCTTTACCCAGATGAACGTCGATGCCTACAGCTTCGTGTCGGCGCTGAACGGCATTCTGGCCCAGCGGCTGCTGCGCCTGGCGTGCCCGAGTTGCGCGACCCGGATCCAGCCCAGCGCCGAGGAACTGGCCGAATCCGGACTGGATCCAGCCGAAGTAGGCCACTTCCACTTTGTCACCGGCAAGGGCTGCGGGCGCTGCCGCGGCACCGGATACGCCGGGCGTACCGCCATCGCCGAAATCCTGCTTCTTGACGATGAACTGCGCCAGATCATTATCGATCGCCAACCGATCGCTATGCTGAAGGAAGCGGCCCGGCGGCGCGGCTTGCGTTTTCTGCGCGAATCGGCCGTCGCCCTGGTGGCCGCCGGCAAGACCACCCTTCAGGAGATCAATCGTGTCACCTTCGTGGCGTGACCGCTATATCGCCGTACTGAGCCCGGAGCGGGTCGCGATCGTGCGCAGGCGCCGGGGCTGGAACGACGCCTTCGACCTTCGGGCCGATGCTGCGTGCGCCGAACCGACGCCGGCGGCCGCCGCCGAAGCGCTGGCCGGCCTGCTGGCGCGGACCGAGATCAGCAACGGAACGCTCACAGTGCTGCTGTCCAACCACTTCGTACGCTATCTGCTGGTACCGTGGCGCGCCGAAGTGGGCAATCCGGCGGAGCTGGCTGCTTTCGCCGAGATCTGCTGCGACCAGGTGTTCGGCAGCGAGACCGGCCGGCGCATCCTGCTGACCTCCCGCGAAAAGGCATCCAGCCCCCGGCTGGCGGCCGTCTTGGACGGTGCTTTCCTGGATAGCCTGCGTTCGGTGGTCGAGGCCTCTCCGCTGCGCCTGACTTCGGTCCAGCCTTACCTGTCGGCGGCATTCAATTGCATGCGCGAATCGCTTTCCCGGCGCGACTTTGTATTCGTCGTCGCCGAGCCGGCCCGCACCTGCATGCTGGTTTCCATCGACGGCTGCTGGAGCAGCGTGCGCGCCAGCGCCGCCGAGGACCGGCCGCAAGCTTTGGCAGACTTGATCGAGCGTGAAGCCCTGCTCCTCGGGGTAGCGCAGGAGGACATGCCGCCGGTATTCGTGCATGCACCCCGCCACGCCGACCTCAAGCTGCCCGACTGCCACGGCGTGACTCCAGAAACCATCAGACTGCCACTGCCGGATACGCTGGCGGGCGCAACGGACCCTCTTCTGACCATGGCAATGACGGTGACCTGATATGCGCGCTCTCGAACTCGATTTCCAACACCCCCCGCGACCCAGCATCTTTGGCTGGGTGATTCTGCTGGCCGGACTAGCGGCTCTGGTCGCCCTGTTCGGCAGCCACCGGATGCTGGCGGACGAAACCGGCAGCCGTCGCGCCACGATCAAACGCATCGAGGCCTTGCTACCCGGAGCGGCCACGCCAACGGGCCGCAACAATGATGCCGCGCTGGCCACCGCCCGGCAGGTCATGGAACGTTCCAAGCTGCCGTGGACCGGGCTGTTTTCGGCGCTCGAATCGGCCGGCGACAAGGACGTGGCGCTGCTCGCAGTCACGCCCGATGTTGGCCGGCGCCAGGTCAAGATCCACGGCGAAGCGCGCCACTTGGCGGGCATGCTGGAATTCCACCGCCGCTTGCAGCAGAGCGAAGGCCTCAGCCAGGTGGTCCTGGTCGATCATGTGATATCCAAGGAAGCGCCCGAAAAGCCCATCCGTTTCCATATCATCGCCGCCTGGGGAGTGAACAATGGCCGTCCCTAAGTTGATCGTGCTCGAGGCCCTCCGCAGTCTCGGCAAACCGGGCCTGGCAGGCGCGTTGCTGCTGGTTGCCAGCCTGGCCTACACGCTGGCCGGCGTCCTGCCGGCACGCCGGGAACTGCTCGCGGCAAAGGAGCAGGCTGCCCGCGTTGAAGCCGTGCTGGCCAGCGTTCGCAGTGGCCGTTCCACCGCTCCCCAGAGCGAGGAGAAGCGCCGCGACGCGTTCTATGCTTCACTCCCGGCGCAAGCCGAGGTGACGCAATGGATCGAACGGATTTACGGCGCAGCGGCGGCCGAGCAGCTTTCCCTTGCCCGCGGTGAATATGCGCAGGCCGATGTGGCCGACACCCGCCTCGCGCGTTACCGTATCGTCCTGCCGCTGCGCGCCACTTACGGGCAGATCCGGCGCTTCATCGCTGCGAGTCAGGCCGCCGTGCCCGGCCTTGCTCTGGACGACATCAGCATTCAACGCCAGTCAGTCGGCGAAGGCGAGATCGAGGCGAATGTCCATTTCTCCCTTTACCTTGCTAAACCGTGATGGGTAAAAAGCGCATCCTCTTCTGGATCATCTTCTTTGCCGCAGTCGGGATCGTCGCCGTCGGTCCCGAATTCATGACGGAAACCGTGCCGAGCGTCGCACCGGCCGCATCGCGTCCCGCTGCATCGGCTGCTTCCGCCGTATCGACTGCTACCGCTCCTTCGGTTCCGTCCTCCGCGCCGGCTCCCCTGGCCACTCTGCGCGCTGGCACGGCAACAGCCAGCGCAACGGCCAGTGCGCCGGCTGAGGCGGCCAGCAATGCGGCGCTGCCGGCGGTCGTCGCCGCCGGCGAGCTTTTCGCCGCCAAGAGCTGGTACGTAGCGCCGCCGCCGCCTCCGCCGCCGCCACCACCGCCGCCGCCGCCGCCGCCGCCTCCGCCTTCCGCCCCGCCGCTGCCCTTCAAGTTCATGGGCAAGTTCGACGACACCAAGAGCCTGAAGGCTTTTCTGCAGCGTGACGAGAAGGTTTACACCGTGGGCGTGGGCGATGTCATTGACGGCGTCTACCGCGTGTCCGCAATGAACGGCACCCAGATGACCCTGATTTATCTGCCATTGAACATTCCCCAGACACTTTCGTTGGGGACCCCCTTATGACAAGAACAACAACTTTTCGCCGCTCGCTCCTGCCTCTGGGGCTGGCCCTGGCGCTCGCCGGTTGCGCTGCCGACCAAGCCCGCCGTGAGGGCCAAAGCCTGATCGATGAAGGCCGCTACGAGGAGGGCCTGGCCAAGCTGAACGCCGCTGCCGCCCAATCCCCAAACGAGCCCAGCTTGCGCGCGGCCGCTGCGCTGCAGCAGGAAAGAGTGTTAGCCACGTTGCTTGCCACGGCCGACAGCGCGCGCTTGGCGGGCGATTATCCTGCCGCGACAGAAGGCTACCAGCGCGTATTGCGCCTCAGCCCGCGCAACAGCCGGGCGCTGGATGGATTACGCGCATTGGATCAGCGGCGTAACCAGGCGGAAATGCAAAAGCAGGCCCAGGCCGCCTTCCGTCGAGGCGATCTGGAACTGGCCGAAAAACAGCTGGCTGCCGTGCTCGCGCTCGATCCGCGTGCCGAGGACGCTCTGACGCTGCGCAGGGATATCGAGGCGCAGCGGGCTCGCACCGCCAGTCCATATCCTCGCCTGAAGACCAAGTTCTCGCGCCCGGTTTCGCTCGAATTTCGGGACGCCAACCTGAAAATGATTCTGGACGTGCTGTCCCGCACCACCGGCATCAACTTCATTGTCGACAAGGACGTCAAGCCCGATCTCAAAGCCACCATCTTCGTCAAGCAGGTGCCGGTCGAGGACGCCCTGGAGCTTCTGCTGTCCCAGAGCCAGCTGGAGAAGAAGGTCGTCAATGACAACACGGTAGTCATCTATCCCTATACACCGGCCAAGATCAAGGACTATCAGGACTGGGCGATCCGCACCTTCTTTATCACCAACATGGACGTCAAGCAGGCCCAGACCCTGATCAAGACCATGTTGAAGACCAAGGACGTGTTCATCGACGAAAAGCTCAACATCCTGACGATGCGCGACTCGCCCGATGCGATCCGGCTGGCGGAAAAATTGTTGGCCGCTCAGGACCAGCCGGAGGCCGAAGTGGTTCTGGAGGTGGAACTGCTTGACGTTTCGCGCGATCGCTTTCTCGACCTTGGCATCCAGTGGCCCTCGACGTTCACCGTGCTTGCCCCTGGCGGAACGGCGGTAGCGCTCCTGAGCGACCTGCACGGCGGGCGTAGCAGCGATCGGGTCGGGATTGACCGCTCGGTGCAGGCCCGGGCCAAGTCCATCGACAACGACATCAACACGCTGGCCAGCCCTCGCATTCGCGTACGTAACAAGGAGAAGGCCAAGATCCATATCGGCGACCGCATCCCGATCGTGAACGCCACCTCCATTCCGTCGACGCAAGGTCCGGTGATCACCGAAACCGTGCAATACCTGGATACGGGTATCAAGCTGGAAGTGGAGCCCACGGTTTATCAGAATGACGAAGTGGCCATCAAGGTCGGGCTCGAAGTGAGTGATTCACAGGACGCCGGCCGCACCAATTCCGGCACAACCCTGGTGCGGGTCAAGACCAGCAACGCGGCCACCGTCCTGCGCCTGAAAAACGGGGAAACCCAGATCCTGGCCGGCCTCATCCGTAACGATCACTCCGCGAACGCCGACCAGATTCCCGGGCTCGGTCAGATTCCGGCTGTGGGACGCCTCTTCGGCCAGCACGACGACACCTGGAAAAAGCGTGAACTGGTGCTGTCGATCACGCCTCGCATCGTGCGCAGCCTGCCGTACATGGCGCCGCACTTGCTGGAATATGCGTCGGGCACCGAAAGCATCCTGCGCGCGCG
>Ga0134124_10000787_pt1 | contig 25496 bp, 10 predicted proteins | sample KB304_FD_96880 | JGI IMG/M metagenome (GOLD analysis project Ga0134124, IMG submission 96880) | Terrestrial soil microbial communities without Nitrogen fertilizer from Kellogg Biological Station, Michigan, USA - KB3-0-4 | ecosystem: Environmental > Terrestrial > Soil > Unclassified ... | reverse complement strand
GCCCAGCACTTCCTTCATGCCCGTCACCGTGATCGCGATGGCCAGGTAGATCGCCTTGTTTCTTACGTGCCCGCCATCGCGCACCTTGAACTGGATGGCATCCAGATACATGATCGGGTAAACCTCGTCGAGCTGCCGCTTCTGCCACGTCTTCACCTCATCAATCACTTCGTCCGTCACGCTCGAGATCAAGGCCGGCGAAACTTCCACGTGGTACATCTCTTCAAGATGCTGCTGAATCTCACGCGTTGATAAGCCGCGCGCGTACAGCGAAATGATGTTCGCATCGAGGCCGGTGAAGCGCGTCTGATGCTTCTCGATGATCTGTGGCTCGAAAGTTCCGTTGCGATCCCGCGGTACCTCGATCGGCATCGTGCCAAAGCTGCCCTTGAGTGTCTTCGCCGACTTGCCGTTGCGCGAGTTGCCGCTCTTGTGCCCGGCCGTGTCGTGCTTCTCGTAACCGACGTGGTCGGTCAACTCCGCGGCCATGGCCCGCTCCAGCAACTGCTTAGTTAATTGCTTCAGCAGCCCGTTCTCGCCGATGATGTCCTCAGGCTTCTTGTAGTCCTTCAGCAGGTTGTCAATCAGCTTGTTGTCTATGGTCATCTTTTCTCCTGGACCAACCTTAACCCGTTAGTCGCTCAATGACCATTACACAAAACTTTTTACACCCTCCTCAGTCTTACTCCCATTATCGCCATCACGGTGCCTCTTAGTTGACGATTTCAATTTCGGCAATAAATTGCTGAGTATCACGCGCGAGAAGACGGCTCAGATCAATGCATTCATAATCGCTGGTGCACATGAAGCGGTGTTTGCAAACCTTGTATCGAAGGACATCGCCAAGGCGTTTGATGAAACCGTGCGTGGGGAGAACACTGACATCTCGATTCGGAGATTCTGATGAAAAGTATCTGACAGTTGATCGCTTGATGTCGATCATCAATCGGCTTGGCTCAAGAGTGGAAGTAAAAATCAAAGTGCGGCGCACTGAACGGATTGCACACGGCGTGCCGGCATCAAGGGCCTAGTAGGAGTCTGCTGATTTTCCTGATCGTGATCAAGTCGTGCTGTCCGGCATCGCCGAAGGATAGCGCGGAACACAGACCGACTAAGTCTACCATTCGCGTCCGATCGCTAAACGGGTTGAAGTTTTCACGATCTCTATACTAGCCAAGATGATAGCTTTTACCGCTCATCGGAACGGCGATAGTAGCCAGCGTATGAATCGGACCAGCCGCGACACTGATTTGGCCCGGCGAGGAGTTTCGTCACAGACATCGCCTATCCCATCGCCATCGTTGTCCTCCTGATCCGGGTTTCTCAATAACGGGCAGTTATCCGTGTCGTCAGGTCGATTGTCGCCATCGTCATCCAAATCAACACAATTAGGGCGATGATCACCGTCTGTATCTGTCGCCATATTTGCTTTGTTGAGCGAATCGGACTGACAAAGCTGTTCGTCAGCGTCCGACTGCCCGTCATTATCATCGTCAACGTCAACTGTATCTGGCTGACCGTCATTATCGGTGTCCACCGGTATGGTAACAGGTCCAGGCGATGCTAATGAGTAGGAAATGATCGCCGAACGATTACTCGCCTTGTCGGTTGCGAAAGCAAAGACAAGAGGCGTTTGAATTGGATCGAGCGCAAGAGGTTCCGTGTACGCCTTGAAATTTGTGCCGTCGGTCGAATAGTAGATATCGCGGACGCCCAGGTTGTTGTCGGTGGCTGTTATGGTGACTTGCGTTTTTGCTGATGCTAACTGGCTTGCGGCAAAGACTATGGTGGGAGCCGCAACGTCTGTCGCGGCGTTTCCATTTAATGTGAGAGTTTGTGAAACGCTAGTGTCATAGGTCCCATCGCCGTTGCTGTCATAGCGCAGGTCAGAGACATTTGCACTTGTCACAGTGAGTCTCGCTGGAACAGCCGCCGGCAGAACGACGTCCTGGTAGTTAATTACATTAGTGGGGCTGATATTGCTTTCGCCCTTCACTATCCTTAGAGTTAAAGGCTCGTCCGTCGTAGTAAAGGAGATGTTGTATTGTTCTGCGGTGGTCACTGGCAGGACAAGCATCTGCGCATTAGTTCCCATCGAAAACGTATCCACATCCGGCACTGATCCCTTCAAATCCCCTTCAATAACAGCAGTGCTGTGGCCCTTATTGTCGCTCACTGCTACTGAGGAGCCGCCAATTATAGAAATGTAATACGAAAGAGTTGACCCGTCGCTTTGAGCATGGTGGGCAAAACCTCTTCCCGATGATTTTCGCGTGGGTACGGAAGCGATCGGCAGTGAAACCGTGCCTCCGTTTAGAAGGGTGAGGATGGCTGACTGCACGTCAGGATTATTGAGCATACCATTGTGCTCCGCCAGACCATCATTCTTGTTAGTTATCCTGAAGAGTTTGGCGTTTGACGCATTGAGATTTAGCGAGGCACTCTTTCGACCCGCGCTGATCTCGGGCACCGTGCCGTCTCCTGCTGAAAAGATCGGCTCAAGCACATTCTTGGAGGAGCAGAAGAACAGTAGGAAATTGCATGTTGTCACCTTCCTTGCGACGATCTGAATGATGGTTTTATTTTTGCGCTGGGTGCCGTAGAAGTGAAAGTAGTTCACGCTGGTTGAATCTTTACGCCAATCATCCTGCTTCCCCGAGGGGGTGCTGTGCGAATGAAACTGATCGCCGGTAGTTCCCGGGCCCACCGTTCCCGGCATTGATTGGGAATACTTCTTATCAAGGAAGGAGTAAAGGCGATCATAGTCATAGTCTTCGTGGTCGAGTCCGTTTCCGTCATAGTCCCAACCCCGTTCAGCGAAGACATAACCCCCGCCCATTTCCTGGTGGGTGCGGCTCGGCAGCAATTGGTGGGCGCCGATGAGCGACGGTGTAATGTATTTCAGCTCTGGACCTGCGGCAATATTAAATGGCCCGAACTTGATGAACTCGCCAGTTTCCATCACGTGTAATAGCTTCGGCGCGCCCAGCCAGGGAGTGCCGACAGTTATCAGTTTGTCTACGTTGTGATCGTTCGGGTTATCCAGAATATAGCGGCGCGAAAGCAGGCCCCCCATACTATGCGCGATGATGTCGATCTTAACGTTCGGATGAAACTGCTTGATGCATCCGACGTAGTCTTTCAGCTTCGCTGCATTCTCCACGTTGCTCTTGCGCCAGTCGTAAGCGAAGACAAAAAAGTCTGGATTAAGACTTGGGTCGTCTTTCTTTTGTGTTAGATCGCACCCGACGGTGGTTCGTCTGAAAGTGAAATCGTTGACAACGTATTCTCTGAATTTTCCGGTATCCCTCAGGTATTTCAACCACGGGTCATACACGGGCAGCGCATCTACCTCCATATCGAGATAGAGCACACGCTTCGAGAAAGAGGCGAAGCGAAGTGCGTCAGTTGCCTCGATTGCAGTTGAAGGGTTATCAGACGGGAATAGGCTGAGGCGGCGGCGATCTGACAACGGATTAACCCATAGTTCCTCTGCATTACCACGCGGATGCTCGACAAGCCTGCTGCCTGCAATGCCTGGAACGAAGATCACCGGTTGCGGACGTGGAGTGAGCAAGAGGTCTTTGTAACCCTTATTCGGCGCGTATCCTTGAGCAAGTATCTGGCCGTGGTTATTGATGCTGTAAATCTTTTCTACCGCATATGTAGTGTCGATCATGAGAGCGTTGATATCTTTTGTTTCGCCCGGGTCAGGAATGCCGTTACCGTTATCGTCGTGAAAGAGTGAACTACCGTTAACTATCTGGTTAGAGTCGTTTATATAGCCTGCGAATCCATCGCGGAATTCCTCCGGTTCAGCCGTTTGGTTTCCGTTATCGTCATGCCAGAGGAACTGCTTATTTACGTCCACTCCGTGACAGCGGCCCAGCACATAGTTGGCGTTGTTGACTTGGTATGCATCGCACCCTAGGCCCTTCTCTCTGTAGATTTCGACGATCTTTCCATGCGTCCATGCGACAGCCGCTGGGTCTTCGCTCAAGAACATTTCGCCCACAATCATTCCCGAGTCATTGATATCCTTAGCACGTCCATCGGTGTTAGGGGGAAGCGGTAGCGCCTTAACTGGATTTCCCGGCAATCTGGTATCCCACACGACTGGGATCTCAATAAGAAGCCGCGAATCCCGGTCAGAGAACAATACTGAACCGACCACTTCACCGAGGTTGTTGTTTGCCACCGCAGTGTATTGCTCCAACCGAGCGGTCGCAGGCGTTTCAAGGGCTGGAAGGCGGATGCCAGGTAGCACAAACGCATGATGGCCGGATGCCACAGGTCCAAACGGTGTGAGGACGCCGGTCACCGAGTGCCCTACTACTTGGCCGAATGAATTAATATCGGTTGGTGTACTCCATATGGAGTCTGGGAAGACCTTCCCCTCCTCTATCACACCATTTCGCCACACTGCGACTCCCAATGTGCGGTTGCCGTCCCAGGTTTGGACTCCCAGTACCTCACCATTCTCTCCAAGCTTCGAAGGTCCGAAACCCTGTGGCAACTCTGTTACTCGGTATATACGGCTTGGGGTGGGTGTGGGCGTGGCGCTTTGTGATGCCTCAGCCGAATTGTGCAATGCGAGGTTGGCTTCAACAAAAACGTTGGGCCGACTTGTCGTTGCCGGGGCAATGTGTCGGTTGGTAGTCTGCGTCGTGGTGTTACTGGAATATCCAGAGCGGCTAGCCAGTACAATCGAAGCTGTCGTTAATAGGAATGTTGTGAGAATGAGCGTAAGGCGATTGGGGAACTTGGGTGAACGCTTCATGCTTCCTCCGTGGGAGTTGAGAACGCATTAAGGCCGATTGAGCTTTCGGGTCCCGGTCGATTTTGAACCTTCACAATTCCATAGATGCCATGGAGAAAGAACCATAGCAGAAGGTGTCCGTTTGGGTCACGCTTATTCATTGAGCGTACCGCAGGTCAGGCTCGTTGATTAAGCTTTTGCTTACGCGCGAGAACCTTCCTAACTTGGGCGGCAACTTGTCTCTAGTTGCTGAATTTCCTGACCGTGATCCAGTCATGCTGTCTGGAATTACCGAGGTGGAACCGTAGCGAGAAAATTTTGGTGTCTGTTTGGTGTCTATTACGAGAGAGCACTAGAGAGAACAGGGAGAATAAGAGAGACTAAAAAGAAATTTAATGAGGGAAAGAAAACGAAGCGAATCCCCAGATTCTGCGAATTTCCTAGCAATTGTGATGATTTCGCAGGTAAATGAATTCGTATCCCCCCTTCGGCACCATACCCAACTTTAAGCGTTGCGAATAAAGAGCTAAGCCAGACGACCACCCCAAGCCCGTCACAACTAAGGCACAGCAATATTTCATTTAGAGAGAATTTGTAGGGGTTCTTTAGCCTTTTCAAAGCCTTGTTAGGGGCCAAACTTTGTCGTGAGTGCCTCATGGCTACGCACTTGGAGAGCGAGATTGCGACTCGGCGCTGGCCGAAGAGCGCAAAAGTAATCGATTGTTTATGACCGGTAATGAACTGCTTGGATTTTCGAGTGCGGTCAACTGTAGCGGTATCCTTCGTATTGATCCTGGAACCTCCAAAAATGTAACCCTGAATCCCACAACACTGGATACTCCAAGCTCTCAGGCGGATGCGGATCATAATCTTCAATCATCAAAGCTGCGACTGTGATCATGGCATCGACCCCGATCGATTTTCCAGCGTCGTTTGAATTGACAAGCCTTCCCCGAAAGCGACGGTGCCGGCGGTTAGCGTGACCGTGCCGTACATGACGGACTGACCAGCTTGAATTCGAAGGTGGGGTTCCACTCGATCAATACGAGTATCACTTTTGGTCCAGCTTGGTTTTAAGGACTCCTGAAAATGTACGAGTGAAACCAGCGTTCATCAACCAGCCAATAATGCGAGCAAAATCTGCTTCCCAATCTTTTCGCCGAAGCAGCAAAGCTTGCATGACAGCTAACGATTGAATCGACGGCACGGTACGGAGGTCGCGTTCGTCGAGCGGCCGCGCTTCGTCGACTAGTATTGGAACAACGGTCGTATTTGTCTTTAGTGCTAACTCGATCTCTTGCCGGACCCAATCTTCCGGGACGTTCAATCGCCGATCGCCAGTTTCGTAATCACGAGCTGATAGCCACCGGTCACCAATGAGAACGAACATCGCGTCCGCGGTCTCAACTTTACGTCGCAACGCCTCAGGCCAGTGTGCGCCAGCTTCTATTCGGTTGTGATCGAGGAACACTCGATCCGCGCCAAACTCACGTTCCAATTCAGCATAGAGTCGCGATGCGGTTGAGCCCGTATCTTCCGACCTATAGTTAATGAATAACAGCTGGAGGTCCGCCATGGGTTCCTGTGTACGCGACTTGAAATGTTCGACCGCTGCCTTAGCGTCGCGATGATAATTCTTCTCTTCTGCGGGATCGATGATTCTGAGTGGAGTCCCTCGCTCTTGTCCTTTTGGCTCTCTCGGCGGTTCACAAGTGATCCCCCAGATTAGATGTGCGAGTGCCTCCTGGTAGTCCTGAGTAAAGTCAACCCACGTCAACAACGACAAAAAACCAGTGAGGGTACACGTGCGTACCACTAACGGAATTATTCGCGTATCACCATGCATTCGACGATCAAGGGCGACGTTTAACTCCTGGTTGGCCCAAGGAGAACTAAGATAGTCGGGAGAGACCACCACTAGCACGATGTCTGCCTGTTGAATCTGTGCAGCAAGCGTTTCAGCCCAGGATTCGCCTACAGGAATCATCATGTCGTAAAAGACCTGTGTCTCAGGAAGTTCCAGAGCGAGATCTCTCTGGATCCGACGAACAAAATCTCGATCTTTGTGTGAGTAACTGATGAAGATTTTGGTCATGATCAATCTCCTGTGCAGGTTGCCCTATGCCGACGGTGAGTTGAAACGCATGGATCGTTAGCATCAGTCGCAAGACCTGTCAATGGAATGTTGTTCACTGATGGGCCGATGTTTAAAAGCGTGTAACCTCACCTGTCATGGATTACAGGCTGGGGAAAAAATGCATTGACTTTTCCAACGGCTTGAAATAAGTTTCGCCTGCTTTAATGTACAACTGAATAGTACGAGTCTGTTTCCTTGCACATAGCCCACTAAGCTATAAACCTCGCTTTGTAGCTCCGCGGTAAGCGCCACCGGATATCGCACGACGGTTGTTGATGCGATCAAGCTTAAACATAGGAGCCCGACTATGCCTGAAGGCACTCCCACTCGGCGGAACACTATGGACGAGGTCGTCCATCGAGGCGTCCGGGAAGCAGTAAGAAATCAGATCGTTGAAAGAACTGCGATCCGCGAGAACAACCAGATTACGTTGACCCTCGAAGAGGCACATGGATTACCGGATGATCAGAAAGTCCTGTGCGTTGACTATAACTATGAGCTTCGCAGCTTGCATTCTGAATTTATGCCATTCGAGATACAACATTGTCTGGATGGTCCCTTTGTGTGTGCAAAGCTGGCCGGATTTGAACGGATCAAAATAGCTTCAACTGATTACAGCGGCAACAAGCTGATCGAGAAGATTAAGGACGGCGTATTTTCAGTCACTCTCGACCTGCAACCTGCCTATGCGGGCTCCATTCCCGTTCGCACGAAACGCAGGGAGGTGATCCATGTTCCAGGCTCCTATAACATGGTTATGAATGAACTGTGTTCCGGCGTAAGTATAAACCTCGCTCAAATTTCCGCCCACATCGTCGCCTCTGTACGAGGCCCTTATGCTTCCAAACCAATGCCGCTCCGAGCAGACGCAACCGTTAACACCTTTCAAGAACAGATTCTGTTCCCCGGCCAGGGATTTGAGTTTCGCTTTTCGCCTGAAATTGCCACGACCGCGACGCCTGCTTTCGTTACGTATCCACGAGCGGTCCAAGGGCACTTCGTCGAGATTGAGTCACCAACCGCCGGTGCAAACGTGCACGACGGCGAGTGCATTAAAGGAACCGCTTTTCTTCCACCAGATTCGTTCCTTTGGGTTTTCGTTGGCGGGAGGGCAACCTGTTGTTGGGGGCGTGCACTGGGAAGAGGTGTCAATGTTAAGGCGGACCTGGCGTGGGAGGTGAAAGCCTTATATGGCAGGGCTGCAGATACGGGTAGCTTTGAAATTTTTGCGATTGTCGTAGATCAGGAAACACATGAAAACTTACAAAAGGGTTGGGCCGAACCTGGATCGGCGGGTAAGTCAATGAAGCTGCCCCAACCGATTGACTACAGCCTTCTTAAGACGGTCGCTGTCGAGAAGCCAGCTGCCCAACTCGAGCGATTCACCGAGGAAAGAAAGGGTCCAGTTTTGGCGGACCGAAGAGGGACTGTGGGGGATCGGCGAAACAGGCACGCTGGTTGAGCGGCCGATCTATTTCTTATTCACCGCAACAGAAACGCTCACGCGAGGGATACTTAGAAGAACGATAGATGTTGAGTAGCGATTTGAAAATCGCCCCTCTTTGGCCAGAAAAATGTTGGCGACAGATTTCTGTGGATTACGATCATATAAAGGAAAACCAGCTACTATCGACCTGCACCATTATTTGGTGGCCTTTTAGAAAAGTGTAGTCGTTGCCATGTAAATCAATCTGTGTTGGTTGACACGATCCGGCACAGCGCTTCAGCTCTCTCAAACTATTAAGGTAGCGACTGCGGAAGATCTCGCTCGCAACCATCAGTTGATAACTACCCATCCTCGCGTCATTCGCCGGATAAACGTCAAACAGTTTCACCACCCAGTCGCTGTTGCTTCCCGTAGTCGATGCCAAGAGGTGTGCGATGATGTCACCGCTGACAGTCATGTTTCTTTGAGCGGCGCAGTCTGCCAACTCAAAAACTTCAGGATAGGTAGGGGTTATCACACCGAACAAATAAGAGTAGTGACAGATAACGGCGAGACTGGAGCATACGTTGCAGATGAGAGTGCGGTTGAGAATCACTTAGAGCTTACTTGTAATACAAGGATTTAATTGTCGAAGGGGTGGTGGAGACAACATTCATTACCAGACGAAGACATAGCGCAATCGGAAAGCGGTGATGCGGATATTGACCTTGATGCAGAGCGCGAAAAGCTGAATCGAGAATCGCTCCTCGGCGGATCAACAGACCGATATTAAGCGACATTCCCGGAGCGACTCTAAACCAATTTCCCCCTCAACTCATCGTGCTTAGTTTTGTACCCGACAGAGAGAATGTGTGAGTGCCTGTCACAACTAAGGCACAGCAGAATGCGATTAACGCACGGTGCGGAGAATGCAGAAGCGAAGATTGCGATTTTAGGGTTTTGCGAAAGCAGTGAAAAACTCAGTAAAACAAAACGGGTTCGAGTCTCCCCTTCGGCACCAGCGATCCTGAAGACCCAGAATCTTGAGTTAGCGCGCCTAAGGTACAAACATCGTGATTTGGAGCCGTGTCCCTACAATTCTCACCAAAGTGAATACTGCTTGAATCGACCGTGGTCAGGTCACTCTTCGAAAAGTTAGTGCGCATCGTCGCCTGGTCACACCGATCTTTCTGCGTTTCCCTATCAACCGAAGAACTTGACGAGGTTGTTGATCGCAAAGCGAGCCGGTACGACGCTTCGTACGCCGCTCGCTTTACTGCCGGTCTCGTCATAAGTCGCTGGCTAGGAAAGGGATCTGTGATTGATCTGTGAATTTATTGACGAGGGGTAAAAAAAGGGGTAAATTTTTTTCCGCCTCTTTGAACCCTGCAATTTTCTTAGCGAGCGGGTGTGGCGCAACGGTAGCGCATCAGCTTCCCAAGCTGAGGGTTGCGGGTTCGAATCCCGTCGCCCGCTCCAAATTCCCTTAAAAAAGTGTCTTTGGAATTCTTTTGGAGATCTTTTGGGGTTTCTTAAAGATTCCCATCTTCCCCTTTCGATATCTTCCGCCAAGAGCAATCGAAACCTCTTCAAGCGCCGACGACAGCAGCGGAAGGAGTCGCAGTTATGGCAATCAGGAATTCACGGGTTCGGTTCCCAGCGTTCACAAGAACTGTGATCGTCGGTTCTTGTCTCGCAATATTTTGTCTCTTGAGTGTCTCAGCCGTAAGCCAATCACAAGATAGGCTTACTTATGAGGGCGACAAGACCAAACCGCGTCCGCTTCCTGGCAAGTCACAAACAGATACTCAACGGAAAACTGCTCAGAGCAGTGCTCAATCAGCAACGCCTTCTGCTCCAGCGCTAGCGGCGCCATGCGTTCTTACGACTCTCCTGGTCTTGGACGACGTACGCACGGCAACGACACGGCTCTTCAATTATCCTCCTGGCCAAACCTTCACCGTTACGATGACTCAAACGAACGCCGCTATTCTAGGATATTCACTCAACTCCACTGGTCCTTTCACTGAGACACTCAATGTATCTGTAACTACTGATGGAAACGGCAATGGAGAGAGTAGCCCATTCTATATTCAGGGTTTGAATACAGGTCAAACAACGTCCTACGGTTTGGCGCCGCTTGGGCCTACTACCTCCAACGACTTTACGGTCCTTCCACAGTGTAACTGTCCGGCGATTCCAGTAGTGCCTTAGCCCACACAAGGTGCTTCATTCCTTTCACGTTCTCATCTCCTGGAGAAAATAAAATGTTTTGCCGCCGTGCACACAGAACGATCGTCAAGCAGTCGCTGAGTTTGTTCGTGGCGCTTGCGATTTGGTCAAACTTTGTCTGTCTCTCAAGCTATGCGCGCGAGTTGCCTTGGGTAACGCGCGAAACTGTTCGGAAGCCCGATTCCAGTTTGACCGTCAAGCCGGCCGAGACACCTGTTACCAACACCGCCTCGGAAGCCAAAGACGACATAGCGAGGCGACAGGTCCGGTTAAATGACTCCTATGGCAAGCTCCCTTTGCGATTTGAAGTGAACAAGGGACAGACAGATTCGCGCGCGCAGTTTCTCGTCCGCGGACGCGGTTACAGTCTTTTTCTTACTCCAACCGAATCAGTCATGGTCCTGCGCCGATCAACTGTCGCAAAGGACCGTGTGAAAGGGAGTCAAATCGAAGAACCGTCACCCACACCTGCTCGTGTCAACTCAGTAGTCAGAACGAGGTTAATCGGTGCGAGCGCCAACCCTGAGATCAATGGTGTTGAGGAGTTGCCTGGACGCAGCAACTACCTCATCGGCGATGATCCCTCGAAGTGGCAACTCGACGTACCAAGCTACGCGCGCGTGAAGTACACGGACATCTATTCGGGGATCGATCTAGTTTATTACGGCAACCAGAACCAGTTGGAACACGACTTCGTTGTGGGACCAGGCAGCGATCCGGGAGCTATCAAACTTAGCTTTGACGGCGTGCGACGAATCAGAATTGATGACAAGGGCGACCTGGTGCTGTCTGTGCCAGGCGGAGAATTGCATCAGTCAAAACCAGTGGCTTATCAAATGGCGCAAGGGCGGAAGCGCGAGGTTGCCAGCCGGTATCGTTTGCTCGCGCGGAATCAGGTTGGGTTTGAAGTAGACGCATACGATAAAACTGAGCCACTCATCATCGATCCAGTGCTGGTCTACTCGACGTATCTCGGCGGCGGTGGTGACGACATCAGCAATGGAATTGCCCTTGATCCATCGGGCAACGCCTATGTGACTGGATATACTGCCTCAACCAATTTTCCCACGCTCAATCCGCGCCAGGCCGTCAAGAGTGGCGGAAACGATGCCTTCGTTACAAAACTTAATGCCGCAGGCAACGCACTCGTTTATTCCACCTACCTCGGCGGCAGCGGCGACGATCAGGCGAAAGGTATAGCCGTGGATTCTTCCGGCAATGCCTACGTTACGGGCTTTACTTCTTCGACGAATTTTCCGATTCAGGGAACATTGCGGCCGACTTATGGCGGCGGCACATTTGACGCTTTTGTCTTTAAGTTGAATGCCAGTGGCTCGACGCTCGCTTACTCGGCGTACCTCGGCGGTAGCCTTGAGGATCAGGCCAATGGCATCGCCGTCGATCCTTCCGGCAATGCATACGTTACCGGATACACGGCGTCGACCAACTTCCCGACAGTAACTCCTTTCCGGGCTACCAATGCCGGTGGAGCGTTCGATGCTTTTGTCACTAAAGTAAATGCGGCCGGTACGGCTTTTAGTTATTCCACCTATATTGGCGGCGATTCCGGTGATCGCGGCTACGCCATTGCGGTCGATTCTTCGGGGAGTGCTTACGTAACCGGCTCGACTCCTTCTGTCAACTTTCCCACGGTTAATGCGTTTCAACCCTCCAACAGCGGCCCGGAGCAGTTTGGTAACAGTGAGGATGCGTTCATTACTAAATTCAGCCCATCGGGCACCTCGCTTGTTTATTCAACTTATCTCGGCGGCAACCTTCCTAATCCCGGGGGGTTCTATTTCGCCAGCGATGGAGGCTACGCCATCGCGATTGATTCATCGGGAAACGCATATGTCGCAGGCAGCACGGGCGCGCGAGATTTTCCGATCGCAAACGCTTTCCAATCTTTCCATCCAGCCTTTGATCATTGCGCGTTTGTGACCAAGCTCAGCGCTTCAGGTTCGTCGCTCCTGTATTCCACATATTTGGGCGGCAATAGCTACGGTAATGGCAATGGCATTGCGGTCGATGCTGCCGGACGGGCGACGGTGGTGGGCTATACGCTCGCGGAGAATTTTCCGGTTCTGAATCCTTTGCAAACGAATCCGCCCGGCGAGGGTCACGATGCGGTGATTACAAAATTTAGCAGCGCCGGAAATTCGCTGATCTACTCAACCTACCTCGGCGGTTTGAACACCGATGAGGCAAACGGCGTCGCGCTTGATAGCTCGGGAAACGCTTACGTCACTGGCGTCACTCAGGGTACAGACTTTCCCACCTCCGGCCCGGCGCAAGCGGCGCTTGCCGGGGCCTCGGACGCTTTCATTTTGAAAATCGCGGATGTGCCAGGATTCAGCATTAGCGGCCACATCGCCACTCCCGCGGGTCAGAATCTGGCCGGCGCGGCCGTCAATCTCAGCGGCACGCAATCCTCGACCGCGATAACTGACAGCAGCGGGAATTACACCTTCCCTAGCCTCGCGTCAGGCGGAACTTTTACGGTGACACCGACATTGCCGCCCTATACGTTCGTGCCGCCGAGCCAGACTTTTACAAACTTAACCAGTAACCAAACCGCTAATTTCACGGTGGAGACCTACACGATCAGTGGCCGCGTTACAGATTCGGGAGGCAACGGAGTCTCCGGCGTAACAATGACCGTTAGCGGCTCCGCATCCGCCACCGGCACTACTAACGCCAATGGCGACTATTCTTTCATCAACTTCCCACAAGGTTCGAACGTAACGATCACGCCCTCGAAGTCTGACGTTCTTTTAAGTTACACGTTTACCCCTCCGAACCGCAGTTATACGAATCTGGGTGGTAACCAGACCGCGGACTTTGTCGCGACCGCTTCCATTCAAAACACGTTGCTTCCCCTTGCCGACGCGTACGTGCGAGACGGCACAACTGCCGGAACAAACTTCGGAACCGACGCGTCTCTTAGAGTCCAAACCGGCACCAAGCAGAACCAGGGCAATAATAGCGATGCGTATTTCAAGTTTGACTTGAGTGGCATTGGACAAAATATTATCAACGCCAAGCTCCGCATCAGCGCTTCGCTTTCCGCAGCCGGAAGCGTCAGTAGTTCTGTCTTTTCCGTAGCCAACACAATCTGGATTGAAAGCGGTACCGGAAGCCTCACATGGAACAACCGTCCGCCGCTAAGCGGGTCAGCGCTCCCCGGCGCGAGCATTACAGTCGCCAGCACCACCCTGACTACTTTCGACATTGACGTCACCAACTACGTCAGGGACGAAAAGTCTAACGGGCGCGATCTGGTCAGCCTCGCATTACACGATCCTTCCGCGTCAACCATTTTCATTAACGTTAATTCGCGCGAGGCGGCTGCAAATAAGCCTCAACTGATCATCTCTGCGAACAACAATTCGAACAACTCGCCAAGCGTGACTCTCACTAGTCCCGCGAACGGTGCGCCCTTTGGGGCTCCGGCCAGCATTACGCTCAGCGCTAACGCAACAGACGATGTTTCAATCAGCCGTGTAGACTTTTATGCGGGCGCCAGTCTGATAGGAACCTCAACGACGCCCGTCGGAAGCGCCTACAGTTTCAATTGGACCAACGTCGCCGCCGGCAACTACAACCTATCGGCCGTCGCTATCGATAACAGCGGACTCGCAACTACTTCGAATACGTCCAGCGTCACGGTCGGTGCGCAAAACACTCCTCCCTCTGTCAATATCACAACGCCACTCAATGGAAACACCTTCAGCGCCGGAACAAACATCGCGATTAGCGCTACTGCTTCCGACATTGACGGCACAATCAGCAAGGTCGAGTTTTTCGAAGGTACGAATTTAATCGGTACCGCCACTGTTCCGGTGAATGGCCTGTATAGCATCACATGGGCCAACGTCAACACCGGCGTCTATGCCTTAACCGCAAAAGCTACGGACAACGCCAACGGTCTTACGCCTTCAACTGCCGTCAATATCAATGTCGTAGCGCAAGCAGCTCTCTCACCAACAGCGGACGCTTACGTCCGGGATGGCTCTTCGGCGTCGACGAATTTCGGAACGGCTACAACGCTGCAATCACAGTCTTCCGCGACGACGGGCGACAATCGGCAGAGCTATCTCAAGTTTGATCTGACCACCATCGCGGGAATTAACAAGGCCACAGTTCGGCTCTATGGAAGCCTGAGCGACGCAACGGGCTCCAACGTGCCGGCAGGTATCTATTCCGTCGCCACAACGACGTGGGTGGAATCCGGCAGCGGCAGTATTACCTGGAACAATAAACCGGCAACAGGAGCGTCACCGTTGTCCACGACGGTCATAACTGACAACGTGCCGCACTGGTATGAATTCGATGTCACTTCTTATCTGCAAGCTGAGAAAGCGGCAGGCCGAAACATTGTAAGCCTGGCCGTCAAGAACACGGCCCAGAGTAGTCCGTTTGCTTCGTTTAACTCGCGAGAGGCGACGAGCAATCAACCACAACTTCTCCTCTGGTCGACGCAGCCGCGGAACGCTCTGCTGGTCGTCGGCTCTGCCACTTTGAACACCGGGGATACCGCAGCTCGCACGCGCTTGCAGAATCTTGGCTACACCGTAACGGTGAAGGTTGCAGGCAGTAACCAGAACTCATCGGTCAAAGCTACCGATGCTGACGGCAAAACGCTGGTCCTTATTTCCTCAACAGTGGTTCCTGCTAACGTCGTCGACAAGTTGCGTAACATTCCCGTTCCTGTAATCAACTGGGAGTTCGACATCCTGGATGATATGGGAATGACGGGCCTTGTGTCCGGAACCGATTTCGGAACCTCATCAACAACCCAAACGCAATTGAGCATTTCCGACCCCACACATCAGATGGCCGCAGGTCTGACGGGGACTCAGACAGTGGCGACGACGGCAACGAATTTCACCTGGGGCAAGCCCAATACGAACGCCGCCAGGATTGCTGCGCTGACGAACGACCCAACGAGGTATGTGATATTCGGATACGCCTCCGGCGCGGCGATGCCCGCTTTGGAAGCACCGGCGCGACGCGTTGGCTTGTTCCTGACCGACACCACTGCTGCAAGTCTCAACTCCAACGGCGGAGCGCTTTTCGATGCGGCTGTAAAATGGGCCACGGAACTCATCACAGCGCCCACGATAAACACACTGACACCTACGTCTGGTCCGGCAGGCTCCGTCGTTACGATTAACGGAATTAACTTTGGCGCGACGCAGGGTGGCAGCCTCGTTTTCTTCAATAGTCTTGCGGTCGCTCCCACAACGTGGGGTGACAAGCAAATCGTAGTTGCAATTCCCTCATTTGCGATCACGGGGCCGCTTGTTGTGACCGTTAACGGCGTGGCCAGTAATGCAGTGGTCTTCACTGTAGGTGAGATCGACAGCGATGGCGATGGTTTACCGGACAACTGGGAGCTTCAGTACTTCGGTAATCTCAGCCAGGGAGCAAACGGTGATCCCGATGGAGATGGAGTGACTAACTTGCAGGAGTATCAGCAAGGTCGGAATCCCACTAAGAGCGCGCTGGCTGACGACGGCGACTTTGTGAATCTTAAGGTGCACACACCTTTGGCTCCTCAGCCGTGAGTTAGTAAATCCAGCGACTTGTTCCGACAGAAGTCAAAAAAACGAATTGCAAAGCAAACTTGCCACTAATAAAGGACAGACACGATGAATATCAGAGCCAGATTGATTGCGCGGGCGATAGAGACTGGATCGTCGAGAATCAAAGGTCTCGCCGCTATCCTTGGTTTGACGGTCCTGCTTCTAACATCGCTGTCCATCGTCGCCAGCGCGCAAGATTGTTCCTCCTGCGGTGACAACAAGCCTGTAAAAGTTGGTTTCACAGCCAGTGTCTGCTCCGCTCGTGATTACACCGTTACCCTGAATGCCACTTCCGTTTCCGGTACTGGCAGTTGCACGGCAAATTCCTGGGTTACGACAAACAAGGCATTCACCTATCTCGAAACCGACGTGACCTATCAGATCACAGCCGGCACGAACAGTTGCTCTACACACATCGTGTTTGATGTTCCCGAGAAATACACTTTGGAAATAGACGGCGTGAAAACCAATACGATTGACCGGGCCGGCAGCACGAAGGGTAGCGGAGACGGAACCTGGAATGTGGTCCTTAGAAAATGCAGATCTTGCGATAGCGAGGCCTCAACCTCCTGTGAGCTTGATCTGGACAGCGTAAATTGGAGTACCAGCATGGGCCGCCTCTCCGACGGCCGCTCAGCTGAGGCGATTAATATTTTGGAGAACGCGATCTCTTCTTCAATATATACGCCTGCCGCTTTAATTTATTCTCCTCCGGGACAGACTACCGAAGTCGATGTAGTCCGCAACGGTGATGGCAGCCTGCGACAAATTAAGGCACCGCAAGCATTGGCGGATGTAGTGATCGTTAGCGCGTCTGAATACGAAGTCCGCTTCTACCGGCCCGCAGACGTTGGTCCAAAAGCAGGCGGCCTCTACCCGGTTTCTAATCAGCCCTTTACGGTCTGGAGAATCAAGAACCCTGATCCCACGACGGCTAATCGGCTACAGATCCTTAAGATTCAAAATGGGGTGACGCTGGAGACCAGCGAATACACTCAGGATGTACTCAGTAATACCTGGTCGCTCAACAAGGGTGCAGGAGCCGTGATCAAAACGCTGGCTATCGTCTATCCGACTGCCACCACGCGCATTGAGACGACGACGGTCAAAGAAAACAACGGCCAGGTTGTTTCCAAAACGGCGCGCACGTATCACACGTTCGCCTGGGGCGATGATTTGATCAAAGAAGTCGTTGATCCTGACGGGGCGGCACTAACTACCCTCTATACTTATTATGAAAATCCGGCTGAACCCGGACGCTATGCTCATCTTCAATCGATCTCTTATCCGGACGGCAACTGGGAAAAATCCGATTACGACGCTGGCGGCAACCTTGTGCTGGTAATGCGTCCCTGGAAGGATCTTGCTCTGGCTTCGGCGACCGAGGCGAACTCTCGATCGACAAGGTATACCTATTCCAATTCTGACGGAGTTCAGGTTTCCCTCTATGCCAAACACATTTCCAGCATCGAAGAAAAAATAGCCGGTACGACAGTAAGTAAGACGACCTATACGCGCTCGAGTACTCCGGTCAACGGCGAGCCTGCCGCTACCGAAGTGGAAACTGTTTACGCTTCGGCATCACTTTTCCAAACAACTTCAACGACCACTTACCATTTTTCCGCCTCCAACTTCCTGGCCAATCGCGTTGCTTCCATCACCTACCATGACGGTCGAAAAGATACCTATGTTTACGAGAAAGGCGACTATGTTGTTAATGCTGACCCCTCGCTGAATCAATTCACTCCGAACGCGAACGGTCAGGCCGAAAGAACTACTGTCGTTCATGGCGCTACGAGCTCGCCAGATGGGATAGCTTTTAAGACTGAAAAGGAAACCAAGGTCCGGGATCAGCGCGGTCATGAGGTGCTCCAGGAGACCTACGTCTATGACGGTGCGAGTTACGAGCGCATTGGTTGGACGGCCATCATTTACGATGATCGAGGTCACGTGACTGAGACTCGCGATCACAAGGGCCAGATCATATCGGCGATCTGGAATGGAGATTTAAAAACTTCCGAAACCGACGCCAATGGAGTGCAAATAGATTTTACGTACGATTCGCTGAACAGGATCAGAACAACAACGAAGAAGGGCATTGCGGCAGGCGGAGGGTTCGCAGCGCAGTCTGACATCACAACCACTTTTTCCTACGATGCCGAGTCGCGAAAAACCGCGGAAACCGTTGCCAGCGGCGGTCTCAGTCTTACCAGCTCACGCGCCTATGATATTGCCGGCAGACTCAAGAATGAGACAGACAACGCCGGATTGAGCACTGGTTACGCTTACGCCAACGGCGGACGGACGGAAACTCTTACCCTGCTCGGAGGGGTAACTCGGATTACGGACAGATATCTCGACCGCCAAATCAGGAGCGTGGTAGGTTCGGCGGTGGTTGCTCAATACTTCGACTACGGTGCGAATCCAAACGGTTCGCGCTATACCCAGCAGTTCACAGGAAGCGCCGGACTTAGCTCTCCTCGTTGGATCAAGTCCACCATCGACTGGCTTGGTCGAACCATTATGGTGGAAAAGCCAGGCTTCACCGGCGCTATTCTCGCGCAATCTGCCATTTACAATTCTGCGGGACAGCTTCAGAAAGAGACCACCGCTGTGGGTGCAGTTAAACTCATGGCCGACTATCTCTATGAGTATGATGTGCTTGGCAATCGGATCCGTACCGGCCTCGACGTAGACGGCAGCGGAACGCTGACACTCGCCTCGACCGATCGTATTTTTGATACTGATGTTGTTTTTGAAAAAGTCGGCGCCGATTGGTTTACTGTTGCTTCTAATAAAACGTATCTCGTCGACAACAATACGATTCCAACAATTCGGACGCAACGGGAACGATTGATCAATTTCCCGCTCGCCGGCACGGAGCAAACCGTTTCGGAAAAAACCGTGACAGATGTCGCTGGTAATAACACCAAAACTACAATCACGATTGACCGTGCTGCGAAAAAGGAAACGACCAGTATCGATACGCCCGATTCGAACCTCAATGCTATCAGTATCAATGTTAATGGGCGATTGCAGTCTTCCACTCCCACCACTCCTGAATCCTCTACTACCTATGCTTATGATTCCTTGGGACGGCAAACCGCGGAAACGGATCCGCGAACTGGCACGACGACCGCAACCTATAGCCCCACCACCGGGCAAATAACGGCAACTAACGACGGGGCCGGAACAACGACTTTCGAATATTACCCAGGCACACACGTCAACGCCGGCCGCGTGAAAACGAAAACCAATCCCGCTGGCAAGAAAGTGTATTTCAACTACAACACTCGTGGAGAATTAGTCCAGACTTGGGGAGACACTAACTATCCGGTTGAATATGTCTATGATGCCTACGGCCAAAGGACCGAGATGCACACCTTCCGTGGTGGTCAAAACTGGACCGCCAGTACCTGGCCCGCAGCGGCAACCGGAACAGCAGATATAACGACCTGGATCTTTCAGGATTCCACTGGACTGGTAACGCAGAAACTCGATGCAGCACTAAACGGAGCAAGCTATACCTATGACGATTTCGGACGTTTAAAAACACGCGTCTGGGCGCGTTCGCTCACCTGCACTTATGGATATGACACCAATACAGGTGAACTAACTACAGTAACTTATTCCGACAGCACGCCGTCAGTGGCTTTTGCTTATGATCGAGGCGGACGCCAAACGAGTGTCACGGATGCAGCAGGTTCACACACGCGCACCTTCAACGTCGCGGGCCAGCTACAGACAGAACAAATCACCAGCGGCATCCTCGATGGGGTCGGCATAAACGTTGGTTACGACAGCTTCCTGCGGCGTAACTCGCTACAGACTGTCCGGAGCGCTACCACGCTTAACGATCAAAGTTATGGGTATGATTCCAACTCTCGGCTTGCAACCATCACGAGCGGCAGTCAAACAGTTACTTATGCTTACTATCCAACCTCCGGGCTGCTGAACACCACGACTTTTACCGGAGGAACAAATATCGCCAGGAGCTATGACCCGTTGGGTCGGCTTCAGGCAGTCACAAACACACCGGCCGCTGCCGCGGCGCAGAGCTACGCATACACCTACAACAACCTGAATCAGAGAACCCGGGTCACTAGAGAAGACGGAAGCTACTGGTCGCATATCTACAACGACCGCGGCGAGCTTGTTTCAGGGAAAAAGTATTGGATAGATAACTCACCTGTGTGGGGAGCGCAAACGGAATATTTCTTTGACAACCTCGGCAACCGCAGCACGTCAAAAAAGGGCGGCAATCAGTTCGGGGCGCTTCGCCAATCAAATTACACGACCAACTCACTGAATCAGTACTCGCAACGCAGCGTGCCAGGAGCCGTAGATGTGACCGGTACAGCCAATGCGTCCGCAGCAGTCAGTATGAACGGTCAATCAACGGCCCGGAAAGGCGACTACTTCTATAAGGAGCTGGCATTCGATAACAGCGGCTCGTCCGTTTACGCCCCGGTCGACGTGATCGGAGCGAGAAACAACTTTGGCGCCGGCGGCGAAGATGCAGTCACAGCAAAGGGGGGGCGGGTTTTCATCGCCCAGGCTCAAGAACTGCCTACCTATGATCTTGATGGCAATTTATTAAGCGATGGGCGATGGAACTACGTCTGGGATGCTGAGAACCGGCTTGTAAGTATGGAAGCGATCGCCTCCGTGCCGGTTGAAGCAAAGCAACGGCTTGAGTTCACATACGACTACCTGGCGAGGCGCATCCAGAAGAAAGTCTACACTTGGAGTGTCGGAGCCAGCACCTATCAACTGCAATCCACCACGAATTTCGTTTATGACGGGTGGAATCTCGTCGCCGAGATCGATGGAAACGGTTCACTGCTGCGAAGTTACGTGCGAGGCGGTGGAGAAGTATTGCTGGTTAACGCCGGCGGCGATAGTCATCAAGTTGCATATGACGGCAACCAGAATGTGGCGATGTTGGTCAAGAGCAGTACCGGAACGGTGTCGGCCAGCTACGACTACGATACGTTTGGCGAAGCTGTGAAAGTAGTTGGTGAATTTGCCAGCCAGAACCCGCTCCGCTTCAGTGGCGAATACGAAGATAATGAGACCGGCCTTCTCTATTACTGGTATCGCTATTATCACCCGTCTGCTGGACGTTGGATTAGCAGAGACCCGATTCAAGAGCAAGGCGGCGCTAATCTTTATGCCATGGTGGGGAACGATCCGGTAAATTTCATTGATCAATGGGGACTCCAGAAGCGACGACGCAAGGCTCCCGGCGGTGGAAAATTGGATCCATGTTGTTGTGTCGAGGGCGTAGATGTGGTTTTGAGCGGGCCTTTGGAGGGCGGTCTTTCCCTGGAAGATTATTATCCAGACCTAAAAGGGACTGATTATTTGTCCAGTCAACCAAAACAGGCCGGGCCTTTTTCAAATAGCTCAACCGTGGGAGCCAAGGTTCAAATTACGTCCAAAGTCACAGGCCCCGGCTCGAAGTGTAATTTTAGTCAGGATGTATGGGTTGAAATTGAAACGATCGGGGGGACAAATTCCGGACGTGCAAAGAAAAACTATGACGACATTAAGAAGTCAGGCCGAGACCAAACAAAACCTCCGTTCAGGCAGGATATTGGAGGTAATCCTTCGATGGCAGATCCTCCACAAATGCCCAATGTCAGTAATACTTATTCCACAAGATGGTTTACCACTTGCCTGAATTCCGGCGGGAAAAACGTCAGTGGGGAATGCAAGAACAAGCAGTGTTGCGTAAAATGGAAGGTGCAGATAGTGGTAAATTCTAAGGGCGTAGTAACTACTCCGGTGGTTACAAAGGAGTCGCAGTGGTGTTATTAATAAAACAAACCCGCAAAGCGACTGCTCCGTCACTAAATCCGTCGCCCAAGGCATCACACAATAGAAAGATGGCTTCGCTGTTTTTCTGTTGCGCCATTCAGGCCGCTTTTCTTATGCAGTGTCAGAGCACTAAACCCAGACCAAACGTTGGACCAGACGACACGCTAAAGCAGCGTGTCAGTGCCTTAGAGCATGAACGACTCGGACCCAGTAGCCTGGGCGCTGCGGTCGCTATGCCGACCGATAATACGGAATACATTATCTCCCGGAAAGAAGAAGCAATTCCGTTGCTGGTCGAGGCCCTCAAACAAAAGGATAAGCCAATTCTAGTCGGGTACGCTGCCTATTGCTTAAGACGTCTTGCGTCCGATCAAGGCAGTGAAGCAGCAGGGAGCACGAAGTCTGAGTTATCGAAGAGAGATAAGGATCTGACATACGAGCAGAGATTCGCTTTCGGTGAATTAACGGAGTATTTGGAATCGCTGAAAGCAAAAGAAAACAAATAGCGAGCCACTATCAACCAGACTCGAACTTCTCTGAGAGCCGTGACTTCTTCGTCAATTCCTCATTGTGATCCAATGATCCAACGGGAAGTCTTAGGAAGCCGCAGACTGCTGCAATTGATATTCACGGTCTAGACCGACTTGGCGCAAGAGTTTTTTAAATCTCAGATCCCGGCGAATGACATCAAAGGCAGGATCTACCTTGAGCCACGTCATCATCTCGCAACGGTTATGTAGGGCTTCTTCCAGGCAAGTGAGAGTGCGGGGTTTGTCTCCCAGCGCCAGATGGACGACGGCTTTGTGAACTCCTGAGACATACCGGTTTTTTGACTGCTGCTCCAGGCTTCGCAGCGCATTGTGTGCAATGTGTGGTTGACCCGCCATCGCTTGGGCGCGTCCAAGTGCTGCGGTGAAAATCGGCGCGTCGTCCATGGCGAGGAGCTTTTCAAAGATTGTAATAGCTTCGGTGAATTTACCCTGTTGCACGTAGATACGTCCCAGGAGATAGAGCGTAGGTTGGTGGTTTGGATCCATCTCAAGAGCCTTCTGGGCCTCTTTCACTGCCTGGTCGTAATTTCGCATCAAGAAGAAATTTGTTCCAACACTCTGAAGGATTGTCGGCGATAATGGATCAAGTTCATGTGCGACCTTTATTTCGCGCAGAGCGTTATCAAACCGCCCCTGCACCAGACAGAACAGCGCCAGTCGTTGGTGAGCTATTGCATAGTTAGGGTTGAGTTCTACCGCTCTCATAAACTCTGTTTCTGCCGCCCGCCAATTCCAGTCATAGGACATATTGATTAAACCCAGCGCCGCATGAGCTTCGGCCAAAGTTTCGTCAATCTCCAAAGCTTTCAGGGCCGCGGCCTTTGCTTTTGGCATTGCTTCGGCGTTGGGTGCATATACATTTGATAAACGGTAGTAACTGTCCGCAATTCCGGCATAGGCGAGTGCGTAGGTGGGATCAATCTCAATTGCTTGCGAGAAATAATCGATCGCTTTCCTCAAGCCTTGCTGGGCATACTTGTTCCAGTGATAACGACCCTTCAGATAAAGATGATACGCCTCTGGATCCTCGGTGTAGTACTTGCCTAATCGTTCTTTCTCTTCACGGGTCAGGCGCGCCTTCAGCTTCGAGCATATCGCTGCCGAAATCTCTTCTTGTACAGCGAGAATGTCTGATGGGCCGCGATGATATTGCTCGCCCCACATCTGCCATCCGTTGGTTACGTCGACCAACTCTGTGCTGATTATTAGTCTGTTATCTAACTGAAGAACTCTTCCAAGAACAACAGAGCACACACCTAACTCTCGTCCAATCTCCTGGGGATCCATTTGCTTAATTTTGTATCGGAAGACCATATTGCGAGCCGAGACCCGCAGGTTTTGCAACTGCGAAAGCCCATTGATAATGCTCTCAGTCAGACCATCAGAAAGGTATTCGAAATTCGGATCCTCACTTACATTTTCGAAAGGCAGAACCGCCAGTGAGTTTGCCTCTCGACTTCCGTGCACCGTAATTCCAGACTGTGAGGTCAACCTCGCAGGTGGCTCAGGCGTCACATTCGCAGTGCTGCGCGACATTTCTTTCACTACATCGGCCGTAAAGCGATAGCCACGTTTGGAAATCGTTTCTATGTACTGCTGCTTCCCACCTTTACTCAAAGCTTTTCTTAGACTCGCAATGTTGACACTGAGATTGGCTTCTTCCACAAACGTCCCTGGCCAAACTTCTTGCAACAGTCTTTCTTTAGTAACCAGATGACCTGCGTTTTCGACCAAGACCAGGAGGGTGTCGAAGACCTTCGGTGTTAGCGACACGTGTTCCTCACCGTTTAGCAGAAGCCGTTCAGCTTGACTGAGAAGGAAAGAGCCGAATCTGTAGACGTGTCCGCCGGTTTTCGACACGCTTTCGGGGGCCGAGCCTTTGGGAGTTTTCTCGGACATGTTTTGAGGTTTTTTAAGGAAGTCCACCGGCCCTCGCTATGTTCGCCACAGATCAGTGGGAAGCAATGGAACTGGTAAGTCGGGAAGACTGGGCCGGCCTCATTGTAGGTCGAAAACAGTTTTTGAGCAAAACCCAAGCTCACCCAGGTCGCCGCCAAACTCGGCGCTAACCTGAGTGAGCCGTTGTTGAAGAAGGCCTCGATCTGATTCTTGAAGGCGTCGAACTGGTTACAAGCCGTGACTGGCTGTTTTTTTTCCCGCTCCGGTTTTCCTCAGAAAACGCACTCTGCGTTCCCTCGTAAGCCTGTCGACATCGTGTCCCGAAAGGGATGTATTTTTCGTCCACGTCATCGCTCTGTACAGAGGAAGTCAAGGGAGTGTGACTATCTCGAATCATTGGGGGGTATGTTAATGAAGCGCCAAACGTCTGTCCGCTGGTCTCTCACGCTATTATTCAGTCTTATCTTATGTTTCAGTGCCACTGGCCGAGGTGCAGTGGCTGCTCCGCTTGCGCCGTCGCTGGTTTCTCCGGCGGATGGCGCGGTCGTTAGTGAGCCGTCCACGATCTCCTGGACGGCGGTCAGCGATCCGAGCGGGATCGTCGCTTATAACTGGCAGGTCAGCTCGTCCTCTGCCTTCACGTCGTTACTAATTCAATCTTCGACCAACGGCGCAACGCAGGATACGGTCAGCGGCCTTGCCGATGGGACCTATTTCTGGCGCGTGCAGGCCGTCAACGGTGATTTCGTCCAAGGGGCGTGGTCGCAGCCACGTAGCTTCACGGTCACTGGCGCGAGCGCCGGTTCGCCAGGCTCGCCCAGCCTCGGGCCGACCAAAGGCTACTCTACCTTCCACCCGTGGGAGGTAATGACTTTCATTTGGAGCGCGGTACCGGACGCCGCGTCCTACGTCCTTCAGTATTCGACTGACCCGAGCTTTTCGGTGTCGTCGCGGGGCGAGTTCAACAACATTCCCGACACCACCTTCTCATTCGCTATTGCGGACCCCGAAGGAAATTACTTCGCGCGAGTCTTCGCCGTGGACGCAAACGGCAACTTCAGCGCGCCGTCGAACGTCATCT
>Ga0134124_10000785_pt1 | contig 25500 bp, 30 predicted proteins | sample KB304_FD_96880 | JGI IMG/M metagenome (GOLD analysis project Ga0134124, IMG submission 96880) | Terrestrial soil microbial communities without Nitrogen fertilizer from Kellogg Biological Station, Michigan, USA - KB3-0-4 | ecosystem: Environmental > Terrestrial > Soil > Unclassified ... | reverse complement strand
TGGGCATCGGCTTCTCGACCTACATCGAGGCGTGCTCGATCGCGCCGTCCAAGGTGGTCGGCTCGCTCGGCGCCCAGGCCGGCCTCTATGAGTCGGGCAAGGTGCGCGTGCACCCGACCGGGGGCGTGACCGTCTACACGGGTTCGCACTCGCACGGGCAGGGGCACGAGACGACCTTCTCGCAGCTGGTTGCCGACGAGCTGGGCATCCCCATGGAGCAGATCGAGATCGTCCACGGTGACACCGGCCAGATCCCGTTCGGCATGGGCACCTACGGCAGCCGTTCGGGCTCGGTCGGGGGCACCGCCCTGCTGATGTCGCTGCGGAAGATCAAGGAGAAGGGCAAGAAGATCGCGGCGCACCTGCTCGAGGCGTCGCCGGACGACATGGAGTACGCCAACGGCCAGTTCCAGGTAAAGGGCGCGCCCGGCAAGGCGGTGCCCTTCGGCCAGGTGGCGCTGACGGCGTACGTGCCGCACAACTATCCGGAAGGACTCGAGCCGGGGCTGGAGGAAACGTCCTTTTACGACCCGTCGAACTTCTGCTTCCCGTTCGGGGCGCACGCCTGCGTGGTCGAGGTCGACCGCGATACCGGCCACGTCAAGGTCCTGCGCTACATCGCGGTGGACGACGTCGGCAACGTCATGAATCCGATGATCGTGGACGGCATGGTCCACGGGGGTATCGCCCAGGGTGTCGGCCAGGCGCTGTGGGAGGGGGCGGTGTACGACGGCGGCCAGCTGACGACGGGCAGCATGATGGACTACGCGATGCCCAAGGCCGACATGCTGCCGATGTACGAGACCGATCGCACGGTGACCCCGACGCCGGTGAATCCGCTCGGCGTCAAGGGCGCCGGCGAGACCGGCACGATCGCGGCCACCCCGGCCGTCGTCAACGCGGTCATCGACGCGCTGGCGCCCCTGGGAATCGACCACATCGAGACGATGCCGCTGAGCCCCGAACGGATCTGGAACGCCATCAAGAACGCCAAGCGGTCATAGGGAGACCCCAGTCATGTACCCAGCCGCGTTCGAGTATCACGCGCCCGCGACCGTCAAGGACGCGATCAAGCTGCTCGACAAGCTCGACGACGCCAAGATCCTGGCCGGCGGTCACAGCCTGGTGCCGATGATGAAGCTGCGCCTGGCCCAGCCCAAGAACATCATCGACCTCCGCAAGGTGACCGGTCTGTCCGGCATCAAGGAGGAGAAGGGCGTGATCACCGTCGGCGCCATGACGACCCACTGGGAAGTGGAATCGTCGAAGGTGATGAAGGGCAAGGCGGCGGTGGTGTCGGAGACGGCCGCCGTCATCGGCGATCCCGCCGTGCGCAACAAGGGCACGATCGGCGGCTCGCTGGCCCACGGCGACCCCGCCGCCGACATGCCGGCTACCGCCATCGCGCTCGGCTTCGAGTTCGTGTGCGAGGGGCCGAAGGCCAAGCGCACGGTGAAGGTCGACGACTGGTTCCAGGGGTTGATGGAGACGGCGCTGAAGGAGAACGAGCTGCTGACCCAGGTCCGCATCCCGGTGTGGCCGGCCGGCAGCGGGGCGGCCTACCTGAAGTTCCCGCACCCGGCCTCGCGCTTCGCGGTCGTGGGCGTGTGCGCGGCGGTCACGCTCGACAAGAGCGGTACGTGCACCAAGGCGAGCGTCGGCGTGACGGGCGCGGGCACCAAGGCCGTGCGGGCCAAGGGTGTGGAGGCGGGTCTCGTCGGCAAGCGGCTCGACGCGGCGACGATCGAGGCCGCGGCGCAGAAGGCCGCGGACGGCGTGGACGTTCAGGCGGACCTGCAGGGCTCGGTCGAGTACAAGTCGCACCTGTGCCGGGTTTTCGCCAAGCGCGCCATCGAGGCCGCGGTGAAGCGGGCTCAGGGCTAGGACGCGATTACTCCGGGCGCGATCAAACAACGCCGGCGGGGCCGGGTGAGACGGGCCGTTCGCTCAATACAGCATTCGCTCTGCGGCCCGTCTCACCCGGCCCCGCCGGCTATCCGCCCGCTGCACGGATCTCTCATCAGACTCTTTCCCTTCACCCGGCCATGATCGCGGGCATCGTCCTGGCGGCTGGATTCGCCCGTCGTATGGGGCGGCAGAAGCTCTTGCTCGATCTGCGCGGCAAGCCGGTGGTGCGCTGGAGCGTCGAGGCTATTTTGCCTCACGTCGGCGATGTCGTCGTCGTCACCGGGCAGGACGACGCGGGGGTGCGGGGGGCGCTCGAGGGATTGCCGGTGCGGTTTGCCGTGAATCCGCGGCCGCAGGCGGGGCAGGGATCGTCGATCGTGGTGGGGATGGCGGCGCTCAAGCCGTGGACGGCGGCGGTGTTGATCGCGCTGGGTGATCAGCCGCGACTCCCGGACGGGGTGATCCCGGCGCTGCTGCAGGCGCGTGAGAAGACGGGCAAGCCGATCGCAGCACCGGTGTACCGCGGCGCCCAGGGCACGCCGGTGCTCTTCGCGGGCGAGGTCTTCAGCGAGCTCTCGGCGCTGGCGGGCGACGCCGGGGCGCGGGCGGTGGTCCAGGCGCGAGCCGAGCGGGTGGCGCGGGTCGAGATCGACGCGCCGATGCCCCTCGACGTGGACACGCCCGAGGACTACGCGCGTCTTCATGTACAATAACGACCCGTGCGCGAAGAGATCCGGAAGATCCAGTCGCTGATGGAGTCGGCCGAGTACGTCACCGATGCCCCGGTGGCGACCTCGGTGTACCTGGCCCAGACCCTCCGCAAGCCCCTGCTGATCGAAGGCCACGCCGGCGTGGGCAAGACCGAGGTGGCCAAGGTCATGGCGCGGATGCTGGAGACCAACCTCATCCGCCTGCAGTGCTACGAGGGCCTCGACGCCTCGGCCGCGCTGTACGAGTGGAACTATCAGAAGCAGCTGCTGCACATCAAGCTGCACGAGGGCGCCCAGCGCTCGGTCGACCAGGAGGAGCACGAGATCTTCTCCGAGTCGTTCCTGCTCAAGCGGCCACTGCTGCAGGCCATCACGCAGGAGCGCTCGCCCGTGCTGCTGGTGGACGAGGTCGACCGCGCCGACGAGGAGTTCGAGGCCTTCATGCTGGAGGTCTTCTCGGACTGGCAGGTCACCATTCCCGAGATCGGCACCATCAAGGCCACGCATCCGCCCCACGTCATCCTGACGTCGAACCGTGTGCGCGAGCTCAGCGACGCCCTCCGGCGGCGCTGCCTCTACCTGTGGATCGACTATCCGAGCTACGACAAGGAAGTCACGATCGTCGAGCGCAAGGTGCCCGGCGTCAACGCCGCGCTGGCGCGAGAGATCGCGCGCTTCATGGAGTCGCTGCGCAAGGTGCGGCTGGCCAAGGTCCCCGGCGTGGCGGAGACGCTCGACTGGGCCAACGCTCTCGCCGGCCTGCACGCCGACCACCTCGATGAAACGCTCGTGACCGAGACGCTGGGCTGTGTCCTCAAGGACGCGGACGACATCAAGCGTTTCCGCGCGGAGGTGGGGAAGGCCGGCCTGGCGCCGTTCCTTCAGGTCCCCAGCTAGTGTCCGAGCGCGCGCTGTCCCGAGCGGTCGTCCGGTTCGCGAACCTCCTGCGACGCCAGTCGCTGCCGATCACGCCCCGGCAGGTCATCGACGCGGTCCGCTCGCTCGACCAGCTCGACCTCGGCGACCGCCAGGAGGTCTACCTCGGCCTGCGCGCCGGCCTGGTCACCCGGCCCGAAGAGCTCACGATCTTCGACCGCTGCTTCGAGGCGTTCTGGCGCGCCCGCACGGAGGCCGACGCGGTCGCCGAGGCGCTGGCGGGGCCGCCGACGCCGGGCGAGGCGCCGGAGCCGCCGGTCGACAGCCAGGGCGCGCGCAAGGAGCGGCTGGAGCTGGAGGGGTGGGGGGACGAGGAAGAAGCCGAGGACGGCGGCGAGCCGCTCGGCGTGCCGGTGGCCTCGGAGATGGAGGCGCTGGCCACGCGCGACTTCTCCACATTCAGCGCCGACCAGCTCGATGAGCTGCTCCGGCTGACCGTGCAGATCGCCCGGCGGCTGGCCCGCCGGATCAGCCGCCGGCGGCGGCCGGTCAGACGTCGCGGCCGGGTGGACCTGCGGCGGACGCTGCGCGCCAATCTGACGCGCGGCGAGATCATCGAGCTGCGGTACCGCCAGCGCAAGCGGCGCAAGGTGCGGCTCGTCCTGCTCTGCGACGTCTCCGGCTCGATGGATCTCTACAGCCGCTTCCTGCTGCAGTTCCTCTTCGCGCTGCAGCACGTCTTCGCCCGCGTGGAGACGTTCACGTTCTCGGTGCACCTCACACGCGTGACCGAGCACCTGCGCGCCCGCTCGTACCGCCAGGTCCTGCGCCGCCTCCAGGAGCTGCGGGACTGGTCGGGTGGTACCCGCATCGGCGAGTCGCTGGCCGAGTTCAACCGCCACTGGGCGCACCTGGTGGATCGCCGCACCATCGTGATCCTGCTCTCCGACGGCTGGGACACCGGCGACCCCGAGGTCCTGTCCACCGAGCTGCTGCGGATCAAGCGGCGGGCGGGTCGCGTCATCTGGCTCAATCCGCTGCTCGGCAATCCGTCCTACCAGCCGCTGACGCGCGGCATGGCGGCGGCGCTGCCGCTGGTCGATCACTTCGCCGCGGCCCACAATCTGGCCGCGCTGCGCGAGCTCGCCGACCGCCTGCATTTGTAATTCTCTGCGAGCGGGTTGCACGTCGCCCTGCAACGAAATGCAGGGAGTCCCCATCCGCCTTCCGATATTCGAGGTTTGGCCCTACCGGGTGCTGGCGTCCGTATTGCATTTTGACAACGGCGTCAGGGATGGCTTTCAAGACCGGGAGGATCGAAGAGTCATGAGGCGGGTTGTCGCGTCGCTCCTATTGCTGTTGCTGGCCGTGATTCATGCGCCGACGCAGGCTCAGGCCGTCGTCTTTTCCGTGTTCGGAGATCTGTTCCCATTCGGCACCAACGAGCCGGGGATGCTCTTCCTCACCGGAGTGACGCTGCTCAGCCTCGCCTACGTCGGCGGTCGCTCTCGCTGACCCGTCTTCGCGGCGTCCTCGCAGCGCGACGCCAGCCGGTGCGTTTTGTGCTGTCCGAGCGTATGATGAGGTCGTGAGCGAACCTACCGATCACATTGACGAATTGCGCAGGTCAAAAGGTCGGGTGGCCGTGGCCACCCTGGTCAACACCCATGGCACCACGCCCCGCAAGGAAGGCGCCAAGATGGTCGTGGGTGAAAAGGGCGACATCGTCGGCTCGGTCACCATCGGCGGCTGCGTCGACGCGCAGGTCATCGAGGAAGCCGAAGACGTCCTGACCACCATGCGACCCCGCCTGCTCGAGCTGAACCTCGGCGACGAGGAGGCGTGGGAGATCGGGCTCACCTGCGGCGGGACGATCGAGGTCTTCGTCGAGCCGCTGGTGCTCGACCGCAGTGACGACACGGCCTCCCGATTCTACGAACGCGTCCATGCGCACGCCCGGGCGGGTGGCCGAGGTGCCATCGTCACGCGCCTGCAGGGTGACAGTGGCAAGCTGCTGGTGCTGGACGACGGGACCGTCGAGGGCACCTTCGGCGACAGCTTCCTCGACCAGCGATTCGTCGCCGAGGCGCGCGAGGCCATCGCCGGCGGCGCCTCCAGGACGCTGTTCCTGGAGGGTGTGCGGGCCTTCGCGGAAGTGGTCACGCCGCCTTCCTTGCTGCTGGTCGTCGGCGCCAGCCACGTCGCCATGCCGCTCCTGGCCCTGGCTCGCACGCTCGGTTACCGCACCGCCGTGCTCGACGGCCGGCCACGGTTCGCCACCCCCGAGCGCTTCCCGGACGTCGACGATCTGAAGATCGGGATCCCGTCCGAGCTCATCACCGGCTACCCGCTCATCCCCACGACCGCGCTGGTCCTGGTGGCCCACGACTACAAGTACGACCTGCCGGTCCTGAAGCACGCGCTCGGCACCAAGGTCGGCTACATCGGCATGCTCGGCTCGTCCCGGCGCGGTGCCGCCATCGTCAACCTCCTCCGTGAGGACGGCGTCGACGAGGCGAGCCTGAGACGCGTGCGGGTGCCGATCGGCCTCGACCTCGGCGCGCGCAGCGCCCCCGAGATCGCGCTGGCGATCCTGGCCGAGATCCAGCTGGTGCGCGCCGGCGCGACAGGGCAACCCATGAGCAGCCGGAAACGCGCGCCGTGACCGTGACACGCAGCCGGAAACCTTCTCGAACGGCCCACCCACGACTCGATCCGTCCTCGCGGGCCCCGCTCCCATGAAAGCAATAGCGCAGCGGCGGGCGGGGGCGACGGTCGACGTCCTGCTCGACCGCGTCCTCTGCCACGACGTCCGCGACGCGGCCGGCAAGGTCGCGGCTCCCAAGGGCGCCCGCGTCGACGCGGCGGTTGCCCGGACGCTGCTTGGCATCCCGTGGGAGGAGATCCACACGCTGGCGCTCGACCCCGGCGACGTCCACGAAGAGGACGCCGGCCGACGTCTGGCGGCGGCGGTGGTGGGGGAGGGCGTGGCGGTGCGCGGGTACACCGGCGGGCAGTGGACGCTGAGCGCCACGCGGCGCGGGCTGCTCCGCGTTCGCACCGCGGCGCTGACCGAGGTCAACGCGCAGGAGGGGATGTCGGTCTTCACGCTCTTCGACGGGCAGCCCGTCGAGCCCGGCGAGGCCGTGGCCAAGGCCAAGGTGACGCCGCTGGCCATCGCCGAGACCACGGTCCGGGCGGTGGAGAGCGTGGCGAGCGCCGCCGGCGGCGTGATCCTCGTCGCCGGTTTTCAGCCCGCGACCGTGGGCGCCGTCGCGCGCGAGAACCTCGACGCCCGCCAGCGCGCGCGGTTCGAATCGTCGCTGAAGCAGAAGATCGACTGGCTCGGCGGCCGCCTGCTCGAGGTGCGCTTCGCCGGCGGGTCCGATCGGGCCGTGGCCGACGAGCTCAAGGCGCTGCGCAAGATGGGAGCGGACGTGCTGATCGTCGCCGGCGCCTCGGCGCTGGATCCGCTCGATCCCGTCTTCGGCGGCCTCACGCGGCTCGGCGCCAAGATGGAGCGCCACGGCGTGCCGGCCCACCCCGGCAGCCTGCTCTGGCTCGCGCGCTGGGACGAGGTCCCCGTGCTCGGGATGCCGACGTGCGGCATGTTCTCGCAGGCCACGACGTTCGATCTGGTGCTGCCGCGCATCCTGACCGGCGAGCACATCGGCAACCACGAGCTGGCCGGTCTCGGCCACGGCGGCCTGCTCTCGCGCGAGATGGCGTACCGCTTCCCGCCCTATCGGGCCAACGCCGCCCGCGGGGAGCTGGAGTGACGCCGGCCGCGCGGACGGGGCTCTACAGCGACACGATCCGTGAGCGCTGGCGCCAGCCGCGCTTTCGCGGCGAGCTGCCGGGCGCGACGGCGCAGGCCGAGGACGTGAATCCGCTGTGCGGCGACCGCGTGCGGATGATGGTCCAGCTGCGTAACGGCACCATCGACGCGGTGCGGTTCACGGGCGACTCCTGTGCCATCTGCACGGCGTCGGCCGACGTGACGGCGGAGCTCAGCGAGGGCCGGCCGACCGCGGAGGCCGCGCGGCTCACGACCGAGGACGTCCTGACCGTCCTGCAGGCCGACATCCGTCCGACCCGCATGCGGTGCGTGGCACTGCCCCTGTCCGTGCTACAGAAAGCGCTCAGCCCATGACACTCGACGTGAAGACGCGCGGCGACTTCCCGGTCCTCGACCGGATCGTCAACGGGCACCGGCTCGTCTATCTCGACTCCGCGGCCTCGAGCCAGCGGCCGCGCACGGTGATCGAGGCGATGTCGCAGTACTACGCGACGAGCCACGCCAACGTCCATCGGTCCATTCACACGCTGGGCGAGGAGGCGACGGCGCTGTACGAGGCGGCGCGCGACCGTGTGCAGCGCTTCATCGGTGCCGCCAGCCGGGAGGAGGTCGTCTTCACGCGCGGGACGACCGACGGGCTGAACCTCGTGGCCGACGCCCTGGGCCGGACGCTGGAGCCGGGCGACGAGATCCTGATCACGGACATGGAGCACCACTCCAACATCATCCCGTGGCAGATGGCCGCCCGGGACCGCGGCGTCACGGTGCGCTCGATCCCCGTGACGACCGACGGCCTGCTCGACCTCGACGCGTTCGAGCGGCTGCTCACGCCGCGCACCCGCGTGCTCGCCTTCGCTCACGTCTCCAACGTGCTGGGCACGATCAATCCGGTCGCCCGGCTATGCGCCCGCGCCTGCCAGATCGGCGCCGTGACCGTCGTCGACGGGTCTTAGGCGGCGCCGCATCTGCCGCTCGATATCTCCTCGCTGGAATGCGATTTTTACGCGTTCTCGAGCCACAAGATGCTCGGCCCGACCGGCATCGGCATCCTCTGGGGCCGGCGCGAGGCGCTCGAGGCGCTGGAGCCCACGCGGGGCGGTGGCGAGATGATCAAGGAAGTCTGGATCGACCGGGCGCGCTGGAACGATCTGCCGTGGCGCTTCGAGCCGGGGACGCCGCCGATCGCCGAGGCTGTGGGGCTGATGGCCGCCATCGAGTACCTGGAGAAGCTCGGCATGGAGCGGGTCACCGAGCATGAGCGCGGCCTGGCGCGACAGACCGTGGAACTGCTGCGGGCGACGCCGGGCATCACGGTCTATGGGCCACCGTCGAGCGTGGACCGCGGGGCGGTCGTGTCCTTCAGCGTCGACGGTCTGCATCCGCACGACGTCGCGGCGCTGCTCGACCAGGAGGGCATCGCGGTGCGGGCCGGTCACCACTGCGCCCAGCCGCTCATGCGGCGCCTCGGCATCACCGGCACCGCCCGCGCCAGCTTCTCCGTCTACACCTCACCCGAGGAGGTCTCGATCCTCGCCCACGCCCTGGCCGCGTTGCGCACGCAGCTCTGAGCGGCATGGCGCCGCAGGGGCCGCGCAACCCGTTCGTTTCCCCGAGGTTCGGGCAGCTCGCCACGTTCATGCTGTTGCCGGCGACCGACTCGCCGGATGGGCTCGACGTGGCGCTGCTCGGCATCCCCTACGACGGCGGCGTGTCGTACCGCTCGGGCGCGCGCTTCGGGCCGCGCGCGGTGCGGGAGCAGTCCTCGCTCATCCGGCCCTGGAATCCCGTCCTCAAGGTGCATCCCTTCGACCGGCTGCGGGTGGCCGATTGCGGCGACGTCGACATCGTGCCGATCTCGATCGAGCGCACGCACGAGGCCATCGAGCGGAAGATCGACATCGTGGTGGCGGCGGGCGCCCGCCCGCTCTCGATCGGCGGCGATCATTCCATCACGCTGCCGCTGCTGCGCGCGCTGGCCCGGCGCCACGGCCAGCTGGCGGTCGTGCACTTCGACGCGCATCCGGATACCTGGGACGAGTACTTCGGCAGCAAGCTGTTTCACGGCACGCCGTTCCGCCGGGCCATCGAGGAAGGGATCATCGATCCCAAGCGGATGATCCAGGTCGGCATCCGCGGTCCGCTGTACGGCCCCGAGGACTTCGCCTTCCACGACGAGCACGGCCTGGAGGTGCTGCGGATCGAGCCCATCAAGGAGCGGGGTCTCCCCTGGGCCGCCGAGCGCCTGGCCCGGCTGCGCGGGATGCCGCTCTACTGCTCGTTCGACATCGACGCCTGCGATCCGGCCTACGCGCCGGCCACCGGGACGCCGGAGGTGGGCGGGCTCACCTCGTGGGAGGCGCTCAGCCTCGTGCGCTCGCTGGTCGGGACCACGCTGGTCGGCGCCGACGTGGTCGAGGTCTCGCCGCCCTACGACGGCCCCGGGCAGATCACCTCGCTGCTCGCCGCCAACCTGGCCTTCGAGATCCTGAGCGTGATGGCGCTCGGTCAGTGAGGCGGCGGCTCGTCCCGCTGCTCGTGCTGCTGCTGGCGGGCGCGCTCGTCTCGAATCCGGCGGCGGCCGCGCCGGCGCCGGTGGCCACCATCCAGATCGACGGCGTGATCAGTCCGGTGACCGTGCGCCTGGTGGAGGCCGCGCTGGCGCGGGCCCAGAGCGAGCGCGCGGGCGCGCTGGTGATCCTGCTCGACACGCCGGGCGGGCTCGAGCGCTCGATGCGGCTGATCTGCCAGCGGCTGCTCAACGCCGAGATCCCGGTGATCGTCTACGTCGCGCCGACCGGCGCCCGGGCCGCCTCCGCCGGCGTGTTCATCACGATGGCGGCGCACGTGGCGGCCATGGCCCCCGCCACCAACATCGGGGCCGCGCATCCGGTCGCGGTCGGCGGCGGCGTCGACAAAGAGAGCATGAAGAAGATCGAGAACGACGCCGCCGCGTTCGCGCGCACCATCGCCACCGAGCGCGGGCGCAACGCCGAGTGGGCCGAGCGGGCGGTGCGGCAGTCGGTGTCGATCACCGAGCGGGAGGCGGTGAAGCTGAAGGTCGTGGACCTCATCGCCGACTCGGTGCCCGACCTGCTCGAGAAGATCGACGGCCGCGGCGTGAAGACGGCCAAGGGCCCGGTCACGCTGCAGACGAAGGGCGCCACGGTGACGGCCATCGAGATCGGCTTCCGCGACCGGATCCTCAACGTCATCACGGATCCCAACGTCGCCTACATCTTGATGATGCTCGGCATGCTCGGGCTCTTCTTCGAGCTCTCGAACCCCGGCGTCGTCCTCCCCGGCGTCATCGGCGGCATCTCGCTGATCCTCGCGTTCTTCGCCTTCCAGAGCCTGCCCATCAACTACGCGGGGCTGCTGCTGATCCTGTTCGGTATCGTGCTGCTGGTCGCTGAGATCAAGATCGTCAGCCACGGCATCCTGGCCATCGGCGGCATCGTGGCGATGTCGCTCGGCTCGCTGATGCTGTTCGACGCGCCCGAGGTGGGCTTCCGCGTCTCGTGGCGGGTGATCGTGCCGACGGTGGGCGCCACCGCCGGCATGTTCCTGTTCGTCGTCGCCGCCGGCGTGCGGGCGCTGACGGCGCGCTCGACGGTGGGGGCGCCGGCCATGGTGGGCCAGACCGGCGTCGCCCGCAGCCCCCTCAGTCCGGAGGGCCAGGTGCTGGTGCAGGGCGAGCTGTGGCGGGCGGTGGCCCGCGGCACCCCGGTGGAGGAAGGCGTGCGCGTGCGCGTGGTCGGCGTGAATGGATTGACGCTCACCGTCGAGAAGGCGGCAGAGGGAGGCACTGCATGATCTCCGTCGAGTGGCTGCTCATCCTCGTGGCCGGGGCCGTGCTGCTGTTCTTTCTCAGCTCGTTCATCCGCATCGTGCCGGAGTACGAGCGGGTGATCATCTTCCGGCTCGGCCGCAAATCGAAGGCGGTGCTCAATCCCGGCGGGGACGGCAACGGGCCCGGCCTCGTCTTGCTGGTGCCGATCATCGACAAGATCCGCCAGCGCATCAGCCTGCGCACGGTCGCTACCGACGTGCCGCCCCAGGACGTCATCACCCGCGACAACGTCTCGATCAAGGTCAACGCGGTGATCTTCTTCCGCGTCATCAATCCCGACCAGGCGTTCCTGTCGGTCGAGGACTACATGTACGCGACCTCCCAGCTGGCCCAGACCACGCTGCGCAGCGTGCTCGGCCAGATGGAGCTCGACGATCTCCTGGCCGCCCGCGACAAGGTGAACCAGCAGCTGCAGCGGATCATCGACGAGCACACCGAGCCGTGGGGCGTGAAGGTCTCGACGGTCGAGGTCAAGCAGATCGATCTTCCACAGGACATGCAGCGCGCGATGTCCAAGCAGGCCGAGGCCGAGCGCGAGCGCCGCGCCAAGGTGATCAACGCCGAGGGTGAGTTCCAGGCGGCCGCCAAGCTCGGCGAGGCCGCCGAGGTGCTGATGCGCTTCCCGGTCGCCGTGCAGCTGCGTTACCTGCAGACGATGCGGGAGATCGCCTCCGAGCGGAACACCACCACGTTCTTCCCGTTACCGATGGACCTGATCGGGCCCCTGCTCAACCGGTTCGGGGGGGACAACAGCCGGCAACCCTGAGGCAGCGACGAGATTGGCGCCGCGTCGCGCGCCATGTAGAATACGAAGGCTTCATCTCTGGGGGGTTAGCTCAGTTGGGAGAGCGCGGCGTTCGCAACGCCGAGGTCGAGGGTTCGAATCCCTTACCCTCCACCATTTAATAGCACGCGGGTTTACGGAGCAGATCGCAGCACCGGTTGCGCCGGGTTGCGTTTGGTCGCGGAATCCGCCTCGTGAACGTCGGCCGGTCGGGGGTGCAGTGGCTCCGGCCGGCCGTCGTGCGTTCGGGCCTCACTGCCGTGCGCGCCTAGCAGCGTCCTGGCCGACCCTTCCTGGGGATTGCAGCGCCCAGACTGGGCTCGAGGCAGGACTCGCCATCTCGGCTGCGGCGCGCGTATCGCGATCATGCGGTCATCTCGGCCCCTCCATCAAAGTCCAGGACTTATGAGGGCGCTTTTTCGCCGAGGAGCGAACATGATTGCCGCGATCCTACGTCCACAAGAGCACTGACCGGACAGCGGTGCAGTGGTGGTTCTTCAAGACGCGTTCAGGGCCGTCCGGCGAGTCTGCTATAAGTTACTACTACACTGACGCGACTATGATGCCCGACAGGAAGGCGCCCGACTGAGCGATGACAGACCGTCGCGCCGCCAAGGGTCACTGGTACCGCATCAGACTCGACGGCTCCGTGCTGGGATCACCCTTCGAGCAGGAGCGGATGCTGCGTGCAATCAGCGACGCGATGGTGACGCGCGCTAGGGCGGCCGCGGCCAAGCGCGCGGCGGGGGAGATCGCGCAGGAGCGCCCCGCGCGAATCTATGCCCACCGCGACGCCGGCGTCGTCGTCTGGTACTTGGATGACGGCGCGCTGGCGCTATACCGCGTCGCCGGTGGCAACCGGGAACCAGACGCTCACATCGATGCCCTGCCTGATATGGGTGGCCTGGAGCGCGTCCTGAACGGGAGGCACTATCCCGAACGGTGACGGTCACCCGCCCAAAGGCTTACTTAGAGGGGTGGGCGGCCACGCCGTGGTGGACACACCCCACGATGGACCAGGATGTCATGTTGCGACAACGCCTATTTGCGCTCGCAGACGCGACGCGGTGGGGTCCGCGGCGGAGTGTGCTCCTCGCACAGTCGGAGGGAGGAGGCGGACCGATGTGGCTACTGCGGCTGATTCTCATGGCGGTGGTGATGCTGAGTCCCGTCGCAGCGACGGCCGCCGAACCGACGGAGGCTGAGATGCGCGCCGTGTACGAAGAGCGGGCGAGTGGGCTGAGCGCAGAGCAGCAGGACTTGCGACAGCGCTGCGAGCGGCGCGAATACCGACAGGGGCAAGGGAACCCTGGGCTTGCCATGCAATGCCTGGGCGCGGTGGCGGGCCCGAAAGGCGTCGCCGTCAACGGCTTCCGGAAGATCGCCTGCGAAAAGGCCGAGGGCAACCCGGTTACGTCTGCGATTACACGATGTCCCTCAACATGGCTGTAGGATCGAACGTCCCGCCATCATTGTCGCGAATGGCCTCGAAACCGCAGCAGTGTACGGGTAGCTTCGTAAAGAGCGACACGGGCTGGGTGCGTGACTATACCCCTAGCTCGCGTACCGCTCCTCAACCGTCGCCGCGAACACTGCCACGCCCACGAGACCGATGGCGCCCGCCACCCAGAACGGGGCCGCCGGCGTGAGTCTCCACAGCACCCCGCCGAAGAACGCCGCCGACGCGACCGTCAGGCTCCGGACGAGGTAGTAAAGTCCGATGGAGCGAGCGCGCAGCGAGGGGCGCACCAGGTCGACGATCATCGCCTTGCGGGCTGGCTCACCGACCTCGCGCAGACCGCCCACGATGAAGGCGCCGACCAGCGTCGTGAAATCGTGGGCCAGCACGACGGCGATGGGGAAAGGCCGCGAAGGCGACGAACGTCGCGATCACGAACGGCTTGCGTCCGATCCGGTCGGCAAGTCGGGCGACGGGTAGATAGCTCACGATCGCCGTCGTGGCCTGCACCCCGACGAGGGCGCCGTACGCCGGTGCGCTGATCCCCACGATGTCGATGGCGTAGAGGACGAGAAAGACGTCGACGAGCCCCTCACACGTCCGAACGGAGATGTCCGAGGCCAGCAGCCAGCGGAGCGGCGTCGGCAGCGACCGCCACACGGCGACGATATTCGTCGGGACCTCGTCGCGTGCCCCCGGGATATTGACGCGCCGGACAGCCAGGAGGGTCACGACGGCGAGCGCCACGGTGAGCTGGAGGCTGAGGTGAACGCCACCGAGGACGCCGTACGCGGCGATCGCCAGGCCGCCGAGCGTCGGTGCGAGTGCGATGGGGATGCGTCGCAGGATCGATTGCACCGTGAAGCCGAGGGCCCGACGTTCCCGCGGCAACGCGTCGCCCACGACGGCAAACAGCGTCGGGCTCGCCATGCTGGACCACGCCATGACAAAGACGAGCCCAGCGAAGACGAACGGCCACGTCGGGGCCCACCAGTACAGGCCGTACCCGAGCATCGCGAGCGCCACGAACAACACGAGCGCGCGGCGACGACCATAGCGATCGCCGATCCAACCGCCCGGATACTGATAGACGCCATCCAAGAAGTCCTGGCACGTTCCGAACGAGCCGATCGCCGTCACCGGCGCGCCGAGCGCTTCGAGATACTTCGGGATGAACCGCTTCCAGAGGTTCTCGCCCAGTGCCAGCAAGAACACCGCACCCGAGACCGCCACGATGTTGTGCTCGAGGCCCAACGCCGCCATGGCAGGGGAGCGGGGGTTCAATGGGGCGCGGCTCCGGGTCGCATCAGGGCTTGACACTACCATGAAACTATTGTTTCATTCACAGTCATGAGCCAGCAACATCTACTCTTGCTCCTGGTGGGGCTCCCGCCGACGCCATCGAGTCTGCGCGTGCGGGTGTGGCGACGGCTCCGCTCGCTCGGGGCCGTCGCGCTGAAGCGTTCCGCGTACTTGCTGCCCGATACCCCGGACCGCTACGAGGACTTCCAGTGGCTGGCGCAGGAGATCCAGCGGGACGGGGGGGACGCGACGCTCATCCGCGTCGAGCAGATCGAGAACGTGAGTCCCGCCGACGTGCTGCAGCTCTTCCATGAGCCCCGTGATCGCGACTACCGGCAGCTCAGCGTGCGGTACCGCAAGCTGCTCCAGAACCTCGACCGGAAATCGGAGGCCGCGCGCGCGCGCACGCACGGCGAGCTCGCGCGCCTGTCCAAGGACCATCAACGAATTCGTGACATCGACTTCTTCGCCGCCCCCGGCGGCGCCGAGGTCAGGCGTCTCGAGGAGGCCATCGCCATGCGGACCCGACGTCCCGAAACAGCACGCCAGGAAGAGCGGCCGACCCTCGATCTCACCACGCTGCGCGGGCGGCGATGGGTCACCCGTCCGCGCCCGCACGTGGATCGGGTCGCCTCGGCGTGGCTGATCAAGCGCTTCATCGATGTCGACGCCCAGTTCGTCTTCGCACCGCCGGCCGAGTTTCCCAAGGACGCCATCGCGTTCGACGCTCCCGGCGTGGAGCTCAGCCATCAGGGCGAGGACTGCACATTCGAGACGCTGATCAAGCGGGCCCGCCTGCGCGACCGTCGCCTCGCCCGGCTCGCCGAAGTGGTGCACGAGGCGGATCTCCGGGACGGCAAGTTCCCCCACGAGGAAGCGCGCGGCATCGACGTCGCGATCCGCGCGCTCCTGGCCGCGTCACCCGATGACCACCAGGTGCTCGGGCACGGCATGACGCTGTTCGAAGGCTTGTACGCCACGACGGCGAAGAAGTCCTGACGTGGCGGGCACGCGGTCCGCGTCGACGCTCATCCTGTCGCGGCGTGACGTGCTCGAGCTGCTGACGCTGCATGACTGCATCGACGCGGTGGAGCAGGCGTTCCGACTCCACGCGGACGGTCGGACGCTGGGGCCGGGCGTGCTGGGCGTGCCCGCGGCCGATGGTGGTTTCCACATCAAGGCGGCCGGGCTCATTGGTGAGCGCAGCTATTTCGCGGCCAAGACCAACGCCAACTTCCCCGACAATCCCCGACGCTTCGGGCTCCCGACGATCCAGGGGACCGTGGTGCTCGCCGACGCGAGTACCGGCGAACCGCTGGCGGTGATGGACTCCGCCAGTGTGACCGCCTTGCGGACCGGAGCGGCCACCGCCGTGGCGGCGAAATTCCTGGCGAGACGCGAGGCCCGGACGGCCACGATCGTCGGCTGCGGCGTCCAGGGCGAGATCCAGCTTGCGGCCATCGCCGCGATCCTGCCGCTTCAACGGGCCTGGGTGCTCGACACCGACCATGCCCGGGCCGAGGCCCTCGCCGTGCGCGCCGAGGCAAGCCTCGGGTTTCACGTCGAGGCGGGGAGGGATCTCCGGGCCGCGCTGCGAGACAGCGACGTGTGCGTCACCTGTACGTCGTCGCGGCGCGCGTTTCTCACCGCCACCGATGTCGCCCCGGGGACGTTCATCGCCGCGGTGGGGGCCGACAACCGAGGCAAGCAGGAGCTGGAGTCCGCGTTCGTCGCCTCGGCGACCCTCGTCGTGGACGTCTTCGAGCAGTGCGCCGAGATCGGTGAGCTGCAGCACGCCCTGGCCGCCGGCCTCATCACGCGTGACCGGGTCCACGCCGAGCTGGCCGACGTGGTGGCGGGCCGCCGGCCCGGTCGCACACGACCCGACGAGATCACGATCTTCGACAGCTCGGGCACCGCGCTGCAGGACGTCGCGGCCGCCATGGTGGTCTACGAGAAGGCTCGTGCGGCCGGGCGCGGTCTGGAGGTGAGGTTTGACGGCTGAGCGGCTTCGTGAGGTCGCGGGGACCGAGATGAACCGACCGACCCGTGTCCAGCTTCTGAGGTACTTCCTGTACCTGGGCAGTCTCGGGTTCGGGGGCCCCGTCGCCCTCGTCGGCTACATGCAACGCGATCTCGTGGAGCGCCGGGGGTGGTTCACCAGGGACGAGTACATGAAGTCGCTCGCGCTCTCCCAGCTCGCACCCGGTCCGCTGGCCGCGCAGGTGGCGATCTGCCTGGGCTACATCCACTCGCGTCTCGCCGGGGCGACGCTCGTGTCCCTGGTGTTCATCCTGCCCTCGTTCGTCATGACGCTGACGATCAGCTGGCTGTACGTCCGCTTCGGCGGGCTCCCGTGGATGCAGGCGGCGTTCTACGGTGTGGGCGCGACCGTGATCGGCATCATCACGCTGGCCGCCTACAAGCTCGCCAAGCTGACGATCTCGAAGGACAAGCTCCAGTGGGTCATCTTCGCGGTGATGGCGGTCGTCACCGCGTGGACGGAGTCGGAGATCCTGTGGCTCTTCCTGCTGTCCGGAGTCATCGCGATCGTCGCGCAGTCTCCGCCGGCCTGGTTGCGACGCTCGGCGCCGGCCTGCCTGGCGGTGGCGGTGACGCCCGACGTCCTCGCCCAGATCTTCTGGTTCTTCACCAAGGCGGGCGCGCTCATCTTTGGGAGCGGGATGGCGATCGTGCCGTTCCTGTACGGCGGAGTCGTCCAGGAGTACGGGTGGCTCAACGATCAGCAGTTCCTCGACGCGGTGGCCGTCGCCATGCTGACGCCGGGGCCGATCGTCATCACGGTGGCATTCATCGGCTACCTGGTGGCCAGTTTCCCCGGGGCCGTGGTGGCGGCGGTCGGGGTGTTCCTGCCCGTCTATCTGTTCGTCGTCATCCCGTTTCCCTGGTTCGATCGCATCAGCGGTAACCCGCAGGTGAAGGCCTTCGTGGGTGGGGTGACGGCGGCCGCGTCCGGCGCGATCGCCGGCGCGTGCTTCGTCCTGGCCCGACGCGCCTTCATCGACGTGCCGACCGTGCTCATCGGTGTCGTCGCGCTCGCCGTGGCGTGGCGATTCAAGATCCCGGAACCCCTGCTCATCGCGGCCGGCGCCGCGGCGGGCTTCATCATCTTCGCCCTGCGATAGGAGAGACGTCATGAAGTGGATCACCCGTGAGCGTGCGCGCGTCGATCGGATCGCCTGTCCGTGGCTGATCACACGGTTCATCGACCCCAGGCCCGAGTTCCTGTTTGTCCCTGCCCGGGAGGTGCTCGCGGTAAGCAAGCGGGAGAACGCGATCCCCTACGACATTCCAGCCGTGGATCTGGGCCACCACGGCGCGCAGTGCTCCTTCGATGCCTTCGTCGATCGTTACGAGCTCTCCGACCCTGCGCTGACGACCCTCGCCGCGATCGTCCGCGGCGCCGACACGGACGACCGGGGCCTCACGCCCGAGTCCGCCGGTCTCTACGCCGCGGCGACGGGCTTCCAGGCGATCAGCCGCGATGACTTCGACAACATGACGCGCCAGTTCCCGATGTACGACGCGCTCTACGAGTACTCCCGAACCCAAACCGCCACGGTGCCACCGCAACCGCGAGTGCTGTTCGTGTGCCTGCACGGCGCGGCCAAGAGTGTTGTTGCCGCGGCACATTTCCGGCGGCTCGCGGCGGCGAGGGGCCTCGCGGTCGGCGCGACGGCGGCCGGGACCGAGCCGGACCCGGAGCTGGCGCCGGGGGCGGTGAAGGGGCTGGCCAGAGACGGACTCACCGCGGCGCCGGCCCGCCCGCGCCCCGTCACCCTGCACGACCTGAACAGCGCCACGCGCCTGGTGAGCTTCGGCTGTGACGTCACGCCGGGGCGAGGTCAGCGGGTCGATCAGTGGGAGGTCCCGGCGGTGAGCGACGGCTACGACGCGGCGCGGAAGCAGATCGTCGCGCATGTCGAGCGTCTGATCACCGAGCTGGCCGGCGGCCGCTGACATGCCGTTGGAGCATCTCGGGTTCATCGACCTGCCGCCGCATGCGCACGATGGCGGCTTCGATCATGCCGCCGTCCACGGGGCCACGGGGCGCATCTATGTCGCGCACACCGCGAACGATGCCGTCGACATCATCGACGTCGAGGCGCAGAGGTATGTCGCCTCCATTCCCGGGCTGCCCGCGGTGGCGGGTGCGCTCGTGGCCGAGCCGGATCTGGTCTTCACCTCGAACCGCGGCGAGAACACCGTCGGACTCTTCCGCGGAGCAGACGTGACCGGCGTCGAGAAGATCGGCGTCGGGATCCGACCCAACGGACTGGCCTACGATTCGCGCCGCGGGCGGCTGCTGGTCGCACACGTGGGGGATCCGGCCATCCCCGGGTCGTGTACCGTCTCGGTTGTCGACGTCCTGGCACGCAAGCGGATCGCCGACCTCGCGGTCGCGGGGCGCACGCGCTGGACCGTCTACGATTCCGTTGCCGACGGCTTCCACGTGAATATCGCTGATCCACCACAGATCATCGTCGTGAAGCCCGACGATCCTGTGGGCATCCAGCGGGTGATCCAGATCCCCCACGCCGGCCCGCATGGGCTCGACATCGACGTCGCACGCCGACGGCTGTTCTGTGCGTGCGACGCGGGGGTGTTACTCGAAGTGGATGCGGATAGTGGCGAGGTCCTCACAACCGCAGCGATCGGCGGTGTTCCCGACGTGGTGTTCTTCGACGCCGCCTTGAGCCGCCTCTACGTCGCCATCGGCGACCCCGGCATCATCGAGGTGTTCGACACGGTACCGCTCCGGCGTCACGAGACGATCGCCACGGAAGCCGGCGCGCACACGCTGTCGTTCGATGCGGCGCGCCATATCCTCTGCGCGTTCCTGCCGGCCAGTCACCGCGCCGCGGTCTACAAGGACTACGCATAGCGGCCGGCGCCCAATCCTGCTCGGTAACCTGGATAGAGAAGGAAGAGTATCCGCCATGCAGACCACGCAGCTCAATGTGGCGATCCTCGCTGGAGCCGTGCTCGGTATCGTGTGCTGGGCTACGCCCCTGCGCGCCGCGGAACCGGACTGGAAAGCCGTGGAGCAGGCCCTGGGCAAGCCGGGCCAGGTCCAGGCTGGTGATGTGTTTCGAGTCGGGATGCCCCGCACCGATCTCTCGGTAACGGTGAAGGGCGTGCCGGTGAAGGCGGGATTCGCGCTCGGCTCCTACGCGGCGTTCAAGGAGGTCGGCAGCGCGGCCATGGTCATGGGGGATCTGGTCCTGCTGGATCAGGAGATCCCCGCCGTGATGTCGGGGCTCTTCAGCGGCGGACTCAAGGTGACGGCGATCCACAACCACCTCAACGAGATGTCCCCGCACGTGATGTACATGCACTACGAGGGGTACGGTGAGGCTGTCCAGCTCGCCAAGGCCTTGCGGCAGGCGTTGTCGGCGAGCGCGACACCCCTCGGCGGGCCGACGACGACCCCCGCCACGAACGTGCCCACGATGGACACGAAGCAGGTCGAGCAAGAGCTCGGTCGGACGGGCCGCGATCAGGGCGCCGGCGTATTCCAGGTAACGGTGCCGCGAGCGGAAGGCATCACGGAGAGAGGCATGCCCCTGCTGCCGGCCATGGGCGTCGTGACCGTGCTCAATTTCCAGGCCCTGGCCGACGGCAAGGCCGCGATCACCGGTGACTTCGTCCTGATCGACAAGGAAGTCAACCCCGTGGCCCGGACGCTGCGTCAGCACGGGATCGACGTGACCGCGATCCACAACCATGGGCTGCTCGACGTGCCGCGCCTCTTCTATATGCACTTCTGGGGCGTGGATGCGCCGGCGAGGCTGGCACAGGCCCTGAAGGCTGCCCTCGACCTCACGAACAGTCAACGGTGACCACGATGATGCCCAGACGCGGACTACTCACGGCTGCCCTGGCGGCGACGGCCGCCCTGGGCCTGAACCGGAGCCGACGGGTGCTGGCGGCCCCGATGGAGATCAAGTTGCCTGACGACAGCTCGACGAGGGCATTCGACTTCGAGGCGCAAGGGATCGAGGGCTGGACGACGGTCGACGGTCAGTGGGTCGTGGAGGAGATGGCCGGGGCGCCGAGCGGCAGGAAGGTGCTCGTCCAGCGTGCGACGACGAACGACTTCAACGTGATCGTGGCTCCCGGTGCCTATTCGGACGTGGATGTGTCGATGAAGTTCAAGCCCATCGCGGGCCGCGAGGACGCCTCCGGCGGTATCGTCGTCCGCTTCAATGACGGCAGGTATTACGTGGTCCGGGCCAACGCGCTCGAAGACAACTTCCGCCTGTACTCCTACGACCGCGGACGCCGACAGATCGCGACCGCGAGCGTGAAAGCGCCGGCGCTCGGCCAATGGCACACCGTTCGTCTCGTCGCCGTCGGTGACCACTTCCAGGGCTGGCTCGACGGTGCGCTCTACCTTGACCATCGCGACTCCCGGTTCAGATCGGGCCGCGTCGGGCTGTGGACGAAGGCCGACTCGATCACGGCGTTCGATGATCTGAGCATCCGCGGGCTGATAGACGGCGGCTGAGAGTTCACCGCTCAAACGGCGCTGCACTACAGGGGGAGTTTCCAGTGCGGACGCTGCCGAACACCGTGGTCGACGGGAACCGCTTGGTCAGTCTGACCCTCGGCCCGGGGAGGACCGGTACCGCCAGCGCGGCCCTGGGGGCGCAGAGTACCGCGACACTCACCATCACGGACAACGACGTGGGCGGACAGATCCAGGCGATGTTCAATGTCACCCGAGTGCGGCGCGACGTCGGGGCGTTCAGACGCTTCCCTCGTACGAATCCCCCCGAGTGGTGGGCGACGGGGCCCCGGTTCGACGGCGGCCTCCGCCGCCGCCGGCTCGCACGACGGAACTAGCTAAGCTAGGTATGCTCGGTCGTGAGCCGGGTGCCGGAGGTGTCCCGTGCCGCGGTATCGCCGTCGGTGACCTGCTTCCGGCTCCGCACGACGATGACGATGGCCACCGCGCCCAGTGAGTCGAGGGCGACGTCGCGCACGCTGCCGTGCCGGCCCGGTACGCTCGCCTGGTGCGCCTCGTCCACGATCGCGCACGCCAGGCAGACGGCCAGCGCCGCCCACGACGCCGTCTTCAGCGTGAAGCGCTGGGCCCGGAACGCACGCAGCCAGACCAGGGCGAGGATCACGTACTCGGTGAGGTGGGAGAGCCTGCGGAGCAGCGCGTGGATCGCGTCCACTCCGGATGTCGCCATCCAGGGTGCCAGCGTGCGCAGCGTGGGCACGATCTGTTGCTGGGTCTGCTTCGGCCCGAACTGGGCCGAGCCCAGGAACAGGACGACCATCAGCCACAGCACCGCCAGGCGAAACCGTTTCTCGATCATCGAGGTGTGTGCGGGCCGCGCTCAGGAGCGGGGTGTCGGTTCGAGGAGCGCGAGCAGCCCCGAGCTGTCGAGTCGGCCGAAGCCCTTGCCGCTCGCTTCGTCATAGAGCCGCTGGGCCGCGTCGGCCACCTCGAGCCGGGCGCCGGCCTCGTGCGCGAGGTCGAGGGCCAGGCGGAGGTCCTTCAGCGCGAGGTCGACGAAGAACCCGGCCGCGTAGTCGTGCCTGGCGATCGCCGCCAGCTTGCGCTCGAGGATGAACGAGGCGCCCGAGCTCTTGCCGAGCACGTCGCCGACGACCTGGCGCGGGATACCGAGACGGTCGGCCAGCGCCATGGCCTGACACAGCACGGCCTGATTCGTGAGCGCCGTGAGGTTGTTGAGGAGCTTCAGGATGTTGCCGCGGCCCGTCTCGCCCAGATAGAAGAGGCTGCTGCCGATCGCGCCCAGCACCGGCGCGAACGGTCCGGCGGCATCCTCGCTGGCGCCGATCATCACGGCCAGAGTGCCTGCGCGGGCGCCGCCGACGCTGCCGCTCACGGGAGCATCGATGAGCGTGACGCCGCGCTCGGCCATCCGCGTGGCCAGGCGTCGCGTGCTGCCGGGGCTGACGGTGCTCAGATCGATGACGACGTCGCCCGGCCTGGCCCCGTCGATGAGACCGGCGCCGGGGCGCTCGCCGAAGACCACGGCCTCCACCACGCGCTCGTCCGGAAGACTGAGCAGCGTGGCCCGGACCTCCCGCCCGAGCGCGACCAGGTCGGCGGCGCGCGTGGCGCCACGCCGCTCGAGCTCCGCGGTAGCCTCGGGTCGCCGATCGAAGACCGTGAGCCGATGGCCGGCCTTGATGATGTTCAACGCCATCGGCTCGCCCATGTTACCGGTGCCGACGAAACCGACGTGCATCGCGGGCCCTACGCGGTGGCGGCGGTGGATTTGGCGGGACGGCCGGGGCAGGCCTTGTGATACCAGACGGAGCCCAGCTTCACGTGGTTACCGTTCTTGCGAATGCGCAGCTTGCACTTCGGACATGTACCCATCGAGAGACTCCTTTTCGTCGAGGCGGTTCAATGGAGGCCGTATTATAGCAGGGGCTTCGGGAGGATTTGCGTGAGCGACTGCCTCTTCTGCCGGATCATCGCGCGTCAGAGCCCGGCCGACATCACCTACGAGGACGACGCGGTGATCGCGTTCAAGGACATCTACCCGAAGGCGCCCGTGCATCACCTGATCGTCCCCAAGCGTCACATCGCCTCGCTGCTGGAGGCGACCGAGGACGACGCCGTCCTGCTGGGTCGCTGCGTGCTGATCGCGCGCCGGCTCGCCGAGGCGACGGGCTACGCCGAGAAGGGGTTTCGCCTCGGTATCAACACCGGCCCCGAGGGCGGCCAGGTCGTCTACCACGTGCACGTTCACTTCACCGCGGGACGCCGGCCGCGCGCCGACGCCTGACGAGGCGCGCTAGGCCTTCGACTCCAGCGGCAGCCCGGCGTTGACCCACGATGCGAGCCCCCCCTTGAGCACACGCACCTTCTGATACCCGAGCCCCGTCAGCTGCTGCGCCACACGGGCGCTCGACATTTCGTCCGGTCACGTGCAGTAGGCGACGATCATCCGCGCGACGTCGACGTCCGGCCGTTTGCCGTCGGTGACGTCCTGCACCGATATCCGCACGGAGCGGGGGATCCGCACGGGGCTGTGCTCGTAGGCGGTCGTCTCGCGTACGTCGAAGAGGGCGGGCGGGTCGGTACCCTCGAGCAGGCGAGCCACCTCCGAGGGGCTGATGCGGAAGCGGTTGCGCCGCCATCGTAAACCGAGCAGCGCGGCGTACCCCGCTGCGCTGCCGATGACGAGGCCGGCACCGACCTGGCCCCACGGCAGCAGCGGCTGCGTCTTCACCCGCGTGGCGTTCTCCGCGCTGATCCGCTGCACGTCGGGCATCTCGGGGAGCAGGCGATTGGCCTCGACGAGGTGCGGCGCGGCGGTCGTGTGACGGCCGGCGAAGAACGCGCTCAACCCGGCGTTCCACGCGGTGGTGAACCGGCTCGTCTCGTCCAGCGCCACCGTGGTGCCGCTCAAGAACTCCTTCACGGCGGCGGCGGGAATGACGAAGTTGAAGCCCTGGACGGTGCCGCCCTCGCCCTGGGTCACGGCCGTCATCACGCCCACGACGAGTCCAGCGGCGTCGACCGCGGGGCCGCCGCTGGTGCCGGCCTCGGCCGCGGCGTCGGTCTGGATGACCGGCTGGTCGCCGCGATCCTGCTTGAAGCCGGAGACGGCCCCGTGCGTGACCGAGGCCTGGGCCTTCGCCGAGGCGTTCAGGAGCTCGTGGCTCATCACGACGCCCGGAAAGCCGATCACCGAGAGCTTGTCGCCGATCTTCAGCTTGGCCGAATCACCGAGCGCCAGGATCGGCATGTCGGCGGCCTCCACGCGGAGCAGCGCCAGGTCGCGTCCCGACATGGCCTCGCCGACGGGCGGCGGGCTGTACTTGGCGATCTTCGCAGCCAGCCGGAGGCCGTTCTGCAGGACGACCGAGACGCCGGGCGCGAGCTTGACGCGATCGGCGGGCGTGGCCGCGACCGCCTCGCGCGCGAGCGTGTCCTCGAGATCGGGGCGGGCCCCGGGCGTCAACCCTCGCTTGGCGAGGATGTCGGGGAGGCACTCCGCACGGAACGCTTTTTCGACGAGGTGCGTGGTCATCCAGCGCCGCGGTGGATCCTGCGCCACGTAGACGACGTGGGCGTTCGTGATGATCCAGCCTCGGGGGCTGACGAAAAAGCCGGATCCACTCTCGCGATAGGGCGTCGGCGTCACCGTCTTGTCGGCGCCGCCGCACCGCAACCTGACCTCGGAACCGACCTCCGAGACCACCACGACGACCGCCGGCTTCGCGCGCAGCAGCATCTCCTGCAGGCTGAGCTCTTGCGCATGAACGGAGGCCGGCACCAGCGCGAGGAGGGCGGCGAGGACGACGAGATGCAGGGGCATCGCGAGAATTCTAGCCCCGAAACGCGAGAGGCTCCAGGGTCGTCCCCCGGAGCCTCTCGGTACTACCGGTGCGTGTGCTGCTTACTTCAGTTCAGCGATCGCGGCCTCGGCCTTCGCCTTCGCCGTCGTCATGTCGCCGGCCTTGCACGCAGCCTCGGCCTCCTTGATCAGCGCCGTCGCCTTGCTCGAGCCCGCCGGCTTGGCAGCAGCGGTCGCCCGGGGAGCCTGAGTGTCCTGACCACGCGGGGCCTGAGTGTCCTGGCCGCGCGGAGCCTGAGTGTCCTGACCACGCGGGGCCTGGGTGTCCTGGCCGCGCGGAGCCTGCTTGTCCTGACCACGCGGGGCCTGGGTGTCCTGACCGCGCGGAGCCTGAGTGTCCTGGCCACGCGGGGCCTGGGTGTCCTGGCCGCGCGGAGCCTGCTTGTCCTGACCACGCGGGGCCTGGGTGTCCTGGCCGCGCGGAGCCTGCTTG
>Ga0134124_10000784_pt1 | contig 25511 bp, 8 predicted proteins | sample KB304_FD_96880 | JGI IMG/M metagenome (GOLD analysis project Ga0134124, IMG submission 96880) | Terrestrial soil microbial communities without Nitrogen fertilizer from Kellogg Biological Station, Michigan, USA - KB3-0-4 | ecosystem: Environmental > Terrestrial > Soil > Unclassified ... | reverse complement strand
GACCTGCTGCTTGGCCGGGGTGACGAGGTCGTTCCGGTCGAGGAAGACGATGCTGCGGACGAGGTTGCCGTTGGCGTCGTACTCGTAGCGAGTGATATCGCCGCCGGCGTCGGTGCGCTGGACCAGGTTCTGGCGCTCGTCGTACTGGTACGTCGTCGTATTGCGCGCAAGCAGCGCGAGCTTGTCGGCGTCCGAGAGGTTTGCCACCAGCGCGGCGTAGCCGAGCTCGACGCGCTGCTGCTGATAGAGCGAGTCGTCGGACGAAGTCAGCGCCTGGCCGACGCCGGTCGTTTGCGAGGCCAGCTTGTTGAACGCGGTGTACGTGAAGGTGGTGCGATTACCCTCGGCGTCGACGCGGCTCAGGAGGTTGCCGCGCTCGTCGTAGGTGAAGGTGGTGGTGAACTTCGCGAGAATCGCGTCGCGCTCGGCGGGGGTGAGCTGCGCGACCGTCTTACCCGCGCCGTTGCCGGTGACGTAGCCGAGGTCGGCGCGCAGGCGGCGGAAGTCGGGCGCGTCGCTGTTCGCCGCGCCCCAGCCGTTGCGGTCGGTGACCGCGACCAGATTTTCCCGGGCGTCGTATTGATAGAGCGTGTGCAGGCCCTGCTGGTCGATCGCCTCGGTGATCAGGCCGTTGGCGCGGTAGCTGTAGGTGAGGCTGTGCGCCTGGCGGATGGCGTCGACCTGCGCCAGGAAGTTTGCGTTGGTGATGGTCGCGTCGTAGACCGCGTAGTAGCCGTTGGCGACTCGCCACGCCTGGTACTCCGCGTCGTTCGAGAACGCGCGGTTGTTGCCGAGCGCGTCCACCACCCGCGTCGTGCCGCCGAGGAAGAACTTGTCGGTCGAGGTGCTGGGCGGGCTCGCCTCGGTGTTGCTCAGCACGAGCGGGAAGCCGGTGAGCTGGAGCCCCGTGCTGAGCGCCGGGTTGCCGAGCGCGGCCTGCAGCTCGTCGGCCACGTTGGCCGAGCCGTAGAGCAGCGAGGCGATCGACTCCCAGGTATCGCCCGACTGGACGGCGTAGAACGGCGCGACGCTCACCGTGCTGGTGACGATATGGGTAGTCGACAGAGCGCCCGTCGCCAGGGTGGCCTGGCGCGTCGTGGTCTGCGGCGCAGTGCTGGTCAGCACCGCCGCATTCGCCGTGCGGGTGACCGAGCCCGAGCCGGCATAGGTGAGCGTCTGCGGGACGGTGAGACGCGTGCCGGCGGTCAGCGCCGGGTTGCCGAGCGCGCTCTGCAGCGCCGCGCTCGCGCCCGGATCGCTGGTGCCGTAGACCGCCTGCGTGATGCTCGCCCAGGTGTCGCCCGCCTTGACCAGGTAATAGGGCGCCACCGTGGTGGTGGTGGTGACGGTGAGCGTGGGCGGAAGGCCCGTGAGGCGATTGCCCGCGACGAGCGCTGGATTGCCTAGCGCGGTTTGCAGCGCGGCCGCAGGTGCGGTCGAGCCGTAGAGCGCGAGGGCGATGGAGCTCCATGTCGCCCCGCTCGGGATCGTGTAGTAAGGCGTGGTGTCGGCGTTGAAGCGGTTGGCGTAGACGCTGTCGGTGGTCTGCGTGCCGTTCGCCTGCAGCCAGAGCGCCGCGACGTTCCCCTGCGCGTCGATTGCCACGCTCGGCACGACGGTGCTCGCGACGGCGTTCGAGCTGGCTTCGATCAGCGTGGGGTCGGTCTGCCAGGCGCCGCCGCTGAAGCGGTTGGCATAGAGGTCGTCGTTCGGCCCCTTCGACAGCACGAACACGACTGCGGCCTGCCCGGCGTCGTTGATCGAGCCGACAGGGTTGAACACCCAGCCGCTGGAATTCTCGAGGATCGTGGCGGCGGTGCCCTGCCACGCGCCGCCGGTGTAGCGGCGCGCCGCGACACTGCCGCCCTGGATCCAGGTGGCGAGCGCGTTGCCGTTGCCGCTGATCGACAGGTTCGGCGTGCCGCTCGCGTTGGTGCTCAGGGTCACCGCCGCGCCCCAGGCATCGGTCGAGCGCGTGTAGCTCCTGGCCGAGAGCGTGCTGCCCTGCAGCCAGAGCGCGATGCCGTTGCCGTTGGCGTCGAGCGCGATCTGCGCCTCGGCGACCGCGGTGGTGCTGTTCTCGAGCGCGGTGCTGCTGGGCGTGGACCAGGCGGCGGTCGCGGCGTTGAAGCGCGAGACGTACAGGCTGTCGACCGTCTGGGTGCCGCTGCGCTGCAGCCAGAGGACCGTGGCATTTCCCTGCGGATCGATGGCGACGCTCGGCGCTACGCCCGCGCCCATGGTGTTGGCGTTGGCCGTGCCGATATCGTCCACCGCGGTGGCGGCGCTCTGCCAGGCGCTGCCGTTGTAGACGTTGGTGTAGACGTTGCTGACGCTGCCGTTCACCTGGATGAACGAGACCACGGCGCGTCCGGCGTCGTTGATCGCCCCGACCGGGTTGCGCGCCGCGCCGGCCAGGTTCTCGAGCAGCGGAATGGCCGTGGCGCCGTCCCACGCCCCCGCGACGAAGCGGCGCGCGTAGATGTCGCCGTTCTGCTCCCAGGTCACGAGCGCGTTGCCGTTGGCGCTCATCGAGAGGTGCGGCGTGCTCGGGCTGCCGGCGAGCGCGCCGTCGAGCGTCGCGGCGGCGCTCCAGGTGTCGCTCGCCTTGCTGTAGAGCCGGTAGAAGAGATCGGTGCCGAGCGTCCAGACCGCGATGCCGTTGCCGTTCTGGTCGTAGCGGACCTGGGGCGCGGTGGCGTCGGCGCTGCTCGACCCCGCAAGGGCCGCCGCCGAGCTGCTCCATCCGAGCGTGGGCGTGGTGAGCGCGGTTGCAGCGAGGTTATAGGCGGTGCTGGTCGCGAGGGTCGTCGAAAGCGCGGCGGCGTTGGCGCTCGTGCTGACGCCGTTCGGCGTGTAGGTCAGCGTCTGCGGGACGGTGAGGCGCGTGCCGGCGGTCAGCGCCGGGTTGCCGAGCGCGCTCTGCAGCGCCGCGATCGCTCCGGGATCGCTGGTGCCGTAAACCGCCTGCGTGATGCTCGCCCAGGTATTTCCCGCCTGGACCGTGTAGTACGGCGCCACGGTGGTCGTGGTGGTGACGGTCAGCGTCGGCGGGAAGCCCCTCAGCCGGGTGCCGGCGGTGAGCGGCGGATTGCCGAGCGCGGTTTGCAGCGCGCTCGCTGCCGCGGTCGAGCCATACAGCGCCTGGGCGATGGAGCTCCACGTCGCTCCGCTCGGGATCGTGTAGTAAGGCGTCGTGTCGGCGTTGTAGCGGTTGGCGTAGACGCTGTCGGTGGTCTGCGTGCCGTTCTTCTGCAGCCAGAAAGCCGAGACGTTTCCCTGGGCGTCGAGCGCCACGCTCGGCACGACCGTGCTCGTCACTGAATTGGTGTTGGCCTCGACCAGCGTGGGGTCGGTTTGCCACGCGCCGCCGGTGAAGCGGTTGACGTAGACGCTGTTGTTCGAGCCGCTCGAGAGCAGGAACGCCACCGCGGCCTGCCCGGCGTCGTTGATCGAGCCGACCGGGTTGAACACCGATCCGCTGGAATTCTCGAGCAGGGCGGAAGTGCCCTGCCACGCGCCGCCGGTATAGAGCTGCGCCCTCACGCTGCCGCCCTGGATCCAGGTGGCGAGCGCGTTGCCGTTGGCGCTCATCGACAGGCTCGGCGTGCCCGCGTTCACGTTGAAGGTGCCGAGATTCACCGCCGCGCCCCAGGCATTGGTGGAGCGCGTATAGCTCTTTGCCCAGAGGTCGCTGCCCTGCAGCCAGAGCGCGACGCCGTTGCCGTTGGCGTCGAAAGCGATCTGCGCGGAGGTGACCGCGGTGGTGGTGTTCTCGAGCGTGGTGCCGTTGGGCGTGGACCACGTGCCGCTCGAGGCGGTGAAGCGCGAGAAGTACAGGCTGTCGGCGGTCTGGGTGCCGGTCTTCTGCAGCCACAGCACCGTGGCGTTCCCCTGCGGATCGATCGCGACGCTCGGAACCGTGGTCGCGGCGATGCTGTTCGCGTTGGCGGTGCCGATGTCGTCCACGGCGGTCGCCGCCGCTTGCCAGGCGGTGCCGTTGTAGACGTTGGCGTACAGGCTGTTCGTCGTTCCGCTGGTGGGCTGCAGGAAAGCCACCACGGCGCGGCCGTTGTCGTTGATCGCGCCGACCGGATTCAGCGCGGCGGCCGCGAGGTTCTCCAGAACCGGGATCGTGCTAGCGCCGTCCCACACGCCGCCGATGAAGCGCCGCGCGTAGATGTTGTTGTTCTGCATCCACGTGACGAGCGCGTTGCCGTTGGCGCTCATCGAGAGGTACGGCTTCGTGGGGGTGCCGGTCAGCGTTCCGTCGAGGATCGCCGCGGCGCTCCAGGTGTCGTTCGCCTTGTTGTAGACGCTGTAGAAGAGATCGCTGCCGAGCGTCCAGACCGCGAGGCCGTTGCCGTTCTGGTCGAACTTGACCTGGGGCGCGGTGGCGCTGGCGCTGCTCGAGCCCGCGAGAAGCGACGGCGCGGCGGCCCAGCCGACCGTCGGCGTGGTGAGCGCGCCCGCGTTGAGGTTAAAGGTGTTGGTCGTGGTGAGCGTGGTGGAGAGCACCGCGGCGTTGGCGCTCGCGCTGACGCTGCTCGGGGTGTAGGTCAGCGCCTGCGGCACCGCGAGATGCGTTCCGGCGGTCAGCGCCGGGTTGCCGAGGGCGCTCTGCAGCGCCGCGATCGCCCGGGGATCGCCGGTCCCGTAGACCGCCTGCGTGATGCTCGCCCACGTATCCCCGGCCTGCACGGTGTAATAGGGCGTGACCGGAACCGTCGTGGTCTCGGTGTAGGTCAGGCTCGACGGCAGGTTCGCGAGCTCCGCGCCCGCGGTGAGCGACGGATTGTTCAGGGCCGCTTGCAAGGCCGAGCCGGCGCTGGCCGAGCCGTAGAGCAGGAGCGCGATCGACTGCCACGTGTCGCCGGCTTGCACCTTGTAGTAGGGAGGAACGGTGACGGTGCTCGTGACCGTCTGCGTGGTGGTGAGCGCGCCGGCGTTGACGGCGTAGTCCGTAGTGGTCGTCGTATCGACGCGCTGGAGGTGCCCCTTGCCCGGATTGGCTGCGCCTGGGTTGGTGAACTCGAAGCTGTAGTCGAAGGTGGTCACGCCGCCTTCGGCGTCGGTCACGCGGGTGACGACCTTGCCCTTGCCCTGCTGATCGCCGCGCCAGTTGACGTCCTGGTACTCGATCAGGAGCTCGCGCGGCGTGAAGGTTTCGGCGACGCCGTCGCCGTCGGCGTCCTGCGCGGCGGGCAGCTCGATGCGGTTGAGGAAGCCGTCGTTGGTGTAGAAGTACTTGGTGCTGTGGCCGTCGCGGTCGATGACCTCGCTCAGCTGGCCGCTCGTGTAGCGGTACTCGACCAGCACCCGGCCGGTCTCGTCGGTCAGGCGGTGGAGGGCGCCGTTCTCGTATTCGTAATTGAAGACGTGGCCGGTGTCGTCGCGCACCTGCACCAGGCGGTCGGAGGCGTAGAAATAGTCCATCCGCACGCCGTTGGTGTCGACCGAGCTGAGCAGGTGGCCCTGCTTGTCGAAGCTGAGCTTGGTCTGGTCGGCGCGGGTCAGCTCGTAGGCGGGGACCCCGGGCGTGTTCACGCCGAGATCGCGCAGGGTCTCGTAGGCCCCGACCCCGTCGACCGACTCGTATAAGCCGGTGGCGGCGTTCAGCCGGTACTCGAAAATGCTGCCGTCGCCGTACTCGACCTCGAAGTAGGTGCCGCTCGAGCCGTGGCGCTCGTTCAGCCGGATGAAGGTCGAGAACGTCCAGCGCGCGTCCTCGTGCTGGTGGGCGTCGCTCGGCAGGCCGCGGGAGTTGTACGTGCGGACGAGGCCGAAGTCCTCGCCCAGGCTCGGCATGTAGACGTCGCGCTGCTGGAGGACGAGGTTGCCGTTCGCTACGTTGACGGAGCTCTGCTCGCCGTGGCCGAGCACGCCCTCGCGCGCCTGGTCGTTGCGATTCAGCAACAAACGGGTGCTGTCGAGCAGCCCGGTCTCGTTCCCGCCGATGAGGGTCGTCGCCACTGGCACCGCCTCCCTTGGAGTTATGCAACCTGTTGGTCACATATATCCGGCGACCGGGGAAACGGTTTAGGGGGCCTAAACCGGGCGTGCTTCTGGGGGGTGAAGCTTTTGAATCTAGGCTCGGTCAACCCGCGTACGCGGACAGCGCGGCGCGGAACTGGCGTTCGAGCTCGGGCCGGCCGTCGATCGCCTGCTCGATGCGCTCGATCAGCTCGAGCGTCTTGGGATCGTTGTGCAGCGCTTCGCCGAACTCGAGGCTGAGCACCGTCTCGATGAACGCGCGCCGGCTCTTGCGGTCGCGCTGCGGATCGGCCGCGTCGATGGCCTTCAGGCGCTCGGCGACGCGCTGGCGCAGGCTCTCGGCGCGCCCCGGCTGCCGCGCCGACGAGGGCGCCGCGGTGCGCGCCGCGCCGCCCTTCCCCGCCGAATCGAGCCGCTGCGCGTGCTCGGCGAGCCGCTGGCGCAGCACCTCGAGCGCGGGGTTCAGCCTGCTGATCGGGTCGGTCATGGCAATCCGGCGACGCGGCTACTTCTTGCGTCCGTCCTCGTCACCGCGGTTGTCGCGGTAGGCGGACAGCACCCTGCCCGCCGTCGGCAGCGGCCGCACCGTCGAATCCTGCGCGGCGTCGGGCTGCTTGCCCAGGCGCTCCTGCACGTCGTGCAGGACTTTGCGCATGTCGTTGTTGAGCGCTTCGTTGAACGTGTTGGCCTGGATGCCGCGCTCGAGGCAGCGCGCGCTGTCCTTGAACTCGTCGCGCACCAGATGCAGCATCCCGGTCTTGAAGAGATGCAGGAAGTGATTCTCGCCGAGCTTGTCGAGCGGGCGCCACGCCGCCTCGGCCTCGTCGACCCGCCCGCTCGTGACGTGCAGCAGCCCGAGCTGGAAGTGCGCCGTGACGAGCGACGGATCGAGCTCGACGGCCCTCGCCATCTCCTCGGCCGCGCGGTCGTAGAGGCCCATCTGGGCGTGCTCGGCGGCGAGCATGTAGTGCAGGCGGCCCTCGTTCGGCTTGAGCTCGAGCGCGCGCTTGAGATAGGTGATCGACTGCTCGTGGCCGTTCTCGCCCGACGCCTTCAGCGCCAGGTGCAGCAGCTCCTCGGCGTCCAGCCGCTCCGCGGCGGATTTCTCCATGACTGCTCCTCTCGCTTCCATTCTAAGCCTCCGGTGGTCGGGCCAAGCGATCCCTGTTTATCCGCCAGTCCGGAAACGAGTTTAGGGGGCCCGGCGCTGTGACCTGCGCCCTGGGCGCAACTCGGCGTGGGCAGGACAATCGTCAACCATGCGAAACGTAATCGTTGCCACCGCCCTGCTCCTCGCCGGCTGCGGCGGCGCCCCCTCGCAGCAGTTCGACCCGAAAGGCGAGCCGCTCAAGACCATCGCGCTCATCAGCGTGCCGAGCCCCGTTCAGTACGAGGCGGTCGACTACGGCGGCAAGGCGGGGATGTTCGGCGCGCTCGGCGGCGCGGCCATCGCCGCGGACGCGAAGACCATGAGCGAGGCGCTCACCAAGGCGACCAAGGCGGCGAGCTTCGACTACGGCCGCGAAATGCAGGCGGCCATGACCGAGCGCCTCAGGCAGGCCGGGTTCAAGGTCGTCGTGGTGCGCGCCGAGCGCGAGGCGCCGAACGCGCTCGTCTCGGATTACGCCAAGGTGCCGGCCGGCGACGCCGACGCGCTGCTCGACGTCGACGCGCGCATGGTGGGCTATGCCACCTACAACATCAACGACCCCGATTTCCGGCCCTACCTCACGGCCGACGTGCGCCTGGTGTCGGCGAAGACCCGCGCGGTGCTCTATTCGGAGAGAATCATGTTCGGGTATCAGAATCCCTACATGTCCGCGACCCAGCTGCCGAGCGACCGGAAGTACTACTTCAAGGACTTCGGCGCGCTGATGGCCGACAAGCCGCGCGCGCTCGAAGGCTGGCGCCAGGGCACGCGTGCGATCGCCGATCACGTTGCGCAGCGCCTCGCGCCCCGCTAGGGCGGCCTCGCTCTGCCTCGCCGCCGCGCTCCTCCTCGCGGGCTGCGGTGGCGGGTTTCGCTACGAATGGGTCACCTCCGGGGTCGCGCCCGCGACGCAAGCTGTCGACTGGCTCACCGCCGAGCCGGCCAGGCCCTACACCGTGATCGGGAAGTTTCGCGGCGCCGAGACCGCGCTCTGCCCGCGGTCGCGGCCGAACTGCTCGCTCTACGACGAGGCCATGAAGCAGGGCGCCGACGCGATCTGGGTGCAGCGGCGTGAGCGCTTTCTGCGCGAGGAGCAGTGGGTCATGATCAATGGCGAAATGAAGCGCGTGCCGCCCGAAACCTACGAGACGCTCGAGGGCGTGCTGATCCGCTACCGCTGAGCCTCGTTCCAGCGGTCCGAGCCGCGCTTCAGGTACAAGATCCCTAGAGCCCAGCATGCGAGCGCGGGCACGACGAAATACCAGGCAAATCCGGAGTTGTAGGCCGCGAGCGTCAGGCTCGCCGCGGGAATGAGCGCGAGCAGCGCGCGGTGGAACAGCACGTGATGCGGCAGCTTGTCAGGGCTTGAGGTCATCGGGGTTCCCCGGCGGCGTCTTGGGCAGGTGCTTCATGCCGTAGGTGCGCAGGTGCTCCATCAGCGACTTCGAATCCGGCGCCGGCGCCTGCTCCATCAGCCTCACCAGCAGCTCGGTCGCGGCCTCGGTGTTGCCGCGGATCTTGAACAGCACCGACTGCGCGAAGCGGCCGCCGAAGTTCATGCGGTCGAGGCCGTTGGCGAGCTTCGCTGCCTGCTGCGCCTCGTCGGCGCGACCCTGCAGCGCGAGCGCCGAGGCGAGCCCGCCGTGCGCCTCGGCGAAGTTGCGGTCGACCGCGACGGCCTGCCGGAACGTGCGCTCGGCAGCGCGCGCATCTCGTGACGCCAGCTTCGCCCACCCCAGCGCGACGATGGTGCCGGAATTGTTCGGCATCAAGCGCACCGCCTCGTCGAGCGCCTGGATCGATTCGGCGTGCTTCTGCTGGTAGAGGCGCACCAGGCCCAGGCCGAGCCAGCCGCGGCCGTTCTGCGGCTGGCGCTCGACGATGCGGCCGAAGTGCTTCTCCGCCGCCTCCATGTCCTGCTGCTCGACCGAATACGAGCCCGCCACCGTGCTCGCATGCAGGTTCTCGGGATCGCGCGCGAGCACATCCTCGGCGAGCTGGTGCGCGCGCGCCATGTTGCCCTCGTCCATCTCGAGCAGCGCGAGGTAGGCCTTCGCCTCCTCTCCGGGCGCCTGCGCGAGCCACTGCTCGCAGAAGCCGATCGCGTCGCGGATCTTGCCGAGATGGTGCAGGCTGCGCGTGAGGTAGGCGAGGTTGTCACGCGTCTTGAGCCCTAGCGCCAGCGCGCGATCGAAGCTCGCCTGCGCCTCGCGGTGCTTGTCCTGGTAGAACCGCGCGAGCCCGAGGTTGTAGAGCAGCGCCGGATTGTCCGGCTCCGCTTGCGTCAGCTCGGCGAGCACCCGCTCCGCGTCGGCAAAGCGGTGCTGCGAGATGCGCACCGACGCGATGCGGCTTTTCGCCGCCGGGCTGTCGGGCGCCTCGATCTGGCTGCGCTCGAACGACGCGAGCGCCTCCTCCAGCTTTCCGGCGCGGTGGTACAGGTCGCCAAGGGTCACCCACAGCAGCGCATTGTGCGGGTCCGCCTTGATGTAGGACTCGTGCTTGGCGATGGACGATTGCAGCGACGCGTCCACGGCGCTAATTGAGTTTCCGCTCGGCATCGATTCTCGCCCGCGCCTGTTCCAGCGCATCGCCTTCCCAGACGTCTACGCGGCTTCCCTTCGCCACGTAGTTCTGGTGAAAGTTCTTCGCATAGTGCCAGGGATGATAGTCCCATCCCTGCTCCAGCGCTGTTCGCCTGTTGCGATACCAGAGATCGAGGATGGCGACGTCGATCGTCTCGGAGAGCTTCAGCATCTTGCGAACGCCGGCGCGCCAATCTCCATTCGTCGCTTCGAAGAACGTGGGATGCCTGGCCGTGAGCTGGTCGAGCGCCTTCTGCGTGGCTTCCGGCAGAAGGCCCAGAACGTCGACGACGAAGAACTCGAAGAACAGGTCGAGCGGCCGCTGCTCGCGATGGTAGGGAGCGATGGTCCGGTACAGCTCATCCAGCGACCTCGGGAACGCCGGCATCGTCGGTGGCTGATAGGTCGTGGCCATCTGCGGCTCTAGACCTTACCGCGCAAATCGATGAATGCATCCTTGGCCCAGTAAAAGTTGATCGCGGCCATCAAGTCGCGCTCCGAGTACGACGGACGTTGCTGCCTCAGGTTGCCGACGATGTCCTGGAGCTGCGAAAAGCTCAGAAAGCTCTTCAGCCCTATGCTCTCGGGATACTCGTCGAGCTCGTCCTGTTCTTCAGGGCTGAGATCCTTGGCCTCGACGATGCGCGCCCGGCAAGGCGTCTGCGCTTCGATTTGCTTCACGCCCAGCGGAATGTAGAGCCACTGGTCGGGAAGAGCGTGCATGGTCTCCAGAAAGCGCCTCAGGGGCTGCGGCGGACCAAACGCGCGCGACCAGTCCATCGTGTAGCCTGACTAGTGAATGAGCGGCATGCCGATGTTAGAAGCATCCCCGGGCGGATGGCAAGCAAGACGCGCGGTGCGTTGACCGCGCGTCCTCTCGGGCTCGGAGCTCGACTGCAATCACCGACCGCCACCCCAGATGTTTCGTCCGCCCTCTCCTCCCGGATGCAGGGAATCCTGCACCGCCCCTGGCGCCTGATGCTGGTCTCGCGGCACGAGTTGCAGCCTCCCCGGGCTGTCCGGGACGTGGTGCCACGTCAGCCCGGGAGGCGACGTATCCGCCATGCCGCCTCGCGGCCCCGGAGTCACGTGCGCGGTGACTCCCGGATAAGCCTCCTCGAGCGCGGCCGCGAACTCGGGATCGGCCTGCATCCGCTCCCACAATTGACGGTTGGCTTGCCGGAAGTGGTTGGCGTCGGACCGCGTATACGTCCCCGGTGCGAGCTCGGCTTCCGTCCAGACCGAGTAGTTCGGGCTGGTCTCGGGTCGAGTGACCGGCGTTTCCGGCTCGTTGCGAATATACGGCGCTCCGGCGGCTCTGGCGTTTTCCTCTGCCGTAGCCTGCATGTTCTCCTCCGGCACGGCGCGGCGCGGACCGACCGGAGGCTCCGTCGCCTGGGTCTCGGGCTCCAGCCGGCGCGGAGCCGCCGGAGCCGGCTCCGACAGCGGCAGCTCCGGCTCGGTGCGACCCGCCGAAGGTCTGGCGCGCTCCTCGTTCCTGAGGAGGCGTCCTGCAACGGCGCCCATCATCATTGCAAACCCGATGTCCAGGCCCATCCGGAACTCGGCCGCGAATCTCGCTTCCGGCGTGTCCGCAAGGACGCCACCCGGCTGCCGCGCCAGCTCCGCAGCCGTGCGTACGGCGTGGTCCGCCGATCTGAACTCGAAAGTGGGGCCCGTGAAAACGCCGGATTTGAGGGTTTCGGACTGGAGGCCGGCGTAGAGCGACTCGGCGTAGTCGTTGAAGGCTCTGAGCAGGACGCGCTGTCCCTCCGCGTCGAAGTCGCGCATTTCGAGCGCGAGCTGGTTATAGAGCACCGCACGGCTCGCCCTGCGTCCCAGTCCCTGCTCCTGTCCCTGCCGGACTTGCTCCTCGATGGCGTCGAGCCTTTCCTGTGCCGCGGCGGCGCCGGTTCGGGACACGCTAGCGGTGGGAACGATCGTGGCCTCCGGAGCATCCGGGTCATCCCCGTAGGCGACCGTGCGCGGATCGATCCCCGCCTGGGCCGCAAGGAATTCGGCGGGAGAATTCGGGTCGTACGCGATTCCGGTCACCGGATGAATGACCAGGTCGCCCCGGGCTCCCGGTTGCGGCGGCGCCTCGGCTTCGGGTTCCGCCGCGCCTTCGGGTTGCGCCGCGCCTTCGGGTTCCCGCCTTGTCGCGACCGCCGCGACATTCATGGCGCCGCCGTACGCCGCTGCCGTGGCCGCGACGGCCGTGCCGCCCGCCGCAGCGCTCGCCTGCCGCTGCACGAACGCGACCGGATTGCCCTTGTCGTCGACGAACGCGCCGAGGTTCTCGTCATAGGCGAGGCCGCTGTCCGGGTCGACGAAGGTATTCTTCTTCGGATCGAAGTACAGGCCGGTGTCCGACTTCGGGAACAGCGGCTTGATCTGCTGACCGACGTAGTCGCCGATGAACTGGCCGACTTCCTGGCCGATGGCGTTCTCGGCGTAGCTCTGCGCGGCCTGCCGGTCGAAGCGCGACAGCACGCCCGCGACCAGCAGGTTGCTTCCGAGCCGCAGCCCCGCGTTCGTGAGCTGCGCGGAGATGCCGTTGCCCTTGTCGCCGAGATTGTCGGTGACCGCGCTCGCGAGCGTGCTGCCGGCGGCGTTTGCCCAGTCCAGGGGCTTCAGCTTGCCGTCGTTGCGCACGTAGCTTTCGGCGAGCTGCACCCAAGGCGTGGCGTAGTTCGTGACCGTAGTGAGCGTCTGCAGGCTGCGCGCGGTGGCCAGCGCGGCGTTGACGCCCGCGGTGTCGCCGATCTTGGTGGCGTAGGTGGCCGTGCTTGCCGCGATGCTCTGGCCGACGGATGCGTACTGGCCGATGGCGGCGGAGGCCAGGCTGGTCCAGCTCGTGATCTTGCCGTTCTCGAGGAGCTGCTTGGAGGCGACGCTTCCCGCCTTGAGCGCGGCGCTGGCGATCTGCGCGTACTGCGCGCCCGCGGAGGAGAGCTGGCCCACTGCGGCGGCGGCTTGCGCGGCCGCGCCCACGCCGGCCGCGGCGCCCGCAAAGGCGCCGGACACGGCGGCCGTGCCGACCTGCTTCCAGGAGAAGCTCTCCTGGTAGCCGAGCGCGATGAACAGGCCCTGCTGCACGATCGAGCCGACCGCGGCCACCACGGCGCCCACCGCGGCGTATATGGCCGCGGTGACGGCGAAGGCAGCGAAGCTTCCGGCCGTCAGGCCGGCGGTTGCGGCCAGGGCAAGCGGCGCGGCGATGCCCGCAGTGACCACCGAGACCACCACCGCGATCACCACCACGATGATGATCATGATGATGTTGCCGCAGCCCTTCTTCGGCGGCGGCGGCGGCGGCGTCTTCAGGTTCGGCAACGTCGAGCCGACGACCTCGGACTCGCTGTAGACGCGGTGGTTCTGGGCGGTGATGGTGCCGGTCTTGACGCTGTTCGGGATGATCAGCGTGCGTCCCGCCTCGAGGCGCGCGCTCGGATCCAGGCCGTTCGCGTCGGCGATCACGAACCATAGCGAGGGGTTGCCGTACATCTGGCTCGCGATCGCCATGAGCGAGTCGCCCCCGCGCGTGGTGTACGTGAGCACCGACCCGGGGTGGGTGTCGCCCAGGTTCTGGATCAGGCTGTAGCTGCCCGAGTCGATGAGCACCTGCTTCACGCCGTCGGTGCCGTTGCCGGTCTCGGCCCAGGGGTTGCCGTTGGCGAACAGGTACTCGCGGATCTCGCGCGTGGCCGACTTGCCGTCGTCGTGGAACTGCGAAACGATGTGGCCCTCGTTGTCGGCGGTGAAGGTCTTGATCTCGGGGCGGTCCTGGCCGTCGCCCTGGCCGAGGTTGACGCTCGAGCGGATCTTGTTCGCGTCGTAGGTCGAGGTGCTGTTGCCGTTGGCGTCGCCGAAGGCGACGATGCTCTTCTCGCGGCCGTCGCCGAAGTAGCTGTGGACGTAGTTGAAGGTCTTGCCGCCCTGGCGCAGCACGGTGTTGGTGATCCGCAATGACCGGTCGTAGGTTTGCGTCGTGGTCGACGTGTCCTTGCCCGCGGTCTCGGAGATCGTGGTAACCGTGCGGTTGGCGTCGTTGTAGGTGTTGGTGGTGGCCGACTTCTGCGCGCCGTTCTCCAGGGTGCGGAAGGTCAGCACGTTGCCGATCGCGTCGTAGGTCCAGGCCTGGTGCGTGGCGGTGCCGCCGTTCGTAAAGTCGCCCGTGACTGCGCGCGCGTTGGCGTCGAAGACGTAGGTCACCTGGGTGCCGGCGTTGTTCCAGAACACGCGGTTGTTGGCCGCGTCGTAGCCGAAGCTCAAGATCAGCGTGTCGCTGACGTTCCCTGAAGCGTCGGTGCTGCGTTGGACCTCCTGCGTCACGCGGCGCGCGGCGTCGAAGGTGTAGACGTGGTCGACGAAGCGGAAGCTGGGATTGCCGCCGGTGTTCTGGCCGAGCGGATCGAAGCCCGCGTCGGTGAAGGCGCGCACGCGGTTTCCTTCCGCGTCGAAGAAGGTGTTTTCGTTCAGGCCGGTGAAGCCGTCGGCCCAGCGCACCATCTGCCCGAGCCGGTCGTACTCGTAGCTGATGCTGCGGTTGTGCGCGTTGCCCGGGGTGGTCATCGCCTCGGTGAAGCGCCTGCCGGTGAGGTCGTAGGTGTAGGTCGTCGACACGCCGGTGGCGAAGTCCTGGATCGAGGTGAGACGCCCGCCGTCATCGTAGGTCTTGCTGACGTCCTTGCCGGTGCCGCCGCCCGGATCGAACTCGCGGATGATGCGGCCGAAGACGTCGTAGCTGTAGTCGACGCGGCTGCCGTCCTCGTCGACCTCCTCGAGGATGCGCCCGAAGCCGCCGTAGACCTTGCTCCTGGCGCGGCCCTCGGCGTCGACCTCCGAGATGGTGTTGCCGTACGCGTCGTAGGCGACGCGGCTGATCGCCGGGCTGCCGTCCAGGAACAGGCGCGTCTCGGTGAGCCGGCCGTTCGCGTCGTAGATCTCGTCGGTGCGCTGGCCGAGCGGATAGAAGGTGCTCGTGCGGTCGTTGCGGCCGTCGTAGGCGTAGCTCACCGAGTAGTGATCGATCAAGGCCTGCTGCTGTGCCGCGCTGAGCAGCGTCGCGTCGCGCGGGAAGCCCAGACGGTCGCGCTCGTCCTGGTAGAAGACGGCGTTGTCGTGCGCGAGATGCCAGCCCTGCGGCGCGTCGACGCGCACCAGGCGGTCGCGCTGGTCGTAGGCGTAGCGCGTGGTGTGGTCGTCGGGGTCGGCGGTCTGCATGCCCAGGCCGTCGGTGCGCGCGATCTCGCGGTCGAACGCGTCGTAGCGGTGGCCGGTCTCGTCGCCGAGCGGGTCGCGCTCCTTGATGAGCCGGCCCTGCAGGTCGTAGAACTTGAGCGTCGTGTTGCCGAGCTGCGACACCATGGCGGTCTCGCGGCCGAAGAGGTCGATGCGCGAGGTCTGCACGCGGCCGTTGGCGTCGATCTGCCTCACCTGCGTGCCGAGCGCGTTGTACTCGAAGCGGGTCGTGTTGCCGAGCGCGTCGGTGTCGGACGTCATCTTGTCGAGGACGTCGTAGGTGTAGCGGCGCACGGGCCGCTGCAGCGTCGGGCTGCCGGGGACCGGCACCGGGGCGCCGAACTCCGCGATCTTCCTGCCGCGAGCGTCGAAGGTGGTGAACGTGTCGATCGACACCGGGTTGTTCTTGTCGCCGAAGAGCCGCGTCTCGACGGCGTTGCCGTTGCCGTCCACGCCGAAGGTGCGCCACAGGCCGTCGTTCTCGTTGGTCGCGACCTTGTAGTCGAGGGCGTTGAACTCGCTCTCCATGAAGTAGCCGGTGGTGAGCCCGTCGGCGTCCAGCCGGCCGGTGCCCTGACCGGTCTCGGTGAAGGTGAGGTTGAGTGCCGCGAGCAGCGCCGCCGTGTCGAGCGGCCCGATGTACAGGCCCGGGTCGAGCGTGATGACGCCCTGCGCGTTGCTGTTGACGAAGCCGCCGGTCTCGCGCGCCACCACGATGTGCGAGCGGTCGGTGAAGGACACCGTCGGATCGGCGGTATCGACCCGGCGCCATTGCACGATCACTTCGCGCCCGAAGGCGTCGTGGTAGTAGACCTTCAGGTCGTACTGCCCAGCCGCGAGATTGGGCAGCGTCGCGTTGTAGATATTCGGGGTTACCGAAGAAAAAGCTACATCGTTGGCGAAGTCGATGCCGGCGCCCGCCGGCCGCCAGGCGAGATGCAGGTCGCCGACGACGTTCGCGGTCTCTGCCGGATCCAGCGTCTCGGTGACGCCGAGGTCGAAGGCGGTGCCCGCCGGCGTCGAGGTCACGTCGAGCGTATTCGGCTGCGGCTGCCGGGTGCTGTAGAAGACGTCGTAGGCGGTGCTGGTGTTGTTCGCCACGTGGCTGTCGACCAGCACGCGGCCGTCGCGGCGCTCGCTGAAGGCCGCCTGGCCGTCGATGATGACGAGCTGGTCGGTTCCCGCCGCCGGCGCGGTCCAGGAGAGCGACTGCTCGGTCACCGGCGTGGCGCCGTCGGCCACCGTGAAGACGAAGCTGTCGAGCGCGAGGCTGGTGCCGTCGGCGCGCACCCCATCGAGCAGGATCTCGTAGTCGCCCGGGCTTAACGGTGTTTCTTCTCCCAACACCAAAGAGAACGTGGAGAAGCCCTGGCCCGAGTCGACGCCGCTTGCCGCGGTGGCGGCAAAGGCCGCTCCGCTGCCCGCGAGGCGCCAGCGCGCCTGCACCAGCGAAAGGGTCGAGGCAAGCGTGCTCGGCGCGCGCGTGGCGACGTTGAGCGTGAAGCTCGTGGTGGTGCCGTTGCTGATCGTGTTCTGGCTGACGTCCGAGGTGATGGCCGCCTGCTGGGCGCGCGCCTCGAAGGGCCGCTCCGCGCTCTCGTAGGTCGTGCCGGCCGCGTCCTGCCAGACGAGCTTGAAGGACAGCTCCTGCGCCTGCGCGCTCGTCACGCCGTCGATCGTCGCCTTGAAGCTGCCGTCGGGCTGGGGCATGAACGCCACGGAGGTGAACAGGTTCCCCGGGGAATGGAATTGCAGCGTCGGGTTGACGGTGCCGGCGTCGAAGCGCGCCGTCACTTCGAGTGTGTTGGCATTCGGCGTGGCCACCGCCACGTCGTGGAAGCGCGGCGGGATGGTGAGGCTCTGCTCGGCGCTCCAGCTCAGGTTCCCGGCGCCGTCCTGCGCCACGAAGCGGAAGAAGAGCGTGGTGCCGGTGGGCGTGCCGGCAATCGTCGCGTGCGCCGATCCATCGAAGCTGAACTGGGTCGTGGTGCGGTTGGCGTAGTCCGCCGGTGTGGCACGGCTCACGGTGTCGAACGCGACCCAGGTCTGGCGGCCCGCGGCGACGTGCCACTGGAGGCTCAGCGCGGCGCCGGGATCCAGCGTCGCCTGGAAGTCGGTCGGCGGTAGCACCGCGTTCTCGACCTTGCCGGTGAACACGAGGATCTGGTTGCCGGCGGCGTCGTACTCGAACAGCGTGCCGCTGCCGTCGGCGCCGACGGTGCGAATCACCCGGCCGGCGCCGTCATACTCGGTCTGCTTGACGAAGCCGTCCTCGTCCTGCAGCGAGGTGCGGTTGGTGGTGGCGTCGTAGCGGTTGAGCTTGGTGAGGTCGTCGGCGGCGCCCGGGCCCATCAGGTCGGTCTCGCGCGTGGCGCGGTTGACGGCGTCGTAGACGAACTCGGTCGCCTGGTCGTTTGCCGGGTCGGCGACCACCAGCGCGGCGAAGTCGGTGCTGCCCGTGAGGCTCGAGAGATCCACGGACATCGGCACCGGATTGAAGAAGCGCTTCTGCTGCGTCAGGTTGCCGTTCGCGTCGTAGTGGAAGGTGTGCAGCACGCGACCGGCATTCACGAGCACGACGCGGCGGTTGGCGGCGTCGTAGTAGCTGAACTCGGTAACGGCCAGGGGCGAGCCGGCGCCCAGGGTCTTGGTGAGCTGGTTGCCTGCATCGTCGTAGGTGTAGGTCGTCGTCGGGCGCGTGAAGCTCGAGGTCTGCGTGACCGGGTCGAACACCTCGATCTGCGGCGCCTTCTCCTCGACCATGCGCGAGGCGGCGTCGTAGCGCACGCTGGTGACGAACACTTCGCCCGCGGGCGGCGTGGGCCGCGCGGACGGGCTCACCAACGCCGGATCGAGCGGCTGCGTGTAGACGCGCTGCGCGACCTGGTTGTCCTGGGCGTCATAGTCCCACTCGACCAGGAATCCCATGGCGTCCACCACCGCCACCTTGCGGTGCTTGGCGTCGTAGTAGCTGACCGCGCGGCTGCCGTTGCGGTCGAAGCTCTCCACCTCGTCGCCGAAGGCGTCGTAGACGTGGCGCTCGGTGACCTGCCGCGTGACCGTCGCGGCCACAGGAGCGCTGCCCGCGGTGTTCGAGAGAGTGGTCACTTCCGCCGGCGGATAGGTGGTCAGCGTGAGGCGCCCGGCGAGGTCGTACTGATAGGTGATCGTGCGGTGCTCGCCCGCGGGCGGCGTCGGCCGCACAGCCGGGTCGTGCGCGGCGGGGCTCAACCGCGTCATGTGCGTGGTCTTGGTGAGCTCCATGCCGGTGGCGTCGTACGTGTACTCGCACAGCACGTTGTCGGCGCTCACCTCGGCGACCATGCGGTTGTTGCCGTCGAAGTAGCTGGTGGTGACGAAGCCGTTCGGGTCGGTGACCTGGACCACGTTCCCGACCGCGTCGTACTCGGTGGTAATGGTCGGCGAGAGCGTGCGCAGGCCCCCGTCGATGGTGAAGACCTCGACCTGCGGCTGGATCTCCTTCACCTTGCGGTTGTTGCCGTCGTACTCGAGCCTCGTGACCGCGCCGCGCGGATCGGTGACGCGGATCTGGTTGCCCACGGCGTCGTAGCCGAAGCTGTAGGTGTCGCCGAGCGCGTCGGTCTGGCGGATGACGCGGTTGTTCAGGTCGTACGCGTAGCTCGTGGCATGGCCGTTGCCGTCGATGGTGGTCACCACGTTGGCGACCTTGTCGTAGGCGGTGCGCAGCACGATATTGAGGCCCGTCGGATCGAAGGTCTCGGTGATGCGCCGGTTGTTGAGGTCGTACTGGTAGAACGTCGCGCGCACCGGGTTGGGGTCGGCCGCGTTGCTGACGATCTCGGAGAGCTTGTTGTTCGCGCCGTCGTAGGTGGAGGTGGTCAGCGTTCCGTCGACGTCGGTGAAGCGGACCAGGCGGTTGTCGCGGTCCCACTGGAACAGCATGTCGCGCGGCGCCGCCGTATTGGCGAAGCTGCGCTCGCGGATCTTGTTGCCGGCGCCGTCGTAGGTGACCTCGGTGCGCGCGCCGTCGGGTGCCACCTGCGCCGTAAGGCGGTTGGCGCGATCGTACTCCATGCGCACGATCCGGTCGGGGCTCGTGACCATGAAGATGTGCTGCTCGACCTGGTTGCCGGCCGCGTCGTAGCGGAAGGTATTGACGAAGCCCTCGGGGTCGACCACCCGCACGAGCTGGTCGGCGCCGTCGTAGAAGTACTGCACGAGCTTGCCGCGCGCGTCGCTCAGGCGGGTGCGATTGCCTTTGGCGTCGTAGGCGTACGTAGTGCGGTTGCCCTCGCCGTCGATGTCCGCGGTCTTGCGGTTGTTGCGGTCGTACTCGGCGCGCGTGATGCGCTCGTCCGCCGTCCCGGCCGCGGCCCGGCGCAGGACCTGGTTGCCCACACCGTCGTAGGCGTACTCGGTGCGCACGAGGAAGGGATCGATCTCGGCCGTCAGGCGGCCGTTGTCGTCGTACTCGAAGCGCCTGTGGATGAAGACACCGGTGAATTCGTCGCCGCTCTGCAGCTGGTCCTCGGCGATCTTGTTCCCGACCTGGTCGTAGCGCAGCCGCGTGAGGCCGCCTTCGGGGGTGCGGGTCTCGATCAGGCGGTTGGCGAGGTCGTAGGCGAAGCGCGTGGTTCGCGGAGCGCTGTTCGCGGCCTCGGTCATGCTGAGACGGTTGCCGACGGCGTCGTACGTGAAGGCGACGACGTTGCCCTCCGCGTCGGTGAGGCTGAGCATGCGGTCCGCCCTGTCGTAGACGAAGCTGTTCGTCTGCGCGAAGGCGCGCGCGGCCTTGGCCGGGTCGAAACCGGGATCGGTCGGCGCGAGGAGGTACTGGCCTCGGGTGATGCTCTTCTGGTTGCCGAAGGCGTCGTAGACGAAGCTCGTGCTGAAGCCCTCGCCATCGGTCACCCGCGTCTGGCGGTTGAGGAGGTCGTAGGCGTACGTCGTGGTGCGCGCGTCGGAGAGATCGGCGAACGATTGCGTGGTGGAGAGGATGTTGTCGCGCCGGTCGTAGGTATTGCGGGTGAGGACGCCGCCCGCCGAAAGGCTCGACACCAGGCGGCCGATGGCATCGAACGTGTTCTGCTGCACCCCGCCGTTCGCGTCGGTGATGCGGGTCTGGTTGTTGAGCGTGTCGTACTCGTAGCGCGTCACGCCGCCTTCCGGGTCGGTGATGCGGACGAGGCGGTTGTCGTTGTCGTAGGCATACGAGGTATGCCGCTCGTCGAGCGTCGCCTTGGCCTGGACGGTCTCGATCTTGTTGCCGGCCCCGTCGTAGCGGAATTCGGTGACGCTGCCGACCCCGTCGGTTGCCTGGACCAGGCGATTGTCGCGGTCGTAGGCGTACAGGTTGCTGCGCTCTTCGGGTCGTCCCGGCGCCTGCGTCAGGCGCACGCGGTTGCCGGCGGCGTCGTAGGCGTAGGTGGTGGTCTCGCCGGCGGCATTGGTCATGCTCACCTGGCGGTTGTTGCGGTCGTAGCTGAAGGTCTCGGTGCGCGCCTCGGGCAGACCGGCGGCGAGCGTCGTGCTCACCACGTTGCCGTTGGCGTCGTAGACCGTGGTGGTCGCCACGTTCAGGGCGTCGGTCTGGCGCGTGACCCGGTTGTCGGCGTCGTACTGGAAGGTGAACACGCGCTCGTCCGGGCTCCCGAACGCCTCGCGGCGCACGAGCACGTTGCCGTTGGCGTCGAGCTCCAGGCGCGTCGCGGTGCCCGCGGCGTTGACGGTCTCGACATAGCGGTCGGCGGCGTCGAAGCGATAGAGCGTGGTACGGGCGTCCGCGCTGCCCGACGCTTCGGTCATTGCGGTGCGGTTGCCGCGCGCGTCATAGGCGTAGTCGGTCGAGATGCCCAGTGCGCTCGTCTGGCGCGTCAGCCGGTTGTTCGCGTCGTAGACGAAGCTCGTGGTGTGGCCGGAATCCCCGGCCGCGGGCGTCGGCCTGCTGCCGTCGGCCGGGGCGATCACCTTCTGATCGAACGGGGTACGCGAGGCGAGGTTGCCGACCGCGTCGTAGCGGTTCTTCGTGAGATAGCCTTCCGCAGTGGGGGACGCCACCTCGCGGTCGACCCCGTCGTAGAAGCTGCGGCGCACCTCGAACTGCGTCGCCGCGAGATCCAGCGCCTGGCGCGTCTGGAGCCGGTTGCCGACCGCGTCGTAGACGAACTGGGTGACGAAGCCTTCGCCGTCGGTGCGCTGGGTGAGGCGGTTCAGCCGGTCATACGCGAAGCGGGTGGTCTGGTCCTTCGGATCGGCCGCGGGCGTCGGCCGCACCGCCGGATCGAGCGGCAGGGAGAGCGCCCGCGCGAACAGCGTCCGGCTTACGACATTGCCGTTCGCGTCGTAGGCGAAGTTGGTGGCGAAGCCCTCGTTGTCGACCGAGAGCGCCAGCTCGTTGTCGGCGTTGAAGTAGGTGGTGCTGGTGAAGCCGCGCGCGTCGACGACCTGCACGCGGTTGCCGTTGCCGTCGTAGCGGTAGCGCACGACGTTGCCGAGCGGATCGGTGATGCTGACCACACGGTTGTTCGCGTCGTAGGCGTAGGTCGTGGCGTTGCCGCGCGCGTCGGTAATCGTGGTCCGGTTCTGGTTCGGATCGTAGGCGAAGCGCGTGGTGTTGCCCAGCGGATCGGTCTGCGCCGTGAGCTGGTCGTCGCGGTTATAGGTGAACGTGGTGGTCGCGGCGAGCGGCGTATTGGCCGCGCGCGTGATGCTGACGCGGTTGCCGACGCGGTCGTAGGCGAAGCGCGTCTCGACTCCGTCGGGCGCGAACTGGCTGATCAGCTCGTTGCGCGCGTCGTAGACGTAGCTCGTCACGCGTCCCAGCGCGTCGGTTTGAGTGAGCAGGTTGCTGACGGCGTCATAGCTGAAGCGCGCGACGCCGCCCTCGGCATCGGTGACCCGGATCTGGCGGTTCAGGGCGTCGAACGCATAGCTCGTCGCATGCCCGTTGCCGTCGACGGTCTGCGTGCGGTTGTAGACCTGGTCGTAGGCGTAGCGCGTCACGTTGCCCTCGGCGTCGGTGACCGAGCGCAGGTCGTTCTGGGCGTCGTACTCGAAGCTGGTGGTCTCCGCCTGCGGCGTGCCGAACGCCGTGGTCCGGCTGATGCTGTTGCCGCGCACGTCGTAGGTGAAGCGTGTCACGCGCCCTTCGGCATCCGTGGTCTGGATGTAGCGGTTGCCCGCGTCGTAGAGCAGGCGCGTGATGCCGCCGCGGGCATCGACGACGGTGATGCGGTTGCCGACGCCGTCGTATTCGTACCTGGTCTCGAATGACAGCGGGTCGATGATCTTGATGTTGCGGTTCAGCGCGTCGTAGACGTAGCGCGTGGCGTTGCCGCGGGCGTCGACCACGCGCAGGCGGTTACCTACCGCGTCGTACTCGTAGGCCTGGGCATTGCCCTCTGGGTCGGTCCGCCGCACCAGCCGGTTGTCGAGGTCATAGACGTAGGTCGCCGTTCGGGCCTCCGCCGTGCCGGCAGCCCGGGTCTGCGCAGTGAGGTTGCCGAAGCTGTCGTAGGCGCGGTGCGTGACGACGCCGAGAGCGTCGGTGGTGTCGATTCGCCGGTTCACCGCGTCGTAGGTGTGGGTGGTGACGCGACCGAGCGCATCGGTCTCCTTCACGCGGTTGCCGTCGCCGTCGTAGGCGAAGCGCCTGACGCCGCCCAGGGCATCGGTGATCGTGACCTGGCGGTTCATCGCGTCGTAGGCAAACGAGGTGCTGCGACCCAGGTGATCGGTCGTGCGCGTGTAATTGCCGACCTGGTCGTAGCTGTAGCGCTCGGTGAAGAGGTCCTTGAGCGCCTGCTTGTCGGCGGCGGTCAGTTGCGCGACCGTCTTCCCCTGCCCGGTGGCCGGATCGACGAACCCCAGGTCCCTGCGCAGGTTGCGGTAGAGCGCGCTGTCGGAGGTGACGAGCGCGTTGCCGACGCCGTCCGTCGTGGCGATGCGCTGGTTGAACTCGTCGTAGACGTAGGTGGTGACTTGCGCGTTTTCCGTCGAGTCGACTACCACATGGCGATTGGCGTCCATGTGCGCCTGCACGCCGATCTGCACGCTGGTGCGGTTGTGGCGGCTGTCGTAGGTGAAGACGGTCTTGATGCCGTTCGCGTCCTCGACCATGACCACGCGGTTGTCGCGGTCGAAGCTGAAGCGGGTCACGTGCCCGTTCTCGTCGGTGGTCGCAATCTCGTTGCCGTTGGCGTCGTACTGGTGCTGCACGGTGTAGCGCACCAGCAGGCCGCTCGCCGGGTCGGTCACCGCGGGGCGGGTCTCCCTGAGCAGCCGGTTGTTGCGGTCGTAGGTGAAATCGGTGATGCGGCCGAGCGCGTCCGTGCCGGAGATCCGGTTTCCGGGCGCGTCGTAGGCAATCCGGGTGGTGCCGCCCAGCGCGTCGGTCGCGCTGATGAGCTGGTCTTCCTCGTCGAAGGCGAAGCGCAGGACCTGACGGCTCGCGGGCGCGAGCTGGGCGCCCATGACTACGCTCACGCGCTGCAGGTTCGCGTCGTAGCTGTACTGCGTCACCTGGCCGACGGCGTCGGTGGTCTGCCTCAGCAGGTTGTCCTGGGTGTAGACGTAGCTCGTGAGGTTGCCGTTGTTGTCGCGGACCGAGATGCGGTTGCCCACGCCGTCGTAGGCATAGGTCGTGGTGTACTTGACGCTCTGGCCGGACGCATTCGGCACCGAAGGCGTTACCACCTCGATCAGCCGGCGGTCTTCACGGAAGGTATAGGTCGTCGTATTCCCGTTCGCATCCTTCACCGCGGTGCGGCTGCCCACCACGTCGTAGCTGTACTCCGTGCGCCGCGACACCGAGGCGGCGCTGTCCGCAGGGTCGACGGCCGCGAGCAGCATGTTGTTGCGGTCGTAGACATAGGTGACCGTGTGGCCGTTCGCATCGCGCACGCTGATGCGGTTGCCGACGGAGTCGTAGGCGTTGACCGTCAGGTTGCCCTCGGGGTCGCGTATCGAGGTGAGGCGGTTGTCGTTGTCGTAGGTGAAGACCGTGACCCCGCCGTTGCCGTCGGTGACGGACAGCCGGTTGCCGAAATGGTCGAAGGTCGCGAGCGTCGTGTTGCCCTCGGCGTCGACGGTGCGGATGTTGTTGCCGAAGGCGTCGTAGAAGAACTGCGTCACCCGCTGCTTGGAGGGCGTGACGAGATCGTTCGCGTCCAGGAAGACGATCTTCCTGGTGCGGTTGCCGAGGGCGTCGTACTCGAAGCGCGTCAGATCACCGCCGGGGCTCGTCAGCTGGATCAGGTTCTGCCGGCTGTCGTAGGCGTAGAACGTGGTGTAGAGGTTGAGCAGCGCTTGCTTGTCGGCGGCGCTCAGGTTCGCCACCAAGGCGGCAAAGCCCAGCGAGGTCCGCTTGTCCTGGTAGAACGCGTCGTCGCGGGTCACCAGGGCATTGCCCATTTCCGCGGTCTTGCTGGTGAGCTTGTTGAAGCTGGTGTAGGTGAAGGTGGCGACGTTGTCCTCGTTGTCGGTGCGGCGGATCAGGTTGCCGCTCGCGTCGTACTCGAGGTGGGTGGTGAAGCGCTCTTTCAGCGCCGCGATCTCGGCGGCGGTGAGCTGGCTGACGAGCTTGCCCTGCCCCGCGGCGTCGACCACGCCGAAGTCGCGCCGCAGGTTGCGGAAGTAGATGTCGTCGCTGTTCGTGATCGCGAAACCGTTCGCGTCGACGATGGTGATCAGGTTTTCCTTGGCGTCGTAGGCGTACTCGGTGCGCACATTGAAGTGCTCCACGCCCCCGGCGGTCTGCCTTTGCTGCACCGACAGGATCTCGCCGTTCAGGTCGTAGGTGAAGGTCGTGGTGTGGTTCGCCGCGATCTCGTCGGCCTGCGCGCGGAAGGCGGCGTTGGTGTCGTAGCTCGCCTGGCTCCAGGTGGCGTAGTAGCCGTTGGCCAGGCGCCAGTCGACGTACTCCTGGGCGTTGGAGGTCTTGCGGTTCAGGCCCAGAGCGTCGAGCACCTTGGTCGTGCCGCCGTTGAACTTGTTGAAGTTGTCGACCTGGAACGCGTAGGTCAAGGTTGTCACCCCGCCCTCGGCGTCGGTCAGCGTGTTGAGGATGTGCGTGGTGCCGTTGGTGACCGTCGGATCCGGCCCGTAGGTGAAGGTCAGGGTGCGCGCCGCCTCGCCGGTCACCGCGTTGCGCGGCAGGCTGATCGACTGCAGGTCGCCGTTGGTGAAGTAGGCATACGTGGTGGTCTGGCCCTGCCGGTCGGTGGCGCTGATCAGGCGCCCGGCGCCGTCGTAGCCGTAGCGCACCAGCGTCCCCTCCAGCTCGTCGCGCACCTCGATCAGGTTGGAGCCGGTGCCGTAGACGTAGGTGATGCGGTGCCCGGTGTCGTCCTGCACCGTTTGGAGCTTGCCGCCCTGGAAGGTGTAGCTGATCTCGTTGCCGTTCTGGTCGCGGCTCTTCACCATCGTGCCGGTGTTGTCGAAGAAGTACACCGTCTGGTCCGAGCGCAGGAGCTGGTAGGTCTTGGTGGTCTTGTCCTGCACGATGCGCTCGTAGGCTCCGGGACCGTCGACCGAGATGTAGGCCTGCGCCGCGTCGT
>Ga0134124_10000783_pt1 | contig 25513 bp, 17 predicted proteins | sample KB304_FD_96880 | JGI IMG/M metagenome (GOLD analysis project Ga0134124, IMG submission 96880) | Terrestrial soil microbial communities without Nitrogen fertilizer from Kellogg Biological Station, Michigan, USA - KB3-0-4 | ecosystem: Environmental > Terrestrial > Soil > Unclassified ... | reverse complement strand
TGCCTGTAGTCGAAGGTCGCCTATGAGCTAAGCGGCAGCGGGTGGCTCTGAGCTTTTGACCGGCGTGGCCGGGTCACGAACAATTCCCGCCGCAAGAAGAACATGCCACCTACAGGGACCCTTCGACTCCGCATTTCGTTCGCGAGCGAATGGAATACTCCGCTCAGGATGACCGTGCACTTGGCAGAGCGCGAAACAGGGCCGCAGACTTTTCCAGACTCAAAGCTTCCGCCCGCACCGTCGGCTTGACTCCGGCCTTTTCGAAGGCTGCTCGTAAAACTTTCGGCTCGTACTGCGCTTTGAGGTTGTTCGAGAGAGTCTTTCGCTTTTGTCCGAAGGACAATTTAAGAAAGTTGACAAAGGCGGCTTCGGGCACACGTAAACTTTCGAGTTTCGGGGTCATCCGGAGGCGCACTACTGTGGATTCCACTTTTGGCGGCGGTGAAAACGCCGAGGGCGGAAGCGTGAATAATTCCTCCACCCGGGCGTAAAGCTGCGCCGTAGCGGAAAGTAAGCCGTAGTCGCTCCCTCCCGGCGCGGCCGCCAGCCGTACCGCCACCTCGCGTTGCACCATGAGCACGATGGTTTCGAAGTATTGCCGGAATTCAAATAGCCGCAACAGGATATCGGAAGTAATGAAGTAGGGAAGATTGCCCACCACGCGCACCGGTTCAGGCAGATGATTCATGCCCGGACGCGTGCTGCCTGGCTTCGGTCCGAACAGGGTGTGGAAGTCAATGGCCAGTACGTCGCCCTCGATGATTTCCACGTTCGGCTCCTGGGAGAAGTTCATCCGTAACTGGGCCGCCAGCACGCGATCAATTTCGATGGCGATCAGTCGCCGCGCCCGTCTTGCCAGTATGGCGGTGAGGGCGCCCCGTCCCGGGCCGATTTCGAGGACTGTGCTCTCTGTGATATCTCCCAGGGCTTCCACAATGCGGGCGGTAGCGGCGGAATCCACCAGGAAGTGCTGTCCCAGTTTGGGTCGGCTGTGGGGCTTCTCCGCGGCCGCGATTTTTGTCACGTTGACCCGCTTTCCTGCCGGCGGTACCGGCGTTTAAACTGGCGAGTTCACTCTGCCAGTTCGCTCCGACAGCAGCGTATGCTGAGAGCAGCACCCTATGATAGCGTGTGCTGGCGCGTCGGGGCTGGCAGTTTATAAGGAGTGGCCTGATGCACATCGTTTTTGCGGCCTCGGAGTGTGTGCCATTTTCCAAAACGGGCGGTCTGGCCGACGTTGTAGGTGCGCTGCCGCGGGCCCTGGTCACGGCCGGACACCAGGTGAGCGTCTACCTTCCTCGCTACCGCGAAACCCTTCTCAAGGACGCTCGCACCGTGGTCAAAAGCGTCACCGTGCCGTTCGATGACCAGTACCGTTTCTGTTCGATCGTCAGCGGCGGCGAACGCTCCGGTGTGAACTTCTACTTTGTCGAGTACCCGCCGTTTTTTGACCGCGATGCGCTTTACGGAACCTCCGCCGGCGATTATCCCGATAACGCGGAGCGCTTCGCTTTATTTTCCCGCGCCGTGCTAGAAGGCTCGAAGATTCTGGGCGTGCCCCAGATTTTCCACTGTCACGACTGGCAATCCGCGCTCGTGCCCATCTTGCTGCGAACCCAATATGCCGAAGACCCGGCCTTCCGCGATGTCTCCACAGTCTTCACCATCCACAACATGGGATATCAGGGGATCTTCTCGTCGGATACTTTGCCATTGCTGACCCTACCCTGGGATTTGTTCACCATCTCCAGGATGGAATTCTTCGGCAACGTGAACTTTCTGAAGGGAGCCTTGATATTTTCTGACTTCATAACCACGGTAAGCAAGAAGTACAGTCAGGAAATCCAGACCACGGAGTTCGGTTTTGGCCTGGAAGGGGTGCTGCGCACCCGGTCGTCGACCGTGACCGGCATCCTGAACGGGGTAGACTACGACCAGTGGAGTCCTGAGACCGACAAGTTCATAACAGCACGCTACTCGCCCCTGGATCTCTCCGGAAAAGCCCAGTGCAAGGAAGACTTGCTCAAGACGTTTGGCATAGTCGATGCCGATTTGCGCCTGCCAGTGATCGGCATCGTTTCCCGGTTTGCGGCCCAGAAAGGCTTTGACCTCATCTCCCAGATCATGGAGCGCCTGGCGCGCGAGGAGATGATCATTGTCGCGCTGGGCAGCGGCGACAAGACTTATGAAGAGATGTTCCTTCGTCTCAGCAAACAATTTCCGCGCAAGATTGCGGTCAAAGTGGCCTACGACAACGCCATAGCACACAAGATCGAAGCCGGGAGCGATATGTTTTTAATGCCCTCCCGATACGAGCCTTGCGGCCTCAACCAGATCTACAGCCTGAAGTACGGCACAGTCCCCGTCGTCCGCGCCACCGGCGGCCTCGACGATACCATTGAACATTGGGACCCTCGCACCGGCAAGGGAACCGGCTTCAAGTTCACCGACTACAACGGCGAGGCTCTGCTGCTGACGATTAAGGAAGCGCTGCGGGCCTTCCGCGATCAGAGGTCATGGCAGCAGTTGATGCGCAACGGGATGAGCAAGGATTTTTCCTGGAACGCTTCGGCCAAGGAATACATTCGCGTCTACGAACGGGTCCGGCAGGGACGAGGAGCATCTGCGGAAATGAAGGCCCCCAGCGGAAATCCAAGCGTGGCTTTGGTCTAGCTCTAAAGCGCATTATTGCCGTTTGCCCGCCGGGTTCGTCGGCAGCGTGGATCCATCCCGCAACAAATCAACTTCGATTAGCTCTCCCGGGTTGAGTTTTACTTCGCGTCCCTTTTGCAGCAGAAGGAAAGTGGTGCTCGCCGCCAGTCCATACCAGCGTGCGCTCCCCGCATTGGTCGCCAGTGCTTTTTCTGAGAGATCATCGGCAAGCTTCGCCACCAGCGCTGTGCCGCCCAACTGAAGTGCTAACCGTTTCTTGCTTACGGTGGGATGGACGGTACCCTCGCTGTCTGTCGTAGCGGAATCGCTCTCGGTTGAGGAGAGCTCGAGTCGGGCGGGTTGCACGGTGCCGTCGGGCAGCTTGATGCGATCGAAAATCATGCGCAGAGCGCCCCGGCGCATCATGCGGCGCGCCGGAATGGTTTCGAGGTGACCCTCCACCAACGTCCCCTTGGGCAGCACGGGCTGGCCCTCGACCTCGACCGGGTCTTCCAGCTTCGCCATGAACGAGGAACCGCTGGGAGACTTAGAGCTGATTTGCGAAAGCAGCGCAAGCCGGGCTTTTCTTTTGTCCGATGAGGGCTGTGGGCCATCGGGCGGCGGAGTTGCGCGCTCCTGTGCGTACGAGCCGGCCGCAAACATGATGCACAAAGCAATCAGACAGCAACGGATCAAAGTCATGAAGTTTCGACCTGGGAAACGCGTTCAGGAGACTATAAACGACAATTCGCTGGGAATGGCCAGCCGACACTCTCCACGATTGCACCCGTTTCCATCTTGGTAAAATGGGTCGCACTATTGTCCCTATTCCTATGACTAGTTTTACCAGGACGATCTTTCACGTTGATATGGATGCCTTTTTCGTGTCCGTGGAAGAACTGTTTAATCCTGAGCTGAAGGGGAAAGCGGTCGTCGTGGGAGGGCAACGCGACGAGCGCGGCGTGGTTTCTGCCGCGTCATACGAGGCCCGGAAGTTTGGCGTGCACTCCGCCATGCCCCTGCGCACTGCGGCGAAGCTTTGCCCGCAGGCGATCTTCGTAAACGGCCATCCCGACCGCTATCGTGAATGCTCTGAAAAAGTGCACCACGTGCTGACCTCGTTCTCACCTCAGGTCGAAATGGCTTCCATTGATGAAGCCTATCTCGACATGACCGGCACCGAACGGCTGCATGGCCCGCCGCTGCGCGCCGCTCACTTGCTTCACCATAAGATGAAAACCGAAACCCGGCTCAACTGCTCGATCGGGATCGGCATCTCGCGGCTCATCGCCAAAGTTTCGTCGGCCCGTGCCAAGCCTAACGGGGTGCTCTGGATTGTGCCCGGGCAGGAGGCGAATTTCCTGGCACCGCTGGACGTGCGCGAGATTCCCGGAGTGGGCAAAGTCGCGGAACAAAACCTGCACGGTCTGGGCGTTCACAAAGTCGGGGACCTCAGCCGCTTCGATGAAACTTTTCTCGAGGAAAAATTCGGCAAATGGGGACTGGCGCTGGCGGGGAAAGCCCGAGGTGAAGATGCCGGGGGCTGGTTCGATAGCGAGGTCGGTGCCGACAGCGACCCCAAGTCGATCAGTCACGAACACACTTACAACGAAGATACGGCCAGCCCAGAGCAGTTGGAATCGACGTTGATGCGCCTCTCAGAAATGGTGGGCCGCCGACTGCGCGAGGGCAGACTGCACGCCCGCACGCTCCAACTCAAGCTGCGATACAAGGATTTCACCACCATTACAAGGGCGCACACTCTGCCTTCTCCCACCCAACTCGACAACGAAATCTTCGAGCAAATTCGGCTGCTGTTTCGCAAGAACTGGCGCAAAGGCGCCTTGGTCCGGCTGCTCGGAGTGCAGGCGTCTTCTTTCGAAGCTCAGGCCGGGCAGGGAGATTTGCTCGAAGATGGACGCCGCCAGCGCTGGCAGCAGGCGTTATCGGCCGCCGATAAGCTGCGCGACAAGTTTGGGGAGTCCAGCGTGTCGCTGGCCAGCGGGTTGCGGGGCGGGTTCCGTGAGCGTACGCAAGAGAATCCCGTGGGGTTGCCGGGGAAGGGGAAGAGTGGGGAGTGAAGGGTTCTTAGCCGCAAAGGACGGGCGGGACGCCCGTCCTCCACAATCTAGTGCGCAGCTGCCAGTAATGATCCCACACCCGGTTTGTATCCGTAAAAGTCGGCTACTGAATGTAAATGCTCGATGATCTGCTGCGCATATTCTTCCTGCAATGGTTTGGTCAGCAGATTGTGCTCCGCATTCGGGTCCTGGCTCAGGTCAAATAAGAAACTCTCCGCAGGGAAGTCGTACGTCGTATATAGGAACCTTCCGTTGTCTGCCAGTAGGCCGTACACCGCCCGTTCGTCCGATGCCAAAAAGAGCTCGGTCCTGCGGTAAGCTTCGAGCTCTTGCCTGGTTTCCACGAAAAGAGGGCGCCCGAAAAGAGGGTTCGATCGAATCGGGCGGTGTCCCAGCAGGTAGTAGAGCGAAGGCGTGATGTCGGTCAGCGCGGAAAGGCGGTTGTCATCATGCAGGAGCTTGCCGCGCATGGTTGCGGGCAAGTGCACGATCAGGGGTACACGCACGACTTCGGGAAAAATCGAAATCGAATGGCCGCGCCGGCCAAATTCGCCCGTGGCGTCTCCGTGGTCGGACGTCACAACGATAATGCTCTCGTCGAATAGACCGCGCGCCTTGAGATACGCCAAGAAGCTGCCCAGGCATCCATCCACCTGGTGGACTTCGTGGGCGATGCGGTCGTTGAAGCCCGGCCGCACATGCCAATCGGGATCGTCGCCCATCGGCAGATCATTCCTGGCAAACTGGTGCACGTTCATGGGCTGCGCATAAAACAGCACGGGACGGCTGCGGTCGGTACGGGCGTCCAGCGTCTTGGCCAGCTGTGCCAGCGTGGAGCAAGCTTCAAACCGGTTCCACAGTGCCTTGTCGGTATCGAGCCTGGTCAAATTGTCGGATGGCGAGAGGATCTGGCTCAGCACGGTGTCGTAGCTGACCACTATCTGATAGCCGTCTGTGTTGGCCAGCTTTTCCAGACCGTTGACCCGGGAAAATGGCTGCATGTAGTGGGCGTGCAGCAGCATGGCGCCTGACCAGATCGCCGGCTCGGAGAGTGTGGTGCCGGCGTATTGCGTGAACACGTTGCGCAGCGCAATGCTTTCGCGTGCGAATGCGTCCAGGTTGGGAGTGAAGTCCACTTTGGGGTTGTAGGCTCCCACGTAGTCCGGGCGCATGGAGTCGATGACCAGGATAAAAATGTTCGGACGCCCCGCTGTGGTCGGGACCAGGTCGTCCACCAGGTTTACCTCCGTCTTGGCCTCGGCGTCACGGATGTTGGTGTACTGTCGCAGGATGCGGCACAGGTCTCCGCAGGGCATTTCGCGCGCGTTGCCGAGGATGTGGTGGGCCAACTGGAAAGAAGTGTCCTGCCCGGCGTAGATTTCCATAGCACGCGCAACGTCATCGTCAGTGGAACCCAAAGCCCGAGCCCAGAAAATGTTGGTGGCCTGTAGGGCCTTGTAGGTGAATCCGGCCAGCAGCAGTACGGCCAGGATCGTCGCGACGGAATATCGTTTGCGGCGCGGCCGGAGGGTGTAGACGCAGAAGCTCAGAACGATCCAGAACAGTATGGTGAAGGTACTTTGCTGTACTCCGTTCCAGTCGCCTCCGCCCACCAAGGTCGGCATGGCAACCGCCAGGGCTGATAGAACGACTGCAACCGGCAGAAGCTTTGAGCGAAAAAATGGTTTAGGTCGGTTCGGCGCGGTCTGTACCATGAGGAAGGGTGAGACCAGATAACCGAAGAAAAGCGTCAGCGTCACAGCGAGAAGAGCCGCGTACAGGTGCGCCGCCCAGCCCTCGAAGCTGAGAGCGCTGCCCAGAAAATGGTCGAGGACAGCGCCAATTACAAGTGCAATCGCGAGTCCGTTCAGAGCCAAGCGCAAGCTGGTGGGACGGCGCGCGTGCCGAGTGAGCAGCCGGATTAGGTTCAGGACCGAGATCACGACGATGGCGACCAACAAATGCGAGAGCAAACTCCATCCTATGATTTCGAGCCGGGCCAGTCCGAAATTGAGCGGCACCTTCTCGGCCCGGTTGCGCACAACAGCGCCAGCCACGTAGATCAAGGCCACGGCAATCGCCACCAGGATTCCGCTCGAATACTCCAGCAGGGAAATATCTTTGTGCTCGTTGTCCGCCGCTGGCCAATGGTAGTGCAGCTCAGACGCCGCCGTGGCCATCAGGGGCAGCAGGGCAATCAAACTCCACCAGTAGGCAGCCCAATTGTTTTGCAGGGTCGGCATGAAGGGCCGAGCGGCGAGGTAGATCCCCCCTAGAGCCAGCGTTCCAAACAACAAGGCGTCTGTGCGTGTCTTCTTTCCCGCATGACTCGCGGCCGCGGCAGCGAGCAGGGCGAGCCAGTACAGGGGCCTGTGATGGTGTGCAAACCATGGCATCCATGAGTAGGCTGGAGCTTTGATCAGAGCGAAGTAGGTATAAGGGAGGAACGCCAGCAGGCAATAGATCGAGGTCAGGACCAGGTAAATTCCCCAAACTAGATTCAGGAGTGTAGCGGCCCACCTTCGCACGACGAAGTCCTCGGTTCTTAACAGCCAAATTTTTCGGTTGAGTATCAATTGTGTCGGAATGACGAAGCAGCAGCAAGGTGCCGGGAGTCCCATAGCGGAATTCTGAAGTGACGAAAGTACCCTTTCTCGGCAACCGAAGTACGGTTAAAAATGTAGGATTTCGAAAGCCAGCCAGTGTATGTTGGGGTTAGCCGCAGAAACCGAAGACAAAGGGTGATCAGGGATGTCAAAATCGCAAACTGCCGTGCTCCGCACTCCTGCTTCATCCCGACGGTTTCTGTTCGCGCTCAATTTCTTCAAATCGCCCGCCATGCTGGGTTCGCTGATCCCCAGCTCCCGATTTCTGGTGAATGACGTTCTGAACCAGGTGGACTGGGACAAGGCCCGGGTGATCGTCGAGTACGGGCCCGGCGTCGGAACCATTACGCAGGAGATTCTCAAGCGGATGCGTCCGGACGCCGTTCTGCTGGCGCTGGAATTGAACGAAGAGTTCGTTACGTTCCTGCGCGAAGAAATTGTGGATCCACGGTTCCATGCGGTCCATGCTTCCGCTTCAGACGTCCGCAAGGTCTTGGCGAGACTGGGTTTGCCGTGCGCCGACTACATCATCTCCGGCATTCCTTACAGCACCATGCCGCATGCGGTGCGCCGGGAAGTGATGCAGGAGTCGCGGCAGGTGCTTCACCCCGAGGGGGCGCTGCTGGTTTATCAATTTACTAACGCTGTGCTGCCGTATTTAAAGTCGAGCTTCGGCAGCGTGCGGCAAAACTTCCAATTCCTGAACATCCTTCCGGCGCGAATCTTCTACTGCACGCCCTAGCGGCGTCCGCAGAAACCACAGGCATTTTCCGCGATTGAGTGGGAGAGCGGTTCCTAGGCTGCGCCCGTAGTCGGCTGCCAACTGAGGCACGATTCTGAAATCTGGCTACTGACCAAAACACGAAAGCCGGACCCGGAATTGCTTCCGATTCCGGCCGTGCTTTCGTCGACGTTCTGTGTGGAGACTAAGGCAGACGGGTGAGACGCCCGTTCTCCACTCTTACTGTGAGTTGCTGGGTGTCGCGTTGGCAGTGCTGCTGGGCGACCCCGGATTTGCACCGCTTCCGTAGCGGGTGAGCCGCGGGAAGAATGGCGTGACTTCAAACGGCATCTTGTCGCGGGCAGAGGTGATCGCCACCGGCGCGGTCTTTATCAGCTCCACGTGGTCATCCCAGGCATTCAGCTTGACGCGTCCGCCCAGCGGTAATGCCGGAATCTGGTCCAGCTTGTTCGGATCGAGGGCTGGGGCTGAACTCATCAACGCTGCCATCCGCTCGACACCGCCGCGAGGATCGGTGAGGCTGTTGCCCAAATGCGGTGTGAGCAGCGCAGAAAGCGCTGGCCCTCTATCGGCCAGCTCGCGCAGGAACAAACCAGCGGTATCCAGCTTCTGCGCGTACGGTGAATTCTTTAACAGGTCGATAGCTTTCTTGTCGGCTGCAACTTCTTCTTCGGGAACGTGCCTGAATCCCAGGTTCTGGTAGGTTGATTCGTCGGAGAAGAGCATGCGGTCATTGAAGGCGTAACGGCTGCCCAGGTTATGCCCCAGAACGATGTGCGCCAGTTCATGCGAAAGCACCATGGCCAGGCTGGTCTCGTCGGGAAGAACGTCAATCAGTCCCCGGCTCACGATGATGGTGTTGCCTACGCTGAAGGTCTCCAGCGGCGACGTCAGCATCACCCGGGTACGAACCGGACGGGGCAGCTCAATATTGTTGGTGACTTCGATATTGGTGACAACCGTCATCAGGATCTTGTCCACTTCGCCCTGAGGGGCCAGCAAGCCAGCATTCTGCAGACGTTCGATCACGTTGTCTTCCGCCTGCTGCTGCCACTCGCGTTGGGCCTGCAGCGGGGAAGCATCCTGAGCCGTGGGACTCTCGTCCTTGACGCTCGAGTCCACCAGCACCTGGGTGAGTTCGTCTTCCTTGTTGTTCTTTTTCAGGTCATAACCCCAGATTCGGGTCTGGGCTTTGAAGGCCAGTTTGTCCTTCGAGCCGGAGCTAAAATCGCCTTCTTCACTGTAGATGTAGGTCGGCACCCAATAGCCCGGAATGAGATTCAGGCGCCAGCTGTCCATGTGGAAGAACTGCGCGTTTCGGGGCCGCGGCGCATACGTGCCGTTGAGCCTGACAATATTGAAATCCTGGTCTTCCACCCAGATGCGGCCCAGGAAACGACCTTTGCCGGCGTCCTTCTTGGGGGTCACGTCGAAAACGATGCAGCGCACGTCGCCCTGAAACTCGCGGTGCACATACTTGAAATCGTAGTGGGCGCGGTCAAAATCATCCCGGTCGGCGAAAATCATCCAGGAAAACCCGATGGGCTTATATTCGAATTTGAACAGCTTGGTCACTCCGCCCAACATGCGGTTCTGGAAGCTCGAATCCTTCGACAGATAGTCTTGCCGGTCAACCGAATCGCTCAGGTCCAGGCGGCCGAAGAAATAGTGGTCCTCGCGCGGCGACGGCCCCATCTGCTGATCCAGCTTCAGGTTCTGCAGGTAAGTCTCAACCAGCGGCGTACGCGTCTGCAGGAAAGTGATCAGGGCGTGCTCCCGCACAATGGCCCGGTCAACCACCTGGTCCATGGTGGTGGGCGGGGTGGCAGGGCTGGGCGGCGCTGGGGCTGGCGCGACCACCTGAGACGGGCTCGATGCCGGCTGCGCCGACGGCATGGGTGCCTCGGATGACGGAGCCGGGGCAGCCGTCTGCTGTGCCATCGCGCTGAACCCGATCAGCAGGGAAGCCGTGATCATCCATTTCCAAGTACGCATAAAAAAATCCTCTCTGCTCGTGCTTAGTACGCCAGCTGGAACACGACATGTACGATCGCGGTCGAGTCTATCGGCTGATTGAGGTGCAGGGCAGGTTTGAATCGCATCTTGTTGGCAGCCGAAATCGCGGCCTCGTCGAGACCGTGACCCAAACCTCGCACCACGCGATTCACGTGTAGCTGCCCATTAGCTCCGAATGATACTTCTAATAATACTTCACCTTGCAGCCTGAGCTGTCGAGCTTCCTCAGTGTAGACCGGATTGGGCTTGGAGATGATTTCCACAGGTGTCGTGACAGGTCCACTATCGGCCGGCTGCGGCCGGGCAGGGCTCTGACTGAATTGCTGGGTCGAGAATCCTGCCGTCTGGACAGCGGCTCCGCGCCCGTTGCTTCGGCCATCGCCCTGTCCTGATTGTGCAATACCGTTGCCGAAACCGGCGCTGGCGATGGTGCCCTTCGTACCTTTGGCTCCGCCAGATCCGTTGCCGTTTCCCGGTCCGGCAGGCAGATCGAAGGCTCCCGTGCTGGCAGCCACCAGGTGAGCGTTGGGCTTGCCCTCTCCCTTGATTCCGTCGGGGTCGCCAAAACCGCCTGTCTGTACTTTTTGAATAGGAGCATTGACGGTCGGAGTCGCCGTACTGCCAAACTCTCCGGTATGGACAATCAACGCCGGACGGGCCCCGCCGGTGACCTGCTTCACCACCGCAGGCGTGAAATGGTTCACTTCGATCTTCGGGGGTGCAATGTCCGGCTGTTGCGGACGCGGCGCACGAACCTCGGGAGGTACAGTCAGCTTGGGAGCGTCAAAAACTGGAGCCTTGGGCAACAACTTGGCGCGCAAGGTACGCGGAGGAGTCTTCATGTCCAACGGCTTGGGCTGCAAACTCGGCAGCGGGATCAGCTCCGTGACGTGATACTGCCGAGTGATATTCAGACTATCCGGCCAGATCCAGCCGATGTTGATCATCACAATGATAAGAAATATCAACAGGCCGTAACTGGCGGCCAGAGCGCGCCGGTCCATCTTGCGCTCGGGCAGAATCCCTAGTTGAAATCCTATCGACGCAGCCATGCAATGAACTCCAAAAATTGGGACCCGAGCCAGGGGGGAGATGCACCGGGTGGAGTCTTAAGGCTACGGGAGAACGCGCGAAGGGTAAACGTGCCCTGCGTGGCTGTCCTTCAGTAACCTTCGTAACGGCGAGGCGGAACTTGTTGAAAAATCGGCATGCTAAACGCCAGAATTCATGCGCCTGACGGACGTCGCCGGGCGAAACTATAGAAGACAGGTATGCCGGCCAGAATCACCAGGCAGCCGATAGCGGAATTGGGGTAGTTGTCCCTGAAGGTGAAGTACAGCAGGACTGCCGAAGCCAGCACGAACAGGATAGGAACCACAGGATATCCCCAGACCCTGTAGGGCCGGTCGGCCCCCGGGTCGCGCTTGCGAAACACGAACACCGTGGTGCCCGCTATCATGTAGAAGAGCCACTCGGCGAAGATCGCGAGCGAGAAGAACTGGCGAAAACTGCCTCCCAAAAGCAGAAGGACAATCGCCAGCACAGCCTGGACAACAATCGCGACAGACGGAGTACGAAAGCGAGGATGGACTTCCGCCAGCGCCGAGAAAAAATACCGGTCCCGGGCCACGGCGTAAGGCACCCGCGCGCCGCTCATGACCGTGCCGTTCATGGCCACGAGCATAGAGAGCGCCATACCGGCAGACACCATACCTGCTCCCAAACTTCCCAGCACGTCCGCCATGGCATCTGAGGCAGACCTGGGGGAGACCGCGATGGCCGTAGCCGGCAGCACATATTGCACCGCCGCATTTACCAGCATGTATAAGACTCCCACCAGGGCGACACCGAAGATCAGGGCTCGCGGGATGTTGCGTTCCGGATTGCTGATTTCTCCCGAGACCATGTTCAGGTCATTCCAGCCGTCGTAGGCCCACAGGGCGGCCACCAGCGCAGCCATGAACCCTGCCATTCCACCTTTCGCACCGGTAAAACTGCCCGCGAAGTTCTGCCAATTCCCTCCGCTGTAGCCGAAGCCGATCACTACGATGCTGAGGATGATGACAACTTTTAGGAAAGTAAACACCAGTTGAAAGTCGCCGGCCTTCTTGATCCCGATGTAATTGAGGATGGAAATCAAGGTTGCGGCGGCGACCGCCACTAGCTGTCCGTAACTGATCGGGAGCCCGGAAATAACGTTATGCGCGAAGAAGCTCAGGGCAGGGAAGTTTCCCAGGACGCGCACGAAACCGGTAGCCAGCGTGGCAATCGAAGCCGGCTTGGCAATAAGGAACCAGGTCCAGGCATAAAGAAATCCAGGCAAAGGCCCGTAGCCATCGCGAATGTAAACGTACTCTCCGCCAGCTTGCGGTTTCATGGCGCCAAGCTCGGCGTAGGTTAACGCTCCGAAAAAAGAAAGCAATCCACCCACGAGCCATGCCAGGTAAACCAGCTTGGCCGATCCGGCAGCCTGCATCATCTCAGCCGGCACCAGAAAAATTCCGCTGCCGATGATGGTACCCACCACAATCGCGCTGGCATGGCTTAAACGGAGATCGCGGGCGAGTTCGGCGGGCCGGGCCATACGAGGATGGGAAAGTATATACGGGGATAAAGAACGTTGCGGCTACAGTGTGGGTCGGACACTCTTGTCTGATGCATTTGACCGTGATCTTGTTTACGGCAGCGTCTTGCAACGCTTGACCCAGGGCCGGGTGCGCTCGGAAAAATCAAGTCAAAGGAGGCGGACAGGAGTGTCCGACTCGCATTACTTTGCGCTTGAAAGCTTTTCTTTCACTATCAAACTGACCGCGTAACCCACCCCAAACGTAACGACAGTCCCAATCGCGACATACCATGTCCACGGCACCTTCGTATCCAGCCAGAGGTACAGCTCAGTTGAGAACCCAAACAACATTCCCAACATCGCTCCCGTCTGGTTGGCCCGCCGGGTGAGCACGCCGAGCAGAAAGACCCCAAGCAACGCCCCGTAAGCCACGGATGCGATCTGCAATCCGACTTCGATGACGCGTCCGACCTTGTGCAGCGACAACACCGCGAGAGCGAATAGCAGCAGCGCCCACAACAAAGTAGCGATCCGCGAAAGCCGAATCTTGCGACGTTCGTCGCTCTGGGAGTGACGTTGCAGGTAGAAGTCGATGATTGAAGTGGAAGAAAGTGAGTTCAGCGCGGCGCTCAAATTCGACATCGCTGCTGCCAGAATGGCCGCGATCAACAATCCTGAAATTCCGTGCGGCATCTGGCTGACGATGAAAGTCGGAAAGATCCTGTCGGCTCGCCCAAAATGCGACGAAGGCACGTGATAAAAGGCGAACAACATGACCCCTACGATCAGGAACAGGGCAAACTGAAAGAGAATCGCCGCTCCGCTCGACAGCAGCGCAGCCACAGACTGCCGCTCGCTCCTGGCCGCCAAAAGCCGCTGCACAATTAACTGGTCGGTTCCGTGACTGGCTGTAGTCAAAAAAGCTCCGCCGATTAGTCCAGCCCAGAAGGTGTAAGGCTTCCAAAAGGTGGGGGTAAAATCAAAAACCTGCAGCTTGCCCGCGCTCGCCGCCAGGTGATGAATCGCCGGCCAGCCCCCGGGCACGAGATGCAAAATCGTGAACAGACCGAGCAAGGTTCCGCCCATGTAGATCACGGTCTGCACTACATCCGTCCAGATCACCGCGGCCAGCCCGCCTTCGAAGGTGTAGACGAGTGTCAGCGCGGTGATGATTGCGATGGACGCGACCTCGCCTGTCCCCAGAGCGATGGCCACCACGATAGAAACCGCGTAAACCCGCACTCCCTCAGCTGCCGCGCGTGTCATCAGGAAAAGGCCGGCAGTCAAAGAGCGCAGCCTTTTTCCGAAGCGGCGTTCGATCAGTTCGTAGGCGGTGTACAGATCGCCGCGGAAGTAGTGAGGCAGCAAGACAAAGCTGATGATGAAACGCCCCACCACGTAACCCATCACCACCTGCAGAAACGTTAAGTTGGTGTCGTACGCGAGACCGGGAATACTGATGATGGTGAGCGTGCTGGTTTCCGCCGCGACGATGGAAAGCCCAATTGCCCACCAGGGAATGTTCCGGTCCGCCAGAAAGTAGTCGCGCAGGGTACGCTGCTTCTTGCGAAAGCGCAATCCGAACAGAGTGATTCCAGCCAGGTAGAGCGCGATAATGGCGAGATCAAGCTTGTCCAGAACCATAAACGACCCCTGTGGCGCGGGCGCCCTCGCCCCCGTGCCGGCCCGAGGGCAAACACGTCGAACCGTACGGCCGTCGCTGCTCCGGCGAAAGCCCCGCCCTCGCCGCCGCATGCCACCTCAGAGTAGCGGGCTTTCGAGATAAAGGTCCGTCGATCTGCCGCAGGGTACCTAGCTGGTCAAGTTCACTTGCGCCAAAAGCCACGACGAATCGTGGGTACTTCGGTGTCAGGGAAGAACGCAAACTCTTATGGTAGAACTACGCTCGTGGCCATCTACCTCGGCATTGACGGGGGCGGAAGCAAGACTTCCTGCCTGATCGGCGACGAGACTTGTGTCTTGGGCGCGGGGACCGGCGCCGCCAGTAACGTGGTCCGCGTCGGTGAAGCGCAAGCGCGGGAATCGTTGACTACCGCTATCCGTCAGGCTTGCAGGGTTGCCAATATCGAACCATCTCAGATCAGTAGGGTTTGTGTTGGCCTCGCGGGCGCAGCCCGGCCGGAGATCAGCGATCTGGTAAGAGGCCTGGTCTCGGAAACCCTTTCGGGCGAAATCAAGCTTGCTGAAATCGAAATCGTTGGAGACATGGTGATCGCCCTCGAAGCTGCCTTTGGAAGCGGGCCGGGAGTGATCGTAATCGCCGGCACCGGCTCGATCGCCTATGGACGCAACTCCAAGGGCCAGACTGCGCGCGCCGGCGGCTGGGGGTTCGCCATCTCCGACGAGGGGTCCGGGCACTGGATCGGGCGCACCGCGGTGGCCGCCGCTTTAGGGGCATGGGACGAGAACCCGGGTCAGGATGTCCGCTTGATCGAGGTTCTGCTTCGCTCCTGGCATCTGGAAACGATTGAGCAATTGGTTCCAGCCGCCAACGCCACGCCGCCGCCGGATTTTGCGGCCCTCTTTCCTTCCGTGCTTTCCTCGGCCGAATCCGGCGATCGAATCGCTTGTGATGCTCTGACCCGAGCCGGTACTCATCTCGCAAACCTGGCGGGGACCTTGCTGAGACGTCTATTTTCGAATTCCGGAGCTGTCCCGGTGGCCATGTCCGGCGGTGTTTTCGCTAGTTCCCCGCTGGTCCGTCAGGTTTTTTACAATACTCTTAGTTCGCTGCATCCCAATGCGGTCCTGAATCCCAGCGTGATTGAGCCGGTTCGGGGAGCGCTGGCGCTGGCGCGGAAGGGCGCGGCGAAATAGTTTTAGTAGGGCAGAGTGGATTCGCGTGGAGCAGCGCTTTCGCGCTGCATTGAGGCACCGAAAAACCGGCTTAAATCCGCTGTGGTGCCGCCCCTGTTCCGCTCTTTCCGGAGCTCGGTCATGGTTGGCTCCTTACTCCGGGCTTGCGCTCCGGGCTACATTCTGGCACTGCTTCGCGGTCAGCGAGGGATGCGATTTGCTCGCTGCCTGGAAGACTCATGTTTCTCGACGATAGAACCGCGGCCCACGCAGCTCCGGAAGCCTCCGCTGCTTCTCTGCTGGAGGCTGTCCGCAGCACGTCTCATGAAGTCATGGCGGAAGCGGCATCTGACCTCGCGCTCACCGAAGACCTCGCCCTCGCACTTCTGAAGCAAAGCGATTTGCCATCTCAGGTGCTTGATCGCCTCAGCCGGAATGGCGGCGTCATGAAAAGCCGCAAAGTGAAATTGGCGCTGGTCGAGCATTCCCGGACCCCGCGACACATTTCAGTCCCCATGGTGAGGCACCTGTTCACCTTCGATCTCATGCGGGTAGCGCTTACACCTGTCGTTCCTGCCGACATCAAAATGGTGGCCGAAGAATCTCTCATCAACCGGCTGGAAAGACTCTCGCAAGGCGAACGGCTCTCGCTGGCGCACCGGGCCTCGGGACGCGTCGCCGCGACTCTCCTCATCGACCGAGAGCCACGCGTAATCCATGCCGCGCTCGAAAACTCCCGACTAACCGAATCGGGGGTCATCAAGGCACTGATGCGGCGGGATGCGCCCGAAGCATTCGTCAGGGCTGTCTGCCATCATTCCAAGTGGTCGCCGCGGCGGGGGATACGCGTCGCCCTGCTACACAACGGGAAGACGCCGCTGAGCCGGGCGCTGGAATTCTCCCGATCCCTGCCGCCCGCCGTGGTGCGCGAGATCCTGCACGGCTCACACTTGCCCGCTGCGACGACAAAGGGTCTCTTGAAGGATGTAGCAGAAAGAGAAGGTAGTTCTGAGAAATTCGGTTCCTAGCGCGCGGCCTGCGCGGCCGCTGCCGCTGCCGCATCGCCCTGCCGGCCATGCAGCAACTCCACCAGGGCCTGGTACAAACGGGTTTTCATAGCGTGGCGTTCGCCTGCCCTCGTGATGTAGCGCACATGCACTTCAATCCCGGCGCTCGTAGGACGCAGACTGACGGCCGGGGCTGCCGAAACTGGCTGAGCGCGATAGCGACTAGCCGCACGCTGCCATTCCTGTTCGGCTGTGGCCACGTTGGCCTGGGTCTGCTCGGTGACCATTTTCTGAATGGCGTCTATGATCGGGTAGGGATTCTGGCTTGCCGGAACAAGAATTTCGACTTCGTCCCAGAGCCACTGCCCGGTGGTCGAGAAGTTAAAGAAGTGACCCTCGATGGCGAAGCTGTTCACGAACGCGACTTTGCGTCCGGTCGGATGTCCGCTGTCGGTCCAGTTTCCGGTTTCGAGCAACACCGTGCGCAGCAGACCGATTTCGACTACCTCGCCGACGACTCCATCAATTTCCACCCAGTCACCCACCCGGAGCCCATTGCGGCCCATCAGCAGGAACCAGCCGATAAATCCCATGATGAAGTCTTTGCATGCCACAGTAAGCCCGGCGCCGGCGAGTCCGAGAATCGTGGACATCTGGTTGGGCAGGCCAAAAAGTATGAACAGGATTAAAGCCAGGCCCAGCGCCTGCACTGCGAAGCGAATCACTCCGCGCAGGGTATGCAGACGGGTGCGCTCGACCGCCAGTCCGACGAAGAAATGATCCACTAGGCGGTTGGCCAGGTACACGCCGAACACCACCAGCAAGATCAGCATCGCGGACTGGAGGATTTCGTGCTCCCCGGCTCGCTGGCGAACTTTAACGACATCGATCCAGCTGCTGTACGCGGTTGCCAGATCATCCTGGTCCTGGACACGCTTGCCGAGATCGCTCAGATCCTTCTGGTCGACCGAAATCTGGTGCAGTGAAGTGATCGCCGAGGCCGTGCTCGTGGCGGAACTGCCGCCGCTATCTGACATAGCTTCGAACTGGATCTTCGCCTGCTGCGCGATCGCCTCCTTGTTAGAGACTTCCATCGCCACCTGGGACTGCAGCGCCTCGTAGCTTTGTTTGAGGGTATTGCCGGTCTGCTTGGCTTCGTCCAATGCCTGGTGCAGTTGTTTCGTTTTGCCGCGCAAGCTGTTCCAGGCTGAAAGCTGGAGGATCGCGGCAGACGAACCAGTTTGAGAGTTGCTGCTGGTGTTGCCGGTGCCGGTTTGAGGATTGTTGGTCTCGTACTCCTTCTGGGTGGCCTCATGCCGGTTGAACTGGCGTTGAATGCGGCTGAGGCGGTCCGCGCCGGAGCGGATCAGATTTGCTTTTACATCCTCCAACTCATCCTGATCGAGTTCCAGTTGTGCCTTGGTCAAGTCGATCTGCTGCTGCAGGCTGTCTCGTCCGTGATCGTCTTTCGCGCCGGCGAGCTGCTTCTGGAGCTGCGTGATTCTGTCCTGATCGACTTTGACGGCGGCGTCGGCCCGATCGGCCTGCGCGTACAGTTTTTTGCTCTCGGGCGTTGGCGCAGCCGGATGCTCGGTGGCCTGACGCATCTCGTAACTGAAGGCGACATCTATGGTGTGGTCGGCCAGTTTGAGCGCCTGCCGCGCATATCGCTGTTCTTCCCAGTCGGAGGCGAGGGCCGCCATGGCGCGGGCAGTGGTCAGCGGTTGCTCATCTACGACCGGAGGCCGCCGCGTGCGGGCGGCAACAGAGCCCGACGGCGCCGATTGGCGAGTCAAAATCAGACCCACGGCAGCCGCCAACACCAGGGCCAGCAGCCCCAGCGTCACGATCCATTGATGAGCTTTCATCCACATATTGCTTCGGAACCAATCGCCTGGCGTGATTATACGTCTCGAATGTCCGGGTCGAGTCTAATGAGTAGTGCATCACAGCGCTCCGACGCAGGAGCACTGCCGTAACCTGTCTCGCGGACCGTGATCCCGCTACAATTCGGCGGATGGGCGAGTACTTGCAGAACGTTTTTGCCCAGTACTGGCGGTCACCCGACTGGCGGCCCACCTCACGCTATAGCGTCGCCGCCTGGCTCGTCTTCTATATAGCATTTCTGATCTACGCCTTCAGCAAGCATGGAGCCTTTCTCTTTATCGATCTGGCCAACCTGATGGTCCACGAAGGCGGACATCTTTTATTCGGCTGGCTTGGGCCCGGCCTTGGACTCTGGGGAGGCACCATTCTGCAATGGCTGGCGCCGCTGCTTCTGGCCGCCCACTTCTTCAATCAACGACAGACGACGGCTTTTGCTTTTTGCTCGTTCTTCTTCTTCGAGAATTGGCTCTATACCGCAACCTACATGGCCGATGCGCGCGCCATGCTTTTGCCTCTGGTCACAGCTGGCGATTCCGACTACGTTGAGCACGACTGGCACACCATTTTTACAAGCCTGGGCGTACTGCAGTACGACACCAGGATCGCCGCGGTCGTGAGTTTCTTGGGGTGGCTCGGAATGCTGGGAACGGTGGCTTGGCTGGTGCAGAGAAGCCTGAAGGATGTTCGTGCGTGCAAAGCCTAAGCGAAACAGGAGGTTTTCACCGCGAACCACCTAGGAACAACTGTCCTCAGCTGTCCAGTGGAGCGAAGCTCGACCCGATTTCTGCGGAAACCGAAGACAAGCGAAGTGGTGCTCCGCCGCACAGCCGGGGCGGTTGTCCCCACGTAGCTTGTGGCAGCAGCGACCCTTTCACGGGGGTTTGCGATCTTGACCGCCCATATGGTGGATGTTAGCTTCGGTTTTACACCGGAATGTCCAAGGGGCATCAGTCTGAATCGGGCAGGAAAGAAGCGGCGTCCAGTCGCTCTTCTCGCGGTATTGATCCGGCGGGCTCCAGCCGCCGCGACTTTCTCATCCGGTGCTGCTACGGAGCCTCCGCGGCGTTCATCCCTGCGGGTTTGCGCGGTCTGGCGTTTCCTTTCGCCTACACTTCCGACTCGCCGAACCTTCCTTCATCCGGTCGCGACTTCCATCTGCGTCCGCACTATCGCGCCCAGTTGCCGATCGAGGCCACGCTGCTCAAGACGCAGGCGGGCCTGGACGACTTCGCCACCGAGAAATATCACGAGAAGATTGCTGCCATTCTGTCGGGGTGGAGTGCGGGCTTCATGGGGTCTCCGCTGGACGTGCGCGCGTTGGAGAAAAATCTCACTCTGGATTTTTCGGGCGCTTCATTTCTCCCGGTTGAATCGCGGGTAGTGCGACCCGGCCCGGCGATCGAAATCCGTCAAAACAAATTTGCCAGTGAGCCTGCGCTGGCGAGGGACGCATTTCTGCGGGACTTGCGGTCGGCGATGGATTCTTTTTCGGCGGTCATCACTGCTGAATTTCAGGTGACCAGTATTGAAACCGACTCTTCAGTCGCTGCGGCGTCCAGTCTTCCCTGTCGCACGCGTGTGCGATATGAACTTGTCGGATCCGGCAGGGACTTCCACCGCGAACACCGAGTGGGATATTGGGAGCTGGATTGGCAGTCGTCGGCCGCGGGCGAGTTTCGTCTGCGTAGGTGGCGCCTGTCCGACGAAACTCAGAGCCGTTCTGCCCGTCCTGTCTTCGCCGACATGACGGCAGCGGCTTTCGCCGGCAATGCATCCTATTCATCCCAACTGTTGCGAGGAGCCGACTACTGGCGGACCGTTCTCGATGTCGCGTGTGGAATTGATATTTACGGACACAACGGGGTCTCAGTCGGCGACATTGATGACGATGGATTTGACGACCTTTACGTTTGTCAGCCTGCCGGCCTTCCCAACCGGCTTTATCGCAACCGGGGCGATGGGACGTTCGAGGACATTACGGAGGCTTCCGGGGTGGGCCTTCTCGAAAATACTGCATGCGCGCTTTTTGCCGATTTCGATAACGACGGCCGCCAGGATCTGGTCGTGGTGCGCACCAGCGGGCCGTTATTGTTTGTGAATCAAGGTGGCGGCAGGTTTCGCCAAAAGCCAGACGCTTTTCGTTTCGCCGGGCCCCCTCAGGGGACCTTCACGGGCGCGGCCGTGGCCGACTATGACCGCGACGGCTGGCTGGACATCTATTTCTGTCTCTATCTTTATTACCAGGGCACCGACCAGTACAAGTATCCCTCTCCTTACTACGACGCGGAAAATGGCCCGCCCAACTTCATGATGCGCAACCAGCGGGACGGAACTTTCCGCGATGTGACCGCCGAGGCCGGCCTGGACAAGAACAATACCCGCTACAGTTTTTGCTGTGGGTGGAGCGATTACAACCGCGACGGCTGGCCCGACCTTTATGTAGTGAACGATTTCGGCCGGAAGAATCTTTATCGCAATAATGGTAACGGGACTTTTACCGATGTCGCTCCGCAGGCGGGAGTGGAAGACGTCGGTGCGGGCATGGGCGTGTCCTGGTTCGACTATGACAATGACGGGGCTCAGGATCTCTACGTCGCCAACATGTGGACCGCCGCGGGCATGCGAATCTCAACCCAGAAAATATTTCAGAAAGATGCGCCCGAAAAAGTGCGCGCGCTCTATCGGAAACATGCCACGGGGAACTCGCTCTTTCGTGACACTGGCGGCGCGTTTCATAACAACAGTGCAGTTGCCGGCGTTGAAATCGGGCGCTGGGCGTGGTCAAGCGACGCCTGGGATTTTGACCACGATGGCTTTCCCGACCTGTACGTGGCAAATGGAATGATATCGGGACCCTCCCGCGATGATCTCAATAGTTTTTTCTGGCGCCAGGTGGTCGCGAATTCTCCGGTTGAGGCAGAATCCGCGCTCACCTACGAGCAAGGTTGGAACGCGCTCAACGAACTTATCCGGTCGGACGGCACATGGAGCGGATACGAACGGAATGTTTTCTACGCGAACAATCGGGACGGGACATTCTCCGACATTTCCGGGGCGGTGGGACTGAATTTTGTCGAGGATGGCAGGGCATTCGCGCTTGCGGACTTCGATCACGATGGCCGGCTGGAAGTGTTCCTGAAAAATCGCAACGGTCCGCAGTTGCGGATTCTGCAGAATGTGATGAAGGAACTCCCTCCTTCCATTGCTTTCCGGCTGCGCGGTCGCAAAAGCAATCGGGATGCGATCGGCGCGCTGATCACGCTGGAGACCGGCGCGGGACGGCAAACCCGCATGCTTCAAGCCGGGTCGGGATTTCTTTCTCAGCACAGCAAGGAAATATTTTTTGGGCTGGGAGAGACCAAAGGCGCGGTGCGGGCCTCTGTTCGCTGGCCGAGCGGGTTGGTGCAGGAACTCCAGGACCTTCCGCTCAATCACAGAGTTTGGGTTGAGGAAGGCGCCGAGCCAGTCCGCATCGAAGCGTTCAAAGCAAACCCTCAGGGGCTGAAGCCCGTTTCTTTCGCGGCTCGGGGCGCCGCGACTGAAGCCGTGCCCTCCCGAAAGACCATGTCTGGTGAATCTGGACAGTTTCCCAGCATCGTTGAAACCTGGCTGCTCGCACCCGTCGCGGCGCCGGACTTTTCGCTCCCCGACCTCAACGGGAAGACTCGAACTCTTGCCGCATTGCAGGGCAAGCCGCTACTGCTCTATTGGTGGGCGCTCGGGTCGCCGAACGGCCAGGAAGACTTGCAGCTTTTCAACTGGCTGTGCTCGCGTTGGGCCGCGCAAGGTCTTCAGCTCCTGACGGTGAATGTGGATGGTCCCGCAGACTGCGACAGAGTGCGGGTACTCGCGCGTGACCGCCATCTTTCATTTCCCATTTTGCTGGGGACGGACGATCTGGCCGGCATTTACAACATTCTCTACCGCTATCTTTTTGACCGGCATCGCGACCTGAATCTTCCAACCTCATTTCTCATAAACAGCGGGGGGGAAATCGTGAAGGTCTATCAGGGCCCCGTGAATCCGGAACATGTCGAGCATGATTTCCAGCACATTCCTGAAACAGCAGTATCGAAGCTGGCCAAAGCACTACCGTTCCCGGGAGTGATCGACACGCTGGAATTCCGGCGCAACTACCTCAACTACGGTTCGGTCTACTTTCAACGGGGATTTCTGGAACAAGCCGAGGCGTCGTTTCAGAAGGCATTGCGCGACGATCCGTGGAGCGCTGAGGCACTTTACGGGTTGGGAAGTGTCTATTTGAAGCAAGAAAGGACCCGCGAGGCGAGCGAAAGCTTTGAGCGCGCGACCAAGTTGCAAGCCAGCTATCCCGACACTCTGGCCAACGCGTGGAACAACCTCGGTCTTCTGGCTACGCGCGAGGGGCGCACCGCCGAGGCGATTCCGTATTTTCAGCAGGCGCTTAAACTCAACCCCGATCATTTGATCGCACTCGAGAACCTGGGCAACGCTTATCGCCAGCATAAAAATTGGGACGAAGCTCGCAAAGTGCTGGAGCGGGCGGTGGCTGTCGGTCCTCAGGATCCCGAGGCAAACTACAGCTTGGGGATGGTCTTCGCGCAGCTCAACGACAATGACCGGGCGTATGAATATTTGCAGCGAGCGTTGCAGGCGCGTCCCGGCTATCCCGAAGCGCTGAACAACCTCGGCGTACTCTACCTGCGCACGAGCCGACGGGATGAAGCTGTGGCCAGCTTCGAAGAGTCCATCCGTGTGGCGCCCGCTTTCGATCAGTCCTACATGAACTTGGCTCGGGTATACGCGCTGGAGGGCGCGCCAGACAAGGCCAGGAGCGTGCTGCTTGATCTCCTTAAGCAGCATCCGGGGCATGTGCAAGCGCAGCAGGCACTCCAGCAATTGGCGCAGTAGGGGGCGACTGAAGGAGGACGGGCGTCTCGCCCGTCCAGCCGGGCGGGCCGCCCGGTCTCCAGGGTTTGTCGCGGCTAGCGCTTCGGTGGTGTAGGCGCGGTCAGAAGCTCAACGAACGTTTTGTAGAACTTTTCGGTGTTCAGATCGACCTGGATCTCAACCGGTTGGAGATCGATTTTGGGTTTGTCCTTGTCGTTCCAGCTGAGAATGCTGCCGTATCCTGCGCCGCGGCCCAGGTCTACATCCAGGTAACGCGTTTCCGTCTTCGTGATCAGGCTCGGATCAAGCCATGCCGCCGAAGCCAGTTCGTCCCACAGATAATTGTATTCCCCATACAAGCGCGCGTACTTACCGACATACTGCGCAGCCGGCGCATTGCTGGCTTTGATCCGGTTGATCAGGTCGGCTGTCATTCTTGTTTTTACCGAGATGTCCACCGTAGTGCAGATCATTTTCTTCCACGATGAACGAAACACAATGTGGGCCGCTTCGGGATCAAACCAGATGTTGAATTCGCGCCGCGGAGTGTTGATGAACTCAGGGTCGGTGGTCTGCGGATTCAAACTGGCGCCCATGAAAACCAGTTCCTTAGCCAACTTCGGAAATTCGGGATCGATAGAGATGGCGAGCGCCAGATTGGTCATGGGCCCGCCCGCGTAAATCGTGACCTGGTGCGGATACTTGTGGACCATGCGTATCAGAAAATGCGCTGCGTCTTCGTCAAGCGGCTTGCCGGTTGGCTTGCCTTCCGGCATATCTCCCAACTGATCGGCCGGATGATAGAAACGGGGAGTCCAGGCCCCCAGCCATGTGTAGTAGCCGTAGCGCTGCTCCCAGAGTTCAGTCTCTTCTTTCGTGCGGACCAGCGGATACTCCGCTCCCGCTACCACTGGGATATCGGTTCGACCGATAAGTTCGAGCATCCGCAAAGTGTGTGCCAACTCGGACCTGAGCCAAGCGTCGCCGGTCACAACGGTGATGCCGAGAACATCAGTCTGGGGAGACTGGATCAGCAGCAGCATCGACTGCTGGTCTGTGCCGGCGGGGCCGGCAGCGTCCTGATCGATGATGATCTTGCGTTTTTCCTGCGCTCGGCACGTGAAGCATGCCATCAGTAGAGCTGCCACAACCCAGACTCGGCCGAATTTCATCATTCACCTCGGAGTAAAAGAGCTTTCCAAACCCGTCAACACTTGGGCGGCTTGCCCTAGGCGGACAAACGGCCAATCAGCAGATTGAAGAACTTCGCAGAATCCACATCTACCGCCACGGTGGCGTTGGGTACGTAGCGATCCCGCACTACCGGAGAGGTTCTGGTACTGGCAAGAGTTGGTGCCGATCCACGAATCGACATGTTCATCGTTGCTGCCTGCTTTTCCATCTCGGGCTTCCGCCGCAAGTCACCGGCGCTGGGGCTGTAGCCCAAGGTCTCTCCCGCAGTGAGTTCGCCGTATATTTCTACATCGACGTAATACTCTTTGAACGTCAGGATAGACGGATCGAGAAATGCGGCGACCGCGAGCGAATCGTGCATATTCGGCCCCACCAGAAAGCCTTGCGCGCGGTTACGGTTGATGGCATTGCGGCCAATCTTCGCCGCAGCCTGACTGACCGGATTCTGGGCGGCCTCGAGCGTGCGCACGTGCTCTTCGGTGAGCGAAGTCTTGCGGGTAGCATCCAGGCCGACCATGGTGATCGGAACGCCGGATTGAAACACAATTCGCGCCGCTTCAGGGTCCACGTAAATATTGAATTCCGCCGCGGGGGTAATGTTGCCGCCGGACAGCGATCCTCCCATCAGCACTATGCCTCTCACCATGCCCGCAAGTTCTGTGTCGAGTTTGAGTGCGGTTGCGATGTTGGTCAGAGGGCCGATCGGGATCAGGGTTACCTCGCCTGGATATTTGCGAACGATGCGGCCGATAAATTCGGCCGCGGGCTCGGCGACGGGACGCGTCCTTGGCTCGGGAAAAACAGTTCCTCCCAAACCGTTCTCGCCGTGCGCGTACGTCGCCGTGACCAGACGTCGTAGCAGGGGCGCCTTGGCGCCGGGAGCAACCGGGATGTCGGTGCGACCCGCTATTTCCACCATGCGCAATGCGTTCGGAAGGCCCAGTTCGAGCGGGACATTTCCGGCGACGGGAGTAATGCCCTCAATCTTCAGCTCCGGCGACCGCATGGCGAGCAGCAAGGCCAGCGCATCGTCTACGCCCGGGTCGGTATCAATGATCACACGGAAAGGTCCGCGA
>Ga0134124_10000782_pt1 | contig 25526 bp, 29 predicted proteins | sample KB304_FD_96880 | JGI IMG/M metagenome (GOLD analysis project Ga0134124, IMG submission 96880) | Terrestrial soil microbial communities without Nitrogen fertilizer from Kellogg Biological Station, Michigan, USA - KB3-0-4 | ecosystem: Environmental > Terrestrial > Soil > Unclassified ... | reverse complement strand
TACCGCCACGGCCCCAATCCCTTCGGTCTATCAGGCAATGTCCCTGCCCGGAGATTCGAGTGCATCCTGCATATAGATATTCCCCTCCTGACTGCCTGTTTTACATAAATTCCGCCTCCCTGCCTGCAGTCAACCTCCCCGTTGCCTTACACCTTTTCACGATGATTCGTACGATCAGGCAATAATTCAACAGTATCGGTCTACCCCTCCCTGCTCTTTCCGGAGTACGATGAAATCATCAAAAAGGCCCATAAAGGAGGATATATCCATGTACAAAGCAAAAGCCTATTCAGCAGCCAGCGCCACTTCCCCACTCGCCTTCGACAGCATCCCGCGCCGTGATACCACCGATCGCGACGTGCAGATCGAAATCCTTTTCTGCGGCATCTGCCACTCCGACCTCCACACGGTCCGCAACGAGTGGAGCAGCATAATGCCCACGGTCTACCCGGTTGTTCCCGGTCATGAAATCGTCGGCCGGGTCACCAAGGTCGGGGCGGCAGTCACCAGATTCAAAGCAGGTGAACTGGTAGGGGTTGGCTGCCTGGTCGATTCAGACCACACCTGCCCCAACTGCAAGGATGACCTGGAACAGTTGTGCCCGAACCAGACCCTCACCTTCAACTCGCCGGACAAGCACAATACCGCGCCGGTTACCTATGGCGGCTATTCGGAAAGCATCGTTGTCGATGAACACTTCGTGGTACGCGTCCCCACCAATCTCAGCCTGGCCGGGGTGGCGCCGCTCCTCTGTGCCGGAATTACGACCTACTCCCCCATGCGCCGTTGGGGTAACCTCACGGGGAAAAAAGTCGGTGTGGCCGGCCTTGGTGGACTGGGACACATGGGAGTCAAGTTCGCCAAGGCTTTCGGCGCACATGTCGTGGTATTCACCACTTCTCCAGGCAAGAAGGAGGATGCGCTGCGCCTGGGTGCCGATGAAGTCATCATTTCCACCAATCCGGATGAGATGCAACAGCATGCCGGCAGCTTCGACTTTATCCTCGATACCATTGCCGTTGATCACGACATCAACGCCTACATCAACATGCTCGGCCGGGACGGCAACATCACCCTCGTCGGCGCGCCGGAAACACCGCTCCAGGTATCTTCCTTCGGGCTGCTGCTCGGCCGCCGCAGCCTCTCAGGGTCGATCATCGGCGGCCTCAAAGAGACCCAGGAGATGCTCGACTTCTGCGGCGAGCACAACATCACCGCCGATGTGGAAGTCATCCCGATCCAGAAGGTGAACGAAGCCTACGAGAGACTGGTCAGGTCCGACGTGAAGTACAGATTCTCCATCGACATGGCGTCTCTGAAATCCCAATAACTGAAAGGGAGTAATCCGGGGATACCAGACTTAATTCAAAGGCGGCCGATCGGCCGCCTTTTTTGCTCTTGTTGCCGACCGCCGCAACGGTGGTATGCTTACCGACGGAACGCCACTGAAAGGAGACAGGCCATGTCGGACAGATCGCCGCCAACCCTGAGGTTCCTGGCGTCTTGTTAGGCAACAGAGGAGGTGCACCATGTTACTGGAAGTGCGCTATAAAGAAGGCCCGGGCTACCTACTTGTCAAGGTTTGCGGTAAATGGGAAGAGTTGGATGCCAAAGAGGAGATTGAAGCTTTAAGAGGAGAGGCCGAAAAACGAGGGTTTACTCGACTGTTTTTAGACGTACGTAATATGCTTCCTCCAGAGTCGCAAATGACACGCACCGCAACAGGAGGACACATTGCTAAAATATTGACCCGTCCCTTCAGGGTTGTTGCGCTGGCTGAACCTGAGATGATAGACGGTATTACAGAATATAGTGCGGTATCTCAAGGTGCTGTCTTCAAAGTTTTCGCAGACGAAAAAGCTGCAATTGAATGGTTGAATGATAGAACCGCCAACAATACCTGAGCAGACCATCTGCAATTCGGGGGGCAGCCTGTTCCCCTTTTGAATTGCCCCCCTTTTATGTATTACCTATCTTGAAAAAAATCATTTGTGCGGTTTAATATACCTCGTAGTACGCTTCCCCATCCGGAGCTGCCGGTGTGAATCGAACTAAGGCGAGGAGTTTTTATGGAAACCTGTCGTGGGCTGCCCGCTCCCGAAGTCTGTAAAATCGAAAAATTCATCTCATCCGCCGATTACTGGACCTGCCTGGTAGAAGAACCTGCGCCCTGTCAATATGTCGTGATAGTCGGCACCGTTCAGATCTGTTCGATCGCATCGAAAAGTGGCACCTCGTTAAAAAGGAAGATTGAGGGTAAGAAGATTGTTGTCCGCTATGCCGATTCCTCTCTTGGAGTCGTCTCGAAGGTGACGCTCGACGAATTGATAGAATCCGGAAGAATATCAGCCTTCAAGCGGTCGAGCGGCTGGGTCGACATAGTTAACGGCCCGATACGGAAGGAATCGTCCCCTTTGCGGTTCAAAGGCCTGCAGAGGAGAGCCGGCTGGAAAAGTGGCGGATCAGCATTGTCACAGGACACCATGGAACGTTGACGAGAGAGGGAACGTTGGTGGAATTTCTACGTGAAGAACAGTTCGCTTCGGGATCAGCTGCCGGAACTATCCCCATGCCGATCCTTCAGGAAGAGATACACCAGAGGGGGAAGGACCAGGAGGAAGGCGATGAAGAGTAGCCGGAAGGTTTTTCCCACCCCGCGGGCGTCGGCATACATCCCCACCAACGGGCCGGTGATGGCGAAAAGCAGCCGGAAACAGAGGGACTGGAGCGACAGCATTCCTGCCCGGTTTGCCGACGGGATCTCGGCCTGGGCGACATGGAGCAGGAACGGCCCCCGCATCCCCCGCATGGCCGTCAGAAGGTAATAGAAGAGAAATCCCCACACCCCCGCCGCAAGCCCCAACCCCAGATATCCCCCCCACACCAGGACCACCAGAAGCAGTATCATCCACCGGTCGCCCAGGAAGGCACGGACCCGATGGCTCAGGACGGCGAAGAGGGCGACAATGAGGTTGGCCCCCGCCCAGATCGGGCCGAAGGAGGCGATGGGTACGCCGGCGTCACGCATGTACGGCTGGACCAGCCAGACCGGGTAGAAGGACGAGATCCCCAGCACTATGCTGAGGAGTATCGTTACGCGGAGGCGCCGGTTCTCGATGAAAACGTAGCGCGCCGAGGCCAGCGCCTCTTTCAGGTGTCCAGCAAAGTGTCTCTGCTCACGCCGCGGTTCCCTGAGCCCGCGCGTGAGGAGCAGCGCCAGAACCCAGACTCCCACCTGGAGTATGAAGGGGAGGAGGGGGTACCTGGCATAGAGAACACCGGCAAACAGCGCCCCCGCTGCTTCGCCGGTCTGGCCGAATCCGGTGGAGCGACCTTCGCAGCGGCTATAGGCGGCCTCCTCCCCCGTCCCCTTCAGGGATTCGTAGAGGAGCGCGCTGTCAGTGCCGCTGATGAAGGAGGTGGATATGCCGAGGAGTATCTCCGCCAGGAGAACGCCCTGAAACGACGAGGCTCTCGTGTAGACTCCCCATCCCAGCATGCCGAGAAGCGACGCGAAGGTCAGGGCCGTCCGGTAGCCGACCCGGTCGCTGATGTACCCGGACGGGTACTCCATCACTACCATCGCCACGGCGAAGATGCTTTGCAGGAGCAGGATCTGCGACAGGGACAGCCCGATCTGGTCCTTCCAGAACAGGGTGATGACCGCCATGGGGAAAAGGGTCATCTGGAGAAAGGAGAACGCGTAGAGCAGTGGGACATTGCGCCGGAGTGAGGTCATGGGGGGCAGTATGGACTATTTCGGGCCGATTATGAAGAGCTGTCTGCTCATGCGAACGGAGAATTACGGGTACCGCATACGTAATGCGAAAGGCGGCCAAGCGACCGCCTTTCGGGGAAACCTCCGGAGTCAGTCCTGATGCCTTCTAACGCGACCAACTCACCCGTACCAGTTCCTGATCGTGGGCCCACTGGTAATGGAGTTCGCCTTTATGGGCCTTGTAGATCTCGCGGCCCATCTTCTCGGCCAGCCTGTCCTCGGTCGTGGAGACGGTAAGACGCCCATCCGCACTGTCGATCTCCATGATGCGGCCCAAGGGGTTTTTCAGGCGAAACTTGGCCTCTATACGCTTTATTTCGTGCATGATGGCATCCATCTTCCACTGGAGGTAATCACCCGACAGGGTCACTACACCGGCAGGGTTGTGGTCATGCATCCGGAGACATGCCGGACAGAGTATCTCGTGCATTCCGGCCGACGCAGCCATCGCTTCACCCACACTCCAGCGTTTATCCCGATACACTGCTCCGCATTCCCTGCAAAAGGCCGCCTCCTTGTAACCCCCTTTCGGCAAATATGGATCAGCATTGCGAGCCGTCCGCTGTCCAATTTCCTCTACAACACTCTTATGTGATCGGGCTGCCATACGTAAACACCCCCTTTCAGCGTGTTCTCTGCTGATAAGTCTATTATACCATCGTAAGCACCGATTTGCTTACGGCTCTATTTACCTCATTTTCTGTTAAAATATTAAGAAGAGGCAGAATTTCTGCAGTGGAGGCGCAATCATGAGAGGACGATCAATCGTCGCTATCCTGCTGGTGCTGGCAACGACCGCATGCAGTACCTACCGGAGGGAGTTTGACGCCAATCCACCCTTTGCTTCCCACTATTACCGGAACTTCGACGTTGAGGTAGCCTGGCAGGCGGAACGGACCGGCCAGGATGTCCGCCTGTCCGGTGCGGTTACCAACCGTCGTTACGCATACCTGCGGGACCTGGAGCTGACGGCCAGAGTTGTCGACGAAAAGGGCAATGTGTTAGCCAGGGGAAAAATCCATGAATTCCCTACCTACATCCCGTCAGGGAAGGCCGCGCCTTTCCGGATGAATCTCAGCCTCCCCGGGGGGACGACTCCGGCACGTCTCCGCTTTAACTATACCTACCTCTTGGCCGAAGAACCGCCCGCAGCAAGAGGATATAGCGGATACGAGCACGTCCCGCATTTCGGCAACTTCGACGCACCGCTGTGACGGGAATACAGGAACAAAAGGGATCTATTATTGCTCCGGGTATTCCGGGGACAGCCATACCTAATTCAAAAGGCGGCCAATCGGCCGCCTTTGTTGTAAATGGCGCTCAGGTCACTTCCGGATAAGGTCGTATGGCGATCCGGCAATCTTCCTTAAATGCCGAAAACTTGTGCAGACAGCCGAGGCAGTAGTCAGGATACTACCCGGCTTTGAAAACGGGGAGGCGAGAGGGGACGTTCGGAATAAATCTATTTTTTTGCAGACTCGTCGATAAGGTAATAGAGAAGTTCGGTGACCGTCTTTGCATCCTGCTGTGAAATGTTTGCATTGGGTTTGCGTATCATTTTATCGCAGTGGTCTTTGGCGGTTTTTTTGTTGAATTCCAGCAAGGTAGTGGGAGTTATTCCCGTCTGCAGGGCAATGACAACTCTCTCCAGCGTATGACAGCTGGTACACTTTTTCTGCATTAGCTGATAGGCCGATTTCATCGCCGGCGGAAAACGGGAAGCATCCAGCTGCAATTTGTCTCCGCTGCCGATGACCTTCAGGGCGGCATGGGAGGAGGCAGCGAACAGCAGGCAGAAAATCATGGTAAAGAAGATACGCTTCATGGTTGTTCCTCTAAGTTCATTCTGTTAATTTGGTAAAAATTCTAGCACGTTATTGTGATCTGTCAATTCCCTTTTTGCGAATTCCGGACAGCATACTTGATTCAAAGGCGGCCAGTCGGTCGCTTTTTTTGCTCTTGTTGCCGACCGCCGCAATGGTGGTATGCTTATCACCGACTGCAATGAAAGGAGACAAACCATGTCGACACTGAAAGAACAGATAGCCGAAATCATCACCCCGCTGCAGCTCGCGTCGGTGGCCACCATCGCCGACGGGAAGCCGTGGGTCCGCTACGTGATGACAACCGGCGGGAACGACCTGAGCGTCCGTTTCGCGACCTTTGCCGGGTCCCGCAAGGTGGCGCAGATCGCCGCCAACCCCGAGGTTCACGTGACGCTGGGGGTGAACGATCCTGCCAACATGACCCCGTACCTGCAGATCCAGGGGCGGGCACGCTTCTCCACCGAGGCAGCGGAGCGCCACGGATTCTGGAGCGAGATGCTGGCCAATTATTTCAGCGGCCCCGATGATCCGAACTACGGTGTGGTGGTCGTGAGCCCCTACCGGATCGAGCTGGCGAAGGCGGGTGCGCCGGTGCCGGAGGTCTGGACTGCCGGTTAGCCGGCAGCCGGGCAAAGAAAGGCAGGGCAGGTTTTTTCAATACAAAAGGCGGCCGCTTGGCCGCCTTTTGTTACACATGATGCACTCTGCGTGCCCCTGCACGTTTCCATAAAAAAAGCCCCGGGTTTCCCCGGGGCTATGGTTACAGCTGGAGTCGTTTATCAGACTCTTACTACGTTCGCGGCCTGAAGCCCTTTCGGACCCTTGGTTACTTCAAACGTGACACTATCACCTTCAGCAAGCGATTTGAAACCGTCGCCCGAGATAGCTGAGAAATGGCAGAATACATCTTCACCATTTTCCTGCTCCAGGAAACCAAAACCCTTGCTGTCGTTAAACCATTTTACTGTTCCGTTTACCATTGTGTACTTTCTCCTAAACCTGCTGTTCATTTTTATCTGATATATCTCAGACGTAGTTTCATTAGGCGCTATTATGAGCATGAAGTCAATCAGCAAATACTCGAACAGAACCACCGGGATCAGGCTTGACTTTCAGACACGGCTTCAACTATTCCGCAGATGCCAGCGTCTCGCTGAGTCGACGTCCCGCAAGACGCCGGGAACATCTGCCGGAATGCTGCTCTGCTCAAATCGGCCGGTCAGTTCAGCTTGCGGCCTGAGCTCACCACTGGAGTAAAGCTTCCAGATCTCTTTGCCGTAGTCGGTAGTGAGGAGTTCGGGCGCAAAACGGCCGAAGTAGGCCGTAATGTTGGCGACATCCCGCTCGAACATGGCAGCGGCGTTATTGTTACCCGCGGCATCAATGGCCTGGGGAAGATCGATGATGACAGGCCCGTCACTGCCGACAAGCACGTTGTATTCGGACAGGTCGCCGTGGACGAGGTCGGAGCAGAGCATGAGAACTATCTGCCCGATCAGCACGCGGTGATACTCACGGGCCTGCGCCCCGGTCAGCTTGATGTCGTTCAGCCTCGGTGCGGTGTTGCCATCAGCATCAAGCACCAGTTCCATCAGCACTATTCCTCCGACATAGCTGAAAACCTCCGGCACGCGCACTCCGGCGGCGGCAAGGCGGCGCAGGGCATCCACCTCGGCGTTCTGCCATGCGCCCTCCTGTTCATTCCGGCCATACTTCGAGTGCTTGCCGATGGCGCGCGCCTGGCGGCTGTTCTTTACGTTGCGGCCCTCCTGGTACTGAGCCTGCCTGCTGAAGCTGCGGTTGACGGCGTCCTTGTATACCTTGGCGCAGCGGAGCTCTCCCATGGAACGGACGACGTAGACCTCGGCCTCCTTGCCGCTCATCAACTGGGACACGACCTCGTCAACGAGACCGTTATGGACAAGCAACTGCATTTTCGGCGGAATTTTCATATGTTTTCATATCCTGTCAGGGACGCAGGGGAGCCGTAACCGGTATCCACCTGCCGTCCTGGTTGGAGGTTGCTTCGCTCGTCAGGCACCGGGCAAGCATTGCCCGTCTGGGTGGGAGGAGGCAGAGTGCGAAAGAAAGGGTCCGTGAGGGAATATGAGTTAAAGGATGAGCAGATAGTTGACTATACCCTATACCGCGCTTAAAGGATAGCGTATTACGGGGGTGAAACGGGGGGGGGCAAGAGGTCTGTCCTTGACACGAGAACAAACTGAAATATTTCACTGAATCCAAAAGTCCGTTGAACGGCTTCTATACCCATTTAGCAAAGTATCGCCGCGTAGGCATGCCGGCAGTACGAATTTGACATTATCTCCGCAGCAAGTTATAAGAAATACAAATTCCCCAGGAATACACGATAATACTCAACCATCCGCGAGGATGGGGCGGAAAGCCTACAGGGTCTCACCGAGACAGCCGGGTTGCCGAAATATCCCTGATATTTTTGCCCCGGCTTTTTTATTTTCGTACAGGAAAGGGGCCTGATCGTTCGATTCAAGTTCCAGGGCGAAATCTACAGCCCGAGTTAGCGCGGAGAGTTCGTCGCTGTTGCAGGACAGGAGAGGAAAGCCCGTGTATTTAGGGATCAGGTTCAAACTATCGCTGTTAACGTGCCTGCTCGTTACCGCAGTCATAATCGTTTCGTCGGCGATTGTCATGGGAATCATGGATACCTTTCTGCTTGAAGAACTGGTCAAGCGAGGTCTGTCCCTGTCGCGAGGCGCCGCTAATGCCGCAGGCTACAGCATGCTGGTCCGGGACAGGCTTTCCCTGGACAACCTGGTGGCGAAGCTCAAGGAACGGCAGAAGGACATCATCTATGTGGCGGTGATTGACCACCGCGGGAGGGTGGCTGCTCACAGCGAACTGCTGAAGAGTGGCAGCAACTTCAAGCCGGAGACCGGGGTTGCGATCCATAAGGACAGCGACGGGGCGGTGGCCACGCGGGTGACCGGAAACGGGAAGGTCTCCTACGAATTCGGGACCCCGATCGTGTTTGCCGGCAAGGAGATCGGCCAGTTCCACCTGGGGATCGATGCAGCCGCTCTGACCGCGGCCCAGGCAGCAGCGCGCCGCAAGGTGGCGGTTATGGCGGTGATCATCCTTTTCCTGTCCGTGGCCGGCACCTGCTACATCGCCCGCATCTTCACGCGGCCGATCAAGCAGCTCAATGACGGAGTATTCCTGCTGAAATCGGGCAGTAACCTGGGGACTTTAACGGTGACGCAGCACGACGAACTGGGCGAGCTCACCATGAACTTCAATGAAATGGCCGGCGTGATTATGAGCCAGCAGGACAAGCTCGCCGAGTATGCACGCGGCCTGGAGGAGTCCTACCTTGCCACGGTGAAGATTCTGGCTACTTCCATCGATGCACGGGATGACTATACCATGCAGCATTCGACCCGGGTCGCAGCCATGTCGCTCATGGTGGCGGAAGAGCTGGGACTCGGCACCGAGGAACGGCGGGAGCTGGAGGTGGCGGCACTGGTACACGACCTGGGAAAGATCCGCATACCCGATCACATCCTGAAGAAAGCCGGCCCCCTGGACGACGACGAGCTTCATCGGGTCAAGCGTCACCCCCTAGACGGTGCCGACATCCTCGGTTACTCCCAGGCTCTGCGCCGCTTCATTCCGGCGGTCCTGCACCATCACGAATGGCACAACGGCCAGGGGTACCCGGCGGGACTGAGGGGAGAGGAGATACCGCTCTTTGCGGCGATCATCGCCCTGGCCGATTCCTATGATGCCATGACCACGTCCCGGCCATATCGCGCCGGACTCACACCCGAGTTTGCCATCGGAGAGATCATCCGCTGTCGAGGGACCCAGTTTGATCCGCACCTTGCAGACTGTTTCGTCGCCGCAGTCCGGAGGCGAAACCCTAATCCCCCGGCTCTCACGGTCATCGGGATCCCGTTTTCCAACACATCGCTCCCCGAGGTGACAGCATGAGAACCGGCGACGGGCGCATACTCCTTCTCGCGGCAATTATCGGGCTGGCTGCCTGTTCAAGACAGGAAAGCGCTCTTGTCAGGGACGGTCAGCATCCGGCAGCCGTTATCCCGAAACGTCAGCAGCAGGTCTCGCTCCTGCGCAAGAAGGTCGTTTCCCTCCTGGAAAAGAAGAATTACCGCCAGGCGATCGAGTTGATGAACGGCAAGAATCGTGAGGGACTGGAGAGGGAATATGTCCTGGCGCTCAACGGACTGCTGGAGGCGGGTAATGATGCCTTTTCGTCAGGGGATTATGCGGCTGCGGCGCGCGCCTTCAAAGGGGTGCTCAATGCATATCCGGTCGAGCCTTCGCTCAGGGACCGGGTCAGCCACGATCCGAAACGGATCAGAGCCCTTCAGGAAGCCTGCCTGAACCGGATGATGGAACAAGGACTCGAAGAGTACCGGCGCGGCAGACTGGAAAACGCTATCGGAAAGTGGAAGGCGCTGCTCGCGATCAGCCCCGGCCACCAGGAAGCGAGGAAGGCCTTGGATACGGCAACGGTTCAGTTGAAGAGCATGCAGAACATGTGAAGGGAAATGCCTGTTGTTGCGGACATCACAGCGCCCGCTTTAGCGAAGGATCTCTGGGCCAGGCTGGACTATGAGACATTTGAAGTGGCACTGAACACCGCCTCAAATTTGAAGGCGGCCAAATCGTCGCCTTTGCAGTGGGCGGGAGGTGTTTTTATGTACCGGGATGTTGTTGAAGCTAAAGTTTTGGGGTATCTTGAGTTTGGGTAGTGGGCAGAAATAAGTTAAGGGCATTAAAATGCGAGACAGTTGGAGAATAAATATCCCCGGCCAGCTCCTCAACAGGAAGTAAATGACGTCATCTGAAGAACTCCGGAAAACCGATAATCTTTCCCTGTGGAAAAAAATCGTATTTTCCTTCATCGCCTGTTCCCTCGGCCTCTCTCTTGTAGAAGGTTCGGCATGGTTGTGGCTGAAATTCAATGGTACCGGAGTTGTCGTCAATAATAAGAAGGAAACCGGCTGGATCGGCTTTCTCAATAACGATATCGGAGAATCCGACGCTTCTTCCAGGCTGTATCTTTATGATGAAGCACTGTTCTGGCGGCTTCGTCCAGATACAGGAATATCGGTTGAAAATACCGTCTATAAGACTAAAAACTCTCCGGTAAGGTGGAATATCACCATCAACAAGAGTGGTTTTCGCGGACAGCCGTTCCCTGAACCAGGCGCAGGTAAAAAGCCGGAAATTATCTGCCTCGGTGATTCATGCACATTCGGTTTTCGCGTTAACGATTCAGAAACCTATCCGGCACAACTTCAGCGCATCTTGAATGGGAGAGGTTTGCCTGCGGCTACGGTCCTCAATTACGGCGTGCCGGGATATACATCTTTCCAGGGGTTGCGGCTGCTCAGGAAAATACTTCAACAGCGCAGACCGGACTATATTATCTTAGCCTTCGGGGCTAACGATCTTGAAAGAGAAATTCTTTCCGATGCAGAAAAAAGCCGGCAGGTCGGCTCCATAAAATACAGACTGAGAGTAGTCCTTGAGCGCCTGTCCATAACAAGGGTGATATCGGGAATGCTCCCGAACCGTCGGACAATCCAGTCCGAGCCCAGTTCCGGAACTGCTCGCGTTTCCAGCCTGGAGTTCAGGGATAACCTGCAAGGGATGATCGACCTGTCGCAACAGGCCGGTGTCAAGGTTGTTCTGCTGAACCTCGCCTTTATGGGAGAGCAGTATGCCGATACTGCCTCAGAACTGGCCCGGGAACGGAAAATTCCGTGGATAGACGGTCGGTCCGTTCTGATGCAGGGGCTTGACGACTTGCTGGCCGGCAAACGATATGTGGAGGAGAAAAGAGAGCTTGACAGATTCTGGAATGAGCGGGTCGAAAAATACCACGAGGTGTACTATTCTGATGAGTTCTATCGCACGTACATCGAGTCGCCAAATGGCTACAACCTGCTGAAATATATCATGATTGAACCTGTGCATCCCAATCGTATCGGACAGCGTATGCTTGCGGAGAAAATTGCTTCCCGGATTTTTTAACGGGCTGAGACAGCCCCCCTGTGATGAGGATCGCAGCGATAAGGGTCGTTTTCTCACTTCATCCAGGCCCTCTTCCCCTGCCTGCCAATATGGCCGCCTCTTCAGGAGCCGCCCTTCCGCGCTGAATAACGCTCGCGGCGCCAGATGAGCTCGCCGTTGCGATAGACCTCGCACACGCGGTGCAGGGGAATGGATAGCGGCTCGCCGGCTGCATCGGTAAGCTGGAAGGAGAAGCGATCGTCCGGATCAAAGCGCACCCGGACGAGCGGGACCAGAATGATCCGCTCTGCGAGGCGATCGTAGTAGCCCACGGTGAACTCCCCCCGGCCGTATTCCCGGTCCCAGCGGATGCGGTTGAGCAGTTCACGAATCGTTATCATAGCTCCAGCTCCTGCCGCAGCTTCTCCTCCATCCCCCGGTAACGCGGAGAAAAATGAAACGGCATCACCCTGAGGGCTCCCGCCTGTCGGGCAAGCAGCCCGGCCTGCAGGGCGGTCAGGTGATGCCGCTCCCGTGCCCGTTCACGCTCTTCATCGAGAAACGTCGCCTCGATGAAGAGATAGTCGGCGCCCCGGGCGAGATCGATGATCTTTGCCGCGTTTGCCGGAGTGTAGGCGGCGTCGGTGACGTAGGCGATCTTCTGTCCGGGAACGACGTTCAGGATCATTCTTTTCAGTTCCCCGAGAGGGTAGTGTCGCTCTTCCACCCCTGCCGCACCCGGCCACCAGGCCCGAAACGGCGTGTCGTCAGCATCCCCCCGCGCGATTGCCAGTTTCAGCTCCGCGAGCCAGGGGCCGGTCGGCAGACCCAGCTCCAGCAGCCGGTTTTTCATGATGTTCACATGGCACTTCTCCTCCAGGGCAAAGGCCAGGGAGACGGTCCGGTGGTCCAGGAACGCGGTGCGTATGCAAAACGTCTCCTCGTCCAGGAGGAGGCCGTCAGACAACTGCTCCGTCCGCTCGTATTCCCGCCTGAAGCCGCGGCGGCAGTGAAACTCGGCAATTATGCAGCTGCCGTCCGGATGGAGTTCGGTGGCAACGACGGTGAAGTCGGTGGGATAGCTCTCCACCAGGTTCCAGGTAAAGGAGGCGAGCCGGTGCTCTACCTGGGCGGTGAAGCCGGGAGGACCGAAAAGGTGGAGACGTTTTTCGCGGCCGAGACAGAGACGCAGCACCTGGTCGAAGCCGATGAAGTGGTCGATGTGGGTATGGGAGACGAAGATGTGGGTGAGTCGCAGTATTTTCCGGGGGGAGAGGGCGCTGACGTCTCCCAGGTCGAACAGGAGCGCCCGTCGCTCGTAGAGGAAATCGACATATACCCCCGGGTCGTCAAAGGGACCGTTGACCAGGCATGGCAGGAACTGGGGGGTCACGGGACGTGCACCATTTGCTGCCGCTCCTTATTGATAGACCAGGCAGCCGAGCATGGCTGCTGCCAGTATTACCAGCGCAGGATTGATCCTGGTCAGAGTCAGTATTCCAAAGGCTAGCACGACGATGAGCAGCTTGTCCCACCCCAGTGTCAGTGCACCTGCCAGACCATGCTTCGATACGCCGAACACTGTCAGCGCCATGTCGTAGGCAGTCCAGAGCAACAGGCCGACAATAACCGGACGAACTGCCTGCAACATGGCCTTGACCAGCCCGCTCTCCCTTACCCTGAAGAAGTAGACCACCATGACCAGCATCAGCAGGGTCGTCGGCAGCACCGTTCCGGCGGCGGCAGCAACGGCTCCGGGCACTCCGGCCAGCTTGTAACCGATAAAGGCTGAAACCTGCGGGGCGATCGGTCCAGGCAGGGCATTACCTGCAGCTACTGCATCAGCAAACTCCTCAGGCGTTACCCAGGGGATTGGCAAAGCGCTGCCGGGTGGGGACCAGAGCGCGGCAGTGCTTTCACGCTGCATCAAAGCCAGGGAGGCAGGACCACCTCCCCAGGAAAAGAGTGATACCCGGGAATAAAGAACGAATATTTTCCAAAGGAACAGCATTCATGACCCCCATTTCATGCAATTCGTCAACCGACAATATCAATACCATACCTCAAATCGTCATTTCAATCTAACTTGCGGGGACATTTCATGGTCCGCCTGTCAACCGGGAAACCTAAAGCAGAAACCTAAAAAGGGTCTCGACATTCTTCTGCCTTATAGTGGACAGCAGACCCCGGGGCGTTACAATTCATGGCAGGGTGGCAGCAGTGTTCGGAGAAAGCCATGATCTACCTGTTACTGGCCGATTGCACGGTCGTAGTCCATGTCATATTCGTACTGTTCGTGGTCGGCGGCGGAGTTGCCGTGCTCCGCTGGCCTCGGCTGGCATGGCTGCACCTGCCAGCAGCCGTGTGGGGCGGCATCGTAGAACTCAAGGGGTGGATCTGTCCCCTTACCCATCTGGAGAACCTTTTCCGGCGCCTGGGAGGCGAAGACGTCTACTTCGGCTCCTTCATCGAGCATTATCTTGAGCCGATCCTTTACCCGCCGGGGCTGACGGTACGCTCCCAAGTGATCATGGGCCTGGGAGTGCTGGCTGTCAATGCCGCGATCTATTTCCGTCTGTGGCGGAAAGATGCCAGCAAGAGCGGTTGACCGACAGGACTTCCGGGGACAAACGGTAATATTTGACACCTCCCCGGCACCTGTTACCTTTATTGGATGATTTCAGCGAAAGATTCAAGTGCCGGATTTATAGAAGGAGGCGAGCCGTGAGAAAACTTGGAGCAGTGGTTGTGCAGATCCTTTTAGTTACCGTTCTCGGCGGGTGTGCTTTTGTGAACGTACCGCTCATGCAGTCGCCCATGCCCCTGGAGGAACAGGTGCTTGAAGGGGACGGCACCGGAAAGATCCTGCTGCTCGATATCAGCGGCACCATCTCCGAACAGGAAAAGTCCGGCGGGCTGCTGGGGCGGTCTGCGCCATCCATGGTGTCGATAATCCGCGAGTCGCTCCAGAAGGCGGAAAAAGACGACCGGATCGTCGGCCTGATTCTGCGCATCAACTCCTCCGGCGGCACGGTCACCGCCAGCGACATCATTCATCATGACATCGTCGAATTCAGGAAGCGCAGGCACGTTCCTGTTCTGGCCTGCATCATGGGGGTGGGTGCATCGGGCGGCTACTACGTGGCTGCGGCGGCGGATGAGATCATCGCCCACCCCACGGCCGTCACCGGCAGTATCGGCGTGATCATGATGAAGTTCAACGTGGAAGGGTTGATGGGCAAGATCGGCGTTGAGGAGCAGACCGTCAAATCGGGCGACAAGAAGGACATCATGTCTCCCTTCCGCAGGGCAACCCCGGAGGAGGTCAAGCTGGGGCAGGAGATCATCGATCAGTTGTATGCCCGGTTCCTGGATGTCATCATGGCGCGGCCCGGCAACAGGCTGACAAGGGACGAGCTGCGCAAACTTGCCGACGGCCGCGTCTATACGGCAGGTCAGGCGCTGGAAGGGAGGCTGATCGACAGGATCGGCTACCTGGACGACGTCATCGCATCGGCCAGAAAGACTGCAAGGGACGACAATGCCCGGGTGGTGAGCTACTACCGTCCCGGCACATACAAGGGAAGCATCTATGCCGATGCCGGCGAGAAGAGCGGGGCGCTGGAACTGTTCGGTGGAGCGGACGCCTTCAGTGCCGGAAGTTTCATGTACCTGTGGCGACCATAGGAGGCACAACAGAACGCTTCTTGTCGTGAATTGCTTCTTCATGGGAACCGGTTATAATTTCCCCATAAGTATAAATTAGCGTTAACCCCAAAAAAACAAGGAGAACATCATGGCTTGTAATGTCGAACAACACAAAATGCATATGTGTGCCCTAAAGGCCGAAAAAAACGATGATTGCATCAAAAGCCTCAGTGACAAGCCGACCGTTGTCTGCGGCAACTGCGGCGCCAAAGCCAACAGTCCCGAAAACGTCTGTGATCCCCGGAAACTCACGTAATAAAGATCCGGAGGGCCTGAGGGACGTTGCTTGCTGTCATGCTAATGCATTGCCCCGTGAGCTGTAACATGGTATATTTGATAGCGTCTGAACCACAGGGACACCTCCTGTGGTTTTTTTGTGAACGTAAAAGAGAGAGTCCCCGTGAACCCAGCAGCATTTTCATTTCTCCACCTGATGTCCGCCAGGCGCAAGAATCCGGCCTCCCCCGGCGACGGTCTTCCCCTCGTTAATCACTTGCAAAGCTTCAGCCCAATGCTGACATGATGATGTTCACATGAAAAGGGATCGTAACAGATCCGGCCAGACCGCTACCACGCCGGATTCCGCCGGCATTGGCCAGGCAAGTCCCGGATTGATAACGGCCCACCACGGCATTGAGGTCGAGGTTCTCTTTGCGACCGGCAAACGCCGCATGGTGCGGGTCAAGCGAAGCTCCGGACATGTGGTCGGCGATGAAGTGGAGGTCACGGGCGAGGTACTGCTGCGGCTGCCCCGCCGGACCGAGCTCAGGCGGCGTGATGGCCGGGGAGGCATCCATCTGGTTGCGGCAAATCTGGATGTTCTGGGAATAGTGGTAGCACCACACTCGCCGACCGGTTTCATCGACCGTGCCATTGTTGCGGCCCGGGTAGCACTTCTGCAACCCTTCGTGGTGGTCAACAAATGTGACCTGGAGGACAGTGCCACACTCCTCGCCGACCTGCAACGGATCTATGCCGGTTCGGTTCCCGTTTTCGCCCTCAGCGCCAGGAACCGGACCGGTCTGGCAACGCTGCAGGCGTTCCTGCATGAGGGGCACCGGGCGGTTTTCGTCGGCGCCAGCGGCGTCGGCAAGAGTTCGCTGCTGAACGCCCTCTGCCCTGCGATCGATCTAAAGGTGGGGAAGGTCAGCGATCACAGCGGTCAGGGGCGACACACCACCACCGTTTCAACACTGCACGCACTTGACGGCGGTGGCGAACTCGTGGACACCCCCGGTTTCAGGGATTTCGGGCTGGTGGATATCACGGCGGAGGAGCTGTCCAGCCACTTCCCCGGCTTCGAAGAGCATGGTGAGGTGCGCTGTCGCTTCCGCAACTGCCGGCACCGGACCGAACCGGGCTGTACTGTCATCAGTCTGGTGGAGCTGGGGCAGATCCCTGCCGACCGATACAACGTCTATCTGGAACTGTTGGCCGAGGTCGAGGCTGCTCCGTGAAATTCCATTCCATGAAAACAGCACTCCCCTGGATTGCCGCGATAGCGGGCGGAATTCTCGTATTTCTGGGCTACGCCGGCTTTGACCAGTTCTACCTCGAATGGATCTGTCTCGTACCGGTCCTGTGGGCGATCCGAAATCAGCGGCCCGGCCGGGCCTTCTGCATAGGCTGGCTCGCCGGCATCGTCACGAACATCGGCGGCTTCTACTGGGCCATCCAGATGTTCCGGCAGTTCGCGGGTGCGCCCTGGCCCCTCGCCTTCCTCGGCCTTCTGCTTCTGGCCGCGGCCAACGGCATCCTGTTCGCGGCCTGGGCGTGGGGCACGCGGCTGATCACCCGCGATACCGGCTGGAACGTAGCCTGGGTTGCTCCGGTGGTCTGGACCGCGGTGGAGAAGTTCTGGCCCCAACTCTTCCCGAACTACCTCGCTGCCAGCCAGTACAAGCTCCCCCTCGTGACCCAGATCGCGGATCTGACCGGCATTCTCGGGGTCACCTTTGTCGTCGTCTACATCAATGCCACACTATTTGCGGCACTTGAAGAGTGGTACGGGAACCGGCGGGTCGCCGCCCGCCTGCTACTGGTCTTTGCCGCGGTTCTCGCATCGGTGCTGATCTACGGCCAGGTTCGCATCCACGCCGTGGACCGGCAGGCCGCGGCTGCCGAACATCTGACCATCGGGCTGATTCAGACCAACCACGGCGCGGGTGACATGCTCAAGCACCCTGAAAGCCCGCTCCGCGAGTACCAGGAGATGTCCCGGTCGCTTGCCGCCAGCCGGCCCCTGGACCTGATAGTCTGGCCGGAAAGCGTCACGTCCGTCAGGCTGATGTCACGCGAGGGAAACCTGCCTGCCGGAGCGCTCGGTGACACGCAGACACCCACCCTGTTCGGCTCGCTCCTGCAGCTCGGAAAGGAGACTGAGGCCCGCCCCCGTAACTCCGCCCTGCTAACCGACGGTGCCGGCCGTATTCTCGGCACCTACGACAAAATGGTGCTGGTTCCCTTCGGTGAGTTCATCCCGTTCGGCGAAAGCTTCCCGGCACTGTATTCGCTGGCACCGTTCACGGGCAGGCTCCTGGCCGGAGAGAGCCGTGAGCCGCTCCCGTTAGGGAAGTACCTCCTCTCGGTGAACATCTGCTACGAGGACATTTTCCCCGGACAGGTCCGCTCCCTGATGCGGGGAGGGCACGGCCGGCGGACTCCTGATGTGCTGGTCAACCTGACCAACGACTCCTGGTACGGCAAATCGACCGAACCGATGGAGCACCTTGCTCTGGCAAGCTTCCGCTCGATCGAGCATCGCCGCTCCCTGGTACGCTCCACCAATACCGGCATTTCCGCCTTCGTGGACCCGGTCGGGCGCATCGTCACCCGCAGCGGAATCTGGACCAGGGAGGCGCTGGTCGACCGGGTCCCGATGATGCAGGGACGCACACTGTATGCACTTCTGGGAGACTGGATCGGCTGGGTCTGTGCACTGCTCTCCCTTGTCGGCATCGGCCGGGCACTCATCTGCTCAGCGCACCGCAACGAGCCCCCTCAGCCGTACATTGAAAGGGCTGCTCCCCGCAAGAAAAAGTCCGGGCCGGACAAACGACTGCGGCGCGAGAAAAGTTTATCAGTTGTCGATGTGAGAACTCCTGGAGGGAAAGAGACTTTATGAGCGGACCAACTGCTGCCGAGCTGATAACCCACCTGAATCTGGTCCGCCACCCCGAAGGGGGCTGGTACCGGGAAACCTACCGGTCAGGAGGGACCGTTGCCGCTAATCTCCTCCCGGAGAGGTTTGCGGGTGACCGGCCGTTCTGTACCGCGATCTACTTCCTGCTGGAACGGGGGGACGTTTCGGTACTGCACCGCATCAAGTCGGACGAGTTGTGGCATTTCTACGCTGGAGCAGCGCTGACCGTGCATGTCATCACGCCGCAGGGGGAATATTACCCTTTGAAACTCGGCAGCGACCTCGCTGCCGGAGAGTCTTTCCAGGCAATAGTCCCTGCGGGGTGCTGGTTCGGGGCAGAGGCTGAGGGAGCATATTCCCTCGTCGGCTGTACCGTGGCACCGGGCTTCGACTTTGCCGACTTCGAAATGGGGAGCCGTGAGAACCTGCTGCACCGGTTTCCGGCCCATGCCGGGATTATCCGGCGCCTTACCCGGGAAAGAAATGAGCATGCAGAATGAACCGGCGCCGGGAAGATACCGGCACTACAAGGGGGGCGAGTACGAGGTGATCGGGACAGCCCGTCACAGCGAGACCGGTGAATTGCTGGTGGTCTACCGCTGCCTGTACGATAACGATTCGCTCTGGGTACGGCCGCTGGCGATGTTTATGGAAACGGTGGCCGTCGTCGGGCAGGAAGTGCCGCGTTTTACGCGCTGCGGGAAGCCCTGATGCTACCTCGCAGCTATATCTCTTGGAAAGGTGGATTGAAGACATGAAAGTACTGGTCGATCTCTGCATCGTGCCGCTCGGAGTCGGCGTATCCCTCAGCAGTTACATCGCCGCCTGCGAAAAGGTGCTGATTGATGCAGGCCTCAAGACGTCGCTGCATTCATACGGAACGAATATCGAAGGGGAGTGGGATGCTGTCTTTGCAGCGGTGAAGCGCTGCCATGAAGTCGTTCACGAAATGGGCGCGCCGCGCATCACGACGACCATCAAGCTGGGAACCCGGACAGACCGGAAGCAGACCATGGAAGACAAGATCAGGAGCGTTCAGGAAAAGCTCCGGATGGAAAGATAATTTTGTCTGCGCGGCACAGAGCCCTTTACTAATAAACGATACTGCCTTAAAATTTACAGAGCACCTAATCAGCTGCCGGAGCGAGGTCATATGCCTTTACGCACCTTCATCGTCCTTTCTTTTTTCATTCTAGTTGCTGGCTGCGGCGGCGGTGGCGGATCGCCGTCCACCGCGAACACCAATCAGGAAGCGGAAAAAACCTGGGTGCGCTCGTACCTTGACGACCAATATCTCTGGTATGACGATATCGTCGATGTGCCGCCGGCAAACTACCCCGGTGCCACCGACTATTTTCATGCCCTGCTGGTGAAGTCCCGCGACCGGTTCAGTTTCACCATGCCGGCGGCGAAGGCGCAGAGCCTGATGCAGGAGGGACAGGATGTCGGCTTCGGTGTGAAATGGGGGTGGGTAAACGGCAACAGGCTGTTTGCTTTCTATGTTGACCCCAATTCCCCGGCAGCGGCCTCCATCGCCCGCGGCACGGAACTTACGGCGGTCAACGGCCGTTCGCTCCCGACCTTGACCCCTTCAGACCTGAGTGATGTCCTGTTCCCCGATACGGCCGGTGTTCCCGTTGCCTTTACTATCAGCCAACCCAATGCCACCCTCACGACGGTCACTCTCACCTCTTCGAGCTTTTCCCTCACCACGGTGGAGCCGCCCCGGATCATCACCCTGCCCGGGGTCGGCAAGGTCGGGTACCTGCTGTTCAACGATCAACTCAAGACCAGTGAGAACCAATTGATCAGCGCCATGACCTATTTCCAGCAGCAGGGGGTGAACGAGCTGGTGCTTGATCTGCGGTACAACACCGGCGGATACCTGTTCATTGCCGAGGAGGTTGCCTCCATGATCGGCGGGGCGGCAGTGCAGGGAGCGGTGTTCGAGAAACTTATCTTCAATTCGAAACATCAGGACGATACCAACAACCCCGCCAACACCTTTCTCTTCAGCAACCTCGACCGGTCAGGCAACCTGATACCGGAACTGGGCTTTGCCAGACTGTTTGTCCTGACCGGGTCGACTACCTGTTCCGCCAGCGAGTCGATCATCAACGGCCTTCTCCCCCATATCGGCATTGTCCGGATCGGCGGGACAACCTGCGGCAAACCGTACGCATTCCATCAGGCAAATTTCGACCGGAACGCCTACTTCGCCATAGATTCAGAGGGGGTCAATTCCGCCGGCACCAGCAACTACGAGTCCGGTTTTGCGCCGACCTGTCAGGTGAACGACGATATCGGCAACACGCTGGGCAACGCAAGTGAAGCCCGGCTGAACGCTGCGCTCTACTACATTCAGAACGGCACCTGCCCCGCGGGCACGGCTTTTCCGCCTCAAAAACAGCCGGTCGGGAAGCAGCTGGCCGGAAGCTCCGACCAGCTGCTGCTGGGACAGCGGCCAGGGGTCAAGATAGTAGCAGAGTAGTGCAGGGCTTATTCGTAGCGTAATTCAGGGGGATCGGTTTCAACCGAGAAACGGCAGGGAAAACATCAGAGTAAAACCGTTTACCATGAGAACGGTCCCGCATGCCGCAGAGACTGCGGAGATGCAGAAGACCGCAAAGGAGCTCGACAGGATGGCTATGGAGGACAAAACGATGGCGATCTGCAGGAAGGCTTCGGCGAAATCGAAATACGGGTCCTTTTTCATGGAGACATCACGGGTCTCCTCCAGCTGTTTCGCCTTTGCCTCGATCTCCTTCTTCTCCACGGCGAATCGGGCAGACTCCTTTTCCGCCAGAGCCAGCAGCTCGGCATATTGACTTCGCGCTTGAGGCGCCATTGTCGCCCCACGTTCTGCAAGCAGCGCCTTTGTTTTCAGGGCCTCGATCCGGTAGGTATGCTCCCGCATTACTTTCGATTGATAAAAAGCCCAGTGGTTTGATGCCTGTTGTTGCGACAGCATCATATCCTTGCCCGCATTGTTGCCGCCCAGTGAGGTAATTGCCAGCAGCACGGCATAGAGTGCAGTTACCAGCGCCACCCGCCTGCCGAACCTGTTTTTTGCCTGCTCCGCCAGCTCCTCGTAATCAGGTACGTCGATGTCAGCCATCGGTCACTCCTTGAATGCTGCAGATATCAGGGCAACCCTCTCCGAGGCGCTATTTTCGCACAGGGACAGGTTCCGGAAATAACTTTACCATAATTGCCGACGATGGCCAAGCTGACTCCATTTCCGGGAACGCCAAAGGGGGCAGACTGCTTTAGCGTCAAGCAGCTGCCCCCCGTCTTTGGACCGCCAAACTGCAGGAATTATGACAGGACCGCTACGGATCGACCTTGTAGCGGGCGAGCATCCCGGCCTTGATGTGGTCGTTGACATGGCAGTGGAACAGCCAGGTGCCGATGTTGTCCGGCATCATGTCGGCCATTACCATCTGGGCCGGCAGAACGTCGACAACGTCGGTCCGCATCCCCCCCATGGTGAGCAGGGTGTTGCCGTGCCAGTGTGGGGTATGCAGGTCCACCTCGGTCCCCATGGACATCAGGTACCAGCGCACGTTCTCCCCCTTCTTCATGGTCATGGTGGAAAGAGGGAGGTTACCGTAGATGTAGCCGTTCATGGTATGCTTGAGGTTCGGTTCCGGGTTGAAGCCGCCTCCGAGGATGACCGCATCGATGTCGCTTTGGGCAAGTTTGGCAGTGAGCAGGTTGTCGTTGAAATGGAAGCTGTCGTTCTCGTCGTAGACCTTGAACAGCACCACGAACTCCCGGTCGATCCCCTTCGCCCCGACCGGTTTCATGGCTCCTTTCTGGTAGACGATCATCGGCCCGATCAGGCCGGTGTTCTCGTCCTGGGGCTCGTTCACATGGGAGTGGTACATCCACATGACAGATGTTCCATCCATGGGTCCCGGGCCGGCCCGCTCCGGAACTTCCCAGGTGTAGGTGAAGGTGGTGCCGGGAGCGACACTGTTGCCTGCGGCGAAATCGCTGGGAGCGCCGCTCACGTAGGTCGCTCCTTCGCTAGGCTTGTCGTAGAAGACGCCGTGGGGGTGCACGGTGTAGCTGCGCCCCGTGTTGGTCTTGTTCTTGAAAACTACCTTGATAGTGTCCCCCACCTCGGCCCGAATGATCGGCCCCAGGGAACCCAGGTGCTGCCACTCGGGCGCAGCCGGCTTTTTGGTGGTGAAGGTGGCGTCGGTGTATTCCACGTACAGGGTCTTCCTGTACTGGGTACCGATCTGGACCGCCGCCGGATCCGCGGTGAAGTTGAGCGGGTTGGTGGCCGACGAGGCATTGTCGAAGGCTATGCGCCGGGTCATGATCGGCACCTCCGGCTCCTCGGCGGCCAACGCTCCGGTGTAGTTGGCAAAGGGGGTGCCGCTGATCTGGTTCACTCCGCTCGGCGCGAAGTCCCAGGTCACGTCCTCCGCGGCGATGAAAACGGTGCGGGTAACGCCGGGAGCGGGTGTGCTGCTGTTGCTTTTGCCGCAGCCGGGCAGCAGGCCGGCCAGGACCATAGCTCCTAACGCCAGAAAACTCTTCAAGGTTCGTGTCATGCAGATGCTTCCTCCTGTATTCAATTTAATATCGGGATTTTCATTAGCACGGAATATGCCACATCGCTTATAGTGTATATCGTTTTTAATTTAAGCCAGTTAGCCATTATGACAACAGCAGGGACAGAGCAGATACCTGTCGCAAAAATAGAATATTGTCTTTATTTAATACATTTGTAGCAAAAGTTTTTACATCCGTTGATACTGTCAGGTATCCATCTACCGATGTCCCAAATAAGGCAAGCCATGCCCTAATTAAGATGATGCCGGCATTCCGGGAAGCGCAACCTGTTCAAATCATCTTTGATTCAAGCATGTTACACTATCCCGGCTCTTTGGCACATGAAATGTAACAGCCTCTATCATGTTGCATAACAAACGGAATTATCCAAAAAGGAGAATCGAGATGAAAAAAGTGATTATCGCCATGCTTGCCCTAGCCGCCTTCACCGGAAACGCATTCGCTGCCGACGTGATCGAGCTGAAGAAAGGTGTCAAGTTCAACCACAAGGCACATCAGGAGCTTCTGAAGGATTGTACCAAGTGCCATGCAACCGCAGCCGGCGGCAAGATAGAAGGATTCGGCAAGGATTTCGCCCACAAGACCTGCAAGGGCTGTCACGCCTCAGGCAAAGGGCCTACCGCCTGCAAAGAGTGCCACAAGTAGGAAGGAATCCAAAGATCGGACATTCGATATTTGGAGACAGACTGTTCAATTAAAAAGGCGGCCGATTGGCCGCCTTCGCTGTTTAAAAAGGACAATGGATAATCCGGGGGACGTAATGATTTGTAATCGGCAGCATGTCCCCCGGAATAGTCACCCTGGTTAATTATTGCGTTCCCGACCTCGTTCCTCCTCTCTCCTCTGCCCTTGCCCCTGGCCCCGGCCGGGCTCCTGCGACCTCTCCCTGTCCTGAAATCTTTGCTCCTGGCCTTGCGGCCCTGGCGCCTGCTGTTCACGCTGGACAGCACCCGGCTGCCGCCTCTGTTCCTGGAATGTCGGTCCTCGCTGTTCCCTCTGTTCCCTCTGTTCCCTCTGTTCCCTCTGTTCCCGGACTGCCGGCGGGGTAGCCGGAGCCGGACCGCCCTGCTGGAGCGGCGCCCGACGCTGGATATCCTGCTGCGCCGGAGCTCTCATCCGGGGCTCTTCCTGCCTTTCCCGCCGGGCAGGTGCGGGAGCTCTTTGTTCTCCCTGCTGCTGAAAGTGCTGGCGGACCGCCCTGTCGCGCGGCTGGTAACGATAATGCTGGCCGCGCAGCCTCTGCTGCTGCTCCACCTGACGGGGATACCTGTCTCCCGAATACTGCCGCTGGTAGACAGGGAGCGGGGCGCGTGCCGGCGCGGAGCCGCGATTCCACCTGTCCCACCCTCTCCGATGCTGCTCCCAGCCACGGCCCCAGTGCTCTCCCCAGCGGGGCGGCGCATCCGGCCGCCACCCGCGAAAGTACACGGGAGGACTCCGGTAGTAGCGCACGGGGATACGCAGGACGAACAGCGGCACAATCTCCGGCTCCACAAGCGACCAGGGGCCGTTGTACCAGTAACTCGCGTACCAGTAATCGTCCAGGTAAACCCAGTACATGCCGTCGTAAAAGAAATAGTTGGCAGCCACCCGCGGCGCATAGTAGACCGGGTAGCCCGGCACCGGTACGAGCTCCGGGAACAACGGCAGGTTGATCCCGATGCTCACGCTGGGCAACCCGATACCGATGCTGACCTGTGCTGAGACGGAAGTCACCGAGCAGCACAACAGCATCCACAACAGAACGGCTCCGAAGCGTATTTTCCGCATTTTGTCCTCCATTCGATAATCATGGCCGTGGGAGTCATAAAAGTTTATCCCACTCTGCCGCCCTGTCAATCCGCGCCACCAATGGAAAAACCCAAAGGGGCCGTGCCTGAAAGGTGACCAATCCATCGCCTTAATTGTTATTTTCTTGAGATTTTGTTATGAAATGGAAAATACTACCGCAACAGAGATGGAAGGTACTTATTACCCCGGAGGACTGGTACATGGCTGAAAAGCGCTTCAACGTCGTGTTCAGCGGGAAGCTGGTGGAAGGAAAGCCGCCTCAGGAAGTGCTGGCGAAACTCTGCCCCGTGCTGGGACTGGAGCAGCTGCAGGTGCGCGAGATCTTCAAGGGAGGATTCGGCGCTGTAATCCTCAAGGACGTGGACGGTTCCAAGGCATACGCCATGCGCGAGGATCTACGTAACGCCGGGGCGGTCTGCACCGTGCAGGAGATCATCCCCCCTCCGATGCCTGAACCGCTCCCCGGCGACATGCGGACCATGGAGGCGCCCCAACAGGCACGCGCCACCCAGAGGCCGCCCCAGGAAGCCAGGCCGCTCCGTCCGCCCCCGGCGGTTGTCGCGAAAAGCGGGCCGGGCATCGGTGCCCTCCTCTTCAAGCTCATCCTGGTCACCGCCCTTGCCGGCGGCGGCTGGTGGGGGTACCAGACGTATCTTGCACCGCCGTCACC
>Ga0134124_10000781_pt1 | contig 25562 bp, 15 predicted proteins | sample KB304_FD_96880 | JGI IMG/M metagenome (GOLD analysis project Ga0134124, IMG submission 96880) | Terrestrial soil microbial communities without Nitrogen fertilizer from Kellogg Biological Station, Michigan, USA - KB3-0-4 | ecosystem: Environmental > Terrestrial > Soil > Unclassified ... | reverse complement strand
TCTCACCCAACGCCTTTGAATTCTTTGGCGTCCCACCTCTTTTCGGCCGCACCTTCACTCCGAAAGATGCCGGTGACGAATCCAAGGTCGAGCCCGTCGCGGTCCTCAGCTACCTCTTCTGGCAGCGCCATTTCCTGGGACGCCGCGACATTCTCGGCCAGCAAGTCCGCTTGAACGACAAGTTCTACACAATCATCGGTGTCCTTCCCGTCCGCTTCACCTGGAACGACGCCGACATTTACACGCCGCTCGCGGTCCAGCCCGGCGGCGACGAGCGCTACGGCATGATTCTCAAAATCAAGGAAGGCATGCCGCGCGAACGGCTCAACGCCGAGTTTCAGGCCTTCCACGAAAAATTCGTCAAGACGGCTCCGGCCTACCTCTTTCCCGAAGCTCCATTCCGCACCGAATTCCGCTCCGTCAACGAAGGCATCCTCGGCAAATTCGCAAATACACTCGTGGCGTTGCTCGCGGCGGTCGGGTTTCTCCTGCTGATCGCGTGTGCCAACGTTGCCAACCTTTTGCTAGCCCGCGCCAGCGCTCGGCAAGGGGAGATGGCCGTGCGCATCACTATGGGCGCCGGCAGAAAACGCATCTTTCAGCAATTGCTGACCGAAAGTGTGCTCCTCTCCCTCAGTGGTGGTTTGTTGGGCATCGGGTTGGCGTACGGTGGCGTGAAGGCGGTCGTCGCACTAATGCCAGAGTTCTCCGTGCCTCACGAGGCTGTCATCGCCATCAACGTCCCGGTGCTGGCTTTCGCCGTGGTGGTTTCTGTTCTCACGGGTATCCTTTTCGGACTCGCGCCCGCGCTCCAGCTCTCCCGCCAGAATCAGAACGCATTCCTCAAATCCGCTGGACGCGACTCGGCCGCCGGCTCGGCGAGCCTTCGGTTGCGTAATGCCTTGATCGTTGCTGAAATCACCCTGTCGCTCCTGCTCCTGACTGGCGCCACCCTCGCTGCGTCAGGCATGCTCGAACTCACGGGACAAAAACTCGGCTACCAACCCCAAGGCGTCCTCACTGTCTTCGCTCCCGTGCCCGCCAATCGTTACCCGCAATGGAGTCAACGTCGCGCCCTATTCAACGACATCGTCGAGCAATTCCGCAAAATCCCTGGCGTGCAATCCGTTACTGCAGCCGCTACCGGCGTTCCTCCCTATTCTGGCGCTGGACTCAAGTTCGACATGGATGGCCTCGCCAAGACCGGCAATCCTCTCCGCGTCAATCTGGTCAGCGAAGGCTACTTCTCCACCATCGGCATTTCTCTTCGTAAGGGACGCTTTTTCGACGCCGCCGACGTCACCCGAGCCGCAGCCGTCGCGGTTGTCACCGAAGACCTGGTGAAAAAATACTTTCCGCCGGGGCAAGACCCGATCGGCCACCAGCTTCGCATCGCTCTGCCTTTAAACGGCCTGCCCCCTGGTTTCGTAAAACCCGAGCACTCTTCGGACGCCTACGAAATCGTCGGAATCTGCAGTACGGTACGCAATTCCGGCTTGCGCGACGCGCCCGAACCCGCGGTCTATATTCCGGTCTCGCACTTATACCCGCCGGGCATGATGTTCGCGATTCGCACCGACAAATCAGACCCCTTGACCATTTCCAATGCGGCGCGCCGGGCGGTCATGGCCGTCGACACCACGCAACCCATCGCGTTTGTCAGGACTCTGGAAGAAATGCTCAACAGCGCCGTTGCTTATCCGCGCTTCGCCACTTTTCTGTTTGGCCTCTTCGGTATGATTGGCCTTACGTTGGCCTATACAGGGATCTTCAGCGTCGTTTCCTACGCCGTTTCCCGACGCACGCGGGAATTCGGAATTCGTATGGCGCTTGGCGCCACCCCTGGCAACGTTCTCAAGCTCGTCTTTCGCTCGACCGGTACAGTACTCGTCGCAGGTTTCATCCTGGGAGCGATCCTGAGCGCCGTAGCAAGCCGCACGCTCGCAGGAAAACTCGAAGGCATCGGGGCCGCCAGCCCCCTCCTGCTTGCTGCCGTAGTCGGCACCCTCGCGCTCGCCGCGCTGGTCGCGTGCGCCGTTCCGGCTCGCTCCGCCACCAAGGTCCAGCCCGTAGAAGCGCTACGCCACGAGTAATGGGGCGAGAATAACAACACGAAACGTCGTCTCTTTCTGTCGCAAATGCCGTCTCCTGTCCGCACGTACAGTTGCCCGTTCGTCGCTGGCGACTGCGCCACACTAGTACGGTAGTCACGTTGACCCTCGGATTCTTCAATCGCTACCGTGAATATGGGAGTACGGGTGTCAGCGGCGCGCTTTTCGGCGCACTGCTTGGAAAACCACGCAGGCGCAAACCCGGATCTTGCGGGCGCGACTACCTTTGCCTTGCAACGATGACGACTACGACGAAGGCCGGACGTTACGAAATCGTCGGCGAACTTGGCCGCGGCGCTATGGGTGTGGTCTACAAGGCCACCGACCCGGTCATCGGTCGTCCCGTCGCCGTCAAGACTATTAAGCTGAGCGAAGAAGGTACCGGCCTGACTCGCCCCGAACTCCTGCAGCGCTTCCAGACCGAAGCACGTGCGGCCGGCTTGCTCACGCATCCCAACATTGTTGTCGTCTACGACGCCGGGGAGGAAGACGGCCAGTACTACATCACCATGGAATTGGTGGAAGGCAAGAGCGTCCAGGCGCTGATCGACGCCGGCCACGCCTTCCCGCTGCCACGCGTTCTGCGCATCATGGAGCAGGCCTGCAGCGCCCTGCAGTACGCGCACGAACGCAACGTGGTCCATCGCGACATCAAGCCCGCGAACATCATGCTCACCGGTGACGATACGGTGAAAATCACCGACTTCGGCACCGCGAAAATCCTGCAATTCGGCACCGTGCAGCAGACCGCCCACGTGATGGGCACGCCGAGCTACATGTCGCCGGAACAGGTGAAGGGCCGCGCGGTCGACGGCCGCAGCGACATTTTCTCTTTGGGCGTGATGCTTTACGAAATGATCACCAGCGAAAAGCCGTTCCCCGGTCAGAGTATCACCACGGTGATCTACAAAATCGTCAACGAAGAACCGGTTCCTCCGCGTCAGCTCAATCCGACGATTCATCCGGGAATCAGCGCAACAGTGATGCGCGCGCTGGCGAAAGATCCGCAGGAACGCTATCACAGCTGCCGCGAACTGCTCGAAGATTTGCGCAACTACCGCAACGTTGCGGCCAATAATGCGAGCCCGCAATCCACGATGGTGATGGGCGGCCCGCAACTCTCGCCGTCCGCCACGCTGGCGATGAACGGCCTTCCGGTTCATGGCAGATCAGGCGGCAGCGGCTTGCGCGGATTGCACAACCCCGATCCCACAACGTTTGCGCCCGGCAGGTCGCTCGCGGCCAGCGGCGGCAATCCATTGCAGACGCCTGGCGTGCGGCGCACCGGATCGATGGCGCCTTACGAAGCACCGAAAAAGAAGAGCTTGCTTGGAACGATTGTGGGCGCGCTGGTGCTGCTTGCCGTGATCGGCTACGGCGGATACAAACTGCGCCCCGTCTATGACGACATGCAGAAGCTGCGCAAGCAGCCCACAGTTGCGCCGAACGCGCCCAGCGTCGGAAATTCCCCGGCGCCCGCAGCCGATGCCAATTCCACAAGCTCCGCGCCGCCCTCCGAAACTGGCGTCAGCGGCAGCGCTGCAGACTCGACGGCCGCGACTCCGCCGGTAAATTCAGCTCCGCCTGTGGCCGCATCTGAAACCAGGGCCGAAGAAACGCCAATCGAGCGGGCCGCCCCGAAAAAGGTCGAGCCGGCGCTGACTCCGAAAGCTGCGCAATTCAAATTGCACATCGAACAAGCGATTGCCGAGCGCGGCCTGGCTGGCAAGGCCAAAGTCACAGGCGCCAACAGCACCTTGATCCTCGCCGGCAAACTACATCCTGTTCAGCACGCCGCGCTTCTCAAACTCCTGCGCGATGCTCCGCCAGAAGTTCGCATCGTGGACCACATTGAATACGACGACGCACCGCTGACCGCGGACGCCGGAAGAGGAGACGACAGCCATCCGGTGCCGGCCTCTGGACGCGGCGCGATTCACGTGGTCACCGACGTGATCGGCGCATCCGCGATTCTGCACGGACCTGCGGGCCGCGTGATCAACCAATGCCAGACGCCGTGCAGCTTCAATAATCTCTGGCCGGTGCAGTACAGCCTGGAAGTAAAGAAGGAAGGCTACCAACCAGTGCAGACCGCGCTGCAGGTGAAAGCCAACACGGTTTCCGACCAGAAGCTTTCGCTGCAGTCGCTGGCCAACGGACTCTTTGTCAGCTCCGAGCCAAACGGCGCCGAGGTGTTCATCAACGGCGCGAAGCAGTCCGGGCAGACGCCGGTTACGCTGCCGCTGGCTCCCGGACAGTACAATCTGGTGCTGCGACATCAGGGATACGACGCATACTCTGGATCCGTGCAAGTCAAAGACAACGCGCAGACACAGGTGGTCACCAAGCTCACGGAAAAAGTGAACAATCGCGTGGCGTGGACGCAAGTGAATAGCGATCCGAAGGGCGCGGAGATTTTTGTGGATGGCACGCCGACCGGAAAGGCGACGCCGGCGCGAGTGGAGCTGCCGATCGGAATCCATTCGGTGACGTTGAAGCTGGATGGCTTCAGGCCGGTCAAGAGGACCGTGCAAGTGAGCGACGGCGGAACTACCGGTTTGAGCGAGGCGCTCAAGCCCAATTGATTGCCGGCGCACAATTCCCTCGTACGTTCCGACATTGGGGAATAGCGCATCGCGGAGCCACGATCCGGAACTGCGCTTACTGGAACGACTTGATGGCGGCTTCCTGGTCCTGCAGCACCTCAAACAAATTCAAAACGCGAACGAGCTTTAGAGTTTGCAGCGCGAACGTCGTGGGGTTCAACAACTTCAGCGAGCCACCGCGCTGCTTGGCGGCGGTCAGATGGCGGACCAATATGCCGATGCCGCTGGAATCGATCATAGGAACCTCGGCGAGGTCGAGCAAGAAACGGGATTCGCCGGCGTTTAAAAGATCCTTGATGGTTTCGTTGGTGCGGTCCAGCGATGGTCCGATACTGAGCTTTCCGCGAAGCTTGATGATCTTCACGCCATCCTGTGTGCGAACATCGATGTCCACTCGCATCTCCCGCGGCAGAGCGCCCGCCAATGACTGTGGTGCTACTTGCGTGACCCTTTTGGGTTTGTTACAGTTCGCGCACAAATTAGAGGAATGGTGGCAATTTTGCAAGCCAAGGAGTGTCCGCCACCGCGTCCCAGTTGTAGCAGTACGGCTTGGCGAGTGGCCGCACATTAATTTCGATTGAATATTGACCTCACAGCATTCTCCGCCGAATTGCTTTCGGCGCAAGAAGTCATTCCGCGAGCACGGATCATCGCGCAGGCATTAACGCAAGTATTGCCGGGCGCGGCGGTGAACGTGTATGCGCCGGGCTTGCATAACGGCGAGGAAGTGTGGATGCCACGGGCGTGGTCCGGCGACCAATCGGTGCGCGCGGCGCGCCTGGCGATCAACGAAGGCACGCTCGGGCAGGCTGCGGAGACCCGGGAACCGGTGGTCTTCGACGCCAGCAGGATTGCCCGAGAACAGTACGCGCATCTGGATGTGCGACGAACGCTGCGCTCGCTGGCATATGTTCCGCTGGAGAGCAAAGGCACGCTGGCCGGCCTGGTAGAAATTCTGAGCTTCGATAGCGCACTGACCATCGCAAAGATTGAGTTACTAGGGCCTTTCGCGGCAATCTCCGCAGCCGCGTTGGCCACAGCACGGAATTACGAAAACGAGCGAAACGAGTCGCTGTCTTCCATCACCAGACTGACACAGCTGTACGATCTGGAAAAAACCTTCTCCTCCACGCTGGAGATGGACGAACTGCTGCCGATCATTGGGGACAAATTCCGAGAAGTGATGGAATGCCGGGCGATCAACGTGTGGTTACTGCGTGGCGACGAAAGCCTGGAGATGATGTATCAGTCGGGCAGCGATCCGACAACACCGGGCGTGGGAAGCGTGCAGCAAATTGAGGGAGGCATTCCGGGCCAAGTTTCCGACAGCGGCGAAGCGGTGCTAATTACCGACGCGGATGACGAGCGGCTTGCAGCGCGCAGCGCCTCGGTAACGGAAGGCGGTGTTCATACGCTGCTGGTGGCGCCGATCATCGACAAGGGCGCGCTAGTGGGCGTGGTGGAGGCGGTGAACAGACTGGACGGCAAAGCCTTCGACGACGACGATCTGTTCGCCCTGACGAGCGTGACGGAAACGGCTTCGACGGCACTGCACAACGCCAGCATGCTGCTGGCGGAACGCAAAGTGGAGATTCTGGAGACGCTGGTCACCGTCAGCCACGAAATCACCTCGACGCTGAATCTGGAGCGCATGCTGCAAACGATTGTGACCGCGCCGCACGCGGTGATCCCTTACGACCGGGCGGCCATCGCGCTGGAGCAGCGCGGGCGCTTCAAGTTGAGCGCGGTGACGGGCGTGAGCCAGGTGAATGCCGATGCGCCGGATATCGCACCGCTCAATGGAATCCTGCAATGGGCGGCGTTGGCCGAAGAAGTGGTCAACGTGCGGCAACACGGCGACGAAGTGGAATCCGATCGCGAGGAAACGCGTGCCAAGTTTCAGAAATATTTTGCCGACAGCGGGATGCGGGGCTTCTACGCTGTGCCATTGAACGACGACACCGGACGAGTGGGGATTCTCAGCCTAGAAAGCAGCGATCCCGATTTCCTAACCCAGGTGCATATCGAGCTTCTGGACGTGTTGGCAAGCCAGGCCACGGTGGCGCTGCGGAACGCGCAGATGTACAAGGAGGTTCCGTTCATTTCCGTGCTGGAGCCGGTGCTGGAACGCAAACGGAAGTTCATGGCGCTGGAGAAAACGCGGCGCACGATGATCAGCGTCGCGGCGATCGCGGCGGTGATCTTTCTGGTGCTGTTGCCGCTGCCGATGCGGCTGGACGGCGATGCAGTGGTGGCGCCGGGACACCGGGCACAAGTGCAGCCAGAATTCGAGGGCGTGGTCGAGAAGGTTTTTGTCCATGAAGGGGAGGCAGTAAAACAAGGCCAAGTTCTGGCGCAGATGGATGCCTGGGATCGCCGCACCACGGTGGCCGCCACACAGGCCAAGTATCAGGCGGCGCTGTTGCAGATGGACCATTCGCTGGCCTCGAACGACGGGGCGGAAGCCGGGATTCAACGGGTGCAGGCGGATTACTGGAAAGCGGAAGTGTCGCACGCGCAGGAAATGCTGGACCGCGCGCAACTGCGCTCTCCGATCGATGGCGTGGTGGCCACACCCCACGTGGACACGTTTGCGGGCCGCCGGATGCAGTTCGGCGACACGTTCGCCGAAGTGGTAGACGCCTCCAGCGCCGTCGTGGATGTGGCAATCGACGCTGCGGACGTTGGCCTGCTGCGTGTGGGGCAAAATGCGGCGGTCAAACTGAACAGCTATCCGACGCGGACGTTCCACGGCACGGTGAAGGTGGTAAGCCCGAAAGGCGAGGTTCAGAACGGCGATCGCTACTTCTTCGCACGCGTGGCGGTGGACAATCCCGACGCGGCGATTCGCGCGGGGATGGAAGGCCGGGCAAAAGTCTCCGCAGGATGGCGCACGTCGGGCTATGTGCTTTTTCGGCGGCCGGCGCTGTGGATATACGCGAAGATCTGGAATTGGTTCGGCTGGTAAGGATGGAATCGATGAAGCGCTGTTGGCCATGTTTGTTTATGGGAGTTGCGGCAACGGCGTTGATGTGCGGCTGCGGAGACCAGCGGTCCGAAGTCTCGGCGGCGGCACCAAAACCCGCGGCAGTGAACAGCCCGGTGCAACCAGTCGCAGCCGCTCCGGCTGCGATGGATGAAGGCCTGACGGTGACCGGCCCGCTAATCGTAGAACATCAAGTGGATGTCACGGCGCAGCGCGACGGAATCGTGTCGCGCATTTCCGCGGAGGCCGGGACTCATGTGGCTTCCGGAACAGTCCTGGCGCAGCTGGACGATCGCCAGCTGACCTCCAATCTGGAGGCTGCGCGCGCGAAAACCCGGGGCATTGAAGCGGACTTGAAGAACTGGGAATCGGAAATGGAAGTGCTTAAGGCCGATTACGTGCGCGCGCAGCGGTTGTGGAACGAGAAACTCATCGCCGAAGAACAACTGCAGCACGCGCAGTACAAGGTGGAGTCCGACAAATGGGACATCCTGCGCGTGAAGGAGCAACTCAACACCGCGAAGCAGGAAGAGCGTTCGCTGGAGCTGGAACTGGAAAAAACGCGGATCATGGCGCCTTTCAGCGGCGTCGTGGCGCGCCGCTACACGCGCGAGGGCCAATCCGTGGCGAAAGGCGATCGCCTGTTCTGGGTCACTGCCGAAGGGCCGCTGCGGATCCGGTTCACGTTGCCGGAAAAATATGTCGGGCACCTGAAGAAAGGCCAGGAGCTACCGCTTTTTTCGCCGGACCTGCCCGCCGAGAAGCATGTGGTAAAGGTTATCGCGATCAGCCCGGTAGTGGATCCGTCCAGCGCGACCATTGAAGCGCTCGCTGAACTGGTTGGCGGGCATGGCGAGTTGCGACCCGGCATGAGCGTCGCCGTGCGAATTGCCAGCCTGCCATGAACCTCACGCGCGCGCTGGATGTCGCGCTTCCGGACATTCCCGCTCGCGCCATCTCACAACGTCAGCCGCGCATCGACCCCGGCGCTACTTCCCGAGAACACATCGAAGACGGCCAACGCATGGTTCGCGTGTATGTCCCCAGCTCGGGATTCATGTACACGATGTCGCCGGGCCAGTGGGCGCTGGCGCAGTTGTTTGACGGCAATCGGTCCGCGGCACAAATCGCGGAGATGTACTCGGAAAAAATCGGCCAGTTGTACGACGAGCAGTCCGTCACGGAGTTCGTGGCGGCCATGGAATCCACAAAATTCTGGTACCAGACGGCACAAGAAAAGAATGTCCTGTACCTGCTGCAAAGCAAGGAAGAGCGCCGCAAGAACCTGAAGGCGAAGAACCGCTTCGCCGATCTTTCGGTCATTATTTTCCCGGCATTCAATCCCGACCGTGGTCTGACCTGGCTGTACAACAAGACGCGATTTGTTTACACGCGGTGGTTCACGATCCTGACGGTATGGGCTTTTGCGTTCACGTTCGGCATCACCGTCAGCCACTGGTCGGAAATCGGACGCGACACACTGGCGTTCTATAACTTTTCGGAGAAAACATTCACGGACATCCTGGTGCTGTACGGGCTCTCCATGTTCGTGGTGGCAGCGCACGAGTACGCGCACGCGCATGCCTGCAAGCGGGTGGGCGCGCGAGTCCCTGCGATGGGATTTGCGCTGATTTTTCTGATGCCGGCGTTCTACACGGACACCACCGAGGGCGCAGTGATGGGCAATCGAATGGAGCGCCTGGTGATTTCGCTGGCGGGCATCTGGGTCGAACTGATGATCTGCTCCATCGTCACGCCGATCTGGTGGCTCACTTCTCCAGAGACGTTGATCCACGAAGGCGCGTACTTTCTGATGATGCTTACCGGGATTGTGTCTCTAGTGGTGAACTGGAATCCGCTGATCAAGCTCGACGGCTACTACATGCTGTGCGAAATCATCGATATCGCCGATCTCAAGGAAGATTCGACCGCGTACTTGTCGGCGTGGGTAAAACGCCACATCTGGCGGTTGCCCGTGGAGGTGCCGTTCGTTCCCAAACAGCGGCGCGCATGGTTCGCGCTGTACGCCCTGCTGTCAGGAGCCTACAGCTACCTGGTGCTCACCGTGGTGGCGCGGTTTGCGGGCAACGTGTCACGGCACTTCAATCCCGATTGGGCGTTTATTCCCGAGTATGGTGTCGCGCTTCTGGTGTTCAAGTCTCGCATTCGGCTATTGGTGAACTTTATGAAGCTGGTCTATCTGGATAAGAAGGATCGGGTCCGCGCGTGGCTGCGCTCGCGTCGTGCCTACATGGCGCTGGCGACGGCGGCGGTGCTGCTTCTGCTGCCGGTGTTCCACCAATCTGCTTCCGGACCATTTCAATTGGAGCCGGTGCGGCGCGCGGTAATCCGCACCGCCGTCCCCGGCGTGTTGGAGCAGATTGCGGTTGGCGAAGGCACGGCAGTTTCAGCCGGACAGACGCTGGCAACGCTGCGCAACGTTCCGCTGCAGTCGGATCTGGCCGCGGCCCGGGCGCAATATGTGGTGGCCGCCGGGCGTGCGAGGACCGCGAGTCTCCGGTATCAGAATTATGGAGCCGCGCTGAAAGAGCGCGACCGCTTGGCGACGCAGTCGGAGCAACTCCGCCAGAAAGCCGCTGAATTGCAAGTGGTGAGTCCCATTTCCGGCGTGATTCTCACGCCCAAGTTGCAAGACCGCATTGGCTCTTATTTGACCGAAGGCACTGAGTTGCTGGAAGTGGCAGATCTGGAGGAATTGCGCGCGCGCATCTTTGTTTCCGAGTACGACATGTACAAGGTCCAGGAGGGCGCGCGCGGAAAACTGCAAGTCGAAGGTGTGGGGCGGCTTTGGAATTCGGAAGCGGTGTGGGTCGCTCCGAATTCGGCGGAGGCCGATCCTGCCCTGACGGACCAATCGCGGTTCAAAGGGCTGCATCCGCCACGGTTCTACCTGGTGGAATTGCGTGTAGCCAACGCGGAGGGACACTTGAAGCCAGGAATGACGGGAGTGGCTCGAATCTACGGCAAGCGAGAGAGCCTGGGCGGAATGATGTGGGAGAACCTGTGGGTGATGCTGGGGCGAAAGATCTGGTGAAAAAAAAGAGGCGGGCTGTTCGCCCGCCTCGTTTGGCATTTCTAAACTTAACTGCCTTCCGCACAGCTAGGCGATGTTTTTCGGAGCCGCCTTTAACGTTTGGCGAGGGGCGGCCTTCAGAGTCTGCCGGGGGGCTGCTTTCAGGGTTTGCCGAGGGGCAGCTTTCAAGCTTTGACGAGGAGCGGCCTTCAAGCTCTGCCGTGGAGCCGCCTTCAGGCTATGTTTCATCGAAGCAACGGTGGTGCCCTTCACGTCGGTATCGGTGGTGCTGGCCACGTTGGCCTTCTTGGCGGTCTTGAGCGTGCTGATCAAGGACTTCTTCTGAATGGACATTATCGTTTTACCCCTCGCGTCTGAAATTTTATGTTTCTGACAGACGCGATACTGTATGCAATGTTGGTGCCAATGAGTTCGGTGCGCGGTAAGAGCGGGGCGGCAACGAAGAATCAACAGGTTACGAGGGCGGCATCTCCAGATTCCGGGCGCGGAAGGTTAAATTTAAACCTGACGGTTAATAATTAACCTATGTGAGGTTAAATTTTAACCCTCTCACAACTGGAATTTCCGGCACAGGTACTTCATCCGCTGGGTATCCACACGCAAGAGCATAGCTGCGGCGCTCTTCTTACCGCCCGTGCGGCGGAGGGCGGCCGACAGGTAAGCCACCTCGATACGGCCCATTTCCGCGTCAAAATCGACGCCCTCTTCGGGGATCAGCATGGCTTCCTGACCCGACGCGCTGTGCTGCAACAGATGCTGGGGAAGGTGTTCCACGGTGATATTCGGGCCGGTGACCATGACCACCAGCCGCTGGATCAGGTTTTCCAACTCGCGGACGTTTCCTGGCCAGGGATAGTCTTCCAAAGTCTCGAGGACGTCGGGCTGCATGCTCTTCAGGGGCTTCTTGGAGGCGGCGCAATAGATTCGGAGAAAATGATCGGCGAGGAGTGGTACGTCGCCATCGCGGTCGCGGAGCGGCGGGACGGTGACGGGCACGACGTTAATGCGGTAGTAGAGGTCTTCGCGAAACCTGCCTTTCTTCACCAGATCCTCAAGATCCTCGTTGGTGGCGCAGATCAGGCGAAAGTCGATCTTGCGCGAGGAGCGGCCTCCGACGCGCTGCACGGTGCGCTCCTGGAGGACCCGGAGGAGCTTGCTTTGCAGGCTGGGGTTCAGCGTGGTGATCTCGTCGAGGAAGAGCGTGCCGCCGTGCGCGGATTCGATGTGGCCGGCGCGCGCCGTATCTGCTCCGGTGAATGCGCCCTTTTCGTAGCCGAAGAGCTCGGATTCGATCAATGATTCGGGTAAAGCGGCGCAGTTGAGGCAGACGTAGGGGTGCTCGGCACGGTCGCTGGACTGCACGATGGCTTTGGCGATGAGCTCTTTGCCGGTGCCGCTCTCTCCGCGCAGGACCACCGTCGTGTTGCTGTCGGCTACTGCCTGGATGGTCTGGTATAGCCTTTGCATTGCCGCGCTGGCGCCGATCAGCGAGCGGAACGCGGAGCGGCTCTCCGCTTGCTGCACGACGCGGCGGCCCTCGAGTTCGAGGGCGCGCTTTTCGACCGCGCGAGACAACACGGCCTGGAGTTCCTCGTAGTTCACCGGCGAAAGGACGAATTCGTCGGCTCCGGCCTGGCTGGCGTGCAGCGGCAGGTTGCGCTCGCGCGATTGGGTGAGCGCGACGATTACGATGTCATCGCGGATGGCGCGAATTTCCTGCAGGACTTCGATGCCGTCAGCGGCCGCGTCGCCGATGCTGTCCAGGTCGAGCAGCATGGCGCGAAGTCCGGGATCCTCGACGGCATCTTTGATGCTGGAGTCGGTATCCGCCAGGGTCACGCGAAATTCGGGCAGCAGCCCGCGGCGCATCTCGGCAAATTCCGTGGCGTCCACGGTGACTACGGCGACGGAGTAAGCGTCTCCTGGCGTCGGGCTCATTTAGGTAGGCAGTGGCCCGGGATTATAAAGGAATGAACGTGGGGCCGAAAGAGCTTTCGCCGTGTGTGCCGTTGGTGAAGACGCGTGAAATTATATCGTTCCGCCTTCGAACGACCCAGCGTTTGTATCCGCGGAGTCAACGCTGTGCTTAAACATCATCGTCCGGCTGTACGATCGTCACCAGTGCTCCGTCTCTTACAGAGAAGCGTGTAGGAACGCGCCTCGGCGGTACTGCGCTTTTCATCAAACCACGGTCCTGTGCGGAACATCAAACGTTTGTTGCAACGGGAGCTACCGTCATGGCTCTTTTGTCGTTTCTTGATCGCGAAAAATCCGTCGCACATCCCGGGTACAGCCGCTGGCTGGTTCCTCCAGCGGCGCTGGCCATCCATCTGTGCATCGGCCAGGTTTACGCCTTCAGCGTGTTCAAAATTCCACTCACGCAGCTGCTGGGCGTGACCAAATCCACCCCAGAGGACTGGAAGCAGACACAAATCGCGTGGGTCTTCTCTCTGGCGATCGTCATGCTAGGTCTTTCCGCTGCCGCATTCGGTAAATGGCTCGAAGGTGCGGGCCCCCGAAGAGCAATGTTGGCATCGGCCGTTTGTTTCGCGCTGGGCTTCTACATCGCTTACTTGGGCGTAGTCACGCACCATCTCTGGCTGATCTATTTCGGATACGGCTTTATTGGCGGCATTGGATTGGGACTCGGTTACATCTCTCCGGTTTCGACGCTGATCAAATGGTTTCCTGACCGACCGGGACTGGCCACCGGGATGGCGATCATGGGTTTCGGCGGCGGCGCGATGATCGGATCCCCGTTAGCCATCAAGCTGATGTCCTTCTTTCACAGCTCATCCGACGTCGGAGTCGGCAAAACCTTCCTGGTGATGGGCACGCTCTACTTTCTTTTCATGATGTTTGGGGTCTTCGCCGTGCGGGTTGCGCCCAAGGACTGGAAGCCGGAAGGCTGGACTCCTCCCGCCAAGCCTCAGGCGATGATCACTTCGCATAATGTGGAAGTGAATACAGCGTTCGGCACTATGCAGTTCTGGCTGCTGTGGGTGGTGCTCTGTGCCAACGTCACTGCGGGCATCGGCATCCTCGAACAAGCTTCTCCCATGATTCAGGAATTGTTCAAGGGCACCATCGGCCCGGTGGCCGCAGGCGGCTTCGTCGGGCTCCTGAGCTTATTCAACATGGGCGGTCGTTTCTTCTGGTCTTCGGTGTCCGATTTCATCGGCCGCAAGACAACCTACTTCATCTTCTTTGCGCTGGGAGCGGCGCTCTATTTCTTGCTCCCACAGACCGGCGCCCATCATCTGAATAGCGTGACGTTTTTCGTGACAACATCTGCCGTGCTGCTGTCGATGTATGGCGGGGGATTCGCCACCATTCCAGCCTACTTGCGGGACATGTTTGGCGCCTATCACGTCAGTGCCATTCATGGACGGCTTCTGACTGCCTGGTCGGTGGCCGGCGTGATGGGGCCGGTGCTGGTGAACTACATGCGGGAGTACCAACTCGCGCATGGATCCGATAAGGCCGGCGCGTATCAGACCGTCTTGCACGTAATGGCCGGATTGCTGCTGGTCGGATTCGCCGCCAACATGATGGTTCGGCCGGTTGCGGAAAAGTATTGGCTGCCGGAAGGAGATCGTAACCTCCAGGCGCGCGATAACCAGAAGGTGGAAGCAGGCCGTGCAGTCCAGTGGCAAGGGAGCAGATGATATGGCTAAAAGCATCAAAAAATCCTCAGCAGGCGCGATTCTCTTCGCGTGGCTGCTCGTGGGTGTGCCGTTGAGCTGGGGTGTGTACAACACACTGCTGAACTCGATGAAATTGTTCCAACGACCTACCGCACCTGCCACGGCTGCTTCTCCGATGAAATAATGAGCGGACATCACCCTGACTGTGTCAGGGACGCGCAAAGAATATCGGACTGCGACTTTTTGGAACCTGCTATTGTCAGGCGGCATCCAAGCTGTGACACGGGGAAATCCCTAACGATTCAGTTGGAGTCCTAAATGATCAAGGATTTCGCCCTTCGCTGGCCGGTCATTCGTCAAATTCTGCATGGTGGTAACGGCACCGGTCCGGAAGGTTTTAGCGAGCGGACGCGAACCCTGCGTCCGAAAAATGAAGGCGCTCAAGTTGCTCGCTCGGTTTGCCCCTATTGCGCCGTCGGGTGCGGACAACAGGTTTTCCATAAAGACGGCAAGTTGATTTCCATCGAAGGCGATCCGGAATCGCCCGTCTCCCGCGGACGGCTGTGCCCCAAGGGATCCGCGAGCTTCGAACTTCTCACCCACTCCAAGCGCCTCACCAAAGTGAAGTACCGCCGGCCGTTCTCAACCAAATGGGAGGACCTCGACCTCGCCAAAGCAATGGAAATGATTGCGGATCGCGTGTGGGCAAGCCGTGAGCGCACGTTTGTAGAAACCAAAGATGGCCAAAGCTTGATGCAAACCACCGCCATCGCCCACTTGGGCGGCGCGACGCTCGACAACGAAGAAAATTACCTGATTAAGAAGCTGTTTTCCGCTGGCCTGGGCATGGTGTGCATCAGCAATCAGGCCAGAATATGACATAGCTCGACTGTGCCCGGTCTGGGCACAACTTATGGACGAGGCGGGGCGACGACAGCGCCAAAGGATTTGCTGAACTCCGACGCCATCCTGATCATGGGCTCGAACATGGCAGAAAATCACCCCGTGGGCTTTCAGTGGGTGATGGATGCGAAGGAGCGCGGAACGCAAGTGATCCACGTGGATCCGCGCTTCAGCCGCACATCTGCCGTATCCAATATTTGGCTTCCGCTTCGCGTAGGCTCAGACATCCTCTTTCTCGGTGGATTGATTCGCTACGCTCTCGAGAACGAATTGTATTTCCGCGAATACCTGCTGCACTACACCAACGCCTCGGTGCTCATCCCCGAAGAATTCCAGGACACCGAAGATCTGGAAGGCTTATTTTCGGGCTGGAAAGAAGACCAGAAAAGTTACGATCCGAAAACGTGGATCTACGAAGGCGCCGAAGCACAGGACACCCACCAGGCTCGCGCGACGGCTCATGGGGATACGCACGGCGGTCACGCCCAGCAAGGCTCAAACGTTACGCCCGATCTTAGCCGCTACCAAAAGGACGAAACGCTGAAACATCCCCGATGCGTCTTCCAGCTCCTGAAAAAACATTTCGCGCGGTATACCCCGGAAATGGTGGAGCGGTACTGCGGCGTGTCCAAGCACGCTTTTCTGAACGCCGCAAAAACGTATTGCACCGCCTCTGGGCCCGAGAAAACCGGAGCGATTTGCTATGCACTGGGCTGGACGCAACACTCGTCCGGCGTGCAGATGATTCGCTGTGCGGCGATCCTGCAATTGGTGCTGGGAAACATGGGACGGCCCGGCGGCGGGATTATGGCCTTGCGCGGACATGCTTCGATTCAAGGCTCAACGGACATACCGACGCTATACGACATCCTTCCTGGTTACCTGAGCATGCCAAAATTCGGCGAAGAGTCGAAAAATCTGGCGAGCTACATTGCGAAATATCGGCCCCGAACGGGCTGGTGGAACAATTTTGACAAATACATCATCAGCCTGCTGAAAGCCTATTACGGCGACGCCGCCCAGCCGCAGAACGATTTTGGTTTCGCTTGGCTGCCGCGCGTCACCGGCGATCATTCGCATCAGGGGTATTGGCTCGAAATGCTTGACGGAAAGATGGAGGGCTTGTTCGTGATGGGGCAGAATCCCGCCGTGGCCGGGCCCAATTCCGGCATGGAGCGCCGCGCGCTCGGTAAACTGAAATGGCTCGTGGTCCGCGAGATGGTGGAAACCGAGACCGCCTCTTTCTGGTATGAATCTCCGGAAGTCCAACGCGGCGAGCTGCGCCCCGAGGAAATTCCCACTGAAGTTTTTCTGATGCCTGCTGCCGGGCACGCGGAAAAAGACGGCACCTTCACGAACACACAAAGACTCCTTCAGTGGCGCGAGAAGGCCGTCGATCCCCCCGGAGATAGTCGCAGTGAGAACTGGTTCATTTATCATTTGGGTCTGACGCTGAAAGAAAGAGCTAAAAAAGATCCACGCCCTCGCAACACAGGTCTACTCGCTCTCACCCTGGACTACCACATCGAAGGAAGGCACCAGGAACCCGTCGCCGAGGAAATCTTGCAGGAAATCAACGGCTACACAGTCGCCGACCGAAAGTTGGTTCCCGGATTCACGGCCCTTAAGGCCGATGGATCCACGGCATGCGGCGCCTGGATCTACTCCGGGGTTTTTCCAAGCCCCGGCGAAAATCGCGCCAATCAGCGGGCCTCAAAGGATTTCTACGGCCACGGCTGGGGTTTTGCCTGGCCTTCGGATCGACGCGTGATCTACAACCGGGCCTCGGCACGGCCCGACGGCACGCCCTGGAGCGAGCGCAAGAAGCTGGTCTGGTGGGATCCGGAAAGCAAAAAGTGGACCGGCAACGACATCCCCGATTTCGTCGCGACCAAGCCTCCCGATTATCAACCGAAGGAAAATTCCAAAGGCGATGACGCACTCCCGGGCGACAAACCCTTCATCCTTCACGCCGATGGCCTCGGCTGGATTTGGGTGCCCGTGGGTCTGAACGACGGACCGCTGCCTGCCCATTACGAGCCATTGGAATCGCCCGTCCGCAATCCGCTGTATCCCAAAACACAGTCGAATCCTGTGGCTGATCGGCGCACTCGCGTCGGCAACGAGTACGCTGAATCTCCCGACAGCAGATTCCCCTACGTCTTATCGACCTATCGCCTGACCGAGCATCACACCGCGGGCGGAATGTCCCGCACGCTGTCGCACCTGGCCGAACTCCAACCCGAACTCTTCTGCGAGATGTCCATCGAATTGGCAACGGAACTTTCGATCATTCCGGGAGAATGGGTGACGCTGGTCACGCCGCGCGGGGCGGTCGAAGCCCACGCTCTAGTGACGCCCAGAATACAAGCCCTGACGATCGGCGGTAGACCCGTGCAACAAGTGGGACTTCCCTTTCACTGGGGATACTCTGGACTCGTCAAGGGCGACATCGGCAACGACCTCGTGGCGATCTCTGAAGAGCCGAACGTTCGCATCATGGAAGCGAAGAGCCTGACCTGCAACGTACTGCGCGGCAGGCGCGCCGCAAATTCGCAACGGTTGAGCGAACTAATGCCCGGGCGGAAAGCTTCCGCATGACGCAAACTACCGCGTTCCTCACCGACGCCACCACCTGCATCGGCTGCAAAGCCTGTGAAGTCGCGTGCAAGGAGTGGAACGAGGTTCCCGCCGACGGCTTTGTATGGAGCAGCCTCTCCTACGACAACACGCAGAATCTCGGCCACTCCACCTGGCGCCACGTGCTCTTCCTCGAACAGCCCCAGTCCGCCGGCCCGCAGCTCGCCGACACCAATGATCCGTTCCGCTGGGTCTTTCTTTCCGATGTCTGCAAGCACTGCGCGAATTCCGGGTGCCTGGAAGCGTGCCCCACGGGCTCGATCGTGCGCACCGAATTTGGCGGTGTGTACGTGCAGCCCGATGTCTGCAACGGCTGCGGCTATTGCGTGGTCTCCTGCCCGTTCGGCGTGATCGACAAGCGCCCGGACGACGGTCGCGCTTTCAAATGCACCTTCTGCTACGACCGGCAGAAAGCCGGCTTGAAGCCGGCCTGCGCCACGGCGTGCCCTACGGAGTCCATTCAGTTCGGCACGCTCGAGGAATTGCAGACACGCGGCAAGAAACGCGTCGCCGAACTGCAGCAGCGAGGCTACACCGACGCCCGCCTGTATGATCCGCAAGAGACCAGCGTGGGCGGCATCAACGCCTTCTTCGTCATCCTCGGCGAGCCGGAAAACTACAATCTGCCGCCCGCGCCGCAAATTCCCACGATCTTTCAGAAAAGCGCGTGGACTTCCGCCTTCATATCAGCCGTGATTCTTCTCGGCATTCTTTGCGCGGCATTCGCATTGGGATGACCATTTTGCGCAACGCAACTATATTCGCGCTCGACCACAAGCCATGACTTCTGCCGCCAAACCTCAATCAGCTCCGAAAGCCACCGAAGCACGCCTTCAGCAAATCAAAATTGCTGCCGCCGCTCCCGGCAGCCAACACAACCATCCGCAAATCCAGGGGCGCGACAGCTACTACAATCTGCCAGCTCTGAAGCCGCCGGTATGGACCTGGCAGGTCCCGCTCTATTTCTTCCTGGGAGGAATTTCCGGTGTTTCCGCCTGCATGGCCTTCGTCGCCCAACTCTTTCACGGCGAACCGTCTCTAGTCCGCGCCTTACTCTGGATCGGACTGATCGGCGTCGCCATATGTCCCGCCCTGCTGATTGCCGACCTCGGGCGTCCCTCGCGTTTCCTGAACATGCTGCGTGTCTTCAAGCTGCAGTCGCCGATGTCCATGGGCGCCTGGATCCTCGTGGCATTCTCCGGCTGCATTTTTCTGGCGCTGACGGCCCACGAACTGATTTCCCACGGTTTCACGCACCCGCTACTGTTCGCATTGCGCTGGCTCGGCGAATTCTCGGCAACGATCACCGGACTGCTGCTGGCCAGCTACACCGGGGTGCTTATCGGCGCCACGGCGATTCCAGTGTGGTCCTACAATCGCGTGTTGCTTCCCCCGCACTTTCTGATTTCGGGCCTTGGAGGCGCCGCAGCAGCGCTGGAACTTCTGGGTTTCCTCATTCCATCCACCAATTTTCTTGGATTCGCCGCCTCAGGACTGGAGTCGCTACTCGGCGTTTTCTTTGAGATTCGCAGATCTCCCGTCAACGCGCCGATCCATCACGGCAAAATCGCCACCGCATTTCGCGTGGCCGGATTTCTGGAGGGTCCGCTGGCCCTGGCGTTGCGACTTTTCTGGGATTTGGCTCCTGCGGGCCGTTACTCAGCCGCGATCTGCTTTTTGGCAGGCTCTCTGCTTGGCCGTTACGCCTGGATCTGGGCAGGCCGCGTCTCCGCGCAAACCGTGACAACCCAGTTCGCCGCGCAACGCGAAGGCGAAAGAGTCTGACTCAGAACCTCGACGCGGAAAGAAGTGAGCGCCGAACCTTAGGCTTTTCAAGCGTGCAGTTTTAGATTTCGACCATCGAGTAGAGCTAAATGCGAAGCTAAGACTGTGGCGGGCCACCGCGCTACTTCCAGTGCAACAACCCATCTCCCACCGGACCCAGATCCAGGTTTAGCTGCCGCTCCGGCTTTCCGCAGTCCAGCACCGTATTCGCCTGGTACAAATCCTGCACCGTCATCCGGTAAGGAGCATCCGCCACGCTGATCTGCAAAAACATCGGCCCGGCCTTGAAATTTTCCAGCGTGGTGACGCCATCTTTCGTCCACAACGAATTATTCTGACCGTTGATGATGATGTCGTACGCCCTTGAAGTCGTTTTCTTAGCTACATAGCGCACCTGCACCGTGATCGTGCAAGCTCCGCCCGACGCTGACGGCGCCGCGCCGCCCGATCCCATCTGCGCCAACGCCTGCGCCTGGATCGAGCCGGCCATCGCCAGCGCCACTTTCCCCAGCGGCTGTTTCGCGAACGGCCGGCTCCCGTTGGTCATCATCATCGCGGAGATCAGGTCGTGGCTTCGGCGCGCCGTGTAAGAAGAATTGCTGCCATATTCCACGCCGATCTTGGCCGCATCCAGCAACGCATCGTTGTGGCTGATCTTCCCGCTGTAGTTCGAAGTCTGCAGGTCCTTCCCGCTCAGATCCTGCATCTTCGCTTCCAGATGCAAAATGTAGTCACCCTTCTGCGGCTTGTCGGTCGGCTTCAGCATCGCCACCAGCACCGTCGAGACACCCGCCCCCTGCACGTATTCCTGGGTGTCCGGCAACAGCGGGTTGTACAGCCCGCCCGGATTCAGCAGCACCACTTCGAAGGGCGCGCCCTCCAGCTTGTCGTAAATCATCGCCGTCAAATTCTGGGCAAATTGCTGACCGAACGGATCCCCGGAAGTATCGAACACCGGCATGATCCCGAGCACTTTCTTATCCTGAGCCTGAACTGCGACGCAGCAGACCACCAGCAGCAGTCCCGCAATCATCGTGCGCAGAAATTTCATTCGTCATCTCCTGAAAAGATGCCGGAGGTGCCGGCAAATGCCGAGCACCTCCGGTTGCAGTCGAGTCTTAGCCAAGCGATCAGTGAGGGGCCGCCGGCGCCGTTGCTGCCGTCTTCTTCACCGGAGCCTTGGCCGGCGCCTTGGTACCCTCGACGGGCGCCGATACCGGCTCACTGCGCTCCACCGCTCCGCCGGTAGCCTTCGCCAACACTTCGTTGGCGCTCGCCACCCGCGTCGCTCCCTGCGTCACGTTCAACGACTCCACGTTCTTCGTGCTGACCACTCCTGCCGGAGGAATGTACCAGCCCTTATCCCCCGTCAGCAAAAAGTAGTCGTAGATGATGTACATGTTCGGCGGCAACGAACCCGCATGCTGCCGCTGATACAACGCCACGTACGCCTTCAGCTCTTTGCGTGCCTGCTCCTGCAAGCTGGGATCGTTCTGCGACAAATGGAACAGCGCCTCTTCCAGATGCGGCTCCGGATAAGCACCGCGCTCGGCATCGTACTGCACCGCCAGCAGGAACTCCTGCATGGCCCCCTGCTTTTCTTCCTGGGTGCGACCCGTCGCCACCATCACCTGACCAAGGTAGTAGTGCGCCCGCGGGTCGTTGGTGCGCAGCTTCACGGCATCTTCCAGATCCGCGCGCGCCATGTCGTACAAGTCGTAGTCCAGCGCGATCACGCCGTTGTCCCGCTTCAGCGCCGACATCAGCAGCTGAAACTCCGGCCCGGAGCTGGTCAGCCCCTTCTTCATCTTCTCTTCCAGCGAAGCCTTGTAGCTCGTGGTGATCAGTTTAGTGATCGTCGCCGACCGCTCGCGCGTGCGTTCCGGCTTGCCGATGAATCCCAGCCCGACGCGGCTGTCGCGTCCCACCAGGTTGTCGAGCCGCGCGTACATCCGCGGAATCTCGCGCGCATCGTAGTTTTGCTCCAGCATGTACTTCAGCCCGGCTTCGTCAGCTTCGTCCTCATAAACGGTCGACCATTCCGTCGGCTGGAATTTGTTGCGGAACAAGAATGCCCCGGCAATTCCGCCGGCCGCACCGATGCCCGCTCCGATCAATGCGCCGGAGTAGCCGCCAATCGCGCCGCCCGCCGCCGCGCCGCCGAGCGCCGAAACCGCGCCGAAGATCGCGCGCTTCTTGCCAACGTCCGCAGTCTTTTCTCGGTCGAATTCCTCCTCGAGAATCGAGTTGCGAATGGTGTTGTAGGTGTGGCGCCGCTCTACGTGCGCGATTTCATGTCCCAGCACGTACGCGAGCTGCGCTTCGCTGTCCAGCATCGACACTAGACCCGTAGAGATATAGATCGTCCCGGTCGAGAGCGCTTCCGCTCGCGGAACCGGATCCAGCAGCAGCCGGAACGAATACAGGTTCGGCGATCCCTGCGGCACGATCTTCTGTCCCAGCGAATTCACGTAGCGCATCAAAACCGGATTGTTGTACAACTCGCCGAAATTCTGGCGAAAGGTTGCCAGTTCCGAGAGCGACAATTCCCCGATTCGCGAAGACTGGTTCACGTTGAACGCGAACTCCATATCTTGCCGGCGTCGCGCATCCCAGGTGTCCTGAATCCGGTGGATCACTTCGGGACGTTGCGCGATTTGCGCCAGTTTCTGCTTATCCTTGTCGCTGTACTCGGTCGCCGTCTGCTGCGCGCTCACCGGCCAGACGCTGCACGCCAGGGCGCACATTGCTGCGACCGACCGTGCCAATATTGAAGGGCGAGTCATAGTTCCTCCTGATTTCCGCGAACCATTCTTCACTTCGGGAGTGGACTTCGTTTCGTTGGACTTGGGCACTACAGGGACATCTGTCCACAAAAGGCTAGCACCGTACTAATCCTCCGCCACCAATTTTGTCAAACCCGGTTGCTCCCCCTGCACCATGACAGAATCGTCGCGGTTCGCCCGCTCATCCGATCTTGGCACCGGGGGTCGGACCTTTAGGTCCGACAAAGAAGCGCGCGTAGACCGGCTTTAGCCGCTGAGGAAACATCTTTGCCTTTCGCCCAGTTCCCCGGGTGCCCCAGACGCCGCCTTTGCGTCTGGGGCTTCCCTGCCATATCATCAATCCCAAAATCGATGCCCGGTCGGTGAACCAATGCGCCCATTTCTGCTTCCCCTCTCTCTCTCCATAGCCGCCATCTCTATCGCCGTCCTTCTCCCCGGCAACGCCGCCGACACCGGCGCCGAACCCATCACCCTCGAAATTCCCCAACTCCAACTCCAGGTTGAACCCGAAGGCGCGGTCATCATCCCCAGCACCGACGTCGACCAGCTCGTCATTCACGTCGGCAAGCGCCCCAATCAGGTCAATCCCGGCAGCATCTACACCAAGCTCAACACCGACGCCTCCAACATGATCATGACCACCAGCGCCATGGCCGATGGCGTCCTCTGCAAGCTCGATCTCAACCATCAGCAAGGATTTCGCCTTCGCAAGGGCCGCAATTCCTTTGAGGTTTCCTTCACCGATTCCATGCAGCGCGTCCACTACGCATCGTTCCTGATCCAGACGCAGGACACCACGCCCTCCGACAACAAACGCATTTCCATCAAGCCCGATAAGGCCCCCTCGGCCGACAAATATGCCGTGATCGTCGGCATCGCGCGCTACGCCGACACCGCCGGCGGCGTCACCAGCCTGCAGTTCGCCGATCGCGATGCCAAGGATTTTCAGGAATTTCTGCTCTCTCCAGACGGCGGCTCGTTCCCGAAAGATCATGTACGCATCCTGCTGAACGAGGACGCCACCGCGCAAAACGTGCGCAGCGCGCTCTTCACCTTTCTCACAAAAGCGCAGCCACAAGACCAGGTGGTCCTCTACGTCGCAGGCCACGGCGCTCCCGATCCCAACGATCCGCGCAACCTCTACCTGCTCACCTACGACACCAAGCTCGACGATATGGGCGGCACGGCGTTCCCCATGTGGCAACTTCAGGATGTTTTCACGCGGGTGCTGAAAGCCAAGCGCGTGATCACGTTTGCCGACACGTGTCACAGTTACGGCTTCAGCGGCGAGCGCCGCGGCAAAAAATCCAACAATCTCGTCAACCAATACGTCGCCAAAGCCGCCAACGACTCTGACCGCGCTGTCATCACCGCCAGCGATATCAGCCAACTCTCCTACGAATCCGACAAATGGGGCGGCGGCCACGGCGTCTTCACCTTCTTCCTCCTCAAGGGTCTCCAGGGCGAAGCCGACTTCAACAAAGACGGCACCGTAACCGCAGGAGAACTGTTCGCTTTCATCCACGACAACGTCGACAAAGCTACCGCCGGCAACCAAAGCCCCATGGCGCTCCCCGGCCTGGCCGAGCGCCTCCCGCTATCCGGCGTCGGCCTCCGCCAATCCGCCAACGCCCACCTGTTTACGTCCACGCCCACCGATCTCTTCCCCACGCTCCGCGCATTCGCTTCCGAGTAGTAATGTGGGAACGTCCTTGTAGAAGCGCGCTAACACTATGTCTCGACGATCGTTCTGCGGCAGGCGAGGTTTCGCGGCAGCGCATCTATGGGTCTTGGCACCGGGGGTCGGACCTTTAGGTCCGACATTTACCGACAATCAAAAAGGGCTTTAGCCCCTGAGGAAACGTCTTAGCTTTTCTGATGGAACGATGACCACCCCGCCGCGATCCCTCCGCATCCCTCATCTCGCCGCTATCTCTTTCCTCAGCATCCTCGTCACCTTAGTCATCTTCTCCCTCGAACGAGGCGGCCTTCTCAAATCCCTCGACCTCCGCGCTTACGACCTCCTGGTTGCCGCTGAACACCGCGAACCTCCTTCTCCCGATGTCCTTAACGTCGACTTCGATGACGACTTCGTGCGCCGCCACAACGCCTTCCCCATCCCGCGCCTGCTGCTCGCCGACATCATCGCGAAAATTGCCCAGGGAAAACCGAGCGTCATCGGCGTCGACGTCATCCTGGATGTCGCCCGCGCCCCGGACGACGACGCCCATCTCGCGAAAGTCATCGACGACGCCGGCAACGTCGTGCTCATCAGCGAGTATGGCTTTGCTACTTACCAGCAAAGCAATCCGCTGGAGCCGTTCCGCAAAGCCGCGGCAGGCGTGGCCTTCGGCGATCTTCCCATCGACGAAGACGGCGCGGTGCGCCGCATGTTCTTGCGGGTCACCACCGAAAAGTACAAAGGGGTGTCTCTTCCGGTTGCGCTGGCCGATCTGGCCTCCGATCAACACCTCCGCCCGGGCGGCGAAGGATTCCTGCTCTTCGGTCCGCACAAACTTCCGTTGGCCACCACCGATCCCGACTCCTCCTGGATCCACTTCCATCCGTCCGCGCCCACAACCGTAATCTCTGCCGGCATTCTTCTCGCCACCGACTTTGACGCTTCCGTGTTCGCGAACAAAGTCGTCATCGTCGGCCAGTCCAGCGAAATGGGCAAAGATCTGTTCACCACCCCCGCCTCGCGGGCCGGCATAGATATCGGCGGCCGCCACATCCTCTCGGGCGCGGAAATTCACGGTGCCGCCGTCGCTTCCCTGCTGCACGCCAATGCGCTGAACACGCTATCCATACTGCCGCGTGTTTTCGCAGGTCTCCTTCTTGCCTTCGTTGTGATTTTCCTGGCAGTGCGCAGCCGCTGGTCTGTGGCCCTCATTTCTTGCCTGCTCCTCGCGACTGGCGTCTTTCTGGCTGCGATGGTGCTGTTTTCCTTGCGCCACCTGTGGGTGCCGCCGGCCTCTATGGAGTTGTGCCTCCTCGCCGCGTTGCCCGCGGGCCTCGGCTTCCGCTCGGTAGTGGAGCGCCG
>Ga0134124_10000779_pt1 | contig 25569 bp, 20 predicted proteins | sample KB304_FD_96880 | JGI IMG/M metagenome (GOLD analysis project Ga0134124, IMG submission 96880) | Terrestrial soil microbial communities without Nitrogen fertilizer from Kellogg Biological Station, Michigan, USA - KB3-0-4 | ecosystem: Environmental > Terrestrial > Soil > Unclassified ... | reverse complement strand
GCGCGTTCAGAAACGACAATCCCGCGCCCGTTAGGATGTAGCCGACCACCAAACCAGGCCGGTAACCCCGCCACGAACTCAGCGCGGTATTGAGCCACACGCCCGCGAGCGAAGTTGCGAACTGCACGGTGAAGAACAGACCAGCCTGCGCATCGTTCAGCGCAAATCGCGAAATGAAAACCGGCAGGATCGGTCCCATGATCACCGTCGGCACTCCGGTCAACACAAATCCGGCGAACAGCAACGCGATCAATCTCGTCTGCTTTTCTGTGGCTGGAACTTCGGCAAGTGCCGGCATGGATGGAGGTCATTCTGACGGAGACGCCAATCCGCAGGCAACTGGCGATTCCGGCACGCATTTACGTTGCCGCTGAAATTCAGTTACGCTTTGTCTCGATGGGGATCTTCGATCGATGACCACGCCATCCACAAGCGACACAATCAACGTCGGCCTGATCGGCTTCGGCCTTGCCGGACGTGCCTTCCACGCTCCGGTAATCGGCGCCGTTCCCGGCCTGCGCCTCGCCGCCATTCTGCAACGCACCGGCTCGGACGCCGCCCAGGCCTATCCCAACGCACGCATCGTTCGCACCCTCGACGAACTCCTCGCCCTCCCGGAAATCCGCCTCATCGTCATCGCCACTCCCAACGAGACGCACTACCCTCTCGCTCATCAATGCCTCGCCTCCGGCCGCGACGTGCTCGTCGACAAGCCCTTCACCACCACCATGGCCGAAGCTCTCGACCTCATCCAGTTCGCCAAAAAATGCGGCCGCCTCCTCACCGTTTACCAGAGCCGCCGCTACGATGGCGACTTCCAGGGCATCCTCCAACTCGCCGCCGCCGGCACGCTCGGGCGCATCGTCCGCTTCGAAACGCACTACGATCGCTTCCGCCCCAATCTCAAACCCAACGCCTGGCGCGAGCGGCAAGCTCCCGGCGCCGGTATTCTTTTCGATATCGGTCCTCACCTCATCGATCATGCCTTCCAGCTTTTCGGCCTCCCTATGGCCATGGCCGCCGACGTCCGCAACGAACGCGGTGGCCCAGCTGACGACGCCTTCGATCTCCTTCTTCACTATCCCGGCAACGTGCGCGCCGCCCTCGGCTCCAGCATTCTCGCCGCCACCCCGCGCACTCGTTTCGTGGCGCTCGGCGACAAAGCCGCCTTCACCAAAAATTCCTTCGATCCCCAGGAAATTCGCCTCCGCTTCGGAAACATTCCGAAAGAAGGTCCGTGGGGCGCCGAGCCCGAAGAAAACTGGGGCGTTCTCACGCAAATCAATGCCGATGGCACGCCTGTTCATCGCCGCATCCCGCCTGCTGCAACCGACTATCGCGATTACTACGCCAACCTCCGCGACGCCCTGCAAGGCCGCGCCGAACCCGCCGTCACTCACCGGCAAATGCTCGAGATCATGCAAGCGCTTGAACTAGCGCGCCAAAGCAGCAACCAACGCCGCACCCTGGATTGGCCACGCGACCTGCAGCCGCGGTCTTGAGGCCGCGGGGTTTAGACACAAAGCAACAACTCACCAAACGGACGAAGCGCAAATCGTCCGCAAATGCGTCCGCCACTTCGCCCGCCAGTTCTTCAGCATCGTAACCTCCGTCGTCACCAGCCAAACGCCCGCCAAATCTTCCGGTATAATCAAATCGTCCAACTGAATGCGATCCGCAAGGAGCATCCGTTGATCGAACTCGCACCCTCCATCCTCTCCGCCGACTTCTCCCAACTCGGCGACCAGGCCCAATCCGCCATCGACGCCGGCGGCACTGTCCTCCATGTCGACATCATGGACGGTCATTTCGTCCCCAACATCACCATCGGCCCGCCGGTAGTGGCCTCGCTGCGAAAAACCGTCCGCAACGTCCCGTTCGATTGTCACTTGATGATCGAAAATCCCGACAACTTCATCGAAGCCTTCGCCCAGGCCGGCGCCAATTGGATCTCCGTGCATCAGGAAGCCTGCGTCCACCTCAATCGCACGCTTCATCTCATCAGTTCGCACGGATGCAAACCTGCCGTGGTTATCAATCCGGCGACACCTGTCCACACCCTCGACGAAGTCCTCGACATCGTCCACCACGTCCTGGTTATGTCCGTGAATCCCGGCTTTGGCGGCCAGCACTTCATCGAAGGCTCGCTGCGCAAAATAGAATCGCTCGCGCGCATCCGCGAATCCCGCGGCCTCGGGTATCGCATTGAAGTCGATGGCGGCATCGATCTGACCACGGTGGCCGACGTCGTCCGCGCCGGCGCCGACCTCCTCGTCGCCGGCAACGCCGTTTTCGGTCACGGCAATATCCGCGACAACGTAACCAAGCTCCTGCAAGCCGCCCGCGCCACCACGCTCACCCGCGCCTAACCCTCGCCCATGCATAAGCCACCCCTGGCAGCGTGAAAAGAAAAATTCTGTCATCCCGACCGGAGCGCCCCGGTTTTTTCCTGCGCGCGGTTTGTGCGCGCCGGGTCGCGCGGTGGAGGGACCGTGGCAAGATGTAAGCACCACGTTCCTCACCGTGATCAACGTCGGCCCGCTACAAAAAAATCACCCACCCAAACAAATCTTTTATATTCCCGTCATCATTAGTAGTGGCACACTATTCGCCGCAATATCCTGTCCCAGGAAGGCGTCCCCCCTGTGCAGACCTCCGTCTTTGCTCCCGAAATCCAATCCCTCTTCGACAGCCTCAGCACCCCCCAGCCTCGAACGGTCACTGTCGACGGCACTCCCACCAAAATCCTCGTCCCCTTCGCTTCCCCTGCCGACTGGCGCGACACCTGGATCTATTTCCTCATGGTCGACCGTTTCAACAATCCATCCGCCCCGCCAAACTCCACCACCCAAGCACCTCCAGTCGCCTTCGACCAGCCCTTCGGCCAATTCCAGGGCGGCACTTTTGAAGGCATTCGCCAAAAACTCGGTTATTTGCGAGATCTCGGCGTCGGCGCGCTCTGGCTTACTCCCGTTCTCAAGAATTGCCAGTACGAAACCGGCACCTTCCACGGCTACGGCATTCAGGACTTCCTCCACGCCGAGCCGCGCTTCGCTTCCAATCCCGCAGCCGCCCGCAACAATCCGCAACTCGCCGACGACGAACTGCGGGCCTTGGTAGATGAGATCCACGCTCGTGGGATGTATGCCATCTTCGACATCGTCCTGAATCATGCCGGAAACGTATTCGGTTACGTTCTCGGTGCCAACCCCAACTCTGCGGATGCGCCATTTCAAGCCTTTCCTTACGGCATCCGTTGGCATGACGCTAACGGCGCTCCCGCGTTCGCCGATATCTCCGCCGCGCCACAGCCCATCGCCCCGGATGCGGCCGTCTGGCCCAAAGAGTTCCAATCCAATGTTCATTTTCGAAGGCAGGGAGTCGCCGGTGACTTTGCCGGGGCCTTTGGCGATTTTGCTTCACTCAAACAGCTCGTTAGCGAAGACTCCACCGTTCAAAGCACGCTGATTCGCGCCTATCAGTACATCATCGCCAGGTTTGATTGCGATGGTTTCCGCATCGATACCTTCAAAGTCCCCAACGTCGTCTTCGGCCACACCTTCTGCGCCGCCGTGCGCGAATTCGCGCTCTCTATCGGCAAGGAAAATTTCTTCACCTACGGCGAAATCACCGTTGCCGAAGGCAATCTGCGCAACTTTATCGGCCGGGACACCTGGGCCGGTGACACCGACACCATCGGCATCGACGCCGCCCTCGACTTCCCGCTCGAGGGCACCCTTGGCTCCGTCGTCAAACATCCCGGCGCATCGGCTCCCCCCGCCAGTCTTGCCGCCATGTATCAAGCTCGCAAAGACGGCGAGCGCTCGGTGATTACCACCCACGGCGAAGCCAGCGGGTTCTTCGTCACCTTTCTCGACAATCACGATCGCCATCAGCGGTTTTACTTCCACGATGCAAACAATCCGCACCGTTGGGACAATCAGCTCAGTCTGGCTCTTGGCGCTCTCTTCGGTCTCCAGGGCATACCTTGCGTATACTACGGCACCGAGCAAGGCCTTCACGGCATCGGCGGCTCGGACGCCGCCGTGCGCGAGGCGCTATGGGGAAAGCCGAACACTTTCGACCAGACTCACCCTTTCTACGCGATGCTCAAGGCCATCGCCCGAGTCCGCGCCTCCCAGCCGGCTCTGCGCTACGGCCGCCAATACTTTCGCCAACTCTCCGGCGACCACACCAACTTCGGAATCTCCCAAACCACCCCAGGCGTCATCGCGTTCTCTCGCATCCTCAACACCCAGGAAGTCCTCATCGTTGCCAACACCGCCGAACAACCCGCTCCTCCTCTCGAGGTCATCGTCGACGCTTCCCTCAACATCAACGCCAGCACCTTCAAACTGCTATTCAGCAACGTCGCGATCCCCACACCTCCCGGCCCTCTGAGGACCGCCCCCGCAGGCACCGTGTCCATCACGGAACTCGACGGCACGATCAGCAACGGCCCCGCCCGCGTCCTCCCCATCACCCTCCAATCCCTGGAAGTCCAGATCCTCAAACCCGCATAGCCCTTGCCGCAAGTCGCACACTAGCCGCCTCGAGCGACTTCAGCCAAGGAAAATGGCGTGCCTAGCCGCTTTCGGGGACATCGCAATCGTATTTCCCAACCACTTTCTTTAGCGCATACCGCTAGCAAGTGATTGACACCCTTACTCTTAATCTGGGACCATCGCTCGAACAGGTATCCTGTGCCTGCAAGGCGTCGGGGATGTCGCGCCTTGTCTTCAGCCCAGCACCCGATGAAGAAGCTCGGCAAATTCGAAATTATTTCCAAAGTGGGTCAGGGCGCCATGGGTGTCGTCTACAAGGCCCGCGACCCCTTCATTGACCGCATTGTCGCTCTGAAAACTCTCACCACCGGCTTTGCGGAAGACCCTCACCATCTCAAACGTTTCTATTCTGAAGCTCGTTCCGCCGGCAATCTGCGGCACCCCAACATCGTCACGATCTACGAGCTCGGCCATGAAGGTGACACCCCCTTTATCGCCATGCAGTTCCTTCAAGGCGAAAGTCTCGACAAGATTATTGATCGCATGCCCAATCTTCCGCTCTCTCAGAAGATCGGCTTCGTCGTCTACGTGTGCCGTGCTTTGGAATACGCGCACAAGCAAGCTCCTCCGGTAATCCATCGCGATGTCAAACCCGGTAACGTCATGGTTTGCCCCGACGGCGCGGTCGTCGTCGTGGATTTCGGAATCGCCCGCCTGGGCGAAAGCACCATCTCCCAATCGAAGGGCCTGCTGATCGGCACCTTCGGCTATATGTCTCCGCAGTTGTTCCGCGGCGGCACTGCCGACGCGCGTTCCGATATCTGGGCCGCTGGCGTCATGTTTTACGAGATTCTGGCCTACCGCAGGCCCTTCAAAGGCGAAAACGCGGCTGCGCTGATGTCCAACATCATCCTGGAGGACCATCGCCCGATCACCGCTGCCGCACCTGGCATTCCTGAAGACGTGCGCCACATTCTCGATCGCATGCTGACCAAGGATGTTGAATCCCGCTACCAGACCATGGAAGAGGTCCTTACCGACCTGGAGCCGATCTGGAAGCGTCTGCTGGAATCAGATATTTCCGTTCTGCTGGAGAGTAGCGAGCGTCTGTATCAGGAAGGTGATCTGCTCGCCGCGAAGTCCGAAATCGTGCAGATCCTGGTGTGGGACCCCACGAATAGCACGGCCAGGAGCCTCTCGGAAAGAATCAGTGCCGAGGTCCGTCGCCAGCAGATCGTTCCGCAATTGAAAGCGAAAGTAGAGAACGCTCAAAAACTCCTCGCCGAGGGCCATCCGGAAAAAGCCAGATCCGAAGCGGAATCCGCATTGCGGCTCGATTCTTCGTTCCAGCCGGCCCAGGAAATTCTTGCCCAGGCGCGCGCGGCCATCGATCGCGCTCGTGAAATCGACCTGGCCCTGCGCAATTCGCGCCAACACCTGGCAGAAGGCGCGTTGACCGACGCCGAGACACAGCTTGAAAAAGTATTGTCCATCGACCCGGTAAACGAGGCCGCGCAGGATCAACGAAGACAGATCCAGGACCAGCGCGCCAATCGCGAACGCGATAAGCAGCACCACTCCCTGCTCGAGCGCGCCCGCGTGCTGCTCAGCAATCTTCATTACGATGAATGCATCGAGGTGCTGTCCGCCGCCCGCCAGAAGTATCCCGGCGACCACGAAATCCTGAAGCTGCTCGACACTGCCCGTCGCGAACAGGTGCGCCTGAAGGAAAAGCAGGATCTGCTCAAGCAGCGCACCCGCGAAGTCGAACAGATGATCGAACGCCAGGAGCTCACGGAAGCCATCGATCTCGCTCGCCAGACCATTACCACCATCGGGCCCGACGCCCGGCTGGCCGACACCTTGGCGAAGGCTGAAAGGGAAGTCGAGTTCCGCGAGCAGAAAAAACGCGAGCAAGCCGAAAAACTCGAGTTCGCGCGCACGCTGCTGGATCAGGGCAGGCTTGGCGACGCCGGGTCGCTGGTGAAAGAGGCTCTCGAAACGCATCTATTCTCAGCCAGCGATTCCCGCATCGTCAGGCTCCTCCAGGAAATCGATGCGAAGAAAAGGGAGCGTCCGCCTTACGAAGAGCCCTCGGGGCCAACCGAAATTTTCAGCGGTGTCTTTTCACCGGGTTCCAGAGGTGGCGATCCCGCGAAGGATTATGTCTATGTGCGCGGCGCTGCGAATCCCAGGCCACCGACGCAGGCAGATCAAAACATTGTGTCTGCAGCCGCAGGTGCGCCCGCAGCCGGCACTTCCGCTTCGGGCCACCCTCCGCACGGATCTGCTGCCGCACCATTCGACTCCGGAGTCTCCGCCGCGCCAGGGAGTTCGCCGCGTCCCGACGCGATGATCCTGGGACTCGCCGGTTCCTCCGGCGCGATCAAGCCGCCCGCGAATGATCCCCGCGTTATCGCCGCAGAGTCCGGATGGCAGGATCGGCACCCGCAATTCCTCTCGGCGGTCGAACGACACCTCGCGTCGTTTCTCGGCCCCATCGCCGGCATTCTCACGCGCAGGTCCGCCGCGCAGGCGAAAGATCCTGTAGACCTCGTCAGCATTCTCGCCGGTTCGATTCACGTGGAATACGATCGTCGCGCTTTCCTGACGCGCGGCCACGATCTGGTGCAAACTCTGGAAGGCCATGGATTCGCCGCGTCGCAGAAAGACCGGAGGCCGCGAACCGAAACGCAAGCGCAACTCCCAAGACCTGCCGGTCCGCCTGCGGAACTTACGCCTGACGTGGTGCGCCGCGCCTCTGAACTTCTCGCGCGCTATCTCGGTCCAGTTTCGCGCATCCTTGCCGAGCGAACCGTACCTCGCGCCGACTGCGTCAAGAATTTCTACGTCCTGCTCGCCGATCACCTGCACAACGAAGCCGAGCGCTCCCGCTTCCTCCGCGAAGCCGGCTTCCCCGAATAACTTCCCCGAAATGAAGGTGCAGTCGGCGATCAGCTCTGCGTTAGGTCGTCCGCAGCATCTTCATCGCTTCCACCAGGCTGCGGCCCATGCGGTTAAACGACTGCGACAGCTCGCCAATTTCATCTTTGCTGGCTGAGGGGAATTCCGCGATCTCTGAATTGCCCATGCTCACATCCGTCGCCAATTTTGACAATTGGTTCACCGGACGAATCACCAGGAAAATCAGCGATGCGTTGATGACCACCGCAAGCAGCGCAAACACGCCCGCAAGCGATGCCATGAATGTGACAAATACGCCGCGTGCTCGCTGCGTCGCTATATGCGTCGGCACCGACACGATCTGAGCTGTAACGATGTCGTTCAGTTTCCAGCCGAATCCGTTCGCGCTGCCGTACTTTTCCAGCATCGTTCGCGGCGCGCCGTCCGGCGTATCGTGACACGTCAAGCATGCCGGGCTGGCCACTTTCATCGGCCGCGCCATGTACAACTGACGGCCGTTCGGCGTGTCACGCTCGCCGACCAGTTCGGTCGTGCCCTGCGACTTGCGAAACTCCTCGACCAGATCGGCCTCCCAATCGGTCGCGCGATTCACCGGATTGGTGGGATTCAGGGTCGCCTCTTTGTAGGCGTACTCCGGAAATTTTTTCTGCAGTTGCGCGAAGTAGCTGTTGGCCGAGTACGCTGGAACCGACTGGGGCAGAAACGTGTATTTCATCTGCGTATCCAGCAGCGGCTTGATCTGCGTGGCGGTGTAGGTCCGCACTGCAAGCGCCGCCTCCATCATGATGCGCGCATTCTCCATGATTTCCGCGCGCGCATTCTGCTGCAGCAGCCGGTTGCACACATAGCCGGTCGTCGCGAAACCGATCGCGAAGACCACCAGGAGCACAAGGTTGATTTTCATCAGCAATTTCATCGTTTTGACCCTCGACGAAATAGAAATTAAGGATTCGATCCCGGAGCGGATTTTTCTTCCGGCTGCTTTTCCGGATGCAAAGCCTTGTCCCACTCAGGATGCTCGGCGACATGCGCCTCGACCTGCTTGCGGAACTCCGGATCCTTGAGCCGCGGCGAGAAGCGTTCGACAAATCCCCTGCGCCACGCCGCCGGCATCTTCAGCCACGCCTGAACGTCCGTATACGCGACCGCATGATCGGGCTTCGGTTCGATGCTTTTTCCTGCAAAACGCGCCAGCCGCGAAGGCAAGGTATCCCGAAACGGATGTGGCATGGCCTCCAGAAACGCAGCGTTCGGGCGCGCCGCGGTGCTGATACTCTTGCCGGCATGCCGCGAAAAAAATTGGCCGGCCTTAGCCGGCACCGGCGCGCGAATGCCACCCTCACCGCCTACTTCGCCGATAGTGGCGGAGCCGGACTCCACGAAAACATCGCAAGCGCCTTCTGAGTTGTGCACCAGCACAGTCCCGGCGCCGGTCATTGCGGCAACGATGGGCGTCGAATAGCGATACGTTCCCGCACCTGCGGCGGACTCGCCCTTCAGCCAGCCGCTCAGCAAAACCAGTTCGGTCTGCTGCGCTTTTTCCCCTGACTGGCGATAGACGAACACCTGCGTTACCGGTCCGAGCGCAACCACCGCGCCTCCAGCAAATTCCAGCTGCGCGAAGCCCTTGTCGGAGGTTTCCAGGAGGTCGCCTTGCCGCAGGCGCATCCCTTCGGCGCCTTTCAGCACGTTCACGCCGCGGATGACGCGCAGCGAACCTTCCAGCAGGGTCACCGAACCGCCGCCCTGTGCCGCCGCCGGCACCGGCAGCAGCCACAACGCCAGGGCGAGACTCAGAATATTCATGTGAACGATCCCGGAATCGGGAATTGCATTGGTCCGGCACTCGGCCGGAAGAGGAAGCTTGCTCATCGTAAGGAACGCGAAAGAGTTAGTCAAGCATCTTAGCCGACAGCATCTTAGCCGCAGCGTTAGTTCGCGGCGGCTTGCTTCTTCAAGATGAACTGCTCCATGGCGTTGGCGAAGCCTTCTTCCTCGCTGGAAGAGGTCACGTAGGTTGCGGATTTTTGCACGTCGGGGCTGGCATTGCCCATCGCGATGCTTACTCCACTTTTGACGAACATAAGCACATCGTTGGGCATGTCGCCGATCGTGGCGATTTGTTCGGCAGGAATTTTGAGCAAGTCGGACATCGCCCGGACCACTTCGCCCTTATTGGCCTTGGGGTGCGTCACGTCGAGATAGTACGGTTGAGATCGTGCGGCGGAAGCATGGCCGCCCAGCGCCGCCTGGACGTCTTTTTCGCAACGCGCGACGCCATCGAGGTTGTCGCTGACTCCGACCACCTTGGCAACGCGATCGACGATGGCCGTCAAGCCGAGCGTAACCACGGGCGCGAACTTCACGGTCCACTGCTCGCGCGCCACGTGCGGCGCATCGATTTCGCGCACGAACCACGTGGTATCGGTGTACACCCACGCGTCCAGATTGTGCTGCAAGATCAGTTGCACAGTCTGCTTCACGACGTCCGGCGCGAGAAAATTCTGGCGCAACACCGTCGTTTGTCCGGGCGCAGTGATGACTCCGCCGTTAAAGGCGGCGATGGGCTGATCGAGTTTCAAGGGCTCGACGAACATATCCATGCCGTGCGGCGGACGGCCACTGGTGATTGCAAACTTGACGCCGGCCTCGCGCAGCTTGAACACGGCGTCAATGGCGCGGCGCGTCAGCACCTTCTCGTGAGTCACCAGTGTGCCGTCCACATCCGCAATCACCAATTGGATCGGTTTGTTCTCCGTTGCTTTGCGCGATTCACTGGCCATTTGTTCTCCTGCTGGTGCTTCGCAAGATGGCTTGCAGAGCTGACTTTGCGTTTTCGGCAGCCGAGTGTCAACGTCGAGGATTCTTGCCGCGGCTTACGAAAGGCGCCCGCTTCGGAAGGCGGCCGCTACATGATGGCTGGCTACCTCCGAACTCGCGAACCGGCGCCTACTGCTCTTGATAGTTCCAGGTCAGGCCGCCGTCAACGAAGTAGGTGGTGCCGGTCACGTAATCGGAATCCGCCGAGGCCAGAAATGCGGCGACCGAGGCTACGTCTTCCGGCTTGCCCAGGCGCTTCAGCGGGATGTTTTCGAGCACGGACTTCAGCTTGACCGGATCGTTGAGCAAATTTTTGTTGATGGGTGTCTCGATGGCGCCCGGTGCGATGGAATTGATGGTGATGCCCAGAGGCGCCAGTTCGATGGAGAGATTTCGCGTCATCATTTTCACGCCGCCTTTGCTCGCGCAGTAGGAGGTGAAGTGCGGGAAGGGAAGCTCTTCGTGAACGGAGCTGATGTTAATGACTTTTCCCCCGGACTTGGCCTGCATACGGTGCTTGACGAAGGCCTGGGTCACGAAAAAAGGCCCCTTGAGATTGACGTCGAGCACCGTGTCATAGTCGGTTTCGGTGACATCCCAGAAGTCCGCGCGCCGCTCGAGGCCTGCGTTGTTCACCAGGATATCCACGCGTCCGAGAGCGGCTAGCGCGTCGGCGATAAATTTCTGGCCATCGGCTACTTTGCCGACGTCGCACTGCATGGCCGCCGCCTTGCGCCCCATTTTCTGCAGGACTGAGACGACCTCGTCCGCGCCCGCCTTGTTCGAGCGATAGCACAGCGCGACGTCCGCGCCTTCCTGCGCCAGGCGCTCCACAATCGCCCGTCCAATGCCCTGATCTCCGCCGGTAACCGCCGCTACCTTGCCATCCAGTCGATTAGCCACGTTGACTCCTTCGTTGAGGTACGCTGGATGTGATGCAGACGATCAGGATTTGATCCAAGAATCGAGCGAAATGTCGGCCGGATGACGATCTCCGTAAAACACTCGCCAGACCCGGCCGAATACAACCGGCGGCGAAGCCGGATTGTACAGAGCGAATGTTGCGCTTGTATGTCGGAGCGAAGGAGGGAGGTACCCTCGGTGCTTTTGAGTAAGAGTATGACTCCATGAGGCTTAAGCTGGTGGTTGGCTCAAGACTGTGATTCTAAACCGGTTATCGGTGGAGTGGTCCCAGTGTGGTTCCGAGAGCGGGTGAAGGAGGCCAACTGATGGACGAGAACCGCTCATTGGCTACTGAGCCAGCTTAAGTAAGGATAGCACGTTGTTAACCGAATGTCTATTAATTTTCTGTAGTGCCTCAATAGTACTTTTACCTGAAGGGCGGTCTACTCCGCAGGTTTTTCGCCGGTGATAATGGAAGGTCTGGGACGCCAATCAGCCAGTCTTGGCACCCGTTCCCAGCAGGCCGCGGACTTTGGTGCTGAGGAGGTCACGGGCTTTGTCCTGGGGGATCATGCGTTCGAGGATGCCTAGATCGGCGTCGATGATCACCTCGCGATCGGTGACTTCCACAAAGCCTTTGATCGGAGTGCTGAGAAAGCCGAGTTTCGCGGTCAGAGAGAAGTTCATGATAGAGCCGGTCCAGCTTTTCTGCGGATTGGCGATCTTCAAGGGAATGTCCGGGCCCTGAAAGAGGTCGGTGAAGGAGCGGTCTACCGCTTGCACGATTTCGTCCTTCGGTTTGTTGTGGGAGACAGAAATGCGCATTCGGAATCTAGTTTAGCGGAGATCGCTCTCCGGCATCGTGATTTCGGGGACCCCGCTGGATCTTTTCGTCCGGTTCGATGCGGAGCTCCGCGCGTGCGCGATGGAGGAGCCGGCCGAGGTCGTCGTATTTGGAGAAAATGGCCCGGACGCCGCACTGCAAGGCGGTCAACTCCAGCTCGCGGCTGTAGTGAGCGGTGAGGAGGAAGACAGGGACATCGGGCATCATGTAGTGAAGCGCGGTAGCGGCTTCGAGGCCACCCATCTCGGGCATCACCAGATCCAGAACAATGAGGTCCGGGGACAGTTGCTGGGCTTTCGTTAGAGCTTCGGAGCCATCCTGGGCTTCACCGCAAACCGCGAATTCTTCGTAGTCCTGGAACAAGCGCCGCAGCTCGCGGCGAACCGCTTCGTGATCGTCCACGATGAGCACGGATTTGGGCATGACCGACTCCTGGGATCAGTCTGTCCGGTATGACGCTCGGACCGAGATTGGATGCTCGGAAAGGCGGAGTGGGAGGCAGGGATCGCGCAGAGTGTGTTGAGTCAGTCAGTGTCGAGGAATTTTCCGATGAGCCATAGGTGGCCGAAGGGGTCTACCACGGCGCCCTGGAGCATGCGGCGGATGGGATGAGGGCCTTCGGTCCTGTGATCGTGTTGGTTTACCGGGCTGTGGTTGGTGGCTCCGGCGGCAACGGCCTGACGGTGGACGGCGACCGGATCGTCGACGAAAAGCTCGACTCGTACGGTGGTAAAGCCAGCGGAGGAGGGGCTGCGAGTACCGTACTGGGGCGACTCGGGAGCGAGGAAGAATTCGGCGCCGTCGATGGAGAGGCCAGCTATGGCGTGATCGAGGTGCCAGCGAATGGCGGCGCCAAAGGCGGCTTTGTAGAAGGCGATGGCGGCTTTGGGATCGCTGACTGCGAGCATGGGGGAGATTTGAGTGGTCATCGAATGCCTCACGTTGCACGATCGTAGCACTCCATGGGCTTTTGATGAGACGACTGAGCCTTGCGCTTTTGGCTGCAGTAAGGCGCACCACCAGAAATGGCTATGCCACCTGGGATGCCGAGCGAGCAGGGTAGTGGCCAGTTGAGCTTGGGCGCACCGCCAGGAGTGGCTGTGCTACTTAGGCGATGGTTACGTCTGGGCTTAGATAGACGTCCTGGATTGCATTCAGCAGCTGGACGCCTTCGCTCATGGGGCGTTGGAAAGCTTTGCGGCCGGAGATGAGGCCGGTGCCGCCGGCGCGCTTGTTGATGACGGCGGTGGTCACCGCTTCTTCGAAGTCGTTGGCACCGGAGGCACCACCGGAGTTGATCAGACCGGCGCGGCCGGAGAAGCAGTTGATGACCTGATAGCGGCAGAGATCGATGGGGTGATCGCTGTTAAGTTCGGAATAGATGCGCTTGTCGAATTTGCCGTAGCTGGAGTCGCCCATATTGAGCGCCTGGTAGCCGCCATTATTTTCGGCGAGCTTCTGCTTGATGATGTCGGCCTTAATAGTGACTCCGAGATGATTGGCCTGGCCGGTAAGGTCGCTGGAAAGATGGTAGTCCTTGTCCTTCTTGAAGGCGTTGTTGCGCAGGTAGCACCAGAGGACGGTGGCCATGCCGAGGTCGTGGGCCTGCGCAAACGCCTGGCTGATTTCGACGATCTGGCGCCCGCTTTGTTCGGAGCCGAAATAAATTGTGGCGCCTACTGCAGCTGCGCCCATGTCATAGGCTTCTTTTACGGTGCCGAACAGCACCTGGTCGGCTTTGTTGGGATAGGTGAGGAGTTCGTTGTGGTTGAGTTTCACGATGAAGGGAATCTTGTGGGCGTACTTGCGGGCAACCGAGCCGAGCACGCCAAAGGTGGAAGCCACGGCGTTGCACTGGCCTTCGACAGCAAGCTTGACGATGTTTTGGCCATCGAAGTAGTCGGGGTTTTTCGCGAAGCTGGCGCCGGCGGAGTGCTCGATGCCTTGATCGACCGGAAGGATCGAGAGATAGCCGGTATTGCGCAGGCGGCCGTGGCCAAACATGCGCTGAAGATTGGTGAGCACGCGCACGTTGCGGTCGGTGACGGCGTAGACGCGGTCGATGAAGTCCGGACCGGGGAGTTGCAGGCGATCCTTTGAAATTTTCGGCGATTTGAAGCCGAGAAGGGATTCGGATTTTGCGCCGAGGTAGGTTTCAACTTTGCTTCCGCTTGCGATGGTTGCCATGACGTTTCCTCTTTTTCCTTTTTCGTTATGACCGCTTGGCGGTCAGTTCCGTCGCGACCTGGAAGGTCGAAAAATTATTCGCGCGTTCCTGCTGAAAGCATACTCGCTGCGTCGCGGTCGACCAGCCACAAAAGCTTGCCGTTTGCCGGCGCGAACAACTGCGAAGGTAATTGTTCCGGCTCGCGCGGCCCCTCCAGGACCGCTTTCAGGGCCGGGGCTTTGTCGGCTTTCGTGACCATGAAGATCACCGTCGCGGCGTTGTTGGCCACCGGTGCCGTCATGGTGATGCGATGGGTGTAAAACTTGCCGACCCAGTTGCGCATCACCAAGCGTCCATTATCGTGCAGAGCCTTGGTTCCAGGGAAGAGCGAAAGCGCGTGGCCTTCGTCGCCCATACCAACGAGGAAGAGGTCGAAGCGGGGCAGCTGGCCGGGACCCAGCTTGAAGGAGCTGCGCAGGTCCTGCTCGTATTCGAGCGCCGCTTTTTCGGCGTCGGGATTTTCGGATTTGATGCGGTGGATTTGCTCGGGCTTTACGGGAACTTTCGAGAGCATAGACTCACTGGCCATGCGGAAGTTGCTGTCTTTGTGGTCAGGAGGAACGTGACGCTCGTCGCCGAAGAAGAATTGCGTTTTGTCCCAGGGGACTTGGGCGCGCAAGGCCGCATCGGTGGCGAGGAGGCTGTACAGAGCTTTCGGTGTCGAGCCGCCGGAGAGGGACACATAGAAGACTCCAGATTGCTGGACGGCGGATTTCGCGGCGGCGATCCACAGATTGGCGGCGCGTTTAGCGATGGCGGCGCCGTCGGGGAGGATTTGGACGTCAGCGGTCAATGGTGGCTCCTGCGCGTGTGAGTCGCGACGTCATCCACGTCGGGAACATGGTGTTGGATTTTTGCACGCACATTATTTTTTCGCCTGCGTTGTGTCTAAACCCCGCGGTCTAAAGACCGCGGCTACAGCAGCGTAGTTCGCGCTGGGTTACATGGCGGAGACGATGTTGTCGGGCAGAGAGACGTGGCTGCTGCGGCGGTCGATGTCTTCGTCGCCGATGCGGCGCCAGGCGCGGCCATCGCGCTGCAGCAGGTCCTCCGCTTCGGTCGGGCCCCACGAGCCGGCGGGGTAATTCGGGAAGCCGCGGGCCGGCAGTGCGTGCCAGACGTCGATGATCGGTTGGATGACGCTCCAGCCGGCTTCGACCATGTCGGCGCGCTGGAACAGCGTGGCGTCGCCGACCATGCAGTCGCGCAACAGGCGCTCGTAGCCGGTGCTGTGCTCGATGCCGAAATAATTGCTGTATTCGAAGTCCATGTTGACCAGGCCGAGTTTCATGATCGAGCCGGGAACTTTCGCGCCAAAGCTGAGGGAGATGCCTTCTTCCGGCTGGATGTGGATGACGAGGCGATTGGTTTCGAGATTTTTCACGGTAGTGTTGCGGAACAACACGAAGGGAGTGCGGCGAAACTGGATGACGATTTCGGTGGCGCGCTTGGCGAGACGCTTGCCGGTGCGGAGATAGAAGGGAACGCCGGCCCAGCGCCAGTTGTCGATCTGGAGTTTGAGCGCGACGAACGTTTCGGTGTTGGAGTTCGGAGCGACGTCGGGCTCGGCGCGATAGGGAGGGACGCGCTGGCCGTCAATTTCGCCTTCGCCGTACTGGCCGCGGACAGTGTTGGTGAGCACGTCCTCAGGATCGAGCGGCTGGATGGCGTGCAAGACTTCGGCTTGTTTGTTGCGGACCTCGTCGGCGTCGAAGGAAATGGGCGGCTCCATGGCGGTCATGGTGAGGAGCTGGAAGAGATGGTTGGGGACCATGTCGCGAAGGGCGCCGGCGGTTTCGTAGAAGCCGCCACGATGCTCGACGCCGACGGTTTCTGAGGCGGTGATCTGGACGTGATCGACGTAATTGCGATTCCAGAGCGGCTCGATGATGTTGTTCGAAAAGCGGAAGACCATCACGTTCTGCACGGTTTCTTTGCCGAGGTAGTGATCGATGCGGTAGATCTGATTTTCGGCAAGCACGGTTTTCAGATCTTTGTTGAGCTGGATGGCGGAAGCGAGATCGTGGCCAAAAGGCTTTTCCACGATGACGCGGGACCAGTGGGTGTCGCCTTCGGCGGTGAGGCAGCAGCTGCCGAGTTGCTTCACGATGGGCGCGAAAAATCGCGGCGCCACCGCCAGGTAGAAAAATTTGTTGCCCTGGGTGTTGTGCTGCTTATCGGCTTCGGCGATCTGCTGTTCCAGCCGCTTATAGGCTTCGGGATCTTCGAAGTCACCCCTTACATAATAGATGCGCTCGGTGAACCACGACCAGATCTTGGGGTCGATCGGCGCGCCCGCGTATTTCGGGAGCTCGTCGGTCAACATCTTGCGAAAACTCTCGGTAGTGAAATCGTTGGTGGCGAAACCGATGATGGCGAATTGTTTGGAGAGGAGGTTGTCCTGCGCGAGGTTGGATAGCGCGGGAATCAGTTTGCGTTTGGTGAGGTCGCCGGTGGCGCCGAAGATCACCATGACGCAGGGAGAAGCTACGATTTTTGTTTCGTGATGATTTTGGGCCATGATGGCGAAGTCCTATCTAGGATTTGAAAAATCGCTAAGCGGCCGCCGCGCGATCGTAGACAGCGTGGGCCGGCCTGACGCGATCCTGAACTTGCACGGATCGCCCTCAACCGCAGGCTGCGGCTATTTCCTTTCGACGTGCCCGCCGAACTGAAAGCGCATGGCCGACAAAATCTTGGAAGCAAAATCTGCTTCTCCGCGCGACGAAAAGCGCTGGTAAAGCGATTCGGTCAGCACAGGAGCCGGTGCGCCGGATTCGATGCCCGCAAGAATGGTCCAGCGGCCTTCGCCAGAATCGGATACGCGGCCGGAGAATTTTTCCAGTGTCGGCTCTTGCAGCAAGGATATCGCGGTGAGATCGAGGAGCCAGGAGGCGACGACGCTGCCGCGGCGCCACACTTCGGCGACATCGGCGAGGTTGAAATCGTATTGATAATGCTCGGGATTGCGCAGCGGCGTGGTTTCGGCGTCGGTTTCGTGGTGCTGCTTGCCGACGTTGGCGTGCTTGAGAATGTTCAGGCCCTCGGCGTAGGCAGCCATCAGGCCGTATTCGATTCCGTTGTGCACCATTTTCACGAAGTGCCCGGCGCCGGAGGGTCCGCAGTGCAGATATCCCTCTTCGGCAGTGCCGCCGGCCTTTTCACGGCCCGGCGTACGATCTACGTTTCCGCGGCCCGGCGCAAGCGTTTTGAAAATGGGATCGAGGTGCTTCACGATCTCGTTTTCACCGCCGATCATCTGGCAGTAGCCACGCTCGAGCCCCCAGACGCCGCCGCTGGTGCCCACGTCCACATAGTGCAGTCCTTTCGCGGCGAGTTCCTTTGCGCGGCGAATGTCATCGATGTAATAGGAGTTTCCGCCGTCGATGACGATATCGCCGACGTCGAGCTTGCCGGTCAATTCATGGAGCGTGGCATCGACGACGCCGGCGGGAACCATTAACCAGATGGCCCGAGGCTTGCTGAGTTTTTTGACGAAATCATCGAGTGAGGATGAGCCGGTGGCGCCTTCGGCGGCCAGTTGATTCACGGTGGCCGGTGTGCGGTCGAAGACCACACCCTGATGGCCGCCTTTTTGCAACCGGCGCACCATGTTGGCGCCCATCCTGCCTAGTCCGATCATGCCCAGTTGCATTGCGTGCGCTCCTCAGCGTTTCGTTTGATGTTGGAAACCTATGGATGATGCTATTTATTTCAGCGCCTGCTGCAGCGCTGAGCCTAACTTCGCGAGATCCTTGCCGACGTTCTTGCTTAGGTGAACGCGCAGCGCGCGCCGCCCGCGTTCGGCCAGCACCGCGAAATCGCCGCGAGCCTGCGCGGCCTTGACCACGCCAAACGTATACTTTTGATCGGGCACCGGAAGGTCGACAGCGTCGTCGCAGGTGATCTGCAGAAAAACGCCGGAATTGGGGCCGCCCTTGTAGGCCTGTCCGGTAGAGTGGAGGAAGCGGGGGCCGAAGCCGAGCACGGTGGCGACTTTTTTCTTGTCGCGAACGGCGTGGCGGCTTTTTTGCAGCGCCTTCTCGTTGGCGTCGTTCATGGTGATGTAACCGAGCACGCCGAAATAATCGCCGGGGTGCACGCGATCCAGATGGGTCTTCAGCACATCGGCCAGTGTCGCGCCGCCTTGCAGTGCCGCGGCGTTCTTGTCGTCAGCGTACAGCTTGATGCCGTGGCCTTCGAAAAATGGCGTCTCTGCGGGGAGCTGGCCCTTGGCTTCATATTCGCTGGTCAGTTTCTTGGTTTCGATTTTGCTGGCTTCGACGTCGGGCTGGTTAAAGGCGTTGATACCGATGATGGAGCCGGCCACGGCGGTGGCGATCTCCCAGCGGAAAAATTCCTGACCGAGATTGTAGATGTTGGCCAGATCGATGCGTATAACCGGGTGCCCGGCCTTCTCCAGTGCGGCCACTGCGGCGTCCTGTGCCTTGTTCGGCTTGGCTTGCAGCCGCACGTAAGCGAATACGCGATCGTTGCCGTATATCGCAGGCTTGCCCAACGCTTCGCGATCGACGGGGATGATGCCTTTGCCGATTTTCCCGGTTGATTCCGCGATGAGTTGCTCCAGCCATGCGCCCAGATCGGCCACTCCTGGTGAGGCGATGATGGTGCACTTGTCGCGACCCTGTGTTGCTGCGACGCCCAGGATGGCGCCCAGGATCACGCCGGGATTCTTGTCCGCAGGAGCCGCTGCGCCGCAGGCCTTCACCATTTCCTGCGTATTCTTCAGGAATTTCGCAATGCCCAGGCCCATCACCGCGCCCGGCACCATGCCGAAATTGGAAAGCGCGGAATAGCGGCCGCCGATGCTGGGCACGCCGAAAAAGGTTTTGCGGAATTTGTCGGCTTCCGCAACACCTTGCATTTTCGAGCCGGGATCGGTGATAGCAATGAAGCGATTGCCAGCTTCTGCGGCGCCGACTTTCTTCTTGATCTGCTCGAAAAAGTACTGCTTATAGATGTTAGGTTCGAGCGTGCTTCCCGATTTGCTGGAAACGATGCAGATCGTGCTCTTGAGGTCGACTCTGTTCTGGATCGCCTTGATCTGCGCGGGATCGGTGGAGTCGAGAACGTGGAGTTCGGGGAAGCCCTTAATCTTGCCGAAGGTGAGACGCAGCACTTCCGGGCACAAACTAGAGCCGCCCATGCCCAACAGCAGAGCGTGCTTGAATTTGGCTTTCTTGATGTCCGCGGCGATGGCTTTCAGCGCGGCGATATTCTTGATCTGCTCGTCGGTGATCGTCAGCCAGCCGAGCCACTTCTCTTCGTCGGTACCGCTCCACAACGAAGCGTCTTTCTGCCACAGCCGCGCAACCTTGGTGTTGCTCTTCCAGTCGCCCAGCGCGGCCTTTACGCCACCCGCAAGCGGCTCGGGCAGCTGGTAGGAGATTTTGTTCAGGCTCACGCTTTCACGCCGGCAGTCTTGCCCGTCGCCTCCAACAGCTGCCTGAACGCATCAGCGAAGAGCCTGACGCCGTCAACAACCAGCTTGTCGGTCACTTCCTTCATGGAGATGCCGGCTTTCTCGAGATCGGACATGACCTTGGCCGCGACAGCCACGTTCTCGGTCAAGCTGTTGCGAAGCCTGCCGTGATCGCGGAAAGCATCGAAGGTGGCCGGCGGAATGGTGTCCACGGTGTCGGCGCCAATCAGCTCTTCGACGTACATCACGTCGCGATATTTCTTGTTCTTCGTGCTGGTGCTGGCCCACAGCAGCCGCTGCACCTGCGCGCCCTTGGCCGCCAGCGCCTTCCAGCGCGCCCCGCCGACCAACTCCTGATACTTCTTGTAAGTCAGCTTGGCGTTAGCGATGGCCACTTTACCTTCGACCGAGCTCAGCAGATCGCGCCTGGCGGCATCCTTTTCGGTCTTCAGTTTCTCTTCCACCTGCGAATCGACCAGCGTGTCGATGCGGCTGACGAAGAAACTGGCCACGCTGGCCACGTGCGCAACGTCCTGGCCTTTCTTGACCCGCGCTTCCAGCGCCGAGAAAAACGCTTCGGCCACTGCTTCATACGCTGACTGCGCGAACAACAGCGTGATATTGATGTTGATTCCTTCTTCCAGCAGGGTGCGGATGGCCGGCACGCATTCCTTGGTGCCCGGAACCTTGATCATCAAATTGGGACGGCTCACGGCCTTCCAGAGGCGCCGCGCTTCTTCCATGGTGCCCTGCGCGTCGCTCGCCAGCAGGGGAGAAACTTCCAGGCTGACGAAACCATCCTTCTGCTGGCTCTCCGCGTACACGCCTTTGAAGATGTCGCAGGCGTCCTGCACATCGCGAATGGCGATCTTTTCGAACACACCCTTGGCATCGAGTTTCTTGGCTTCGGGCGATTCCAGGATGTCCTTGTAGTAGTCGCCCGCGCTGATAGCCTTCTCAAAAATCGTGGGATTCGAGGTCATACCGCGCAGGCCGTCTTCGTCAATCATCTTCTTCAAGCCGCCGCCGGTCAGCAGGTCGCGCCGAACATAGTCCATCCACGGCGACTGGCCATAAGTCAGCAGCCCCTTCAGCGGATTGGCGCCCTTGGTTCCAACATTCGGAAGAGTCGTTGTAGTGGTCATAGCAGTTCTCCTGACAAAACATCTTCAAACTCTATTGTACTCCGGCGTCCGGCGTGCCGCGTGTGCCCTGGAGTGCGGCGCTCCACGCGACTTCTACGGTTTCAACGCGGTCCATTGGCATGCAGGCGAGCAGCTCGCTTCGGAGCTTTCCTAGGCCTTCGGCCGCATATACTTCGCTTCAATCGCCTTAACCTTTCCCAGCCGCCGCACATGCCGTTCTTCGCCGCTAAACTTTGCACCCAGAAACGCTTTCACCAAATCCTTCGCCAGCTCGTTGCCGACCACCCGTGAGCCCAATACCAGGACATTGATGTCGTCATGCTCCACGCCTTGATGCGCTGAATATGTGTCATGGCACATGCCCGCGCGAATGCCGGGAATCTTGTTCGCCGCCACGCTCACGCCCACGCCGCTGCCACAGATTAAGACGCCGCGCTCACCGCGGCCGTCGAGAATCGCGGCGCCAACTTTCTCCGCAAAATCGGGGTAGTCGGAGGGCTTTTCGTCGAAGGCCCCCACATCGAGCACCTCGTGGCCCAAGGATTTCAGGAATTCTCCCATTGCCACTTTCAGCTGGTACCCGGCGTGGTCCGAACCAATCACAAGTTTCATCCGCGGCTCACTTTCCCAGAGCTTTCTTCGCGGCTGCCACGACGTTCTCAGTAAGGAAGCCAAATTTCTTGAGCACATCCTTCAGCGGGGCGGAAGCTCCGAAACTGTGCATGCCGATCATCTGGCCCTGGGGGCCCACGTAACGCTCCCAACCAAACGTACCTGCCATCTCCACAGAGACGCGCGCGGCCACACTGGCCGGTAACACGCTTTCGCGATACGCAGCGTCCTGGGCGTCGAAAAGTTCCCAGCACGGCATGCTCACCACGCGCGCCTTGATGCCCTCGGTCTTTAACTGCTCGTAAGCCTCCACGCACAGGTGCAGTTCGCTGCCCGTGCCCATCAGAATCACGTCGGGCTTGCCGCCGTCGGCGTCGGCCAAGATGTATGCGCCCTTCGCGGTACCGGAAGCGGGAGCATATTTCGTGCGGTCATACGTAGGCATGGCCTGCCGCGTCAGCACCAGCGACACCGGCTGATGCCGCAACTGCATGATCACTTTGTAGGCTTCGACCACCTCGTTCGCGTCGCCCGGGCGCATCACCAGCATGTTGGGCATGGCGCGCAGGGAAGCCAGTTGCTCGATGGGCTGGTGCGTCGGGCCGTCTTCGCCGAGGCCGATAGAATCGTGCGTGAAAATGAAAATTGACGGCGTTTCCATCAGCGCCGCCAGCCGCATCGCCGGCCTCATGTAGTCGCTGAAGTTGAAAAATGTCGCGCCGTACGCGCGCAGCCGCGAGACGCTCATGCCGTTGACGGCCGCGGCCATGGCGTGTTCGCGGACGCCGAAGTGCAGGTTTCGCCCGTTGTATTCGCCGGCAAAGAAGTCGCCTGCGCCGTCAAACGTCAGGTTCGTCTTGTTCGAATGCGCAAGGTCCGCCGAGCCGCCGATCAGCCACGGAATGTTTTTCGCCAGCGCGTTCAGCACCTTGCCGGAGGAATCGCGCGAGGCCAGGCCCTTGGCATCGGCAGGGAAGGTGGGCAAATTCTTGTCCCAGCCGTTCGGCAATTGCCACTTCTGGATTTTTTCCAGTTGATCGGCCAGCTCTGGAAACTGCTTCTTGTAGTCTGCGTACCTCGCCACCCATGCGGAATGCGCTTCCGCGCCCCGCTTACCAATTCCGTTTTTGAAGTGATCCCAGACGCCGTCCGGCACCAGGAATTTCGCATCTTCGGGCCAGCCATAGAATTTCTTCACCAGCTTTACTTCTTCTTCGCCCAGGGGCTCGCCATGCGCGTCCGAAGAATCCTGCTTGTGCGGCGAGCCGTATCCGATGTGGCTGTCCACCACGATCAGCGTGGGCTTATCGTCCGTGCGCAAGAAAGACTGATACGCGTTCTCCAACATGGGAATACTGTTCGCGTCCGGCACGCGCAATACATTCCACTTGTATCCCAGGAAGCGGGTCATCACATCTTCGTCCAGTGACCATTTCGCTGGGCCATCCAGCGTTACGCTGTTGTTGTCATAGATCCAGCAGAGGTTCGACAATTTCAGGTGCCCCGCCAAAGACGCCGCTTCGCAGCACACCCCTTCCATCATGTCGCCGTCGCCACAAATCGCATACACGTTAAAATCGAACAGCGGAAAGCCGGGCTTGTTGTAGGTCGCGCCCATCCACTTGCTGACGATCGCCATGCCCACGCTATTGGCCGCGCCTTGCCCCAGCGGACCGGTGGTCGTTTCCACAGCGGTGGTCATGTGCGACTCCGGATGCCCGGGTGTCTTGCTGTCCAGTTGGCGGAAGCGCTTGATCTCGTCCATCGAGACAGCGAGCCTGTCGGAAATTTTGTCGTCCCTGTCGGCTTCCTTCACGCCTACCAAGTGCAGCACGGAGTACAGCAGCATGGAGGCATGTCCTGCAGACAGCACAAAACGGTCGCGATTCGGCCACAGCGGATTCGCCGGGTCATATTTCAGCACGCGCTGCCACAGCGTGTAAGCCACCGCCGCAAGGCCCATCGGCGCGCCCGGGTGCCCGGAATTCGCCTTTTGCACGCCGTCAATCGCCAACGTTCGGATGGTATCTATGCTGAGTTGGTCCAGGTCCTTCTGAGGCTGCGCCTGACTCACATTGTCTCCTGCGCGGGGGAAGGGATACCCGCATTAGTTTGGACCGGTCTTGGTTAGAAGCCCTCAATCAACAGACAAGGCTTGGATGCGTCCCGCACGCGCCAGTTGCTGGATTTTTTGCGGCGCGACCGATTAACAGGGTGTTTCGGGAGCCCCAGCTTCGTGTGGCTTTACTCGAACTCGATTCGCCCTCCCGTGAACCTCTAGTGAGCGGCCTCGAAGCCAACACAGGGGCGCGAAACCGCCGGAGGGAGGGTTCGGCCAAGCTATCGTGAGCGAGTGGGTTGTGTCAAATATGTTGCGCCAATTTCATAGTCGGCAGCGTGGCGGAGGCCTTGAGGCCGGGCTTAACCCAACCCGGCCCAGAGCCCACCGACACGTCGCAATTTTATGTGCCCCTCGCACCGGGACTCTGTACAATCTCCCCGCCCGACATGGCGCTCAATTCCACGCTCATCCGAAGTTCGATTGTCGCCGCGCTCGGCGGGCTGCTGTTTGGCTTCGATACCGCGGTGATTTCCGGCACCACCCGCGATCTCACCGAGCTGTATCATCTGACCCCCTGGCTGCTCGGCGTGACCGTCACGAGCGCGCTGGTTGGTACCATCGTCGGCTCCATGCTGGCGGGCATACCGGGAGATGCCATCGGCCGCCGCGACTCGCTCCGAATTCTCGCCGTTTTGTATCTGGTTTCCGCTCTGGGCTGTGCCTTCGCCTGGAACTGGAGCGCGCTGGTCGCCTTCCGGTTTATCGGTGGCCTGGGAATCGGCGGATCTTCGGTGCTTGGCCCGATGTATATCGCCGAGCTGGCGCCCGCGAAATATCGCGGGCGGCTCGTCGGCATGTTCCAGTTCAATGTCGTGCTGGGAATTCTGCTCGCGTATCTCTCAAACTATTTGGTGGGGCTGTTTCATCTCGGAGCGACGGAATGGCGCTGGAAGTTCGGCGTGCCCGCCCTGCCGGCAGCGCTCTTTCTGGTGATGCTGTTCGGGATTCCGCGCAGCCCGCGATGGCTGGTCAAAAAGAGACGCGTCGACGAGGCGCGAGGGGTCCTGCAACTGATCGGCGAAGAGAATGCCGAGCAGGAGCTGCAGGACATCGTGCAGTCCATCGACACCGAACACGCCGCCAGCGACGCATTGTTTTCGTGGAAATATCGCCTGCCGATTTTTCTCGCGGTGTCCATCGGCATGTTCAACCAGCTATCCGGCATCAATGCGATTCTGTATTACATGAATGACATCTTCATTCAGGCGGGTTTCAGCAAGGTGTCGGGGGATCTGCAAGCGGTGGCCATCGGCGGCACGAATCTTTTGTTCACCATGATCGCGGTCTCGCTAATCGATCGCGTGGGGCGCAAAACGCTATTGCTGATCGGCTCGGTGGGGACGGCTCTATCGCTTGCCGGCGTGGCCTACATCTTCTTCACTCATCAGCATCCGGGCTTCCTGGTCTGGCTGTTGGTTGGATTCATCGCGTTCTTTGCGTTTTCCCAGGGCGCGGTCATTTGGGTGTACATCGGCGAAGTTTTTCCCAATCAGGTACGTGCCAAGGGCCAGAGCCTGGGCAGTTTTTCGCACTGGTTCATGAATGGAGTTATTTCGTTGACCTTCCCGCTGATGGCCGCGTCTTCCGGCGCCTACCCCTTTGTCTTTTTCTCCGCTATGATGGTGCTACAACTTTTTGTTGTCGCTTTTTTCTATCCGGAGACCAAGGGTGTTTCTCTGGAAGAAATGCAGCGCAAGCTTGGAATAGCTTGACGGATAGCTAGACGGGGCCCCGCTTGCAAACGGTGAGAGCATGCCCGTGCGCGGCGGCAGATGGTTTTCCGTCATTGTCGTTCTTCTTGCAAGTCTGTTTTTCTTTTCTCTGTCAAACAAGTACCACGCGCACGCGGCTCCACGTTCCCGCGCTGTTTCGCCGCGGACGGCCGCAAGCGAAGCGTGCAAGCCGTGTCACGCCGAGATCTACGAGAGCTACTCCCGGACGGCCATGGCGAACGCGAGCGGTCCGGCGCTGCAAGAGGTTATCCCTGCCGATTTCCTTCATGCACCCTCAGGCGTCCGCTATC
>Ga0134124_10000778_pt1 | contig 25572 bp, 14 predicted proteins | sample KB304_FD_96880 | JGI IMG/M metagenome (GOLD analysis project Ga0134124, IMG submission 96880) | Terrestrial soil microbial communities without Nitrogen fertilizer from Kellogg Biological Station, Michigan, USA - KB3-0-4 | ecosystem: Environmental > Terrestrial > Soil > Unclassified ... | reverse complement strand
GGAACAACGCTGGCGCAAACTGAAAGGGGCCGCACGCCTGGCCCAAGTGATCGATGGCGTGCGTTTCAAAGACGGACTACAAGAGGAGGCTCAGAGAATCGCCGCCTGAGATCTTCCATACCCGACATTTGCAAAAAACTCATCGTTATCTACGTCATATTTCTAAAATTAAGCTGTATTCCATACGCTCAGGCGGAATCACAGGCGCATGCCGCCACATAAAAGATTATTAAATCTACAAAAATCATAATCTTGAACTATCTCACAGGCTTGAAGAAGTTGTGAAATAGCTAATTGTTCTCAGTGCCGATCCTAGAATGCACTATTAGAGTTTAATAGTTTACGGAAAGGCAGCATATCGAATGTCATTCAATGGAATACCATGCACCGCAGCAACCGAATTCATCTGATAGCAATTTGCCGTCAAGCCGTACAGGCTATTCGGCATCGCTAAAGCAATGACGTTACCGAAAGGCTGTCGGCGAGACCGTGGCATGCGAATCTTCTATTGAAATATTAAGGAGGTATTCTTATGCAATTCTTTGATCAGCTCGGGGAGCTCATAGAGCAGCGGTGGAAAGACAAGAATTATGGTGAATGGGCCTTTCCCGAAATTGCTGCCCAGTCGCTTGCCGAGGCGGAGGCGATTGAAAAAGTTGACCTGCAGGACATTCTCCGTTGTGTCCACAACTCCACGGCACTGCCGCAACAGCATAAGGATGACTTCAGTGACCTCCCCGTCACACTGTATCAAGGCCCGAGATTCAGCGTCGATGTGTACTTCTGGCTGGATGGAACGACGGCAATACATCAACACAGCTTTTCCGGGGCGTTTCAAGTCCTCTCAGGCTCAAGCATCCACAACCTGTACACTTTTGAGCAGGAGCAAGGGATAAACTCATACCTCTCCGTTGGACGGGTGCTTCTACAGGAAGTCCAATCGTTAACACGAGGAGAAATTCGGAAGATACTTCCGGGGCGTCAGTTTATCCATTCGCTGTTTCATCTGGACAGGCCATCGGTCACCATCACTGTAAGGACGAATGGAGAGCCCACCGCTTTACCACAATACAGCTACCTGAAGCCATACTTCTCCATTGACCCTTTCTTTAAAGAGCAATTGACCGCCAAGAAAGTGCAGAGCGTAAGGATGTTGCTGAGGATGAAAGACCCGACGGCTTACCCGCTCATCGACGAGTTGGTGTCTTCTTCGGATTTTCATACGACTTACCTGATCCTCAGTGCCGCCTTTGAACATTTAGTTGACCAGACAAGTCAAAGGCTGTCTCCTTCAACAGAGGGAGAACCGTGTCCTCATGATTCCCTTGAACAGAGATCCTATTTCCGTGGGTTGTTAAAAAAGGCTCGCCGCAGGCACGGCTCTCTGATGAACTTTCTGCTTCCGGTGCTAGGTGAGGTGCAGAGGGAGAGGGCCCTCGTAAACTTGAGGAGTCATGTCTTCGGCAATGAGCATCGATTCTTCCTGGCATTGCTCCTGAACGTGGAGCAGAGGCCGCTAATTTTCGACTTTGTCAGACAGCGCTTCCCCGACAGAGACCCGATTGACACCATTTGTAACTGGGTGAGAGAACTCTCTTGCACCACACGTGCGAATTCCCATCAAACAAGTATTCTCGGGATAGACCCCCTGGAACCCACCGATCTGTTGGTTCTTAAACATTTGTTGGAAGGACTTTCTATCGAGGAAATTAAGGGCTCAGCTGGCAGAGAAGTATCAACAGGCGAGGTTGAGAAAGTGTACGACAGGTTTCAGAAATCAATCTTGCTCCGATCAATCCTTCCTGAGCAACTCGCAGTCACCGCCGGGACAGGCATGCCCAGATCCCTCAGCGCGATGAATTTCGTCAGCGCATGAGGTGTCGGCATTATTTTATTTGAAACTCGTAGTGATTACTGGATTCGGGACCTTGCTCTATCAGATAGGTTTTCCCATTGACGTCTATTTCAAGTTTCAGCCCACCAGGCACCGTGACTGTGTAAGTGGAGGGGCGCTTTTGACCCCGCAGGGTGATCGTGTTCTCTGTCTGAGAGATGGAGGATTCGCTCTCCGCAGGATACTGGATATTTAACTCTCCCGGCCGACCTCCCGTCTCGACAATAAGTTTTCCGCCCGCTGGAGTCATCAGAAGGGAAAGCAGAACCGGCTTGTGCGAGTCAATCTTTACGATGTGGTCCTGGACGCTGGGGACCGAGGCTTGCACAGCAAGTGCAAAAAGAGCGCAGAGCATGACGATGGTTCGGACGGTGACTTTCAACATCCTAGTAACTCCTCCCTTTTGAAAAAACGTTCTTACCCCTGACTCACTGTCGTCGCTTTATGCGTCAACCTGTCGAACCGCTGATTCAGTAACAATTCCAAGTCAAATTTCTCAGCCAGCTTACCGAAGTGACGCAGCATCTCGCCGACATCCCTGTCCCTGTTACTCTGGAGCAGTAAATCAATCTGATCTAAGTACGCTTTCGCGAAACTATTATACACGGCTTCATTTCCCGCCCCGTTGTCAATCCGCACTGCTTGCTTGATTTGTCTCAGCACGCTCCGCTCGCAGGGTGTGCTGCGTAGCGTGTAACAGTTCATGGTCGCGGTGTAGTAACGGATGACGTTTTCAACGTCTCCCATGCCGGAGGAGATTCTGGCGGCGTTAGAGAAAAACTCAGCGGCCTTCCCGTACTCGTTTGTGTCTGCGTGAAGCACACCTAGATTCGCATAGTACTTTAACATTTGCGGCTTCAACTGTGCATGCGCGCTGACGCGCAGTGCCCGCGAGTAGGAGCAGGCCGCGCGGGCGTATTCATGCGCCTTATAAGAACTCAGGCCGATGTTGCCGAGCAGGTTGGCTACCTCGGACAAGTCGATGACTTCGAGTGCCAGGTTGAGGCAATCCCGAAAACTCTCAATCGCCTGGTCGTGACGGTTCAGGAACTGGCGACACAGCCCGGCGGCTTTATGAGCATACATGCGACTCGTGTGCAGCTTGTAATTATCTTTGGCGATGTTTAGGGCTTCCAGGAAGTAAGGGAGCGCCGCTTCATATTGCCGGGCGTAGAACAGGTTCTTTCCGATGTTGATCGTATGCTCCACTTCATTTTCGACGCGCCTGCGGGTCCTGGCAACTTCCACCAACTCGAGATAGATGTTGTGCGCTGTCGCATTGTCCTTTAACAGCTTGCTGTAGATTTGAGCGAGGCTCATCAGGAGTGCCTCTTTTGATACCATTACGGTGTCCTTCAAGGGCCTAGCCTCTTGAAGCAGTTGCAGTGCCTCTTCTTCAAGGGCGATGGCTGCCCGCGCGTCCCTCTGGCGAAATCGGATTAAGGCCACAGAGTTATTAATGATGGCGGTAATATGTTTCCTATGATCCGAATCGCTCACCAGAGCGGCCTCTTGATACGCTCGGCTGGCATATTCGAGCGCGATCTCGATGGAGCCCTCGGTTTTCAGGTTAGCGTACATGACACACAGGTTGCTGTAGATCTCCGCCCTCCGGTAGGCGTCGCGTTCGATTCGCAGGTGGCTCTCGCAGTCGCGGATCTTTTCTTTCACACTCCCCGTCCGCCTGATTACGTCGCTGGCTATCTGATAGGACAATTCTCTCTTTAAGGCTTTGGACGAAGTCGTGTTACCAGTGACGGTTTTGCTGAGCCTCCTCAAATTCTCCGTCACGTGGTTGTAATAAGTATTAACCGGGCAGGAGTAATACACCGCCTGGTATTCCAATGCGCGGAGCGTATCGCCAGCCTTTAGCAGGTGGAAAAAGACGGCGTTTGGTCCATGACTCAGGACCCATCTCCGGCGGGGTCCTTCGGCCATGATTGATTGTATGACGCTGGCGATGTGAAGATGGAACTGCCGCCTTCTATCCGCAGGAATGCGATGAGAAATTGCGCCTTTCCAGACGGCATTCGTGATGGTGTAAGTAGTCTGACGGCCCACCCCCCACTTCACGATGGCCCCGATACGCTGCAAGTCGCCGAGCGTCTCACCCACTTCCGATTCAAGTTCATTAATTCTTAAAAGGAAGTTCAACTCCTTTTCGCTGGCTGGCTGGTCGAAGATGCAGAGGTAGCTGAGGACGAGTCGTCCGATGTTGTCTAAACGCTCAAGGATGCTCTCGATTGTCTCTCGCTCTTCGGCAACCTTGAAGGGACTTAGAGTGAGCTCGAAGGGCTTGCTCTTTGCCGAAAGGAACTGCGCCGTTGCAGGTGACTTCCTGACTTTCGAGCCGGAGGTGATGCAAATGGCGATAGGAAGTCGCTCGATCCTTCTAATTAAATGAGCCATAAATGAGGCCGACCAGAAATCGGCGAACTGAATATCATCTACCAGGATGACGGTCAGCTTTTTAACCGGGCATATCAGCTCCAACAGATAATTGATAGTTTGTACGATTAAACCGACGGTAGCTTCGTTTGATATCTGCTGAGTAACCCTCATGCAGCGGTCCGAAACCTTGTAAGCGTGATTCGAGTTCTTTTCTCCGCTCGCCTGATGCAGCGTATACCGTAAAGCGTCGATGACTTCCTGATACTCAGTCTGTAACCCTGTGGCTTTGCCAGGATGTATTTGCAGAGCCCGCCTGATGAAATCTCTGGCGAGGTCGAATGGAGAGTTAAAGCTGTCCCTGCAAGTGCTCCTGATGACGTTCCAGCCGGCGCGCTTCGAATGTCCCTCCAATTCTGAGATCAGAGCAGTTTTGCCTGCCATCTCTCCTCCATGGACGAGGATGACGTGGTTCGCAGGGGCACATAGCTGGCTCAGTCGATCATCGGGCACCGCAGGCAGTTGAGACTCTAACGTCTTCAGAAGGGTCTGAATCATGCCGGTCGCACTTTCGAGAGTTACGTTCTTGCTCATATTAATTTCAGATCGGCGGTAGTTTCATTCAAGACTCTCAATAATCTCCCGGCTCAATACAGTTCCGCGCTCGACCGGTGCGGCAACGATGCTGAAGGCATCCTCTTTCCAGCCCTCAAATATAATGGGAATGCCGTTGGAGCTTTCCAGAGACGCTCCGTCAGCCAGATGAAAGTGCAGATGTGGCTCCGTTGATTCGCCCGAGTTGCCCACCTTCCCAATGACATCCCCCGCTTCAACACGCTGGTTGACGGACACACTTAAAGAAGGTTGCAGATGAGCGTAGAAAGTATGCTCATCCTCCACGTGTTGTATGACTACGTGATTGCCGGATATCGGGATTTCCGCTGGTGACATATAAGATTCAGGGTTACGTCCAGGAGTGCGAGAGGGCACGTTCTCCTCTATACCGTCGACCGACGTGACCACGCGCCCAGTGGCGGCGGCCAGCACAGGCTGCCCGTATGAGTAATAGTCTGAATTCTTCCGTCCGTCGTTTCGATAACTTTTTCCGCCGTCGCCAAGTTGAATAAAATCGTAAGCGTAAGAAAGAGCAGACAGGTGACTGCGGCTGTGGGGTTCGAAATTGAAATGACCTCCGGCCACCCACCACCTCCCGCGCAGAGGGAGCTGCAAGGTAGTTCGCGCGCCGTCTCTCGATAAGCTCCTTTGTTGTTGGGCCTCCACCGGAAGGCCATCACTGGTGAGTCCTTGAAAAAGGCACTCGGCTTCGGTGAAGTGCAAAGCGCCGTTGCCTTGTATCTGATATTCGACAATGGCTCTGCTCTGTTCCGGGGGAATCTCGAGTGTGCCCTCGCCGTCTTCAACGAACGGCTGCCCTTGGGCGAAAAGATCTTCCAGGAAATTACCCTCGAAGATCTGAAGGAGCTTCGAGTCTCCTGCCTGACGCTTTAAAATCAGCGTGACACGCTCTGCTCTGATTGTTTGTGGGGTTCGGTTACGAAAGACAAGATGAAGGAAATATCGTTCGAGGGACTCCTCCCCGCGGCGAATGACCTCAACATGAAGCCTCTTCGGCAGTATAAAAACTTCTACCTGTCCCACAAACTCTCCCCCTCGATCGTGATGACAGTCTCCAAGCCTTTAAGTTTGCACCTTATTATCACGAACCACACGAGAGCTCTACTTTGCCGGCGTACAGGGGCACTTCGCTTTCAGGGAATCCCGACACCGGCGCTTGATCTACTTCAACCGGCGGGATGAAAGTCGCACTCCTGTCATTCTGCGCCACACTTTCGTGCCAGAGTTCTTTCAGTTTCTCGTGCTGCATCATGTCCATGCAGAGAGTGCAAATGCTGCCGGGGTAACTAGACCGCGGCTTATACTGATCGTTGCCGTATCTCTCTTCCAGAGCACGCAGCAGACCGCCGGGACCTTCGTAACGGAGTAGTCGTAAGAACGGATTGTAGAGGTGACGTGCAAGGATAGTGGCGAGCGATTCGTTCGCCACCGTGCCGAGCACGAACGGACTTTCCATGTCGTTTGGATCCTGAGAGACCGGGAACGCACAGCACAGGAGGACGCGCCCGTCGGTTTCGACTACCGGGACGCCGGCGAAGCTACAGGGCGCGTGCGCAACCTTATAGAAGGATTCGGTAAAAAAGGTCTCCTGCGGCAGTTCGGCGGCGCGGCCATACGGGATGAGATCAGAGAGCTTCATTTCCACCGGGAAAGATTTCAGCGTGTGCACAGCTTTGTATGTCCTGTAGTCCTTGCGACCGACGCTCGCATCGATCAAGGATTTAACGCCGACATCAATTGAAGCCTGAACCGCATTCTGCACTCTTTCAAGAGGGATATAGTTCAAGTGGTACTGGTCGATGCTGAAGCGAAGCAAGCCGAGACCGGCTTCTTTCAGTCGGGTGAGAATCTTGACCGCTCGCTCAGGAGTCTTGGCCCAGGAGCTGTTGGTGGTGACGCCCGTCACCATACCGTAACTCTTGCCAAGGCGCATTATTTCCTCCAACTCGTCGAGGAAGAGAAAAGGCTCGCCCCCGGTAATCTCAATGCGAGGCAGACCGACGGAGGCAGCTTCCCGAACAACTCTCTGGGCCGTCTCAAGTGCGAGCTTCTGTTTATTTTTCGGACCGGAGAACGAGATACAGTGTTCACACCGAGCATTGCACAAACGGCCAATCTCCAGGCCTATCTGCATGTAGAAGTCAACAAACTCTTCCTTGGTGTATTGCTCGGTCATGGGTTCAGACTCCTTTCGGTAAGCACCTCAGTGCTCCGTTCCGATTTCAATTTTCTTACCAGCAGACGGGCCGAATTTTTGACTATGGCCCAGAGCCATGTCGCATAAGCTTTGAAGATGAAGAGCAGCGCAATGACTGTGACGGCGAGGAGGAAAGCCTGTATGCCCTGCTGAAGGGCGGTGGCGTACTCTCCGGCTGACACAGCGGTAAAAATGTTTCTGAACATCGCCGCTATTCTCGGCGGCGCGTGAATTATGGTCTGGGGCCCGTGCCTCAGAATGAGGTATGCGAAATAGACGCGGAACAATATGAAGAGCGCGCGGTAGACTGCCAGGGAGAGCGCGACGTTGCGCGGCAGAGTAAGCCCACCCCGCGTCGTGAAATATGGCGATTTGATAACAGGCAGAATACTACGCAACACCTCTGCGGACCGCTTTTGCAGGTTAGGAACACCCAGGAGGTCGGACAGCAGCCAGTAACCATCGAACTTGAAGAACGGGATGAATGAAAAGAGGATGAGAAAATCGTTGAGGATAATAGTCAACAGATACAAGTTGTCGCGAGTCAAAATAAAAGCGAGGAAAAGAACGACGGTGGCGAGAAGTTGGAAATAGAAGCCTCCAACATCAATCACCGCGCGCTTCATCCTCGGCAGCAGCCACGCGAAACCCAGTTCTGTGTATAACGCCGGATAGATGAAGTAGATTCCAAATCCGATGGCGCCCGGCTTTACCCCGTAGCGAGCCGACGCCGTTGCGTGACCCAACTCATGGAAGATGACGCAGAGTGTGACAATAAAAAAAACCGCCACGTACCCGGCTGGAGAAACTTTCAAAGCCTCCCTCCAGGACGGGGTTAAAGAAAGCAAATGAAAAACTTGAATCTGGACGAAGACAATGACAAGAGCTGCCATTGCCATAACCTGCGAACTATAGAGGTTCTTCAGGCGCATTGAGATCCAATGCACCACTCCGGCAGGGACCACACTGAAGCGGATGAAGAACTCGGAATCCGAAGATTTGTGCGAACGCTTTCTCTCTTCGGACGCCTCCTCAAGCACCTGCGGTTCATCCCACGGCACCTGTATTTTCACCAGATTCTTCGGCCACTGTGCGGAGTCTATGATGGCGAGTACGTCTTCGGGCGAGACGTTAGCGTTCCACCGACCCGACAAGCTGGTGCCAATCTGCTCAAGTGATTTCTTCTCTTCGATGATCTCCGACAAAACATCGCTGGCCTTGGTGGAAACGTGATATTTCCTCTTGCCGGGCGTCAGCAGGAGCCACTGCGTTTCGATGAAACTTGTGTCAATCTCCCAAAGCTCGCAACCTCGAGGCAAAGATAAACTTATCTCGCCGATATTCAGTGATTGGCCCTCTGACTGGAAATTTAACGCTGAAGACACTGTTCACCACCTCGCGACGTCCTGCTCGACTGGAACATTTTCGACACGCAGGAGCCGCCGATTAAAGACCAACGGTTTGAGCTATTGATCTGCCTGGGGCGAACCCACCGGAGGTCGGCTTTCGCCCCAAGCGGATCAAGGTCGGCCAACGGCATCTTAGTTCTCGCTAAAACATTAGGTTGACCGGAAGATGGTCGGTACCTTCCGACGTTAAATAAAGCTGTCCGGCGGCGGGTCCGGAAGCGTGACCTTCACCGACGGACATTGAGTTGTCTCGACCCCCGACAGCGAAAGCACGTCGAGCAAGCCGAGGAGTTGCATCTCGAGCCGGTCTTCCAGCTCGTCAATGGAAATACCCGTCAACACGCCTGAGTTGACCGGCATGATCTGAGTTTTTTCACTCATAGTTCTCTCTCCTTGAGGACTAAGTTTAGGTTGATCGTTGCAGACTCCGGAGGTTGTTGAGACAACCCATCAGAATCCAATTACTCGTCAGCCATCGTGGCGAACGAAATCGTTAAAAGCTTGCAAGCCCCGCCTGAAGTCATGACTTACATGAGGCGGAGATCGGGGCTAATCCGAGAATGGCGGAGTTGGCTGCTGTGTTTGACTTCATGTCCTGATGAAGCAGCGTCAACACTTTCTGAAAATAATCCTTGAAATCCGTACAGTACGATGTCCAGTAATCGCCCGTGTCCAGGAGAGCGTTGCGAGCGCACCCGCCCCCGCACATCTGCAGGTACTCGCAATTCGGACAGTCCGGCAGATTCGCTACAGTACGTTTGTGCCAGCCATCTAGCCGCACCTGATCGAAGTTCAATCCGTTGGGGAAGAATGTGCCCACCCGCGCACGTTCAAAGCCAGCATCTTCTGTGCATGTATAAACATTCCCGTACGGGTCGAAGACGTAATGTCCTTTCATCGCATTGCAGAACGCGGTGTCGAATTTTGGTTTGGGAGGACGGCCGGGCGCGTAGTCGAAGTGACGACCGAGAATGCCACGCAGCAAGGCCGTCTTGGTGAAATACGGGGCCTGAAGTGCCGCTACTCGTTTTAGCAAATCGAGGCGACTTAATTCGTTGCTGTGGTCATCCTGAACACCGAGGTAATGGACTTCGGCCAACCCCGCCCCGAAGTTCGGGTACTTATCCCACCCTTTACGCTGTATATGCTCGACAACGGTGGGTAACTGCTCCACGTTGTATTTCGCGATATTTATTCGGAGGCTAATGCGGACTCCAAGGTCCAGGGCCATGCTGATATTGTCGGTGATGGTATCGAATGACCCTTTGCCACTGGCATAGATGCGAATCTTATCGTGGGTCGCCGCTGCCCCATCAATAGTGATCTGAATCTCCGTGATACCGTCGGGGCCGAGTACGTCCTTGTAATGGTGTAAATCGGTCGCGTTCGATGTAGCTATCAATGTGTAGCCGTGCTGCCGGGCACGGTCGACGATGTATGTGACGATAGGGCGATTTCGCGCCAGCAGGGGTTCACCGCCGAACAGTTCAATGCTGTATGGAAATTTTTTGTTAGGACGTAACTTCTCCATTGCGTCGAAGGCCGCGTCAACAACCTCTCGCGTGATCACGTCCCCGTAGATCCCCTTTTGCTTTTCTTCTTCGACGAGTGGCTTCTGAAAGCAATAGTGACAGCGCAGGTTACACACGTAAGTCACGACTATCATGTAAGAAACTCCAGCGCTCAGCTTAATGCTGTGGAGTTTGTTGACGAACTTGCTCACATGATGACGCTCTTCGGCCTCATCGAACTTTGTGAGGTAACCGCGCTGCTCCAGGACGTTCAACGTCTCTTCCGAGATGCGATATTTTTCCAGGCCTTCTTCAACGCTGACCGAGCCGTCTTTCAGGAAGGTCGCGACTTCCTCCGAAACCTCGTCCAACGCGCCAGTGACGCCGTGCATAAGGAGGCGTTGGTTCTCTACAGAATCGTCTGAGACGATGACGTATCTGCTTTTTCTCATAACTACCTCGAAGCCCTTGGAAGGAGCACAGCATGGGGGGACGCTGAACTTCCGCCTGCAGCGTTAAAGCCAATTGATGAAGGGGACGGTTAGAAGCCGTACCATTTTTTGTTCGAAGTGCTCGCCGACACTCGAGTTCCATACGTTGCAATTGCCCCCGCACATCAGCGATAGCTTGCACGTGGAACATTCGGCCGGGAGTTCAGAGAGCGTTCTTCCCGCCACGTTTTCTTCAATGCTGGTGGTGTCTATGTCGTAGCCGTCGGGGCTGATGTGGCCAACGAGCTTACTGCTGTGGCCAAACTCGGTCAGCAAATAAATCTCACCCGAGGAGAAGGCGCTAAAGCGTCTATCGGACGGCGCAAAGCAGGGCCGAAATCTCACGACGCGGGGACTCCACAAATGATGCTCTAACTGCCGGTAGTCCTGGATCTCGTTCGGGTGTAACGGGAGAAATCCAATGCCATTGGACAATAACCGGGGAGTTCGTTTGTTGCTGTCGAGTGTGATGGGGATGAAGATGAGTTGGGCCTCATTCTCCGAATGAATCTGCGACTGGATGCTTCGTATATTACTAACCATCGAACGGAGAGCCGTGACGGATAACTGATCCACGTTGACGAGGAACTCCAACTGCATCTGCTTGCTGATCAGCTCGCGGATGTGGTCGAACGGACTGTCTGTATCGCCGTTCAAAGTGGTGAACCAGGAATCTTTCGGCTCAAAGATATAGACACTGAGCTTCCCCACCTGTCCTTCATCAATCAGAGTCCCGACTTCCTCGCGTTGCGATTCGGAAACAATGAGATGAACTTTGAAATCCCATTCCTGTGCCTTCGACAGCAGGGTTGGCACCACTTCGGATGGCGCAATGTTCAGCTTGAGCAAATCAATTTCTAATGGGCTGCCGACACTGATTCCTCGCAACTCATTCATCGCCATAAAAAGGTTGTCGAAGAAACCTGGCTCAGTCCGGTAATCGCCGGCGTCATCGGAGAACGTGATACCAAAGTCCACCATGAATGGCTGCTTGTCAAAAAACAGCTGCTGTATCCGATTGACGAATTCCTTCTCTTCCTCGTCGCTTTTGGTCGTCAAATAGCCCCTTTGCTCCAGGAGTCTCCAGACAGCAGAGTCTTCGAGGCAGGATTTCAGGTTATTGTCTTTCAGGTTTTCGGCAAGACCGCTTTGCAAAACATCTATAGCCGCGGAATACCCATGAACGGCGCAGGCGTACTGTTTGCCCGGAAGATCGAACTCACTGATATAACTACTAATGCGAAGGTTCGAAGGTTTTCTCATCGGAACGACTCCGTCTTTGACAGAACCGTGGGGCATCCACCACCGGGTCAATCAATCAACTACTCTGAAGAATGCAATGCCGCCATGCTGCGGCGCGCCGGGGAAGGCTATTTACCCCCAACCCGTCGGTGTGGCTGAGGCGCTGTGTGTCCGCACACCAGCACCGACCAAATTCCGACTGTCGTCCTGCCGATTCGTAACGTTTGTAGCGGGAGCACCCGCTGCCGGGACTAGAGGTTGGAGACAGATCAACGGTGAAGCTTCTTCGTCCGGCTCCTCGACCTGTTTGTCAATCTGGATTGCGCGGGCGGCGAGCAACCGCCTGATGGATACGAGGCAAAGCTGATCCAGATGCGAGGGCCGCACGTCACTCAGGTCTTCGAGCTGCGACGAGACGTTCGCGACCAGTTCGCGCAACGACAGGGGGCGCTTACACGCTTTGAGGATTGCTTCGGAGATGTTGTTCAATTGAACCACCGTGAAGTTCAATTTCTCCGACCTCCGCCCGCCGATTTTGAACGGGATGACGGCTACCTGCTGCGACTGCTCGCTGAGGCGCAACGGACGATATTGTCGCCTCGTCAGGCCCTCCATCATCTTGACGAGATCACACTTCGTTTGCGTCAAGACGACGCAGGTGCGCAAGCAAAAGCGCGTCTCGGCGTCGACATTTTTTAACATCTCGATCGGCTGAAGATTTTTTAGCTCCGCCCTGGAATCCTTCGTGAGGTGTTTGGTGGCTTCGCCCAGTCGGGTGAGTGCCCGGTCGAAGTTAAACGCCTCGAACAGGACGGGTGGCAAATTCGGCGAGTTCTTCAGCAGCGTGCAGAGGTAACCCTCGAGGTCTTGCGTCAGGCCCTGCGACATAAGCTTTTCCAGTTCCCACACAACGTGGTTCTCATCGAGCCATTTTCTTAGCCCCTTCCAAATGTCGAAGAGTGTAGGTGCCTCCGGTTGGTGCGTCAGGTGGAAGAAGAAGTGCTTGAAGGAGCGTAGGCAGTAACCGAAGAGATCAAGACCGCGCATCAGATCGAGGTCCAGATGAAGGGGACGCACCTGAAAATAATTTGTGAAAATGTCAGGGTGCGCGACGACCATCCTCTCATCTTCCCCGTCGAGGGCGGTGGCGAACCCGAAGTCGCTGATATATCCGGTGTAGACGAGTCGGTCACTGAACTTGTCGTTTAAGGGCGTACCGGGTGTGGGGCTGTAGAGGTGTAACTGAACTGTCGACGCTTTGGGGGACAGTTCGAGGATCATGCGCAGAGTCGCCTCGACATCCTCCTCGCGCTCCTCGGGGAACCCTGTGATGAATGAAGTGGTCATGCCGATGCCGAGATCGGCGCAGAGATCGACTGCCTCGTAAACGCTCTCCAACTTTAAATTCTTATTGACCACTTTTTGCAGCGTCTGTGAGCCGGTTTCGACGCCAAAGTACATATCGCGACAGCCGGCCGCATGCATGCTTTCCAACAGTTCGCGATCTACGCAATCCGTGCGCGCGCTGCACGTCCATTCGATGTGAACGTCGCGTTCCCGAATCCGCTGGCAAAGCTGCATCACGAGGAAGCGGCTCGCGGTCATCATGTCGTGGATGAAGTTGAATTTCTGGAAGCCGTATTGATCCTGTAGCCAGAGGACCTCGTCGATGATGCGGTCGGCGCTCTTGAGCCTGTAGCGCTGATTGAAGTACCTGTTGGTGACACAAAAAGTGCAGCCGAACGGGCAGCCACGCCCGACTTCTATCGGCATTAGCTGGAGAGTTCCGATGGGAAAGTGGCGGAACGCGGGCATCGGTATCTGGTCGAGGTTCGTAACGAGAGGCGGCTCGGGGTTCTTCAGCACTTTGCCCTGACGGCGATAGACCAGACCCGGGACGTCATCGAACGGTCGATTGTCTTTCAGCGTTTCCAGCAGGACGGGCAGCGAAAACTCTGTCTCGTGACGTAAAATGCAAGTTATGAAACTGAAATTCTCCAGAGAAGAGACATCTGTAATGGTAGCTTGAGGCCCGCCGAAAACTATCGGAGGGTCTGGTTCTAGTTGTCGAAAATACTCGGCGATCCGCAGTGAAAAGAGGTAGTTGTCGCAGCGCGAGGAGAAGCCAACGATATCGCCACTCCTGCTTTTAATGTATTGCGCGGCGGCGGCAGAGAAGTTTTTGTCAAAATCAATTGTCCGGTTCAAAATCAAGTTACCAAAATCTATGATTTCTACCTCATAGCCCTGACCTTCAAGTACGGAAGCCAGCGTCAACAGTCCAATGGGGGGATAATTCGTAGACTCTCTCTCGACCACACCCCGCAAAGCCTCGAAGACGGCGTCGAATTCAATGACATTCACAAGAATGATTTTCATGGCGAATCCGCTGTTTGAGCGGGCAGCGACAGTCCTCTATCGCGCGTACAGTTGACCTTTTTGTAGCTTCAGTTCTCCGACCGTGAGTGGCTTGAAGCGTAAAGCCTGAGGCGTACATCGGGAAGTTGCTCTTCTCCGCCCCAAGCTCATTTATTAAATAAATTGAGCGTGAGTATTTCATTACAGTTTCGGCATATTGAATAGTCTGAAACTGATGATTTTTATTGACCGGGTTTATTATTTATGCTGCATACCTTCTGCTTTATTCAACGCAATTAGTGCATAAATGGATGGGGGTGGCGCAGAACAAGTTATGGTGCGGGACGCAGGAAGATGCTAAATTAGAGCACACTCTTAAAAGGGGAACACACCTCATGTTTGTCTTTATACAGAGCCTTATCAGGGATATCCGTTACGCTATAGGAACGCTAACTAAGTCACCTGGCTTCACCGTGGTCGCGGTGCTCACGTTTGGGCTGGGAGTCGGTGCCACCACTTCGATTTTCAGTGTTGTCGATACCATTTTATTGCGACCGCTCCCTTACAAAGATGCGGACCGATTGATGACGGTGTGGGAGACTAATCCGCAGAAGGGCCTGAAGCAGTTCAGCGCCTCAGGCCCTAACTTCGTGGATTGGAAGAGTCAAAGTTCAAACTTTGAGCAGATGTCGGCTTATCAGTTGACGACTCAGAGTCTAATGAACGTCGCAGAGCCCGAACGGCTTCGTGTTGCCTTAGTTACCGCCAACATCTTCGAGACGCTAAAAGCCAGAGCTGCAATCGGTCGAACCTTTGTCGAGGGCGAAGACAGCTCGGCGGGAAGCAACGTTGCTGTTCTCAGCCACGAATTGTGGCGACGACATTTCGGCGGGGACCCACAGATCGAAGGTCGTGCCATTACGCTCAGCAACCGCAGCTACACCGTCATCGGGATCATGCCCGCCGAATTCGAGTTTCCTACTGACACTCAAAAGGCCGCCGTATGGTTACCCCTCAACGTGGGTGATAACCATGAGCGCGGCTCACACATCATTCAGGTTATAGGGCGTCTCAAACAAGGCGTCACCGAGCAGCAGGCACAAACGGAACTGGACACAATTTCCAGTAGGCTGGAACAGCAATATCCGGCATCGAATGCGGGCTGGCGCACACGCGTCATCTCCCTCCACGAAAATCTGGTGAAAGATGTAAAGCAATCTCTTTATTTATTGTTCGGGGCCGTCGGATTTGTTTTGCTGATCGCTTGCGTCAACGTTGCTAATTTACTGCTCGCTAAAGCGGCCACCCGAGAAAGGGAGATGTCAATTCGTGCTGCGCTTGGCGCAGGGCGTGGGCGGCTGATCCGGCAGTTGCTTACCGAAAGCGTTTTGTTGGCTCTGCTGGGGAGTCTATTCGGACTGGTGCTCGCTTACTTGATCATCAATCTCCTGCTCGCTCTCAGCCCAGCGGACATTCCCCGCTTAAAAGAAGCACACATTGTTGATTACAGGGTTTTGTCGTTCTCACTGTTAGTTTCGGTCATAACCGGCATGGCCTTCGGGCTGGCTCCAGCCTTGCAACTTTCAAGGCAGAACTTAAGCCAGGCTTTGAAAGAAGGAGTACGGGTTGCGGCCAACGCATACCACAGCCGCGCCCGCAATCTCCTTGTTATTTCAGAAGTGGCGGCTGCTGTAGTTTTGTTGGCCGCGTCGGGTCTCCTCGTGAAAAGCCTGATGCGTTTGCAGGAAGTTGACTTGGGCTTTAAGCCTGACAACATTTTGACGGCACAGGTGGCTCTGCCAGACTACAGGTACACTGAAGAATCTCAGTGGGTCACTGCCTTCAAGCAAATTCTTGAGCGGGTCGAGCACATACCCGGTGTGCAATCGGTCGGGGCCATCAGCTCGCTTCCGTTGAGTGGCGACAAGCTGATTTTTGATTTCACTAGGGAGGGTCAACCTTCTGAGCCTTCCGGGGCTAAATCATCAGCGAGCTTCCGCGTAGTCGACTCGAAATTTTTCCCTACGATGAACATCCGCTTAATCAACGGTAGGTATTTTGAGGACAGAGACACGGCAGAAGCGGCCAAAGTCGTTATCATCAACGAGACCATGGCAAAGCGATACTGGCCGCAGGAGAACCCGGTCGGTAAACAGGTGACGATAAAATACGGTCAGCCGGTGCCTCGTGAAATTGTAGGTGTGGTCGACGATACTAAGCAGGCTGCGCTGGACGCGGAAACTCAGGCAGAGATCTACGTGCCTTACACTCAGACGCCGCTGCCTTTCATGAGCATTGTCGCACGGACCAGTGGCGTGGAACCCGCTAGCTTGATTCCTTCTGTCCGCAGCCAAGTGCTGGCAGTGGATAAAGACTTGCCGCTTAACCGCCCGAAAAGTATGCAGGAAGTCGTCTCCGCTTCATTCGGGCAATCTCGTTTTCGCACGGTAGTGCTGGTTATCTTCGCGGCGCTTGCCCTGCTGCTCGCGATGCTGGGGATTTACGGCGTACTTTCTTATCTGATCAATGAGCGCCGGCGTGAAATCGGGATCCGCATGGCTTTGGGAGCCCAGCGAAGCAACATCATCAAATTGGTCGTCTCGCAGGGGATGCTCCTCACCTTACTAGGCTTGGGCATCGGTCTATTGATCACTTATGGGCTTTCTTTCGTTGTCGCCAGCCTGCTCTACGGGGTCAGCAGCACCGACCCCACTATTTTTTCGCTGGCCTCGATCCTGCTGGCCGGGACGGCAATGCTTGCCTGTTACATACCCGCGCGCAGGGCGAGCAAGATAAGTCCGATGATGGCTATACGGAGTGATTGACGGATGATCAAAGTCCGTCACAATCTCTGGCGATACTCTCGCGGTGTGCAATAAACATATCGTCTGAAAGTGCGCTCGAAGTGGCTTAACTCGTCGTATCCGACTTCCGCAGAAATGTTCGTCACCCTCTGGGATGGTTGTTCGACCAACAACTGCTTTGCCCTTTCAATCCGAATCATTGTAAGTAACGTCTTGAAGCTGATGCCAAAGCTTTTCTTGAAGAGAAATGATAGGTGAGAAGGACTTACGCAAGCGTGTCTGGAGAGTTGATGTAAAGAAATCTTCTCTTGAAAATTGGCCGCCAGGTATTCCAGCGCCTTTTGCATACTGCTGTGAAAATCCTGTAATTCATCACACTCTCCCCGACTCAAGCGCTTGGCTAGTTGTACTACCTTCCCGTTAGGCTGCATATTGGGCCAGGCGCCTTTGCCGTTTTCCGCCTCGTACGAAAAAGACTCTTCTGTGTTGGCTGCGTCACTTTCTAAATCTTGCTCTTGAATTAACGCGGGTGCGAAATCTCTCACTTCACCGACGGTGATCAACTCACCTTCTGACATCACTGCCAGTCGTGCTATCACGCGCTTGAGTTCACTGTCGTTTTGGGGCCAGGCGTAGTTCTTGCAGAGGCTCAGGGCCTCTTCGGTGATGCCACGTGTCTGTTCGTGTCCATATTTTTTTATGAAATGGCCCACTATGTGTTCGATGTCTTCTTTCCGCTCTCGCAGTGGCTCGATCTGAGTGTGTATAAAATCGAGCTCCTGCAATAACGATTGGGAAAAACGTTTCTCCCTGGCGAGTTCTTCCAAATCATTATTCGCGGTGGTGATGATGCGCACGTCGGGTGCATCATCGGAGCCATTGTTACTAATCAACTGTCCCGTTCCGGAACCAAGGAGGGAGAGGAAACAACTCTGGAGTCTGGCCGGCAATTCATCCACATAATGAAACAGGATAGTCCCTCCGTGAGCCAGCCTGAATAGATTGGAAAGTTCCTCGGGGGAAATTTGCGAATCCATCGTTGAGCAGTTAATCAGCATCAGTGGCCCATCGCGCCGGCTACTCGCGAGGTGGATCGCGTAGGCTATATTCTTTTTATCGCAGCCCAGCTCGCCCATAATCAAGACCGGTAGATTTACCCGCGACGCCTTCTCAATAAACCTGTCGATATTTCGCATCGCCTCACTCGACCCAATGAACATCAGGTCTTTGCCGATCTTTCTCTGGGCCAGCCACCGGATCTCGTACCTTTTCATGTGGTGTGCAAGTTCAGTGGCGAGCAGAGTAGCCGTCTCTGCGTCCGACACTGAGTAGGAATGTGATCTGCCAGATGTGAGAGCCATGACTCCGACCGGCTTTCTCTGATACTGAATCGTAATCACGAGGCTGTCCGCTGGGGTCGGATGAGGTTTGACCCAAGACGCCTCCTTCACCCCTTGCATGAGTGGGCGGTTCTCAGACGGCATCTCATAAAACGGCCCGCAGATGCCACACATCTCGGCGCGTTTTTCTTGAACCAGTTCGCCATTTTCGTTCACGTTAGTGACAATGAACTGTTGATGGAGGTCACCGGGCAAGTACTCTGGCCTTTGCAAACAGATGCTGCCGCGCCTTGAATTAGTAGCGATTAAAGCATGCTGAAGAAAGGAACGGATGAGTTCCATTACATCACTGAACAAGACGTATTCTTGTGTGATGACGGTGATGATTGAGGAACGAGCTTTGGCAGACATGTCATTAAATCTATGAGGCTAATGTTCTGCCGACAGACCCTTAGGTGATCTGCCATCTCTAACGTAATACCATGCCCGAGAACTACGCTTATTTAGATCGCACGATTGTTTTTGAATGATGCGCCGAGGTTCGAACGGGAGTGAGCGATCCCCTCGTAAAAAACCTTGACAAATTCAAGCATGTAATGGGGGGGTTACAAAAAACAATCTATCCCGCCGGGGCAGGCATGTCAATATTTCGACTGACATATTGTGGTAACCGAATAAAAATGTCGTCTAAAATGCCGCACCCGAAAGGGTGGGCCAATGGAAGGACATTTATTGATGAGTCGCCCGCTCCAATTCGTTATGCCACATCGGCTGCTACAGATAGTGTATGGCCCAATTAATAAACGCAGGCAACTCATCTGACACCTTCTCCTTTAGAATTTTGGACGCCGCGCAATGCGGGGTGACCAGCGTCTAGAACACAGTAGGTCGCAGCTGGTTGGACGGGGAATGCACCTTCTAATTCGAGAGAATGACGTCAGATCTGCAAACGAATCGTTAATTCATCAGCTCAGGCACTCCTCTATCAATCCTCACAAGACCTGGAACGGTAAAGGGAAAGCAGTACTAGCTTGCGAAGTAATTTTTTGTTCTTCAACCGCTTAGCCGGAATCGAATGGATCTGCCAAAAATGAGATTAGTCTTAATAGATTGACGGCTGCACGGCCGTGATAGACCGCAGTCAGAGACAAATCCCAGCGAATCGCGAGCCGGCACGGCGAAATGCATTTTTGATTCAAAAGCTTATTTTTCGGTTTTGGGCGTTGAGGGGATACTCTTTTTTTCGTTTCCTAGGCGTAGAGGGCATTCTCTGTTGATTCCAAAGTATTAGCAGGGTAGGCCAACATGATCGTAGACAAAGATTACAGACTGCCATCCTAAATTTTCGTCGATCTAAGTGATCTCTTGAGTCACTAACCCGAAAGGGTTTTAAGGTCTCGATCCACTACCTTTAATTTATCTGAGGGCCAGAGGCAGGATAAATTTTTGCCTTGTTGCATTTGTCGGTGGGTTAAGGAGACACGGGTGGTTATTGCCGGTGTAGCACTTTCGTTGAATTCTGCTCGTAAGGGAATAGACTTTGATGTTTGACGGGAGTGTGGTCCTAGCCTGATTGTTTGAGCGCGAGTGTTGAATGTTCGCAGATCTGTATTGAATCGTGGTGAGGCGATCGAATAGGATCAGTGTTAGTCATGAGCAAGCATCAGGTTCGCTGTGGAGGGCCGTATTGTGATGACGGAAATATGAGGAAGGTGAGAGGGCTAAATAAAAATCGTGTCTCAACTAAGTCTCAATTAGGTGCTGATAGTGTAAGTAGTGAAAAATGTGTAAAAAGCAAAATGCTTCATTTTCTGAGAAAAAACGCATACCTCGTGAAAAACGTTGTAAACCCCAATAAAAACGGTACTAGAAAATAGAGGGGTCGAGTCACCCCTTCGGCACTAATTCAAAAATTTAAGCGTTGCAAATAAAGAACTTATCTAGACGGCCTCACCAAGCCTGTCACAACTAAGGCACAGCAGTTCTGCAGCTTCACGGACCAACTGCCAAATTGCTGGGCGTGTAGACATGAGATCGAAGGTTAGAATTGAACGGTCCAAGGAGTGCGCTTCAAAGACGGACAACCGGCAAGAGGAGACTCAAAGAATCGCCGCCTGATGGTTCTCCCCTACACAACATTTGCAAAAAATCTCGCTTGAATAATGACGTAATCATAAGACGCACTATAATATTGGGTGTATTTGCGATGACGATACAGCCCATAGGGGAGAAATACCCCACCTGTGATCCTCGCCCAACTCAAATTACTTCACTCTCATACGGCATGTTTCATTCCAACTGCATATAGAAGATCTACATATCGATTGATTTGCGCGCACAAGAGGCGTAGTATGCGCCGAAGCTAACAGACCGGTTCTCCATCCTCCCCTCCCGGTCTCGACTCTGACCCACTTTTGCGAGGTTGCAATCAAGTTACCGCCAGGGGTTGCCAGATGTAACTTCGGCGCAGCCAGACGGTGTAACATGGCAATCAGGGTAGCAATCCTTAGCGTTGTCCGTATTTACGCTGAAGGTTTGGCTGAATGCCTGAATCGCGGCGATATCTCAGTCATCGGAATTGCACGCAACTTTGCTGAAATCAAGAATCTACTCGAAGCCGCATCCGTCGACCTCATTCTTTGCGATACTTCGGATAAGGACACTGTCGATGAGGTGCGCCAACTTACTTCTTGTTTTCCCAACGTGCGAAGCTTGGCTGTAGCCTTGGCCGAAACAGAAATCGAGATCATCTCCTGGGCAGAAGCCGGCATTTCCGCTTACGTGCCTCGCCATGCCTCTCTCAGTCAACTCCGCACCGCAATCATCGCCGCAATGCGCGACGAAGTAAGCTGCTCGCCGAAAATCACCGGCTGGTTGTTGCGCGAGTTGCGGCACCAGCCGGAAAAAGGCGTGCCCGGCGAAAGACTGACCTCCCGAGAAATCCAAACGTTGCGTCTGATCTCGAGGGGACTTTCAAACAAAGAGATCGCAGGCGAACTGCGAATCTCTGTCTCAACCGTTAAGAACCACGTTCATTCCGTCCTGGAAAAACTCCGCGTACAGAGCCGCAGTCAGGCGGCCGCTGTGATCAGGCACCGCGGATTTCATCTCGAAGCAAACTGAGTTAGAAACTTTTTATCTAGATCCCCATCCATCTAAATTCCCATCCCGGATTGGATCCTAGGACAAGATCCAAAATGAATCCGAGTGTTCAAGAAAGTGAATGGGCAATAGTGCGATCATCTTTGACACCGGACCCAAGCGATGAGAAGTGAAAGAGTCTTGCAGTCTAATTAACAGATGGTCTATCCCCCCAAAGACCTCGACGCTCTCGCAACGAAATATAAGAAATTACGGTCAGAACTCGGAAGTTTGGGTTCTACTGACGGCCATCAACTATCAAGGTCGTTTAATGATTGAAAGATAGTTGGTTGAAAGAATAGGTTGACGCGCTACCAGATGTTTGTTGGAAGTCAAACTCACCAACAATCGTCGCCAACTCTTAGCGTTGATGTGTACTGGCGTGACCAAATTTTATTAGGACCTTCACACTTAGCCGACAACGAGGACCAGGGTAATTATCGAATCAGGATAGCTCCGGGGACCCTGACACTCCAGATAGCTTCAGATTTGATAGTCGGATGTTCCTCTGTCGAATAGAACTTCCCAAACCAACTTGCACTTTTGGTGCAAAGTGCAGTAGCTCTGTCCGCCGCTCAATCGCAAGTGAAGCCGCTCGGCGCAAGTCACTCAACAGCAGTTGTCTGGTAAGTTGCCACTACTGAATTTGCCGACCGATCGACCACGGCCATCGATCCAGACATTTCGAGGCGCATCGTATGCCTTCAAGATCAGCGCAGAGTTAGCCGCGCGTCTTAGAGCGCTTGCCCACGAGCAGAGTGCCACTCTTTACATGATCCTGCTGGCAGCCTATCAAGCCCTTCTCTATCGTTATACCGGTCAGCAAGACGTCATCGTCGGCACTTTCACCGCTAATCGCAACCGGGCTGAGATGTCGAACATCATCGGATTCTACCAACCTGCTGGCGCTCCGTTGTCGTCCGGTGGCGAATCTTCCTTTCGCAAATTTGATCGCACAAACACGCCGAATCTCGGTAACGGCTGAACCTTCCTTACCTGTTTCAACGCCAACAACAGTAGCCCAAGAGCAGGTCCAAGTCCTTGACTGCACACTGGCTGCGACTCCGCTGTTGCTTGCTCATCGCGCTGCCTCGACAAGGCGCCGAAATAATTTTGGCAGTCAAATCAGCCGAGCCCATCAAGCTGAGACTTGTGGATCAGACCTACGGGCTGCCGCAAGCTTCGGAAAGAACTTGGGAACCCAGACCCAGCAACACAACCTCTCCCGACAACGATTCAACGTTCATGAGCAAGTCTTTCCTTTTCTAATTTTCAAGCACCATGAGTAACTCAGCAACCATAAATTCTCAAATCGTATCCGAAGTGTACTCGCAGTCTCAGACATTGATTGAGCTGCTTCGTTCGAGAACACACCAGCAGCCGGATCGGCTCGCTTACACCTTCCTCGTGGATGAAGGGGTGGTGGAAACCACTCTCACTTATGGAGAGTTGGACCAGCGAGCACGAGGCATCGCTGCCCGGTTGCAATCGATCGCGGAGGTGGGAGATCGTGTATTACTGCTCTATCCTCCGGGTCTCGAATACATTGCTGCGTTTTTCGGTTGTCTCTACGCCGGTGCAATCGCGGTGCCCGCCTACCCACCTAGAAACAACCGCAATCTGCACCGTCTGCAAAGGTTGGTCCAGAATGCAGAAGCTGCAGTGTCGCTCACGACTTCAACAATCCTGTCGAGAATAGCACCGCACGTCTCCCAGAATTCATATCTGGCGCCGCTGGTTTGGCAGGCTACGGATCAAATCCCGGATTGCGTCGCGAACGACTGGCGCGAGCCGTCTATCAGTGGCGACAGTTTGGCCTTCCTGCAATACACCTCAGGCTCCACTTCGGCGCCGAAGGGAGTCATGGTTACCCATCAGAATTTGTTGCATAACGAGCGGTTGATCCAGAGTGTCTTTCAACAAACCGATCAGTCAGTCATTGTCGGTTGGTTGCCGCTCTACCATGACATGGGATTGATCGGAAACGTCATTCAACCGTTGTTCGTCGGTGCGCCCTGTATTCTGATGTCGCCGATGGCCTTCCTGCAGAAGCCCTTCCGGTGGTTACAAGCAATTTCCCGTTACCATGCAACGACCAGTGGTGGGCCAAACTTCGCCTACGATCTTTGTGTTCGCAAAATTAATGATGAGCAACGCGCCACCCTCGACCTCAGCAGTTGGCAAGTCGCATTCAATGGTGCAGAGCCGGTGCGACAAGAAACTCTGGAACGGTTTGCGGCAGCTTTTGCTCCCTGCGGTTTTGAATTTCAAGCGTTCAGGCCCTGCTATGGTCTCGCTGAAGCCACTCTGCTCGTCTCGGGCCGCACCGGCAACGAGCCGCTGGTTGCAACTACGGTTCAGGCCGGCGCACTTGAAGCTGGTCACGCGATCAAAACCACCTCAGCGGTGGACGCTCGCACACTGGTGAACTGCGGCGGTGCGTTGGCGCAGGACAAAGTTGTCATCGTAGATCCCAAGACGCTGAGGGAATGTGCGCCCGGCGCGGTTGGGGAAATCTGGGTCGCGGGACCTGGCGTCGCGCAAGGCTATTGGAACGATCCGGCAGAGACCGACCGCATATTCCGAGCATACCTTCCGGAGCGCGGAGAAGGACCTTTCTTGCGCACCGAAGATCTCGGTTTTCTGCTCGATGGAAAGTTGTTCGTCACCGGCCGTCTGAAAGATCTGATTATTATTCGTGGCCTCAACCACTATCCTCAAGATATTGAACTCACAGTGGAACGGCGCCACACAGCGTTGCGGCACGGCTGCTGCGCAGCTTTCTCTGTAGATGTCGCGGGTGAAGAACAGTTGGTAATAGTCCAGGAGGTGGACCAGCGCCGGCAGTTTCGCGCTGAGACAGTGATTGAAAGCATCAACGAAGCAGTGGCTCGCGAGCACGAGCTCCAAGCCCACGCTATCGTACTCGTCACTCCTGGTACTGTTCCGAAGACCTCCAGCGGCAAGATTCAGCGTTACGCCTGTCGCGAGGCATTCCTTCGCGGCGCTTTAGATGTTGTTGCCGAACAGCGAGGGATCGAGTGCACGCCGGCGAAACTCGAAGATGAGCTCGCCATACCAGACCGGCATGACAAGCAAGCCGTCGAATTGTGGCTCAGAGCACAAGTCGCCGCGAAACTCGGCATACCTTCACAGAAAATTGATGTCGATCAACCACTCGTGCGTTACGGACTCGATTCGCTAACGAGTGTTGAGCTGGCGCACACTATCGAAACCAGTTTAAGCGTCGCTGTGCCTCTCAATGTATTTCTGCAGGGCTCCAGTTTGACCGAGCTGTCGACTCGCGTGCTCGAGAAACAACAAAGCGAGTCAGCCGTACGGAGAACTGACTCCGCATGGGAAGAGTCTCTTTCACCGGGACAGCGTGCTTTGTGGTTTCTTCAGCAAGTGGAGCCTGAAAGCGCCGCTTACAATCTTGTCGGCGCTGTGCGCGTGCTCTCGAAGTTGGATGTACCGGCATTACAGCGTGCGTTTCAGGCACTGGTCGCTCGGCACGTCTCGCTACGCACCACTTTCGAATCTCGCGATGGTGAGCCAATACCGAAAGTCGCTGAGAGCACAGACGTAGACTTTATCGTAGAAGACGAGTCTGTCTGGGCCAATACGGCGTTAGACAACTACCTAACCGGTGAGGGATACCGGCCATTCGATCTCGAAGCGGGACCTCTACTCCGCGTGAGACTTCTCAGGCGCTCGGAGTCGGAGCAAGTTTTACTCTTATCTCTCCATCACATCATTGCCGACCAATGGTCATTGGCCGTGCTCCTGAATGAGCTGGGCGTACTTTACGAAGCCGAGCGCACCGGTACGCCGGCAGTGTTGCCCGATCTTCCAGCGCAATATTCAGACTACGTGCGTTGGCAGAAAGAGATCTTGTCGGACGAAGGCGAGCGACTGCTGTCCTACTGGGAAAAGCAATTGGCGGGTGAGTTGCCGATTCTAAACCTGCCGGCAGACCGGCCGCGTCCAGCCGTAAAATCGTATCGCGGCGCAGCTCATACCTTCAGATTAAACGCGGACCTGACGCACTCGCTGAAACAACTTGGTTACGCTCGCGAGGCGACGCTTTACATGACCTTGCTGGCGGCCTTCCAGGTCTTGCTTCACACGCACACCGATCAGGAAGACATCTTAATCGGC